>Ga0182742_1000432_pt1 | contig 67113 bp, 66 predicted proteins | sample eDN5th37CBELigMG_FD_128880 | JGI IMG/M metagenome (GOLD analysis project Ga0182742, IMG submission 128880) | Enriched Miracle-Growth compost microbial communities from Emeryville, California, USA - eDNA 5th pass 37_C BE-Lig MG (version 2)... ...
ATCGATCCGAGCACCGGCTCCATCGCTTCCGGAACTGCGCGTGACAGTCATATGACACAGCTATGTCATCGTTTCCAGCGCCGAATTGACGCAAACCGACATGCACCGCGGATGCCGGGCGGCGTTCCGCGGTGCATGTTCGGGTGAAAAAGACGGATCAGCGCACGAATTCGTCGATGCGGCGGAGCGTCACGCGGCGGTTGCGCCATTCCTCCTGCTGGGTGGGAACGAGCAGGTATTCCTCGCCGTATCCCACGGTCTCGAGGGAGCGGGACGGGATGCCGAACTCCTGCACCAGCACCCATTTCAGCGATTCGGCGCGGCGTTCGGAAAGCACCTGGTTGGAGGCTGCGGAACCGACGGCATCCGTATGGCCCTCGATGAGGAAGACGGCGCGGCGGCGACGGCGCAGGAGCTGTTCCATGGCCTGGGCGATCTGCCGGACCTTGCGGTATTCCGAGCGTGGAATGTCCGCCGAGCCGAAGGCGAAATTGATCGACTGGATATTGATCGACGGGGCGGCGCCACGCAGGTCCGGCCGGCGCTTGAACTCGCGCACCGTCACCCGCTCGCTGTCGCGCAGGCGCCGCGACGGCGTGGCATCGAGGCGGCGCAGGATGATTTCTGACGACGGGGTTTCCTGGGCGCTCGCCAGACGCGAGAAGGACGGAACGGCGATGGCGGCGGCGAACGCAGTCAGAAAGGCGCGACGTTGCATGACGATGTTTCCTGTTCTTGGTGTCTGTTGAGCGGAAACTGCCACAGGCGATCTGAAAGGCATCTGAACCGGCTGTTGGCTTGCGTTCAGAATGATTAACGCGGCTGCGCCGGTATCACGCAGTCGTGTTTGGCAAGCGACAGTAGCTCTTCGTCGGAAAGAGGAACGAGCACGGCGTCCTTTGTCCCGACTGGGGAGAAGCCGAACATCTGGTAGAGCTGGAGCGCGCGCGGATGGTCGAGGTCGTTCGTGGTGACGGTCACCCGTTTCGGGCTGGTCGCCCAGGCCGCATAGAGCGTCTGCAGCAGGAACCACTTGCCGACGCCGAGCCCCTGCGCCCGCTCGAACAGGCCGAAATGGGAAAGCTCCACCGTTTCCTCGTCGACCTGCATCAACTCGAAGAAGCCGGCCGGCGCGCCGTTGACATAGAGCACCGTCACGCTGTTGCGCTTGTCGTGAAGCCGCGCCGCCAGCGTGTCGTCGTCCATCCGCAGCCGCTCGACCCAATGCCAGCGCCCGCCGACCTGGCGATAAAGGAAGCGGTAATAGGCAAGCGGGATTTCGGGCGCGTTGAGGATCGCCGTGTGCACATTGACCGGCACCGGCAGGCTTTGCTTGGGCGGCGCGGTCATTTCCAGCGCAGTGATGTGGACCGCGATCGGCGTGGGCTTGACCTTGCGGGCCATGGCTCAGTCTTTTCCCGTCGCCACGGGCGTATCCCGCAGGCTGCCCCATTCCGACCAGGAGCCGTCATAAAGCGTGTTGTCCTCATGGCCGAGCGATTGCAATGCCAGCGTGATGATTGCCGCCGTGACGCCCGAACCGCAGCTCGTGACGACCGGGCGGGAAAGATCGATGCCCGATGCCTCGAAATGCTGGCGCAGGCCGGCCAGATCCTTGAATCTGCCATCGACCGAGAAGCTGCCGGAGGGCATGCTCCGCGCGCCCGGCATATGGCCGGAACGCATGCCGGGGCGGGGTTCCGCCTCCTCCCCGGTGAAACGGCCATTGCTGCGGGCATCGGCGATCTGCCGCGTGCCGTCTGCCACGATGGCGCGCATCTCCGCAAGCGAGGTGACGGCACCGGCCTTGAAATCCGTGTGGAAGACCGCAGGTGCCGGCTCGGGGACATCGACCTGGAGCGGGCGGCCTTCCTTCTTCCAGCCGTCGATGCCGCCGTCGAGGACGAAGACGTGCTTCGCTCCCATGGTGCGGAACAGCCACCAGACGCGCGGCGCGGTGAAAATGCCGGGTCCGTCATAGACGATGATCGTGTCGGTATCGGAAATGCCGAGCTTGCCGACCTCGGCCGCGAAGAACTCGGGCGAAGGCACCGTGTGCGGCAACGGGCTCGACTGGTCGCGGATTGCGTCCTGGTCGAAGAAGACGGCGCCGGGAATATGGCCTTCGGCATATTCGAGCACGCCGTTGCGGTTCTGCGCGGGAAGATACCAGGAGGCGTCGACGATGCGCACCTGCGGCGCTCCGAGCTGCTTTTCCACCCAATCCGCCGAAACGACGAATTTGCTCTTGTCGTTGGACATGGTCTTCTCCTCAGGTCAAAACAGGTGGGGCGCTTTCGCGAAGGTTACAAGGAAGCAAAGGCGGGCTAGCCGTCAGAACCCGGCGCACCGAAACGGACGCGGAACCGGCGGTTCTCCTTGCCCTTCTTCTCGATCTTGCCGATGTGGATCGCGCCCACTTCCTGCGTTTCGGAAACGTGCGTGCCGCCGCAGGGCTGGCTGTCGACGGAGGAATTCTCGCCGATGCAGACGAGGCTGACACGGCCGAGGCCCATGGGCGGGCGCACGTTCTTCGATTTCACGATTCCGGGATTGGCAGCGAGTTCCTCGTCGGTGATCCACTGCACGAAGATCGGGTGATTCTCCTCGACGAGCTTCATCAGCCTGGCCGTCACCTCGTCCTTGTCGATCGTCTCCGTCATGTCGAAATCGACGCGGCTATCCTCTTCGCCGACCGCGGCGCCGGTGATCGGATAGGGGCAGACGACGGAAAGCAGGTGGCAGGCCGTGTGCATGCGCATCAGCTTGTAGCGGCGCATCCAGTCGATATGGGCCACGACCGTCTCGCCGACGGCGGGCAGCGCCTCGCCTTCCAGCGGACGATGGATGATGACGTCCTTGCTTTCGCCCGTGACGGCCGGGCCGAGCGCGATGCGGCTGCCGTCGGCCCGCTCCAGGAAACCGGTATCGCCCGGCTGGCCGCCGGACGTGGCGTAAAAACAGGTCTGGTCCAGCTCGATGCCGCCATCCTCGCGCACCGCCGTCACCACCGCTTCATTTGTCGAGAGATAGAAATCGTCGCGAAAGAGGGCGGTGGTGGAGGACATGGAAGCTATTCGACCGTTTGATAGGGGACCTTGATCGCCGATTTCGCCTTCAGCCATTCCGGAACGGGCAGGCCTTTCGAATCGAGGAAGTCCGGATTGAAGAGTTTGGACTGATAGCGGTTAGCATAGTCGCAGAGGATCGTCACGATCGTATGGCCCGGGCCGAGATCGCGTGCGAGGCGGATCGCGCCCGCGATATTGATGCCGGAGGAGCCGCCGACGGCGATGCCTTCCTTCTCGATGAGCTCGAAGACCAGCGGAACCGCCTCTGAATCTGGGATCTGGTAGGAATAGTCCGGCGTGAATCCTTCCAGATTGGCCGTGATACGACCCTGGCCGATACCTTCGGTGATGGAACTGCCGGCCGCCTTCAGCTCACCATGCGCATAATAGTTGTAGAGCGCGGCGCCCTCCGGGTCGGCAAGGCCGATCCTGATATCGGGGTTCTTCGCGCGAAGGCCAGCGGCCACGCCGGCCAGCGTGCCGCCAGAGCCGACGGCGCAGACGAAGCCGTCCACCTTGCCGCCGGTATCGCGCCAGATTTCCGGCGCTGTCGTCTCGACATGCGCGTCGCGGTTGGCGACATTGTCGAACTGGTTGGCCCAGATCGCGCCGTTCGGCTCGGATGCCGCAAGCTGCTCGGCGAGACGGCCGGAAAGCTTCACGTAATTGTTGGGGTTCTTGTAGGGAACCGCCGGCACCTCCACCAGCTCGGCCCCGAGAAGGCGCAATGCATCCTTCTTTTCCTGGCTCTGGGTTTCCGGAATGACGATGACGGTGCGGTAACCGAGCGCCTGGGCGACGAGCGCAAGCCCTATCCCCGTATTGCCCGCCGTACCCTCGACGATGACCCCGCCGGGACGCAGAGCGCCCGAGCGCTCCGCCGCGCGGATGATGGAAAGGGCGGCGCGGTCCTTTACCGACTGGCCGGGATTGAGGAATTCCGCCTTGCCTAGAATTTCGCAGCCCGTCGCCTCAGAGGCTCCCTTGAGACGGATCAGCGGCGTATTGCCGATAGCATCCAGGACGGACGGGAGAATGGACATGGGAACAGGCCTCGCGCGTTACATGCTTGGGTTTAGAAGCACCTTTTCTGCCTGCTGGCGGTGCTTTGCAAGGAATCGTGTTCCCATGGAGCGGTCTTGCCGTGGGATTTTTTCCTTTGCCGCTATCCTGTCGCCGATACGCTTCCGCTCGTCTTTCGCGAAAAGGCGCGGGCGTTAACGATCTGTTAGCGAACATGGTTAATTTTGCGTCTATCCGCCGCCGGCGTGGAACGGAAGCGTTCCTCGCTCGTTTGAGGGGAAACTGGAGATACCATGATGCTTTTCGGCTTCTTTCAGGCAGTTCAAACCGACAACGACGACGATGTTGCGACCGGCACCTATGCAGATGGCGTGATCGGTGTTTCCTCCGTGCATGCCGCCGTGCGTCCGCGTGATCGCAGCCAGGCTTTCCGCCGTTCCGCTTTCGAGCGTGATTATGCGCTCGCCCGCAGCGCCGGTCAGACGGGTGCCGGCCTCATCCCCTGAGAGACTGCGGCGGGAACAAAAACGCGGCGCGCCGCGTTTCCCTTCGCCTTACGTCGAAGGGAGGAGTCCGCCATGCATCACATCGATAATCGCTCGTTCAGACCGCGTGAGGCTCGCAAGGTTCTCGATGTGGTCGAGCATTGCCGCAAGACCGGGCTCGACAAGGCCGAACAGCGCAAGCTGCTCATGCTCTTCGGCCGCTTCGCAAGCCCCCACGAACTCCAGATGAACATCAAGCGCCTGCCGACCGGCATCCGCTGGTAAGGGTCTTCGCGGGCGGCGCGCTCGCATGGGCGCGGGGACAAACGCTCTCAGAAGTTGCCATCCTCGATCTTTGGCCTATCCTCCTCTCTGTCGATCAACAAAGTGGAGGTTCACCATGCGGCTTATGCCCGTGATTGCAGTGCTGTCTGCGGCGGTTTTCATGACGGGATGCGTCACTGAAACAAGTTATAACCGTGCCCAGGAGATTGTCCGTGGAAGCCCCGCGGCAAAACGTGACGGCGTCAACAAATGCTACGCCGGCGCTCGCAGGGCATCGCCAGCACGTAAAGCCGAGATGGCACGGATCATGAATATCAGCCCGCGGCGTGACGTGGCGCGCATCTATTGCCAGCGCGCGTTCAACGGTGTCGCAAGCGGCCGCATCACCTATCACGATTTCCGCACCAAAAGCCCGCGTTTCATCCGGGTGATCCAGGGTCGATAGGGCGATCCGAACGCAACCAATCCACCAAGAGGCATGGATCAAAAACCCGTTCTGTGCATTTGCCTTCCACGGCATAACTCCGCCGTTATACGTGCAAAGGAGACAAAGATGGACTGGAACCGCGTCGAAGGTAACTGGAAGCAGGTCAAGGGCAAGATCAAGGAACAGTGGGGCAAGCTCACGGACGACGACCTCGATCAGATCTCCGGTAAGCGTGACCAGCTCGAAGGCAAGATCCAGGAGCGGTATGGCTACGCCAAGGACCAGGCGAAGAAGGATATCGACGACTGGTATGGCCGTCAGACCTGGTGAATAATATGGGCCGCCTCATCGAGGCGGCCCAAATCTTTCTATCGCTGCTTTTCGCCGGCGCTCTTCCCATCGGAACTTTTCGACCGTTCCTCGAAGCGGTCCGCGCCCTTGGCGAGGTCCGAGCCCTTTTCAGCCTCGATCTTCCGCTCTTCGGCCCGCGCAGCCTTTTTGAGGCCCGCCGCGCCTTCCTTGCCCTGCTGTGTCGGTGCGTTCTCGATTGCCATCGTGCATCCTCCTGTTGATTCAGCTGCAACGGAAGGAGGCCACGAATGTTCCTGACCGACGCGGAACAACGCGCCCGCCCGCACATTTCCCCGAACCAATTAGGAGGCGGTGAAATGATGGACGAACGCGAAAGACGGATAAAGGCACGCGCATTCGAACTCTGGCAACGGGAAGGCTCGCTCGACGGCCGATCGCTGGGCCATTGGCTCCAGGCGGAACGCGAGATCGAGGAAGAGGAACTTGAAGACAGTGGCGAGAACGGCTCGAAGCCCGAAACACTCGCGCCGAGCCGCAAAGCAAGCCGTTGAATTCGGCAGCATGGCGGACGTAAAAACGGGAGAGATTTAAAAAGCGAAAACGCCTGTTATCGGATTTCTCAACGATAACAGGCGCTTCAAATCTGGCTCCCCGGGCCGGATTCGAACCGGCGACCTATCGATTAACAGTCGAGTGCTCTACCGCTGAGCTACCAGGGATCATCCGCTCGCCGCGGAGTGAGCGGGTAATACAAATGCCTGATCGATTTGCCAAGCGCTTTTTGACAAAAAAATGCACAAGGCTTGATTGATTGTGGAGAAAGCTCCAACTGGGAGGCAGGAAAGCCCTGGAAAACCGGGCTTTAAGCGAACTGGACGACGGATGACGGCGCGCAAGGCAAATATGAAATTCGGCATAGATCCCGGCACGCGGGAGATCGTGATCGGGGCTTTCCGCATGAAGCTGCCGGAATCGCGCTGGTTGCGTACGACGATCGGCGTTCTGCTCGTCTGCGGCGGCATCCTCGGCTTCCTTCCGGTCCTTGGATTCTGGATGATTCCGCTTGGTCTCCTCGTGCTGTCGCATGATTCTCATTTCGTCCGCCGCCAGCGACGCCGCTTCGCCGTCTGGTGGGCCCGTCGCGCTAGCCGCTGACAGACGTCCTTCATTGCACCGTTTCGCCGGACCTGCTCTAACGCGGGCACGATCTGTGGCGAGGGGAAGAGATGGGCTTGCTGGTAAAGGGTGTGGTGATCGGCGTCGGGGCGACCGTGCTGATGGATCTTTGGGCCATCGTTCTCTGGAAGGTTTTCGGCCAGGCGCGGCCGAACTGGGGTCCTGTCGGCCGCTGGTTCTGGCATTTGAAGGAGGGGACGGTCTTTCACGACGATATCGGCCGGGCGGATCCCTATGCCAATGAGCGGGCGCTCGGTTGGATCGGCCACTACGCGATCGGCATTCTGTATGGCGTGATTCTGGCATTGCTGGTGGGCGAGCGCTGGTTTGCCGCCCCGACCTTCCTGCCGGCCTTCATCCTGGGCATCGTCACGGTGGGCGCGGGCTGGTTCCTGTTGCAGCCCGGCCTTGGCCTCGGCGTCGCCGCTTCCAGGTTGCCCAACGCCAACAAGGTGCGGGCGCTGAACCTTGTCGCGCACACCGTGTTCGCGCTGGGGCTCTATGGAACCGCGCTTTTGCTGGCTTGAGGAGAGCGGGGCGAATGGCGGGCGGCGGAAAAAATCCACAATCGGCCGCAAGCCTCTTGCGCCCTTTCTCAATTCGTTCTAAACGCCCGGCACCACTCGCTTTATAGCAAACGGACGGCCTCGTGGCGGAGTGGTTACGCAGAGGACTGCAAATCCTTGCACCCCGGTTCGATTCCGGGCGAGGCCTCCACTTTCTCCTTGAACGATTTCGCCTGCAGGGCGCCTCTCGGCGCCATCGGCGTGCCTGTCCGAAAAGCGATGCCGCGCGAAATCTCCTGTCCCTTGGCGGGTGACCGGCGCTATTGCGCCGGGGCACCGCCTTCGAGCCCGACGAGCGCCACCTTGGCATAGCCGGCCGCGCGCAGGAGGTTCATCACATCCATGACATCGCCATAGGCGACGGCCTTGTCGGCGCGCAGCAGGATGCGGGTTTCCCTGTTGGCTTCCGTCACGGCGTCAAGCTCCGGGCCGAAGCTATCGCGGGCGATGGTGCCGTTGCCGATCGAGACGGTGAGGTCCTTCTTCAGCGTCATGAAGACCGGTTTGTCCTCACGCGGCGCCGGCTGGGCGACGGAGGAGGGCAGGTCGACATTGATGTCCACGGTGGCGAGAGGGGCGGCCACCATGAAGATGATGAGCAGCACCAGCATGACGTCGATGAACGGCGTCACGTTGATTTCGCTGTTTTCCTCGAGGTCGTCGCCGACGCCTTCCTTGATTCTGCTGGCCATGGCTCACCCGATCTTTACGACGGAACCGGCGGCGCGATCGCCGCGCTGCGCCGGATGGCGGCGCGAGCGGCGCAGGTCGAGGTCGCGGCTCGCCAGCCGCTCGATGGCTGCGGAAGCATCGGCAAGGTTCTGGCGATAGCCGGTGATGGCGCGGGCCAGGAAATTATAAAAGACGACGGCCGGAATGGCGGCGACGAGGCCGATGGCCGTCGCCAGCAGCGCCTCGGCGATGCCGGGCGCGACGATGGCGAGGTTGGTGGTCTGCGCCTTCGAAATGCCGATGAACGAATTCATGATGCCCCAGACCGTGCCGAACAGGCCGACGAAGGGTGCGGTCGAGCCGATCGTGGCGAGAAGGCCGGTGCCCTTGGCGATGCGACGGCCGGCGTGAACTTCCATGCGCGACAGGCGCGAGGCGATGCGTTCCTTCACCCCGCCGTCGGAAACGTGGTCCAGAACCGCCTCGGACATGTCCATCTCTTCACGCGCGGCGCGGGTCATTCTGGCGGCGGTGCCGCGCGCCGTGCCGAGCGATTGTTCGCCATCCTCAAGCCCCTGCGCAGCGGATAGCTGGCGGACGGCCCGGCGGGCGGAACGCTGGGCGACGCCGAGCTCGGCGATCTTCACGAGCAGCACCGTCCAGGTGACGACCGAGGCGAAGGCAAGGCCGATCATCACGCCCTTGACGACGATGTCGGCCGCCATGAACATGCCCCAGGGCGAAAGGTCGTGCGGCAGGCCGGCCTGCCGCTCGCTTCCGGCGACTTCCTCGTCTGCGCCGTCCTCGTCGATGATCTCCTCATTGCCGGAAAGGGGCTGCTCCAGGCTTTCGGTCTGGATTGCGGGTGTCTCCTGGGTCTGCGCCAGCGCGGCATGCGGGGCGGCGAACGCCATCAGAAGGATCGCAAATAGCACTCGGGACCGTTTCAGCACGGCATATTCCTCTTGCAGTCTTAATTCGAACGAACCCGCTCCGGAAAACGGGCATGAAGCGGCGCAAGGCACCGCGAAATTCGCCTGTTCAATACGACATTACCTATGGGGCAGGCAATAATATGTTGAGTAATTTATTCATAATAACCCCGCAAAGGCCGCTTGGGACGCCACGGGAGCGCGGTTTTTGCGCGCAACCCGTCGCCGCCTATGGACACCCGGCCCGAAAGAGCACTAAGAGGATTGCGACGCATCCGGCATCGCAACCGGGCCTTTGTGCCGCGGTCTGCCGCTTACTCACAGGGCTAGAGATGATTGACTACAAAGCAGCGCGCACGAAGATGGTCGACAACCAGATCCGTACGACGGACGTGACGTCGCACGAGGTGCTGGACGCCTTCCTTGCCGTCGCGCGGGAAGAATTCGTGCCCGCGGCCGCCAAGCCGCTCGCCTATATCGACAATGACGTCCAGCTCGCCCCCGGCCGCTATCTCATGGAGCCGTCGCCGCTCGCCAAGCTGATCCAGCTCGCCGAAGTCGCCCCGACCGATGTGGTGCTGGAAGTCGGCTGCGGCACCGGCTATGCCTCCGCGATCCTCTCCAGCCTCGGCAGTTCGGTCGTGGCGCTGGAAAGCGATCCTGAGCTTGCTGCGACCGCGACGGAAACGCTCGCCCGCCTCGGTTATGACAATGTCGCCGTCGTCACCGGCGAGCTGGAGGCCGGTTACGCGCCGGAAGCGCCCTATGACGTGATCTTCGTGCACGGCGCCGTCGAATTCGTTCCGCAGGCGCTCTTTGCGCAATTGCGCGACGGCGGCCGCCTTGTCGTTGTGGAAGGCTACGGCAACGCGTCGCAGGCCCGTCTCTATATCAAGGAGAGCGGCCGCGTTTCAGAGCGGAACGTCTTCAACACGGCCGTCAAGCCGCTGCCGGGCTTCCGCAAGGCCAAGGAATTCGTCTTCTGAACCGGCGCTGCCGAACGTCGCTTTCGACGGGCCTGTTTGTTGCACTTTCGCAACGGGCCCGCCCTATTGTCGTTATCAAATCCTTCATGACGGGCCTCGCGACTGTTCCAGATCGAGCGAAGAGGCATTATCGCGGGCGGTGCGAAGCCGCCTTTGCGCGGTCGCCGTGGCTGAAAGCGTGCCCGGCTCCGGCCGGTGAGAAATGTGTAAAGGCAGCTCCCGCGACGGGCTGACCACGATCGGAGTTTCGTACTGTGTCCCTTCTTCGTCGAACTGCCCTTGTGCTCACCCTCGCCACCGCCCTCCACGCATTGCCGCAGGGCGCCTTTGCCGAAACGCTCTCCGGCGCGATGGCCAAGGCTTACGAGAACAATCCCGACCTCAACGCCGCCCGCGCGGCCCTCCGCGCCATCGACGAAAATGTCACGATCGCCAAATCCGCCATGCGGCCGCATGTCACCGGCGTGGCTGAGGCGGAGGCGACGCGTTCCAGCCTTGATATAGGCTTGCCAAAGCGCGTGGGAGGCAAGTGGGTGCAGGGCACGCGGCGGTCGGATCTTTTCACGTCGAGTTACGGCGTCACGATCAGCCAGCAGGTTTTTGACGGTTTCCAGACCCTCAATCGTGTCCGCGCCGCGGAAGCAAACGTGTTGGCTTCGCGAGAGTCGCTGCGCGCCCGGGAGATTTCCATCCTGCTAGCGGCGGTCGAAGCCTATTCCAATATCGCGCGCGACCAGCAGATCGTCTCCATCCGCAAGCAGAATATCGCCTTTTTGCAGGAGCAGCTCGGCGCAGCCAGAGCCCGCCTCAATGTAGGCGAGGGCACGCGGACCGACGTCAGCCTTGCGGAAGCCGAGCTTGCCTCCGCCAAAGCGCTGCTGACCGCCGCCGTCTCCTCCCTCAAGCAGAGTGAAGCGACCTATGTGCAGATCGTCGGTGTGACGCCGACGGGGATAAAGCAGCCGCCGACGGCCAAGAAGGCGATGCCGCGCTCCCTCGACGAGGCCGTAGCGACGGGAATGCGTGAAAACCCGAACGTTCTGGCCGCCATGCGGGATGTGGACGCTGCCGGCTACAATGTGAAGGAGGCGCAAGGCTCCATGCTGCCGGGCGTTTCGCTGCAAGGAAGCGTCTACAAATCGACGAACGGATCGAGCGGTCCCGAGGATAGGCTAACCAGTTCCGTCACTGCCCGCGTCACCGTTCCCATCTATCAGGGTGGCGCCGAATACGGCCAGATCCGGCAGGCCAAGGAACGGCTGGGCGAAAGCCAGTTGCTCGTCGATTCCGCGCGGATGGAAGTGCAGCGCACCGTCGCCTCAGCCTACGCGCAGTATGAATCGTCGACGGCATCGATCGCCGCGATCCAGGCGCAGATCAGCGCGGCCAACGAGGCGCTGAATGGCGTCATCGAGGAGCGCAATGTCGGTCAGCGTACCACGCTCGATGTCCTGAATTCCCAGCAGCGCGTGCTCGACGCGCAGGAAGACCTCGCCGCCGTGCGGCGCAACGCCGTCGTGGCAAGCTATTCGCTGCTCGCGGCCACGGGTAATCTGACCGTGCAGAGCCAGGGACTTGAGGTGGCCGAATACCGCGCCGAGGTGCATTACGAGGCCGTCAAGGACAAGTGGTTCGGCCTTCGGACCGTCGACGGCCGCTGACGCGGACGCGCCTGGCCCTTGGCAGGGCAAACAAATCTGTGCATCACTGATTGCATATGATTCGCGGCGATTTAGTTCGCCGTCGAACTCGCCTAGGGTTTTCGGGATGTCCGGCCGGCGCTTGCGCCGCATCGCGGACGCCGCAGAGAACGGGGATAGAAATGGCTCAGCCAAGTGTAGCGCGTGAACCGTCCATGGATGAGATCCTGGCGTCGATCCGCAAGATCATCGAAAGCAACGACGCCCAACCGGACCTTGCCGTACAAGCCGAGGACGACGAAGGCTTCGACATCACGACCGGCGAGGATAGCCGCAACCTCCTCGATCATCCGGCGGTGGTTGAGCGCTTCCACAACGAGGAAAACCGCGCCGCGGCCGTCCAGCCGCTTCACCGCGTCGAGGCGGGGCAGGGCGCGCAGCCCGCACTCTCGCTCGCCGATGTCGCCGCGCGCGTGCGTGCCGCTTCCGAGCGGCATGTCGCGATGATCCGTGAGCCGGCGGAGCCCGTTTCCGTCGAGCCGGAGCAGCATCCCGTGCGGGAGGAAAGTCTGGTCATGGCCCCGCGCATGGCGGCAAATTCCGGCTATTCTGTCCCTCCCGCGCCTGCCGTCGAGCCTGTCGTCGAAAAGGCCGAGCCGGTCGCACCCGCACCCGAGCCGGCGATGGAGGAGCCCGCGCCGATGCGCGATCTTGCCGCGCTGGTTTCCCCCGCCGTCGGCGAGCGCGTCGCACAGTCCTTCGGCGCTCTGGCCGAGGCGATCGATGCCGGCCCCCGGCGCTCCTTCGACGAGATCGCCGAGGATATGCTGCGTCCGATGCTGCAGGAATGGCTGGACGACAATCTGCCGACACTTGTCGAGCGGCTGGTGCGCGAGGAGATCGAGCGCGTTGCGCGCGGCCCGCGCCGCTGACCGACTGCGGCCATTATCCGGGTCGACATGGTTTGAGCCGCGCCGGGCCACCCGGGGCGGCTTTTCTCTGATATTGTTGACTTCACCCCGGCCATCCGGTTTACAAAACCCAACGCAAACAGCAGGCCACGCACGAAAATGCTTGAAAAGAACTATGATTCCTCAGCGGTCGAGCCGCGAATTGCCAAGGCATGGGAAGATGCGGACGCGTTCCGCGCCGGTGAGGGCGCCAAGCCCGGCGCCGAGACCTTCACCATCGTGATCCCGCCTCCGAACGTGACGGGTTCGCTGCATATGGGGCACGCCCTCAACAATACGCTGCAGGACATCATGGTCCGCTTCGAGCGCATGCGCGGCAAGGACGTGCTGTGGCAGCCTGGCATGGACCATGCCGGCATCGCCACGCAGATGGTCGTCGAGCGCAAGCTTGCCGCTGAAAAGCTGCCTGGACGCCGCGAAATGGGCCGCGAGGCCTTCGTCGAGAAGGTCTGGGAGTGGAAGGCGGAATCCGGCGGCCTGATCTTCAACCAGCTGAAGCGCCTCGGCGCCTCCTGCGACTGGTCGCGCGAACGCTTCACCATGGACGAGGGGCTTTCCCAGGCCGTCCTCGAGGTCTTCGTCTCGCTCTACAAGGAAGGCCTGATCTATCGCGGCAAGCGTCTCGTCAACTGGGACCCGAAATTTGAAACGGCGATTTCGGACATGGAGGTCGAAAACAATGAAGTCGACGGCCACATGTGGCACTTCAAGTATCCGCTCGCCGACGGGGCGACCTATACCTATGTCGAGAAGGACGCTGACGGCAACGTCACCTTCCAGGAAGAGCGCGATTATATCGCGATCGCCACCACGCGCCCCGAGACGATGCTGGGCGACGGCGCGGTCGCCGTCCATCCGACGGATGAGCGCTATGCGCCGATCGTCGGCAAGCTCTGCGAGATCCCGGTCGGCCCGAAGGAGCACCGCCGCCTGATCCCGATCATCACCGACGAATATCCGGAAAAGGATTTCGGCTCCGGTGCGGTCAAGATCACCGGCGCGCATGACTTCAACGACTACCAGGTCGCCCGCCGCAACAACATTCCGCTCTACCGCCTGATGGACACGCGCGCCTCCATGCGCGCCGACGGCGAGCCCTATGCGGTCTATGCCGCGCAGGCGCTCGATATTGCCAAATCCGGCCACGTCCCGAGCGAAGCGGAAGTCGACGACATCAATCTCGTTCCCGACGAATATCGCGGCCTCGACCGCTACGAGGCGCGCAAGCGCATCATCGAGGCGATCAATGCCGAAGGCCTTGCCGTCACCGTCAAGGATGCCGAGGGCAACGATGTTCCCTATGTCGAGAACAAGAAGGTCATGCAGCCTTTCGGCGACCGCTCCGGCGTCGTCATCGAGCCGATGCTGACCGACCAGTGGTTCGTCGATAACAAGGCGCTTGCAGGACCGGCTTTGGAGTCCGTCCGCGAGGGCCGCACCAACTTCGTGCCAAAGAACTGGGAAAAGACCTATTTCAACTGGCTGGAAAACATCGAGCCGTGGTGCATCTCGCGCCAGCTCTGGTGGGGCCACCAGATTCCGGCCTGGTACGGCCCGGACGGTCAGGTCTTCGTCGAGAAGACGGAAGAGGAAGCGCTGCACGCCGCCATCCAGCATTATATCGCCCATGAAGGTCCCTGGAAGGCCTGGGTCGAGGAAAAGCTGGAGAACTTCGCGCCCGGCGAAATCCTGACGCGCGACGAGGACGTGCTGGATACCTGGTTCTCCTCCGCCCTCTGGCCGTTTTCGACACTCGGCTGGCCTGAAAGGACGCCCGAACTCGCCCGTTATTATCCCACCAGCGTGCTCGTGACCGGCTTTGACATCATCCCGTTCTGGGTCGTTCGCATGATGCAGATGGGTCTGCACTTCATGAAGGATGAGGCGGGCAACCCAGTCGAACCGTTCCATACAATCTATATCCATGCCCTCGTGCGCGACAAGAACGGGCAGAAGATGTCGAAGTCGAAGGGCAACGTCATCGATCCGCTCGAACTGATCGACGAATACGGCGCCGACGCACTGCGCTTCACGCTGGCCATCATGGCGGCGCAGGGGCGCGACGTGAGGCTCGACCCGGCGCGCATCGCCGGCTATCGCAATTTCGGCACCAAGCTGTGGAACGCCACGCGCTTCGCCGAGATGAACGGCGTTGCCTCCGATCCGAAATTCGTGCCGGAAACGGCTTCGCTGACGATCAACCGCTGGATCCTGACGGAACTTGCCCGCACGGCGCGCGACGTCACCGAGGCGATCGAGACCTACCGCTTCAACGATGCGGCAGGCTCCCTCTACCGCTTCATCTGGAACCAGTTCTGCGATTGGTACCTGGAGCTGCTGAAGCCGGTCTTTTCCGGCGAGGATGCGGCCGCCAAGGCGGAATCGCAGGCCTGCGCCGCCTACGTGCTGGAAGAGACCTACAAGCTCCTCCATCCCTTCATGCCCTTCATGACGGAAGAGCTGTGGGCGCATACCGCCGGCGAGGGCAAGATGCGGCAGAGCCTGCTCTGCCATGCCGAATGGCCGGCTCCGGCCTATGCCGACGATGCCGCCGCCGATGAGATCAACTGGCTGGTCGATCTCGTTTCCGGTATCCGTTCGGTTCGCGCCGAGATGAACGTGCCGCCGAGCGCGACGGCCCCGCTCGTCATGGTCGGCGCCAATGCGCTGACGAAGAAGCGTCTCGAAACGCACGATTCGGCCATCCGCCGTCTCGCCCGCGTCGAGCAGATCCGGCTTGAGGATGCGGCGCCGAAGGGCGCGGCGCAGATCGTCGTCGGCGAGGCGACGGCCTGCCTGCCGCTCGGCAATCTGATCGACCTTGGGGCCGAAAAGGCCCGTCTCGAAAAGGCGATCGACAAGGCGAAGGCGGAAGCCGCCCGCATCCAGGGCAAGCTTTCGAACGAGAAGTTCGTCGCGAATGCCAAGCCGGATGTGGTCGAGGCCGAGCGCGAGCGTCTCGCGGAGCTGGAGCAGCAGCTCGCCAGCCTTTCGGTGGCGCTGACGCGCGTCAGTGAAGCCGGTTGATTCTCTTTAAGTCTGCACGAAGAAATGGAAAACCGCGCCGGAAACCTCCGGCGCGGTTTTTGTTTTCCGGTGGTGGCTGCAAAATATCAGCTGTATCTCAAATGTGACACAGCCGTGCCAGCCGTAAGAAAAATTCCAAGGCGGCGGTTCTCCTTTGGGTTTTCACAGAAATTTATTCCATGACGGGACCTTGCCGACGGGCTTTCCGCAAATCCCGCCGAACCGGGTGAATGCCTTTCAGATGGCCCGTGAAAGCCTGATTTGCCAATCTGAAACTCCTTTTTGATATTTTGCAAAAGGCGCGATGCAAGGGCAGGTGCCATCGTGCAGGCTTTGCAGGGGAGGCTGATAATGCGTGGGAAAAACGTTGGCGCGGGCTTTCTGGCGGCGGCCGGATTTCTGACGGTGACATCGGCCTATGCCGGTGGCCTGGAACGGGGCGGCTACAATATCGATCTTCTTTTCGATCCGTCCGACTATGCCGCCGAGGCTGCGACCGTCTATGTCGCGCCTCAGCGCGATCTCAACAATGTCGTCGACATCAATCCGGCAAACGGCGATCTGAACGGCCGGCCGGGCAGCGGCATCGACGACTCGCAAGGCTACTGGGTGCCGCGCATCGGCGTGAAGGCGCGCCTCTTCGAGGATGTCGATTGCATGGTCGACTATTCGCAGCCCTGGGGGGCGCATACCAAGCCGGGCAGGAACTGGGCCGGCGCCAACGACAATATCGAGACCAGGATCGATAGCGACAATTACGCCGCCACCTGTTCCTACCGGTTCGATCTGGGGCAGGGCCAGCTCCGCCTGATCGGCGGTGCCTTCTATCAGGAGGTCAGCGGCTTCAAGGAGCGGCTCGTGGCCGATCTCACCGGAACGGGCCTGCCGATGAGCGGTCTCGGGCGCCTCGATCTGGACGGCAGCGGCTGGGGCTGGCGCACGGGCCTTTCCTACGAAATCCCGGATTATGCCCTGCGCGTGAGCCTCGTTTACAACAGCGCTGTCGATCTCGACAATCTCGACGGTACGGTCGACCTGCGCAACACCGTCCTTCCGGTTCCCGGTGGCGGCTTCGTTCCGGGCACGAAATACGGGGTGGAAAGCACCGCTTCGATGCCCGATACGCTTGAACTCAAGTTCCAGACGGGGGTTGCGCCGGACTGGCTGGTCTTCGGCTCGGTCAAATGGACCGACTGGAGCCAGTTGCAAATCGTCAAGATCACCGCAAAGGACCCTTCCGACCCGCGCAACCAGCCGACTTCGCTGGACCTGCTCTATCGCGACGGCTGGACGATCACGGGCGGCGTCGGCCACAAGTTCAACGACCAGTTCAGCGGTGCTGTCAGTCTGACCTGGGACCGCGGCACCAGCCATGGCTACGGGAACCAGACGGACACATGGGCGCTCGGCTCGGGCCTTTCCTACAATGCCAGCGAGAATGTCGAACTGCGCCTTTCCGGTGCGCTCGGACTTCTGACAAGCGGCAGTTCCGCTCCGCAAGTCGTCAATGGCACCGAGGTCGGCAGGAATATCAAATACGATTTCGGCGCCGATTTCTTCAGCGCCATATCGACGTCTCTGAAGGTGAAATTCTGATCACCGGAACAGCGGTTGGAATCAGGCCCGGCGATTTCGCCGGGCCTTTTTGGTTAATGTTTCGTTGCGCCAGAAGATGCCCGTTGTGGAGAGCACAGCGACGCATCAAAATATGTGACGGAATCGCAACACATTTTTTTCGAGAGTTTGCTACACCTTTGACCAGCGACCAAATGTCCATTTCCCGCCACAAACGGGGCGCAGCGATAGGGGCATGCAGAAGCGTGGAAGCCGCGCCAAGGAAATGATGAGCCAGCCGATGTCATTGTCGCCGGAAATCCCGGAAATCCGCACGAAAACAGTGCATTTCCGGTACGGTGCAAGAAGAAAGGCCAGGCGCGGAATTGTTGAAGTGATGCCCAGGTCCGAGTTGATGCCGATGAAAGTAATGGTATTGGGTCTTTGTCTCTCGCTCTCCTTCGGAGCGGCGTCCCAGGCCCTCGCATTCGATCCGCAAGCGGGCGTGAGCAAGGAAAGCGGCCCCTTCGACCTCTTCAAGTTCGGTTTCTTCTCCTACAAGGAAGGGCGCAAGAGCGATGCCGTCGAGGCCTATCGCTACGCAGCGGAAAAGGGCCATACCGGCTCGCGCTGGGCCCTTGCCAACATGTATGCCGATGGCGACGGCGTGCCGGAAAACGATCTCGAAGCCTTTAAGATGTATAGCGAGATCGCCCAGGCCGGCGTCGAGCCGGGTTCGGAAGACACCGGCTATTTCGCCAACGCGCTGGTCGCGCTTGCCAGCTATTACCGTCGCGGTATCCCAGACAGCCCCGTGAAGATCGATATGGCGCAGGCCCGGCAGCTCTATTTCCAGGCCGCGTCCGCCTTCGGTATTCCCGAAGCGCAGTTCCAGCTTGGCCGTATGATGCTGAAGGGCGAGGGCGGCAGCGTCAGCGTGCATCAGGCCAAGAAATGGCTGAACCGGGCGCGCAACAATGGTCATGCCGGCGCCATGGGCCTTTTCGGCAATATCCTCTTCCAGGAAGGCCAGACGACCCGCGGCCTTGCCTTCATGACCGCAGCGCTCGATCATTGCCCGCCGAAGGACTGCGGCTGGCTGCAGGCCACGCAGGAAGAAGCCTTCTCCGTCGCCAGCGAGGACGACCGCCGCAAAGGCGTGGCGCTCGCGCAAAGCATCCGCTTCAATCCGGAAGAATAGCGAAAATAGTCGCTTGCCGGGGAATCTTGAGATTTACGCGGCGTAATCCAGCAACGCCACGACCGGAACGTGGTCCGAAGGCTTTTCCCAGTTGCGCACATGCTTTTCGACCGCCGTCGAGACGAGGCGATCCGAGGCTTCCGCGGACAACATGAGATGGTCGATGCGGATGCCGAAATTCTTCGGCCAGCATCCCCCCTGATAATCCCAGAATGTATAATGCGGCACGGCGTCGGTGGTCGCGCGCACGGCATCCATGAGGCCGAGGTTTTCCAGCCGGCGAAAGGCATGGCGGGTGGCCGGCAGGTAGAGCGCGTCGTGCTGCCAAACCTTCACGTCCCAGCAATCGTGTGGCTCGGGAATGACATTGTAGTCGCCGGCCAGCACCAGTGGCTCTTCGAGCGCCAGCCGATCCTCGGCAAAGGCGATGAGCCGTTCCATCCAGGAGAGCTTGTAGGGATATTTCACCGGATCGGCCGCCGGATTGCCGTTCGGCAGGTAGATCGAGCACACGCGGATCACACCGCCTTCGACGGAGAAGACGCCCTCGATGAAGCGGGACTGTTCGTCCCCGTCGCCGCCGGGCAGGCCGCGGTTCACCTCGTCCGGCCGGATCTTCGAAAGCAGGGCGACGCCGTTGAAACCTTTTTGGCCATGGGTTTCGACATGGTAGCCGAGCGCTTCGATCTCGCCACGCGGAAAGCCCTCGTCGATGGTCTTGATTTCCTGCAGCGCGACGATGTCGGGATTGGAGTCCTTCAGCCAGGCGACGAGATTGTCGATGCGTGCCCGCACGCCGTTGATGTTCCAGGTGGCAATCTTGATCGGCATACGGTTTTCCGTGGCGTCAGGGCAATTCCGGTCGGAATCGCGAAGGTATCGGGTCAGATCGAGAAGCTGGTGCCGCAGCCGCAGCTTGCAATGGCATTCGGATTCTTGATCTGGAAGGATTGGCCGAGCAGGTTGTCGACGAAGTCGATCTCCGAGCCGTCCATGTAGACCAGGGAAAGCTGGTCGATCAGCACTTTCGCATTGTCGCGCTCCAGCACCAGATCGTCGTCCTGCTGCTCCTCGACGAGGTCGAACTTGTAGGAAAAGCCGGAGCAGCCGCCGCCCTCCACGGAGACGCGCAGGGCCTGCTTTTCAGGCGAAGAGCCAAGTATGGACGCGATGCGCCGTGCGGCGGCGTCGGAAATGGTAACGGACTTGTCGGTCATGTCTGCCTCCTGCCGGCTTGGGATCCGGAGAGAATCGCTGCCCGCACAGCCGGCGATTTTCCCGTCCCTAGCGTTTCCGGTTGCGAAGCGCTTCCTACAAGCCGCTGAAAAGACTTGTCTTTGAAGCGCAGCTTGCAGCCCGGCTTGCCGCTGTGCACACTATAGGTATGAAGGCATTGCGGCCGCGTCAATGGGCGGCGTGAATGCGGGTGAAGAATGACGTTTGACAGACATGCGCTGGGTTTTGGCGCGGGCCAGCGCGCCATCTATGCTTCCGACCCCTGGTCGACCCGCGGACGGCTCCATCCCGAACCGGAAAGCCCCACGCGATCGGATTTCCAGCGCGACCGTGACCGCATCGTGCACACGACCGCTTTCCGTCGCCTGAAGCACAAAACCCAGGTCTTCATTGCCGCCGACGGCGATCATTACCGCACCCGGCTCACTCACACGATCGAGGTGGCGCAGATCGCCCGTGCACTGGCGCGTGCCCTGAAGCTCGACGAGGATCTCGCCGAGGGCGTGGCGCTGGTGCATGACTTCGGTCACACGCCCTTCGGCCATACGGGCGAGGACGCGCTGCACGAGGTGCTGGAGCCGTTCGGCGGCTTCGACCACAATGCCCAGTCGCTGCGCATCGTCACCAAGCTGGAGCGCCGCTACGCCGAATTCGACGGGCTGAACCTGACCTGGGAAAGCCTGGAAGGCCTCGTCAAGCACAATGGTCCGCTGATCGGCCCGACGGGCGAGTGCACACGGGGTGACGTGCCGCAGCCGATCCTGGACTATTGCGCCGTACACGATCTGGAACTGGCGAGCTTCGCCAGCCTGGAGGCCCAGGTGGCGGCGATTGCCGATGACATCGCCTACAATACCCACGATATCGACGACGGCCTGCGCTCGGGCTACCTCACATTCGATATGCTGGAGGAAGTGCCTTTCCTCGCCGGCCTGATGCGGGATGTGCACGAGCGCTATCCGGGGCTCGAAGCCTCGCGCTTCACCCACGAGATCATGCGCCGCCAGATCACCGCCATGGTGGAGGACGTGATCGGCTACGCGCAGCAGGCAATCCGCGAGGAGCGGCCGGAAAGCGCCGACGACGTGCGCAAGGCGCGCCGTTGCCTTGCGACCTTTTCCGAGGCCATGGCCGTGACGGACAAGCAGATCAAGACGCTGCTGTTCTCCCGCATCTACCGGCACCCGGAGGTCATGCGGGTGAGGGCCAATGCCGCCTCCATCCTGACGGACCTCTATCACGCCTACATGGACAACCCGCAGCTCATGCGGGGACACTATTGGGTGGACCGGATCGCCACCATGCCGGAATCGGCCCGCGCCCGCCATGTCGGCGATTACCTGGCCGGCATGACCGACAATTACGCGATCGACACGCACCGCCGGCTGTTTGACCATACCCCCGAATTGCGATAGTCAGCCGCCCACCTGAACTTCTTCGCAGGAATGGCCCTTAAACGGGCAGCTGCGCGTGGATGGATGAGATGAATCTTTTTACAGACTTCGACAACAGAATTAAAAACGTACTCGAAGGACTTGAAATCATACGCGAAAAGGGGGCCGAAATTGATTTCGGCCGCGTCGGCGTCGAGCCTCCGCGCGATCCCAGCCATGGCGATGTCGCGACCAATGCCGCCATGGTGCTGGCAAAGCCGCTCGGCCTCAATCCGCGTGCGCTTGCCGATCTCATCATTGCCGAATTGAAGAAGGATCCGGAAGTGGCAGACGTCACCGTCGCCGGTCCCGGCTTCATCAATGTGCGCCTGTCGGTCGCCTATTGGCAGAAATTGCTCGTCGCGGTCGTCAAGGCCGGCACGGACTACGGCCGCAGCCCGCTCGGCGCCGGCCGCAAGGTGAATGTCGAATATGTCTCGGCCAACCCGACCGGACCGATGCATGTCGGGCATTGCCGCGGTGCGGTGGTGGGCGATGCGCTCGCCAACCTGCTCGCCTTTTCCGGCTACGAGGTCACCAAGGAATATTACATCAACGACGCGGGCTCGCAGATCGATGTGCTCGCCCGGTCGGTCTTCCTGCGCTACCGCGAAGCGCTTGGCGAGACGATCGGCGAGATCCCCGCAGGCCTTTATCCCGGCGATTACCTGGTGCCCGTCGGCGAGGCACTGGCCGAAGAGCACGGCACGACGCTGCGCGCGATGACCGAGCCCCAATGGCTGCCGATCGTCAAGGAAAAGGCCATCGACATGATGATGGCGATGATCCGCGAGGACCTTGCCGCGCTCAATGTCAGGCACGACGTCTTCTTCTCCGAGCGTTCGCTGCATGCCGGCAACGGCGCGCCGATCCGCACCGCGATCAACGATCTCACCTTCAAGGGCCATGTCTACAAGGGCGTGCTGCCGCCGCCGAAGGGCCAGTTGCCGGAAGACTGGGAAGATCGCGAGCAGACGCTTTTCCGCTCCACCGAGGTGGGTGACGATATCGACCGGCCGCTGATCAAGTCTGACGGCTCCTATACCTATTTCGCCGCCGACGTCGCCTATTTCAAGGACAAGTTCGACCGGGGCTTCGACGAGATGATCTACGTTCTCGGCGCCGACCATGGCGGCTATGTGAAGCGCCTTGAGGCGCTGGCGCGGGCCGTTTCGGAAGGCAAGTCGAAGCTGACGGTGCTGCTCTGCCAGCTCGTCAAGCTGTTCCGCAACGGCGAGCCGGTGAAGATGTCCAAGCGTTCGGGCGATTTCGTCACGCTGCGCGACGTGGTGGACGAAGTGGGGCGCGATCCGGTGCGCTTCATGATGCTTTACCGCAAGAACAGCGAGCCGCTCGACTTCGATTTCGCCAAGGTGACGGAGCAGTCCAAGGACAATCCGGTCTTCTACGTTCAATATGCCCATGCGCGCTGCATGTCGGTCTTCCGCCAGGCAGCGGAGGCCTTCCCGGACGTCGATATCGCCTCGCTCGATCTGGCGGCGGCGATCGGGGACAACATCTGCGATCCCAGCGAGTTGCAGCTCCTGGCCAAGATCGCAGAATATCCCCGTGTCGTCGAGGGCGCTGCACTGGCGCACGAGCCGCATCGCATCGCATTTTACCTCTATGATCTTGCCAGTGCTTTCCATGCGCATTGGAACAAAGGCAAGGACAATCCGGAATTACGGTTTGTTAACGATAAAAATAGAGAATTGAGTATCGCCAGACTTGGGTTGGTGAACGCTGTGGCATCTGTTCTTAAGTCGGGCCTGTCCATAACAGGCACGGCCGCGCCGGACGAGATGCGCTAACGTCACCATTTACCCACAATAAGCTGGCAAATGCGTATTTGTAGCTTACGAGTGGGAAGCAGTATGGCAGACAAGAACTTCGCGCGAAGCGGAACCGCTGATACGGATCTCCTGGCGGAGGATGATCCGTTGGCCGAGCTTGCCCGTCTCGTCGGCTACGAGCCTCGGCCCGTCCAGAATGTAGACAGGTCTTTTTCAGAGCCCGATCATCCGGAGCCGCGACGGGAAAACCCCGTGCTCGCCCTTGAGGACGAGTTGCTGCGCGCCTTCGAGCAATATGACGCGCCGCGCCGTGAAGAGATCGCCGAGCCGGCGGCCGCCCGGCATGTCGAGCCCGTCTTCGACGCGCCGGAACCCCTTGGTGAAGACCCCGATGTGATCCTTGACGAGGTGCCGACGCGTGATGTCGCGGCTGGCGGCGCCCGTCGCGAGGAGCCTTCCTTCGAGGACCCTTCCGCGGAGCCGTCCTTCGCCGAGCCGCTTTCGGTTGAGGATGCCGTTCAAACGGAAGAGGCGGAACTGGAGCTGGATCCCTCCCTGCTTCTTGCCGACGAGCTGGAGGCGGCGGTTCATGAGACGCCGGCTGTCGAAGCCGAGCCTGTCGTCCATTCCGGTCACGCCGGCCATCAGTTCGCCGATCGCCTGGAGCCCAAATTCGAGGAGCCGGTTCACAGCGAGCCGGCCGTGGAAACCTATTCGGACGCCCATTCGGAAGCGCAGCAGCCGGCGTTTCTAGGCTTGCAGCCGCTCGCCGCTGAAAACGGTGCGCTCGATGACGTCGGCCTCGATCTTGAGCGCGAACTGGAACTGTCGATCGGTAACGGTCTCGCCGACGACCTCTCTTCCGACGCGCACGATCTGAACGGCGGCAGCGCCGGATCGGCGTTTGTCGAGCCGCTGCCGGCCGCCGCCGAACCCGACCTCGAAGGCTGGACGCCGGATACGACGGTTCATGCGGCGCCCGAGCCCTTCCATGCTGAGCCGGCCTATGCGCATGAAGAGGCGCATTTCGTTGCCGAGATGCCGTTCGAAAACCAGCAGGACCGCGCCCGCGCAGTGGCCGAGGCGCAAACGCAGTGGCAGGCCGAGGAGCCCGCCCTTGAGGCTGCGGCCGACTACCGCGTGGAATCGGTCGAAGCAGGCCTGAACTATGATCGCGACGCGCTGCTGGCGGAAGTCGAACGCTATCCCGTGCCGGAAACCCGGCCCTCGCTTTCCGACGCGGCGCTTGCATCTATGACCGCACCCCCGCGCCAGGGCTCTACCGGTGGCGCGGCTGCGATCTTCGGCCGTGCGACCCCCGTCGCCCATCGCCAGCCGGTTGCTGCAACGCCGGACGAAACCGTGCGTCAGCCTCTGGCCGAAGCCGTCGCGGCCCCGGCGGCCGAGACGCGCTACGTACCCGCCGCCGCACCCGCCCCGGCCGTTGCCGAGCCCGAGATGGATTTCGAAAATCTCGAATTCGATCTCTCCGACATCGCCCTCGACCTGTCCGATTTCTCGCTCGACGAGACGCCGATGACGGAGGAGGCGAAGGCACCGGAAAGCCGGACGGAGGCCGCACGGCCGGTCGAGGTTTCGACGCCCGTTCGCCGCGAGCCGGCGGTTGCCGTTCCCGTTTCCAACTATACGGCCCCGCAGCCGGTCGCGCCCGAGATGGCCGACGGCTCGTTGCCCTTCGATCCGACGATGATCGCAGAGACGGACGAGGGCGTTTCGCCGGTCGCCGAGCTCGACGTGCCGCAGCTGCCCGTCATCGAGAAGGAGAAGCCGCAGGCCTATCAGCCCGACTACGATTTCGACATAGACGCAGAAATGGCGCAGCTCTTCACCGAGCCGGCCGCCAAGTCCCATGGCGAAGATCTTTCGGCGGGCGTTGCCGCCGGCGCGGTGGCTGCCGCCATCAGCCAGCCGACGACCCAGATCAATGATGTCGACGATTTCGAGCGCGCGCTGGAAGAGGATTTCCGCCGCTCTCTGAGCCAGCCGGAGCGCATGGCGATCCCGGTCGATCCGGGCCAGGCCAACACGCTTTATGCCGGCGACGGCTATGACGACGAGCAGCCGCGTGCCGGCCGGGGACTGATGATCGCGGCCTCCGTCGCCGGATTGCTTCTGATCGGCGGTGGCGGCGTCTACGCCTGGAACGCCTTTACCGGTGGCACCGCCGCGTCGGGTGAGCCGCGCGTGATCCTCGCCGACAAGGAGCCAGTCAAGGTGGTTCCCGAGGAGAGGGGCGGCAAGACCGTGCCGAACCAGGACAAGGCCGTTTATGATCGTGTGGCGGGCGATACGGCCGCAACGCCGCGGCAGGAACAGCTCGTCACCTCGACGGAAGAGCCGATCGACGTCGTGCAGCGCACGCTGACGCCGGAAACGCTGCCCTTCGACGGCGAAGATGGCGTCGAGGGCGTCATCGCGGCCGAAGAGGACAACCGCGTGCTGCCGGGTGTCGACGAGCCGGAAACGGCGACCGCCGAAAACGGCAAGCCGCTCGTTTCTCCGCGCAAGGTCAAGACGATGATCGTCAAGCCGGACGGGACGCTCGTCGCCCGCGAGGACACGGTCAGCGCGCCGGAAACCGCCCAGCTCGACGCCAAGGCGACGGCGACCACGGGCCGGGCCGCGGGTGAAGCGGCCGCGAATACCACAATCGATACCAATGCCTCGCTCAGCGCCGAGCAGGCTGCGGCCGAAGGCCAGCCGCGTTCGGCCCTTGCCGAGGCTGCCAATGCCGAGGTCGAGGACACTGCCCCGGTCCGCACCGTCAAGACGACGGCGATCGGCGCGGCGGGCGCTTCCGGCGGCAATGCGCCGGTTCCGGGAACCCGCCCCGTCGACCAGCCGGTCAACGTTGTCGGCACCGTCACGGAAAACGGCCGCGTCGCCGGCACCCAGACGGCGGAAGCCAAGCCCGCCCAGACGCAGGTCGCGCCCGGCGAGTATGTCATCCAGATCGCCTCGCTGCCCTCGGAAGCCGAAGCCCAGAAGAGCTATAATTCGCTCTCCTCGAAGTTCTCGAGCGTCATCGGCGGGCGCGGCGTCGATATCAAGAAGGCGGAGATCCCCAACAAGGGCGTCTACTACCGCGTTCGCATTCCCGCCGGCTCGCGCGAAGAGGCCAATTCGCTCTGCAACCGCTACAAGAGCGCGGGCGGCAGCTGCCTCGTCACCCGCTAGGGCGAACATGGATTGTCCAGGAAGGCGCGGCACGGTCCGCGCCTTCGCGATTCCCGCGGGCGCCAGCCCTTCCTTCCCCGAACCGTCAAGATTGCCGACATGAGCGAAGCCAAATCCTTCATCTCGGGCTGCAAGGGCCTGAGCCTTACCGCCGATGAAAAAGCCTTTTTCCGCAGCGAGCGTCCCTGGGGTTTCATCCTTTTCGGCCGCAATATCGGTGAACCGGCCCAGGTGGCCGACCTGACGGCCGAGATGCGCGACTGCATCGGCGGTCACAAGGATATTCCCGTCCTGATCGACCAGGAGGGCGGCCGCGTCCAGCGCATCAAGCCGCCGCATGTGCAGCAATATCCGAATGCCGCCGTGCTCGGCGCCATCTACCGCGCCGATGGGGAGAAGGGCCTGCGCGCCGCCTGGCTGATGTCGCGCCTGCATGCCTTCGATCTCCTGCGTCTCGGCATCAACGTCGATTGCCTGCCGGTGCTGGATGTCGCCGTGCCCGGCGTGCATGATGTCATCGGCAACCGCGCTTACGGGCAGGAGCCGGAGATCGTATCCGTCATGGGCAAGGCGGCTTCGGAGGGTCTGAAGGCCGGCGGCCTGCTGCCGGTCATGAAGCATATGCCCGGCCATGGCCGGACCATGGTCGATTCCCACCACGATCTGCCGGTCGTGCAGGCGAGCCGCGCCGAGCTGGAAGCGTGCGATTTCGTGCCCTTCCGGCGTATGAAGGACGAGTTGATGGCGATGTCCGCCCATATCGTCTTCACCGCCATCGACGCCGACAATCCGGCGACCACCTCGGCGAAGGTCGTCAGCGAGATCATCCGCGGCCATATCGGCTTTGATGGTCTCCTGATGTCCGATGACGTGTCGATGAACGCGCTGAAGGGCGATATTGCCGCAAGAAGCCGGGGAATCATCGCCGCGGGGCTCGACATGGTGTTGCATTGCCATGGCATCATGGAGGAAATGATGGAGGTGACCGAAAACGTTCCGCCCCTTGCCGGCGACAGCCTGCGGCGGGCGAACGCGGTGCGCGCAGGCTTTCCGACGCCGGACGATGCGGACGAGGCGGCCTTGCGAGAGGAATTCAACGCGATGATCGCGGTGGCCTGACCGCCGCAAGGGGAGAAGCGTGCAGGAAGCGGGTTCGAAGCCACCGAGGAAAGGTCGCGGCGCAGATGCGCCGATGGACGATCTGTGGCAGGATGCCGCCGAGAGCAGGGGACTTCATGAGGAAAGCCTCGTCGTCGACCTTGCCGGCTTCGAAGGCCCGCTCGACCTTCTGCTGCACCTTGCCCGCACGCAGAAGGTGGACCTTACCCGCATCTCGGTGCTGGCGCTCGCCGAGCAGTATCTCGCCTTCATCGACCGCGCGCGAAAGATCCGCATCGAGCTCGCCGCCGATTATCTCGTCATGGCGGCATGGCTTGCCTATCTGAAATCGCGCCTGCTGATCCCGCGGCAAGCCAAGGACGACGGCCCTTCCGGCGAGGAGATGGCGGCAAGCCTCGCCTTCCGCCTGAAGCGGCTGGAAGCGATGCGCGATGCGGCGACCAAGCTCGTCAATCGCAATCGCCTCGGCCGGGACATCTTCGCCCGTGGCATGCCGGAACATATCCCGACCGAGCGGCGCTCCGCCTTCGAGGCCTCGCTCTACGATCTCCTGAGCGCCTATGCCTCGCTGCGCCAGCGTCATGCCATCACCCAGGTCACCATCGAAAAGCGCGCGGTGTGGTCGCTGGCCGATGCCCGCGAAATCCTGTCGTTGCTTGTTGGCGGTTTCGATGACGATTGGGCGGCACTCGACAATTTCATCCTGCGCTACCTGAGCGACCCCGCGGAGCGTACGACGGCGATCGCCAGCGCCTTCGCCGCGACGCTGGAGCTGGTCAGGGAAGGGCGGCTGGAGCTGCGGCAGGACGGCGCCTTCCAGCCGATCTACCTGCGCCGCGGGTCCAAGCCCGAGGACAATGACGACGGGAGCGACGAGCGTGGCTGAGCCGGACGACGACGCACCGCAGACCTCCGACAGCGGCATGGTCGTCGACCCGCGCCGGCTGCACGAGGCGACGCGCATCGCCGAAGCGCTGGTCTTCGCGTCCGCCGGGCCGGTCTCCTCGTCCTATATCGCCGATCGCCTGCCGCGCGGCGTGGATGTTCTGCATGTGATGCGGGAGTTGCGCGCCCTTTATGCCGGCCGCGGCGTCAATCTCCTGCAGACGGGCGATGGCTGGGCCTTCCGCACCGCGCCGGACCTCTCCTTCGTCATTCGCACGGATGAAACCGAGCTGCGCAAACTATCGCGCGCAGCGCTCGAAGTCCTTTCGATCATCGCCTACCACCAGCCGGTCACCCGCGCGGAAATCGAGGATATCCGCGGCGTGCAGACCTCCAAGGGCACGCTCGACGTGTTGATGGAGGCGGGCTGGGTGCGTTTTCGCGGGCGTCGCCGCTCACCCGGCCGTCCGGTGACCTTCGGCACGACGCGGGACTTCCTCGATCATTTCGGCCTGGAAGATCTGCGCGACCTGCCGGGGCTCGAAGAGCTGAAGGGCACCGGCCTTCTGTCCGGCCGCATTCCCTCCAATTTCCAGGTTCCCCTGCCGCTCGGCGAGGACGAACTGGCGGATGACGAGGATCCCATCACCGAGCTCGACCTCGAAGAGCTCGGTCTCTTGACACCCGGCGGAAAAGAAGACGAATAGGCGAAGCTTATCGCGCGATCCCGCCACGCGGTGGCCGATTGCGTAACACCGGATACTTGCCGCTGCGCCGGCGACAGGGAAGACTTCTGCAGATGGTTTCGAATCCGCCAGACGCGAACGGTATCGACATGCGGCGGGCATCGGCGGTGACCTTCGCGGCGCGCCTTTCCTTCGAGGATATACATCACCGCTATCACAACAAGGAGACGATCCGGGGTGTCTCGCTGACGGCCGAGCCCGGCGAGGTGCTGTGCCTGCTCGGTCCCTCGGGTTCCGGCAAGACGACGCTTCTGCGCATTGCCGCCGGCATCGAGGCGCAAAGTGCCGGGCGCGTGCTCCTCAACGACCGTGAGATCGCCGGTCCCGCCGTGTTCCTGCCGCCCGAGCAACGCGGCGTCGGCCTGATGTTCCAGGATTTCGCGCTGTTTCCGCACATGACGGTGCTCGACAATGTGCGCTTCGGGTTGACAGCCCTGCCGCGCGCCGAGGCGGAGGCCGAGGCGCAGGTGGCGCTCGAACGGGTCGGCCTCACGCATTATGCACAGAAATTTCCGCACGTCCTGTCCGGCGGCGAGCAGCAGCGCGTGGCGCTCGCCCGGGCGCTGGCCCCCCGTCCCTCGGTCCTGCTGATGGACGAGCCGTTCTCCGGGCTTGATTCGCGCCTGAAGGACTCCATCCGTGCCGATACGCTGGCGATCCTGCGTCAATCGCGCGCCACCGCCATCGTGGTGACGCACGACGCCGAGGAGGCGATGCGCATGGGCGACCGGATCGCGCTGTTGAAGGATGGCCGTCTCGTGCAGATGGGCACGGCGGAGGAACTCTACCTCAAGCCGAAGAATATCTTCACAGCCGCCTTTTTCTCCGAGATCAACGAATTTCCCGCCCATGTGCGCGGCGGTACCGTCGAAACGCCGGTCGGCAACGTCGATGGCGGGCGTTTTTCGGATGGACAGAAGGTCCACGTCGCCGTGCGCCTTTCAGGCTTGCATGTGAGCGAAACGGGTGGTGAGATTCCCGCGCGCATCTTGTCACGGCGTTTTCTGGGCGTGGTGGAGCTTCTCGACCTTGCCGTACCGGGCACGGATCGGCCGGTCAGGGCACGTGTTCGTGCCCATCAATTGGCTTTCGGATTGCGCGACGTCACGCTTTCGGCTAACCACCGCGACATTCTGGTGTTTGAAAAAGATAGCTGAACGTCTTACATCGGGGAACGAGTTCGAAAGGGAGTCAAGATAATGGGTTCTTTCAGCATCTGGCATTGGATGATCGTTCTGGTAGTGGTGCTGCTGCTGTTCGGCCGCGGCAAGATTCCGGAACTGATGGGTGATGTCGCCAAGGGCATCAAGAATTTCAAGAAGGGCATGTCCGACGACGAAGCCGCCGGCGCCGACAAGGCGAAAACCGTCGAGCACAAGGCCGACGAGATCAAGTGACCGGCATCCGCTCACGATCGGCGGTTCACGGCCTTTGAGGACAATACCCTATGCTTGATGTCGGCTGGACCGAAATACTTGTCATTGCCATCGTCCTGATCATCGTGGTGGGTCCGAAGGACCTGCCGCAGATGCTTCGCACCTTCGGCCGGATGGTCACCAAGATGCGGGGCATGGCGAGCGATTTCCGCCAGCAGTTCGACGAGGCGCTGCGCGAGGCGGACCTCGAGGACGTCAAGAAGACGATCGGGGATGCGCAGAAGCTCAATCCGTTGAACACCATTCGCGATGCGGTCAACCCGCTGCGCCAGATGGGCGACGAGATCAAATCCGACCTGCACAAGGCTACGAGTCCAACGCCGACACCTGCCGCCAATCCCGGCGACAGCGTGGCGAGCGCTCCGATCGCCAAGCCTTGGGAGGCGGAGAAGCCCGCATCAGAAATCCCCGTGGCCGCCGCTCCCCTCAAGACGGGGCCTGTCAGCAAGACCAGGGCGAGAAAGCCGGCCGAGGACGGCGCGGTAAAGGCTGTGAAGCCGCGCAAGACTGCCGCCAAGGTCGACGCTAAGACAAAGGCTGCCGCCAAGCCGGGCGTGAAGGCTGTCTCGGAAAAGAAGGCCGCTGCCGAAAAGAAAGCGCCCGCCAAGGCCAGGGCTACGAAAACCAAAAAGGGCGACGCATGAGCGGCGACATCGAAGACAAGCCCCAGCCGCTCATCGAGCACCTGATCGAGCTTCGCCAGCGCCTGCTATGGGCGGTCGGCGCATTTTTCGTCGCCTTCCTCGTGTGCTTCTATTTCGCCAAGCAGCTTTTCAACATTCTCGTTCTGCCCTTCAAATGGGCGGTGAGCTGGGCCGGGCTCACCCATCGCAATGTCGAGCTGATCTACACCGCGCCGCAGGAATTCTTCTTCACCCAGATCAAGGTCGCCATGTTCGGCGCGCTGGTCATCGCCTTTCCGGTGATCGCCCAGCAGGTCTACAAGTTCGTCGCGCCCGGTCTCTACAAGAACGAGCGTGCGGCCTTCCTGCCGTTCCTGATCGCTTCGCCCATCCTGTTCCTGATCGGCGCGGCGCTCGTCTATTTCTTTTTCACGCCCATGGTCATGTGGTTCTTCCTGGCCATGGAGCAGGGTGGCGGCGAGGGGCAGGTCTCGATCCAGCTTCTGCCGAAGGTTTCCGAATATCTCGGCCTGATCATGTCCCTGATCTTCGCCTTCGGCCTCGTCTTCCAGCTCCCGGTCATCTCCTCGCTCCTGGTGCGCGCCGGCTTCATCGACGCGCAGGCCTTGGCCAACAAGCGCAAATACGCGATCGTGATCGCCTTCGTAGTGGCCGCCGTGCTGACGCCGCCCGATCCGGTTTCCCAGATCGGTCTTGCACTGCCGGCCATCCTTCTCTACGAGATTTCCATCTATACGGCCCGACTCATCGAACGGCAGCGGGCGAGCGCCGCGGACGCGCAGGACGCGGAAAACGAGGTCGCAACGACGCCGGGCGAGGCCGATTGAGCCAAGCCCGCGGCGTTGCGGCAGGTCGCTGCCGGGCGGGGTGAGTCTTCATCCACGAAACGCCTGGAACGACAATGCTTGATATCAAATGGATCCGCGACAACGCCGACGCTCTTGACGCTGCGCTGGAAAAGCGCGGCGCAAGTCCCCTTGCCAGGACGCTGATCGATCTCGACGAGAAGCGCCGCGCCGTCATCCAGAAGGCGCAGGACATGCAGTCGCGCCGCAATGCCGCCTCCAAGGAGATCGGCGCGGCCATGGCGGCCAGGAACAGCGAACTTGCCGAAAAGCTCAAGGCCGAGGTATCGGCCATCAAGGACCAGCTTCCCGCCGCCGAGGAAGAAGAGCGCCAGGTCACCGCCGAGCTCAACGACGCCCTGTCGCGCATTCCCAACATCCCGCTCGACGACGTACCGATCGGCAAGGATGAGGCGGGCAATGTCGAGAAGCTGAAATGGGGCAACAAGCCCGGCTGGAATCACAAAGCGCTGGAACATTACGAAATCGGCGAAGCGCTCGGCTACATGGATTTCGAAGCCGCGGCGAAGATCGCCGGCTCGCGCTTCACCGTGCTCAAGGGCCAGCTCGCGCGCCTCGAACGGGCCCTCGGCCAGTTCATGATCGACGTGCATACCGGAGAGCATGGCTACACGGAGGTGCATGCCCCGCTTCTCGTGCGCGACGATGCCATGTTCGGCACCGGCCAGCTTCCGAAATTCTCGGAGGACCTTTTCCGCACCACGGACGGCCGCTGGCTGATCCCGACGGCGGAGGTTTCGCTCACCAATCTCGTGCGCGAGGAGATCCTCGATCAGGAAAAGCTGCCCTTGCGCTTTACCGCGCTGACGCCGTGCTTCCGCTCGGAAGCGGGGTCGGCCGGTCGCGACACGCGCGGCATGCTGCGCCAGCACCAGTTCATGAAATGCGAGCTCGTCTCGATCACCGATGCGGAAAGCTCGATCGACGAGCATGAGCGCATGACCGCCTGCGCCGAGGAAATCCTGAAGCGCCTCGGCCTGCATTACCGCGTCATGACGCTCTGCACCGGTGACATGGGATTTGGCGCCCGCAAGACCTACGACCTGGAGGTCTGGCTGCCGGGTCAGGATACCTATCGCGAAATCTCGTCCTGCTCGGTCTGCGGCGATTTCCAGGCGCGCCGCATGAATGCGCGCTATCGCGGCAAGGACGAAAAGGCGACGAAATTCGTGCATACGCTCAACGGTTCGGGCACGGCGGTCGGACGCGCGCTCATCGCCGTCATGGAAAACTATCTCAACGAGGACGGCTCGATCACCGTGCCGGACGTGCTGCTGCCCTATATGGGCGGTTTGACGAAAATCGAGAAGGCCGCCTGAGGCGGAGGGCGGAGACGACATGCGCATTCTTTTGACCAATGATGACGGTATCCACGCCGAAGGTCTCGCGGCCCTCGAACGGATCGCCCGCGAACTGACGGACGACGTCTGGGTCGTCGCACCGGAGACCGATCAGAGCGGCCTTGCCCACTCGCTGACCCTGTCCGAGCCGCTGCGCCTTCGAAAGATCGACGACCGCCGCTACGCACTGCGCGGCACGCCGACCGATTGTGTCATCATGGGCATTCGCGAAGTGCTGGACGAAAAGCCCGACCTTGTCCTCTCCGGAGTCAATGCCGGCGCCAACATGGCGGACGATGTAACCTATTCCGGCACGATTGCCGGCGCTATCGAGGGAACCTTGCAGGGTGTAAAGTCCATGGCGCTGAGCCAGGCCTATAACCATGCAGGTGGCCGCGTGGTGCCGTGGGAGGTTGCCGAAACCTTCGCGCCGAAACTCATCAGTCAATTGATGGATGTGGAACTGCCCGACTGGACCTTCTTCAATCTCAACTTTCCCAATTGCGCGCCCGCCGATCTCCAGGGTGTCGAGGTGACGAGCCAGGGCAAGCTCGATTTCGGCATGATGATCGAGGAACGCACGGATGGTCGCGGCTTTCCCTATTACTGGCTGCGTTTCGGCGAGCGGAAGGGGGATTTCCGTATCGGCACCGATATCCATGCGGTGAAGGGTCACAAGATTTCCGTGACGCCGCTGAAGCTCGACCTTACGGATTATACCGTGCTGGATCGTGTCCAGCGTGCATTGAGCGGCGAGGGCGACGATTGAACACGGGACGGGTGATCGAGAAGGAAGGTTTTGCCGCGCTGGCCTTGCGTCTGCGTGGTGAGGGCATCAACAATCTCGACCTCCTGACAGCCGTCGAGCAGACGCCGCGTACGCTCTTCGTCCCCCCGCAATTTGCCGGCGATGCCTATTCGCGCCGGCTGCTGCCGATCGATTGCGGCTCCTTCGTGGAGGGCATCGACCTTGCCGTGCGGCTGCTGCACGTCCTCAATCTGAAGACCGGCCAGCGGGTATTGGAGGTCGGCACGGGCAGCGGCTTCACGGCCGCCGTCATGGGACGCCTGACCGAACGGGTGCTGACGGTCGACCGCTACCGCACGCTCGCCACCATTGCCCAGCAGTCGATCGAGAAGGCCGGCATCCGCAATGTCATCGTGCGCCAGGCCGATGGCAGCAACGGCATGCCGGGCGAGGGGACCTTCGATCGCATCCTGGTTACCGCCGCCTTTCCCGCCTTGCCGCGCTTCTTCGCCGAGCAACTCGTTTCCGGCGGCATGCTGGTCGCGCCGGTGATGATCAGCGAAACCGAATGCCGCATGTTGAAGCTGGTGAAGACAGGCAGCCGCTTCGACCGCGAAGACCTCTTCGACGTGCCCTATCTGCCGATCGTTCCGCAGATGGCGCAGGCCCTCTGATCCCGTTCCACGATCGATCATCGCGCTTCAGTGGGTGATTGCCCGCTGAGTCTTTTGATATCTTTGCCCGAAAATCAGCACTTTCCCGACGATGCCTCCCCGGCGTGCAGGGATTTGCTTTGCAGATACAGCGCGTTAACTTTTTGTTAACTTACGCAAGCCTCACGCAAGCTTCGGCGCGTAGGCCGGTTTCGAAGCAGAGTTTCCGCACAGGACGCCGGTTTTTCCAGGAAGGGATGCGGCGTTCCGATGGAGAGGGAAATGCACGTCTCGAATCGCATTGCCAGCAGTTCGACCAGCGACAGCCTTGCCCATCTGGCAAGCAGGGCTGCGGGCAAGGCTGTCGAAGAGAACGCCGAGGCCGCATCCGCCGCACAGCTTTCCGGCGGCAGCTACGATCCGTCGTCCCATGTCGGCCTTACGGTCGACGCGCTTCTTGTCCTGAGCGTTGCCAAGGAAGAAGCCGCTTACAGTCAGCCCGCGCTTACCGAGGCCGAGCGCAACAACCTCGACACCGCGGAGCTGCAAAAGCGGGAATACGCCGCATACGGCCGCTTCCTGGAGGCGGGCGACCGAAAGAGCTACTATCGGGCTTATATCGAATATTTCGACAGCATGCCGCCCGAGGACCAACGCAGCGCCCGCTATGCCGGCACGCGCGAGCCCGCGGTCGCGGCCCTGCGCGCCATCGCCTATAACGAGAGCGCGCTCGACATGACGGTTCCGGATGCCGCCCTTGAAAATGCCGCCGAGCGGGCCGCACGCCGGACGACACCGATTTCGGCCATCTTCAAGCCGGGCCAGCCGGATACGGAGAACGCCGCCCGTGTCGCCAACGGTCGCATTTCGCGCGCCGACACCATGTATGCCGTGGGCTTCTGAGCGGCCTTTCCGTCTTTTCGCCATTGTGCCGGCGCACGATGGTTATCAATTCATCAAAAAAACAATGCGGATAGGCCCGCTTTAACCGGGCAGTAACTCTAACGCGCTTTAATCGGTCCACATCAAGTAGCGTACCGATTGGGTTGTCTCATGCGTAAGAGTGTATCGCCGAGTTTTGCTAGGACCGCGACCCGCCTCGTGGGGGCCGCCCTGCTGGCCAGCGTCGCGACCGGGTGCAGCTCGGACGTTTCCCGTTTTGGCGGTCTGTTCTCCTCGTCCAGCCAGGATACGATCACGACGAGCTCGGTCGGTCGCCGTACGCTCCTCGGAGGCGATCCGGTTCCACGCGGATCGGTGGGTAATGGCCAGCAATATGCAGGCGCCGGCCAGATGGGGACCCGTGAACAGGCGCTCAACCAGCCTTTCCCCGATCAGGGCGCCGTCTCCTACGATCCGATCAACACCTCGACCACCGGCGGCTCCGGCACGCGGCTGGCGACGACGCCGATGAACGTTCAGCGCGGCGAGCTGACCGATCCCACGGCCGGCGCGCGCAAGGATGCCGAGCGTGAAATGGCGCTTGCCCGCCAGCTTCCCGAGAACAAGGCGCGGGGCGTCCTCGAAGAGGCCGACACGCTGACCACCGCGACGGTGAAGCAGAACAAGGCTGGCTGGTCGACGAAGAATGCCCCGGTCGTCATGTTGCGCCAGGGCGAAAGCGTGAAGACGCTCGCCAATCGCTACGGCGTACCGGAAAAGGAAATTCTCGCCGCCAATGGCCTGAAGCGCGCTTCGGACGCCGAGCCCGGCCAGAAGATCGTCATCCCGACCTTCAGCACCACGACGAGCGCCGCCAAGGCCTCGACCGACGGCACGCTCAAGGTGGACAACAGGCTGCCGACGCCGGAGCGCAAGGGCGAACAGAACGTCGCCATCCTGCCGAACACGTCGAACCGCGAGAAGGTGAAGTCGGAAAGCGGCCAGACGAATTCCAATGTCGCCGATGCCGGCGAGGGCAAGGGCAAAGGCGGCTATGAGGTGCAGCCGGGCGATTCGCTCGCCAAGATCGCGCGCAGCAACGGCGTATCCGTCGACGCGCTGAAGAAGGCGAACGGACTGGAGACGGCCTCTATCCGCATCGGTCAGAAACTGGTCATTCCGGCCGGCGGCAGCGTGGCCGCGGCCGAGACGACGACGGACAAGACGACGACGGCCTCCGTGCCGCCGGTCAACAAGGAAAAGAAGGTCGAAACGACGGAAAAGAAGCCGGAAGCCTATAAGGCTCCGGTCAAGACGGTCTCCATCAACGAAGCGGCGGAAAAGTCGGACGTGACGGATGCGGCGCCCGAATCGACCGGCATCGGCAAGTATCGCTGGCCCGTGCGCGGTGCGGTCATCGCCGGCTATGGCGCCAATGTCGACGGCAACCGCAATGACGGCATCGACATTTCCGTTCCGGAAGGAACGCCCATCAAGGCCGCCGAAAACGGCGTCGTCATCTATGCCGGTTCGAGCCTGAAGGAGCTCGGCAATGCGGTTCTGGTGCGCCACGACGACGGCACGGTCACGGTCTACGGCCATGCCGGCGATCTCAATGTGCAGCGCGGCCAGAAGATCCAGCGTGGCCAGACGGTCGCCACCTCCGGCATGAGCGGCAACGCCACCCGCCCGAAGGTCCATTTCGAGGTTCGCAAGAACGCCACCCCGGTCAACCCGATGACGTTCCTGGAATAGGCGGATCATTGGCAGAAGAGAAGAAAGGCCCGGTTCGACCGGGCTTTTCCGTTTCTGGCGCTGTCCGCTCCGCCTCCGGCGTTGAAGCCGGCTGCTTTATTTGGCGAGCGGCTTGCCGAGGCGGCCGGCCAGATCCTGGACATACTGCCAGGCGACGCGGCCGGAGCGGGAGCCGCGGGTCGTCGCCCATTCCAGCGCCTCTGCATGAAGCTGCTCGGCGGGAATATCGAGGTCGAAATGCCGGGCATAGCCGTCGATCATGTCCAGATATTCGGCCTGGCTGCATTTGTAGAAGCCGAGCCACAGACCGAAGCGGTCGGAAAGCGAAACCTTTTCTTCCACGGCTTCGGAAGGGTTGATCGCCGTCGACTGCTCGTTCTCCATCATGTCGCGCGGCAGGAGATGCCGGCGGTTGGACGTGGCATAGAGCAGCACGTTGTCCGGCCGGCCTTCCACGCCGCCGTCCAGCGCCGCTTTCAGCGACTTGTAGGACGTGTCGTCGTGGTCGAAGGACAGGTCGTCGCAGAAGATGATGACCGGGCAGGGCGCTTCCTTGAGGATCTCCATCAGCGCCGGCAGCGTGGATATGTCCTCGCGGTGCACTTCGACAAGCTTCAGGCCGCTGCCCGTCTTCCTGGCGGCGAGCGCATGGACGGATTTGACCAGCGACGACTTGCCCATGCCGCGCGCGCCCCACAGAAGCACGTTGTTCGCCGGCAGGCCCCGGGCGAAACGCATCGTGTTGTCGACGAGGATGTCGCGCACATGGTCGACGCCGCGGATAAGATCGATTTCGATGCGGTTGGGTCGCTTGACCGGCTGGAGATACTGGCGGGCCGGCGACCAGACGAAGACGTCGGCGGAATTCCAATCGTTGACGGCGGGCGCGGGGCCGGCCAGACGTTCGAGCGCCGCATTGATGCGGCCGATTTCGGCGAGCAAGAGCTTGACGTGGTCTTCCTGCATTTTTCTCTCCTCATGCTTGCGAGCCCGGTAGCACGGTGCGCAGGGGTGCGAAAAGAGGGAAAGCGCTTGAAAAAGCCCGGCTTCTCAAGGACGTGTGTTGCATTCAATGCCTGCTTGCCTATATTCCGGCAACCGAAATGGCCTCTGCGGCCGCGGAAATTCAAGATTTCAAGGAGTAGCTGATGTTCATTACCGAGGCCTTCGCCCAGACGGCCGCACCCGGCGGGGGAGCGGGCGGCGCCGACATCCTGATGTCGATCCTGCCGTTCCTGCTGATCTTCGTGGTGATGTATTTCCTCATCATCCGCCCGCAGCGCGCCGCCATGAAGCGCCGCGAAGAGCTTCTGAAGAACATCCGTCGCGGCGATCAGGTCGTGACCGGCGGCGGCATCGTCGGTAAGGTTACCAAGGTCGTGGACGACAGCGAACTCGAAGTGGAGATCGCCGAAGGCACCAAGGTGCGCGTCGTGCGCAGCGGCGTCACGGAAGTGCGCGTCAAGGGCGAGCCCGTCAAGGAATAGCCCGATCTGCCGTCCGGCCGGGCATTCCCCCGGCCGAGCGGCCCGACTGGTTTTCGGCCGGCATGCGCCGGATTGTTTTTGTTTTTGCGCAGTTCCCGCAAGGCGCTTCGTTCTTCGCGGAACTTTGTAGGCGAGACCGCGATGCAGCAATCCGCCCGCTGGAAAACCGTTTCCCTCTGGCTCGTCCTTGCGGTGAGCCTTCTCGTCGTCCTGCCGAGCATTCTGCCGGCGCGCATGGCGGCCGGGCTTCCCGGCTGGCTCTCCGCCCATCGCCTCGCACCCGGTCTCGATCTGACCGGCGGCTCCCGCCTCGTGCTGGAGGTCTCGCGCAGCGACATCGCCGCCGAGCGGCTGCGCACCGCCGTCGAAACGATCGGCGACACGCTGCGCGCATCCCGAATTCCCTACCGTGACCTTAACGGCGCGGAAGACACGATCGACGTCACGGTCACGTCCCCCGACCGTGTCGATGCGGCCCGCATGGCGTTGACCGGTCTCGACCTCGGCACGCTCTCGACGCCCGAAAGCGGCGAGTTCCGCATCGCGCTTGCCGCCAATGCGATCGACGGCGCGGTCAGCGCCGCGTCTCTCGGCGCGGTGGATGCGGTTCGCCGCCGCGTCGAAAGCCTGAACATCCCGGCGCTCGCCGTGCGCCGCGGCGAACATGACCGCATCGTCGTCTCCATGCCGGGCCTGACCGATCCGCAGCGCGTCAAGGACATGCTGGCAACGGTCGGCCGGCTTTCCGCCCGCCTCGTCGATGACAGCATGCCCGTCGACACGGCGATCGAGAGCGGGCCTCCAGCCGGGTCCGAAGTGCTCTATTCCACCGGGGAGCCGCCGGTTGGCTATCTCGTACGCCGGGACGATCTTTTCACGGCCGGGGACGTGGCTTCGGCCGCGCCGGCGGCCAATGGCGAGCCGTTCATCGAGTTCGTGCTGAAGGGCGAGGCGGCTGAACGGCTCGCTGCCTTCACGCGGGAAAACAGCGGCCGGACCATCGCCATCCTGCTCGACGGCCAGGTGATCTCCACCTCGCGCATCCAGGGCGCGATAAACGACGGCGTCGGCCGGCTTTCCGGCGATTTCGACGCGGAGGGTGCGGCCAATCTTGCCCGCGTCATCGCCAGCGGGCCGTTGCCTGCGCCGCTGACCATCATCGAGGAGCGCTCGATCGAGCCGGCGCTCGGCGCCTCCTCCGGTACGACGAGCATCGTCGCGCTCGTCATAGCAGTCGCTGCCGTGGTGGCCTTCATGACGTTCTTTTATGGCATGCTCGGCATCATCGCCTCGCTGTCGCTGTTCTTCAACGTTATCTTGACCTTCGCGGTCCTCGTGCTCGTCGGCGTGCCTCTCTCGCTTTCGATGATCGCCGGCATCGTCCTGACGGTCGGTATCGCGGTGGACGCGAGCGTGCTGATCTTCGAGCGTATCCGCGAGGAGACGAAGGCAGGCCGCGGGCTTTCCGAGGCCGTGGACATCGGTTTCGGCCGCGCCCGGGCGACAGTGTTCGATGCCTCCGCGACGATGCTGATCGCCGTCGCCGTGCTCTTCCTGCTTTCGGCCGCGCCGGTGCGCGCCTTCGCCCTTGCCCTCGGCATCGGGCTCTTGGCAACGCTTTTCACCACCTTCACGCTGACGCAGCGTCTCGTCCGCGTCTGGCTCGGCCGCAGCCATGCCACCCATCTGCCGCGCGGCGTGCGGACCGGTCTTTTCGATCGTCTCAATCTCCGCTTCATGGCGGTGCGCAACGTCGTCTTCCTGCTGACGGCCGTCCTGTCGCTGGCCATTGCCGGGCTGCTGGTTACCGGCAAGCTTCGCCCGGGCATCGATTTCACCGGCGGCGCGGCGCTGGAGGTTCAGGCCAAGAGCGGCAATGCCGATCCGGGCGAGATCGCCGCGCGCCTCACGGAAGCCGGTGTCGATGTTCTAAGCGTCACCAAGTATCGCGATGCCCGTCATGCACTCATCCGGCTGACTTCGGCGGGCGAAGGCGAAAATGCAGAGCAGACTTCGGTGCTGATCGCTCGCGGCGAACTGGAGGACGATTATGATTTCCGCCGCGTCGAAGTGGTGGGCCCGGCGATATCCGGAGAACTGATCGATACGGCCACGCTCGGTTTCGTCGTCGGCCTCCTCGCGCTCATCGCCTATATCTGGGTTCGCTTCGAGTGGCATTTCGCGATCGGAGCGGTCATTGCACTGGCCCACGACGTTTTCTTCATGCTCGGCTTCCTGGCGATTGCCGGCATCGAGTTCGATATCGGCGCGGTGGCTGCGCTGCTGACGGTCGCCGGCTATTCGCTCAACGACACCATGGTCGTCTACGACCGCATCCGCGAGAACCTTCGCCACTTCAAGCGCATGCCGCTGCCGATCCTCATCGACGATGCGATCAACCGCACGCTCTCGCGCACCATGCTGACATCGGCGACGACGCTGCTCGCCCTTGCCGCGCTTGCGCTCTTCGGTGGCGATGCCATCCGCACATTCGCGCTGACGCTGCTTTTCGGGGTGGCGATCGGCACCATCTCCTCTATCTACATCGCCGGACCGATCCTTATCCTGTTCCGCCTGCAGCCGGAGCGCTATCGGCCCGGCAAGGGCGGCAAGGGGACGGTGACGGAGGCGACAGGAGCCAATGGCTAAGGGTATCGAAATCCGGGCGGCGCATTTCCCCGGGCGCGCGCCGATTGACGCATATGGCAATGGCGGCTTCCGCTTTGCCGACATGTCCCATCGCGGCTCCATCCTCTGCCTGCCCTCGGGCATCCATGGCTGGGACAAGACGGAAGGTTCGCCGCTGACGCTTGCCGACCTCACGCGCGTGCTGGACGAGGCGGGAGAGATCGAGGTGCTGCTGGTCGGCACCGGCCAGGAGATCCGTCCCCTTTCGGCGGAGATCAAGGCCGCGTTGCGGGAGCGCAGGATCAGCTCCGATCCGATGAGCACGGGCGCGGCCGTGCGCACGTTCAATGTCATGCTGGCCGAGAGCCGGGCAGTCGCCGCCGCGCTCATTGCGGTGTGACGCGGAAGGCGGTTTTCACGACGTGACGGACAGCAAGCAAGCCAATTACGAGCACTGTCTGACGGTGCTGCGCGAGACCGATCGCGACCGTTATCTCGCCTGCCTGCTGGCGCCGGTGGCAAAACGCGGCGCGCTGGCCGCGCTTTATGCCTTCAACGCCGAGATCGCGCGCGTGCGCGACGTGGTGCGCGAGGCGTTGCCGGGGGAAATCCGCCTGCAATGGTGGCGCGATCTGGTGGAAGGGCACGCCGATGGCGACGCCATGGCCAATCCGCTGGCAGCCGCGCTGGTGGCCGCGATCGAGGAGCACCGCCTGCCGACCGCCGTGCTGGCGAACATGATCGAGGCGCGCATCTTCGACCTCTACAACGATGCGATGGAAAGCCGCGCGGCGCTGGAAGGCTATGCCGGCGAGACGGCTTCCGCGCTGATACAGCTCGCTAGCCTGGTTCTCGATCCCGGAACCGCGCCGAGATCGGCCAATGCCGCCGGCCATGCCGGTGTGGCCCAGACGATAGCCGGCACGCTGCTGATGCTGCCGATCCATCGGCGCCGCGGCCAGGTCTATCTGCCGGCCGATCTTCTCGCCGCAACGGGCCTTTCGCCCGAAGCGCTGCTCGACGGCAGCGACAAGGCCGGGGCTGCGCGGGCGGTGGAGGCCTTCATCGGCCTCGGACGCGAGCATTTTGCCAAGGCGCGCGCCGCCAACGGCGTTTCGCCGGCCAATCGTCCGGCGTTTTTGCCCGTCGCACTGGTTCCGCCTATACTGCGCGCTGCGGAAAAGGTCGGCGCGGCGGTGCTCGATCGCCCCCTCCAGCCCGCCCAGTGGCGGCGACAATGGTGGATGTGGCGGGCGCTGCGGCGCGGCCCGTTCTGAACGCCCGCAAGGGCGCAAAACTGGCGCAAGTCTTGTCCGCTACAGCGGCAGGACGTTTTGCGGAGGAATCGCGCCGATGCTTTGGACCGTCGTCATCATTGCAGCGTTGCTGCTGCTCGGCCTTTTCTTCCGTCAGGGGCTCCGCAAGGACGAGGACCATGAGGATGCCGGCCTTGCGATCGTGGAATTCGGCCGGGCTTTTCCCGGCGAGGCGATCCGCGAGATCATCGCCACGGCGGATGGCCGGACCATGTTCCTGCGCCTGCATGAGGGCAAGGCCGGCTGCATGCATGCGCACGGCCACCACTATTCCTGCCATCTCATCGAGCCCGGCTCGGTGCGGGTCGCCGGCGCCGGCGCCAGGCGCCTGTCCGTAAGGTTCGCAAATGCCGCCTTTGCGGGTGGCATCTTCGAGTTTCGCGATGAGCGCGAGGCGGCGGAAGTCTCGCTCTGGCTGCTGGGCAGCTTCATGCCGGCGGTTGCCGGCTCCGATGCGCTGGCAGCAGATCAGCCGAATTGACGGAAGAGCCGCCTCAAAAAGGGGCACACGGCCGACAAGCGACAGCATCTTTCCTTTGTCACGCTAGGGCTTTTTGGGCATTTGCAACGTCCCGATCCTGTCGATGCATTGGCAGGTCCTTCGCGCGCCGCCCGCGGATGACGGCGTTCGGTCATTCGAGGTCACAAGCTGAGCGACCGTGCCGGCGGCCCGGATTTCCTCACCGTTCCAGCCAGCGCTTGCAATCGTCCAGTGACCGTGCGGCCGTCGCCTGTTTCTTGGCAAGGGCCTTGTCCTTGCCGCGGAACCGCTTCACGCCCTCCGGCTTGGTGATGGTGCCGGGCTCCAGTGGCGGGAACAGGCCGAAATTGATGTTCATCGGCTGGAAGGAGCGCTTGCCCGGCTCGTCGTCGGAAACGATATGGCCGCCGGTAATATGGCCGAGAAGCGCACCGAAGGCGGTGGTTTCCGGCGGCAGCACGAGAGGTTCGCCCCGCCGTTCGGCCGCAGCGAAGCGGCCGGCGAGAAGGCCGATGCTGGCGCTTTCGACATAGCCCTCGCAGCCGGTGATCTGGCCGGCGAAACGAAGGCCCGGGCGGCCCTTCAGCGTCAGCGAGCGATCGAGCAGCGTCGGCGAATTTATGTAGGTGTTGCGGTGAAGGCCGCCGAGGCGGGCGAATTCCGCATTTTCAAGGCCGGGAATGAGGCGGAAGATCTCGGCCTGCGCGCCGTATTTCAGCTTCGTCTGGAAACCGACCATGTTGTAGAGCGTGCCGAGGGCATTGTCCTGGCGAAGCTGGACGACCGCATAGGGCTTGACGGTCGGGTTGTGCGCATTGGTCAGGCCCATCGGCTTCATCGGGCCATGGCGCAGCGTCTCGCGGCCGCGCTCGGCCATGACCTCGATCGGCAGGCAGCCGTCGAAATAGGGCGTGCCTTCCCATTCCTTGAAGCCCGTCGTGTCGCCGTCGATCAGCGCGTCGATGAAGGCATTGTACTGCGCCTCGTCCATCGGGCAGTTGATGTAGTCCTTGCCCGTGCCGCCGGGACCGACCTTGTCGTAGCGCGACTGGTACCAGCAGATATCCATGTCGATGCTCGCCGTATGGACGATCGGCGCGATGGCGTCGAAGAAGGCGAGGGAATCGGCGCCGGTGCGCGCCTGGATCGCGGCGGCAAGCGACGGCGCGGTCAGCGGGCCGGTGGCAATGATCGCCTGGTCCCAGTCCTCCGGCGGAAGGCCGGTTACTTCCTCGCGCGTGATGCTGATCAGCGGATGGCTCTCGAGCGCGGCGGTGACGCTGGTGGAAAAGCCTTCACGGTCGACCGCAAGCGCACCGCCGGCCGGCACCTGATTTGCATCGGCCGAGCGCATGATCAGCGAGCCGGCGAGACGCATCTCGGCGTGCAAGACGCCCACGGCATTGCTGGTCGCATCGTCCGAACGGAACGAGTTGGAGCAGACGAGTTCGGCAAGTCCATCCGTCTTGTGGGCATCCGTGCCGCGCACGCCGCGCATTTCATGCAGGATGACGGGGATGCCGGTCTCGGCGATCTGCCAGGCGGCCTCGGAGCCGGCAAGCCCGCCGCCGATGACATGGATGGGAAGAGGGGAAGAGGTCTTGGTCATGGGCGGTTCGTTACCATGCCCGGGTGCAGCTTTCCATCGCACAGATGAAAAAGCCCCGAATCAAAAACGGCACCGGATGGTGCCGTTTCAAAGGTTCCTCGCGCGTATCCGGGTTCCGGCCGCGGCGGCGGAAACTCGGCGAACGTCTTAGCGGAAGGAACGGGCTGCGATGTCGCGGATGTCGTGGCGGGTCAGGCCGATGTCGGACAGCGTGTGGTTAGACAGGTTGCCGAGTTCGTTCATCGTGCGGCGATAGGAGAGCCAGTTCTTTGCAATGCGGATCGGGTTCATGGTTTTTTCCTCGAAGTGATTTGACCGTGGCAACATCGTCACCGGTCGTTGGCATCTATATAGCCGAGCGCTTTGTTAAGGTGCAGTGCAAAGAAAATGCAGCTGCTATGCATTTGTGCAATAAGAGAATGCCCGTTTGGGCATTTGCCTCCTTGACGCGCGTTTGAAGAGGAAAGTGCTTAAATTACAGGCTACTAGCCAAGGTCCCGCAAAAGGCTCGCCGCAATAACCGTGTCGCGCATGGAAAAATGCGACATTGTGCGCCGCAAAAAGAAAAACGCCCCGCAGACGAATCTGCAGGGCGTTTGAAACGTTGGAAAATCGGTCGGCTTACAGGGCAGACTTGCGAGCGATGTACGGGATATCGCTGCGGCCGATGCCGAGGTCACGAAGCTCGCGGTCCGACATGCGGCCGAGTTCGTTGACGGTCTGACGGTACTTGCGCCAGTTGTTGAAAGAGCGTGCCAGGTTCATGTTCTTACCCCTTTCTTGGGCTTCCTACCGGGCGGCCGCTCGTCGTTGGCGCCGCCCTCATCTGTTGATGTTGAATATAGTGTGCGCTACCGAAATGAACAGCGTTCTTACAGCACGGCACCTATGCGCCACATGCATGTCAAGCGTAAATTCCGGCAAAATTCCGGCCAAATTTCGAGCCTTGCCACACAGGTTAATGCCGTTGCGCGTCCAGCTATGTGTGCAGCGCAAAAAGCAACGCCCGCCGGATAAGGAGGTCCGGCGGGCGTTGCTGGTCTCGATTGGCGGCCCGAGAGGAGGAGGGGAGCCGCCGATCCCGTCGGGGACATGGAGGGAGGAGATCGTCGCCCGAGCGATGATCCCCATATAGGAAGCCGCTTTGCGCCATGGAAGAGGACGGCAGGAATGGCGTCCATGCAAAATGCCCATGCGAACCCGGAGTGGGCGTCCCGCAATGCCGTTAGTGCAGGCAGACTGCTTTCTTTCGGGAAATCGTGCCGAAGAGGCGGAAAAACCGTGCGTCCGGCGCAAACAACAACGCCCGCCGGGGGAGGAGGTCCGGCGGGCGTCGTTAATATTGATTGGCAACTGGGAGGAGGAGTGTTGCCAATCGTATCGAAGCGACGCTGGGAGGAGGAGTGCGACGCTCCGAATTCTGTCGATGCCCTTGCGGGGCTTCGGGTCTTTCGGCATCATGCCGGGCGATCTGACCAGTTCGCCTATCCGTTCCTCGGTTGCCGCATTGGGCAGCGTCTGATTTCCGGTCCGGACCGTTTCTGATCCGATGAGGAGAATATAGTCGGGCTTCCCGGATTTGTGCAGTGCAATATAGGCATGGATGATATGCGCCCGGTGCATGCCCCAAACCGGAACGCGCCGGGTTGATGCTCTCGAATTTATCATCTGCCTCTTTATTTTCCATTAACCGCGTCGGCGCCCGGATTTTCACAGGCACGAGGTTTCCGGGCTTTGATTGCGAATTTTCCGCGAGCCTATATCGTCTGCCTGGTAACGGCATTTTCCGAATGGAGCGGATGGGATGTATAGAGGCAGGCTGGAGCGCGACCTCAGGCAATGGACGGCGCAGGGTCTGATCGATGCCCCGACGGCAGGACGGCTGCTCGCGGAATATGATTCCCGTCCCAGTTCGTTCAGCCTCGGCCGCGTGCTGATGATCATCGCCGCGCTGCTCGTTTCTGCGGCGGTGCTGCTGCTGGTCGCCGCCAATTGGGAGTTTATTCCCCGTATCCTGCGCCTGGTCGGCATAGTCGGCCTCATCTGGTCGGCCTATCTTGCCGGTGCCATGCTTTTGATGCGCGGCTTCGAGCGGCTTGCCGCCGCCTTCCTCGTGCTCGGCACGCTGTCCTTCGGCGGGGCGATCGCCCTGGTCGGGCAGATGTATCACCTATCGGGCGATACGTTCCAGGCGATGCTGGTCTGGTTTGCAGGCGCGGTGGTGGCGGCAGCGTTGTTCCGCTCCGGCTCGGTCACGGCCATTGTCGGCTTCCTCGCCTTCGCCGTTGCCGGCATGAACTGGTTCGGCCCTTCTGGTGCCGACGAGGCGGTGCTGCTCTGGCTGATGCCGCTGCTGGCTGTCATCGTCATCCTGCTCGTGCGCTATACGGATGCGCCGCGTGTCCGCCACCTCGCCTATCTGCTTCTCGTCGCATGGCTGGCCTTCATCTACGGCGAGAACGAAACGCCGCAGACGGCAATTGCCATCGCCGCCTTGGGCGCCGTCGCCTATCTCGCCGCTGCCGTGCCGCAATCCCCGCTGCAAGCACTCGCCCGCAGCGCCGGCGCCGCGCCCGCCTTCTATTCCTATCTCGTGCTGCTGCTCGGCCTTTTCGTGCTTCATGCGGAGTTCGACACCGTTGGCGACCGCTTGATCCTCGGCATCGTCACGCTCGCCGGGGCCGTCGCCGGCATTGCCCTTTCCGGCAAGGAGAACGGTGCGGTGCGCTATCTCGGCTATGCCGCCTTTGCCGCCGAAACGCTCTATCTCGCCTCCGAAACGATTGGTTCGATCATCGGCACGTCCGGCTTCTTCCTGGTTGCCGGCCTCGTTATGGCGCTGATCGCCTGGGCCGTGATCGTGCTGGAGCGCCGCTTTTCCAAAGCCGAATCCCGGTTGGAGGCCTGAGCCATGACGATATCGCGTACCTTCCGCCTGCCGCCGCTCGTTGCCGGCATCCTTGCCGCGGCGCTGCAGACCGCGGTCATCGGCTACATGGTCGAAAGCCGCGCGTCGATCCTGCGAAGCGGTGCGGACATCCGCTTGAAGACCGCGCCCGTCGATCCGCGCGATCTGCTGCGCGGCGACTATGTGACGCTGTCCTATCCGATCTCGACCATTCCCTCGTCCATCGTCACCGGCAAGCCGCCGCAGGCGAGCGGCGTTGCGCGCCTTTCCGTGCGCCTGGAACCGGGCGCGGATGGCCTCTGGACGGCGACGGAGGCGAGCTTCAGCACGCTTCCCGCGCAGGAAGGCAGCGTCGTGTTGCGCACGCTGCCCTTCCATTACTATTCCCCGGGCGAAGACAGCCTGCCGGACAATCTCTTCGTCACCTACGGCCTGGAGCGCTATTACGTGCCGGAAGGAGAGGGCAGGGTGCTGGAAGACGCCCGCAACGCCGAGGAGCTGGAAGTGGAAGCGCGCGTCTCCAGGGACGGCACGCCGCAGATCGCTCGGCTGATCCTGAGGGGCGAGCCGGTCTATGATGAACCGCTCTATTGATGCCGGGAGGCCGGAGAAGGCCCGTTTGACGGTATTTTTCCTTTGATCCGCCGGAAACGGATGATATAGAGACGCCGCGCTCGGAAGGCGCCATGAATGAGTGCGGCCATGCCGCCTGTGGCACAGCGGTTTCTGAGACGCGGGTATGGTGAAATTGGTAGACACGCCAGATTTAGGTTCTGGTGCCGCAAGGCGTGGGAGTTCAAGTCTCTCTACCCGCACCAGAGCCACCGAACGCGGAAACAGGAGGTTTCCGCGGGATGTGGAGCATTCGAGAGCGCCATTTTGCTTGCCAAAGGGCCACCGAATTCAGTAAAGCCACTGCCGGCAAATGGACCGGCGGGGTGCTCGCCATAACCGGAAGGCCGGTTTGAGCACCGCCAACTCGAAATGAAGGTTTTAACATGCAGGTTATCGAAACGCTCGCTGAAGGGCTGAAGCGCGAAATCAAGGTCGTCATCCCGGCCAAGGACATGGAAGCTCAGATGAACGAGCGTCTTGAGGACGTGAAGGGCCGTGTCCGCATCAACGGCTTCCGCCCCGGCAAGGTGCCCTTCGCGCATCTGAAGAAGATGTACGGCAAGTCCGTCATGGCCGAACTCGTCAACGAGATCGTCCGCGACCGTCCGACGGCCATCCTTTCCGAGCGCGGCGAAAAGTCCGCCACGCAGCCGGAAATCGCGATGACCGAAGACCAGGACGAGGCGGAAAAGATCCTCGCCGGCGAAGCCGATTTCGAGTTCACGCTTTCCTATGAAGTGATTCCTGCCATCGACCTCAAGGACAATTCCGGCATCGCCGTCACGCGCGAAGTCGTTGAAATCGACGCCAAGGAAGTCGATGAGCAGATCCTCAAGATCGCCGAAAGCGCCCGCTCCTACGAGACGAAGAAGGGCAAGGCCGCCGACGGCGACCGTGTCACCATCGACTATCTCGGCAAGGTCGACGGCGTGCCGTTCGACGGCGGCAAGGATGAGGATGCAGAACTCGTTCTCGGCTCCAACCGCTTCATCCCGGGCTTCGAAGAGCAGCTCGTCGGCCTGAAGGCGGGCGATGAGAAGGTCATCACCGTGACTTTCCCGGCCGATTACCCGGCTGAAAACCTTGCCGGCAAGGAAGCCACCTTCGACATCAAGGTCAAGGACGTCGCAGCCGCAGCCGACATCGAGATCAACGACGACCTCGCCACCAAGCTCGGCCTCGAATCGGCCGACAAGCTGCGGGAGATCGTCCGCGGACAGATCGAAAGCCAGTACGGCTCGGTCACCCGCCAGAAGGTCAAGCGCCAGATCCTCGATCAGCTGGACGAGATGTACAAGTTCGACACGCCGGAGCGCCTGGTCGACGCCGAGTTCGAAAATATCTGGCGCCAGATCAACACGGATCTCGCCCAGTCCGGCAAGACCTTCGCCGACGAGGACACGACGGAAGAAGCCGCTCGCGAGGAATACCGCAAGCTGGCCGAACGCCGCGTCCGCCTTGGCCTCGTTCTCTCGGAAATCGGCGAAAAGGCCGGCGTCGAGGTCACCGACGAGGAAATGCAGCGCTCGCTCTATGAGCAGCTCCGCCAGTTCCCGGGCCAGGAAAAGCAGATCCTCGAATACTTCCAGAAGACCCCGGGCGCTGCCGCTTCGCTGCGCGCGCCGATCTTCGAGGAAAAGGTCGTCGATCACCTGCTCGGCGAGATCAAGGTGACGGACAAGACCGTCTCCAAGGACGAACTGCTTGCCGACGACGAGGAAGGCTCCGAGAAGGAGACCAAGAAGGCCGCGCCGAAGAAGAAGGCTGCCGCCAAGGCCGACGCTGCGGAAGGCGAGGAAGCCGCTCCGAAGAAGAAGTCCCCGGCCAAGAAGAAGGCCGCCGAAGGCGACGCCGAGTAATCGGTTCGAAAAATGGATGCAAAAGGCCGCCCATCGGGCGGCCTTTTTGTTCGGTCTTTGTCGCAGGGAAACGCCGCAGTGTGGAACCCCGGGACCTGCCCAAAGGATCACGCTATCCGGCGCATACTCACTCTTTCTGCGACAGGTCACCCATGCGGTTCCAGGCGTCGAGGCCGGCGATCTTGTAGGCTTCGGCGAGCGTCGGGTAGTTGAAGGTGTTTTCGACGAAATACTCGACGGTGCCCTTCAGGTTGAGGACGGCCTGGCCGATATGGACCAGCTCGGTCGCGTTCTCACCGACGATGTGCACGCCGAGGAGGCGCCGGGTCTTTAACGAGAAGATCATCTTCAGGAGACCGGAATTGAGACCCATGATGTGGCCGCGCGACGTCTCGCGGAAGCGCGCCATACCGCACTCATAGGGGATGCCGCGCTCCTTCACCTCCTCCTCGGTGAGGCCGCAGGTGGAAATCTCCGGCACGGCATAGATGCCGTAGGGGAAATATTTCGGCGGCTCCTTGGCGATCGCCCCAACCGCGACGCGGGCGGCGATGCGGCCCTGTTCCATGGAGGTGGAGGCAAGCGACGGGAAGCCGACGACGTCGCCGGCAGCGTAGATATGCGGCACCTCGGTCTGGAAGGTCTCCGGATTGACGCTGAGGCGGCCGCGCGAATCGGCGGTAAGCCCGGCTGCGCCAAGATTGAGGCTGTCCGTCGCGCCGACGCGACCGGCGGCATAGAGCACCATGTCGCAGATGACATGGCGGCCGTTGTCGAGCGTGATCTCGCACTTGCCGTTTTCCAGCTTCTCCACCTTGTCGGCCTTCTGGCCGAGGATCAGCTTCATGTTGCGGTCACGCAGGTCGTGGATGAATTCCTCGACGATCTCCCGGTCGATGAAGTCGAGGATGGTCGGTTTTGGATCGATGACCGTCACCTGGGTGTCGAGCGCGGAGAAGATCGTCGCATATTCGATGCCGATGACGCCGGCGCCGATCACCGCCATGGCACGCGGCAACTCCTTGATGTCGAGGAGTTCATCGCTGTCGAGCACGCTCTCGCCGTCGAAGGGGATTGTATCCGGTCGATAGGGTTTCGTGCCAACGGCAAGCAGGATGCTCTTTCCGGTGACGTGGATCGTCTCGCCGTCGTCCTTGACGATCTCCAGCATCTCGGGCGTCATGAATTTCGCCTTGCCGCGCATATGCTGCACGCGGTTGCGGGCGAACTGGTGCTCCAGCACCTCCACCTCATGGTCGAGGGTGATGAGCAGGCGGCGGCGCAGGTCGTCGGCGCTGATCTCCTGCTTCACGCGATAGGCGCGGCCGTAGAAGCCGCGCTCGCGCCAGCCGGAAAGATTGAGTGCCGTTTCGCGCAGCGTCTTGGAAGGGATCGTGCCGGTATGCACCGATACGCCGCCTACGCGCTTGCCCTGTTCGATCACGAGGACCTTGCGTCCGAGCTTGGCTGCCTGGATGGCGCCGCGGCGGCCAGCAGGGCCGCTACCCACGACGACGAGATCGTATTCCTGCATGTGAGAATGTCCCAGTCTTCTGCGGGAAGACCGCATTGCTGGCGCAACCGTCTTCACCGGGCCTTTTCCGTTGACCGAATGTGGCATCAAAGCATTTCAATCGGATGAAGGAACGCTCACCCGATTTCATTGTTTCACCCCGTAATTCCGGCTTCACATGAGCCTCAGACCCTTGAGGCTGGCATGACCGTCCTTGCCGATGATGATGTGGTCGTGAACGGTGATACCAAGCGGACGCGCGGTTTCCACGATCGTCTTCGTCATATCGATGTCCGCGCGCGACGGGGTCGGGTCGCCGGACGGATGGTTGTGGACGAGGATGATGGCCGTCGCCGAAAGCTCCAGCGCGCGGCGCACCACCTCGCGCGGGTAGACCGGCGTGTGGTCCACCGTGCCGTGACCCTGCACCTCGTCGGCGATCAGCGTGTTGCGCTTGTCGAGGAAGAGGATGCGGAACTGCTCGCGCGGCTCGTGCGCCATGGCCGCGTGGCAATACTGGATGACGGAAGCCCAGGAGGCGAGGACGGTCTTGTTGCGGATCTCGCTTTTCAGCGTGCGTTGCGCGACGGCAGCGATAAGCTTGAGATCCAGCGCCACGGCCTCGCCGATGCCCTTGACCTCCTGCAACAGTGCCGGCGAGGCGCCGAAGACGCCGGCAAGCGTGCCGAAGCGGTCGAGCAGGGCCTTGGCCACGGGCTTGGTGTCGCGGCGGGGAATGAGTCTAAAGAGGAGAAGTTCGAGAATCTCGTAGTCGGCAAGCGCGCCCTCGCCACTGTCGCGAAAGCGGGTGCGAAGACGTTCGCGATGGCCGTGATAGTGCTTTTCCTGCTCCGTCGGCATGGGCTTTGCCGGCGCGGCGCGGGTGGGATGCTCGAAGAAATGGCCGCGTTCGTCGCTCTCCTGGAAGAGGTCGTCGGCAGATGGCCCGCCGTCAAGCCCGGCGGGCGACGTCTTGTCGTCTCGTCCGCGCGGTCCTGCCATGGGGCGGCCTATGCGGGCAGGCCGGGGCGGTCGAGGCCGCCGGGCGAGAGAGTGAATATCTCGCAGCCATCCGCCGTCACGCCCACCGTGTGTTCGTACTGGGCCGAAAGCGAGCGGTCACGCGTCACCGCCGTCCAGCCATCGGACAGAACCTTCACATGCGGCCGGCCGAGATTGATCATAGGCTCGATGGTGAAGATCATGCCTTCCTTCATTTCCGGTCCCTCATTGGCGCGGCCGTAATGCAGGATATTCGGCGCGTCGTGGAAGAGGCGGCCGACGCCGTGGCCGCAGAAGTCGCGCACCACCGAGCAGCGCTCGGCCTCGGCATAGGCCTGGATCGCCTCGCCGATCGCGCCGGTGCGGGCGCCGGGCCTCACGGCCGCAATGCCCCGCATCAGGCATTCATGGGTGACTTCGAGAAGGCGTTCGGCGGCGCGCTTGATCTCGCCGACCGGATACATGCGGCTGGAATCCCCATGCCAGCCATCGAGAATATAGGTGACGTCGATATTGAGGATATCCCCCTCGCGCAGCGGCTTGTCATTGGGAATACCGTGGCAGACGACGTGATTGAGCGAGGTGCAGCTCGACTTGATATAGCCGCGATAGTTGAGCGTGGCGGGCAGCGCGCCGTGATCCATGCCGAATTCGAAGACGAAACGGTCGATGACGTCCGTCGCCACGCCCGGTTTGACCAGCGGATAGAGTTCGTCGAGGCAGCGGGCCGTGAGCTGGCAGGCCGTGCGCATGCCGGCAAAGGCCTCGGCATCGTAAAGGCGGATCACGCCCGTATTCTTCAGCGGCGCGGAGGTCGCGTCGATATAGGTCACCATGGTCGAACTTTCGCTAGTCTTCGAAGACCGTTCATAGATCAGCGGCACCGGGTTCGTCCATGGCGATCGCGGCCACGGGTTGAATTTGCCCGGGTGTAACGGCGCATTTGACGACATAGGCTTCGACGCCGAGGCTGATCGCCCGGCGGAAGCCAACGGCATAGCCCGGGTCGAGATCGGCGCAGATGCGAAACCGCGTGCAATCCTCCCGCTGCACCAGATAGAGCATGACGGCGCGAAAGCCGGCCTCCGCCATGTCGCCCAGCTCTTCGAGATGCTTTGCGCCGCGCGCCGTCACCGTATCGGGAAATTCGACAAGGCCGGACATGCGGCGGAAATGCACGTTCTTCACCTCGACATAGGCAGAGGGGCGTCCCTCGCCGGAAAGGAGAATGTCGATCCGCGAATTGCGGCCGTATTTCTTCTCACGCTCCAACACCGGATAGGTGCCGAGATCGGCCACAAGCCCGGCGCGGATCGCCTCTTCCGCCAGCCTGTTGGGCAGGCCTGTATTGATGCCGACCACCGTATCGTCCGCCTCCACCAGCTCCAGCCTGTGGCGGTATTTGCGGGTGGCGCCGTCATGCTCGGACATCCAGATGCGTGAACCCGGCGCCGTCAGCCCGCGCATGGAGCCGGTATTGGGGCACGAGCCGGTGATGGCCGTCCCGTCGTCGAGGATGGCGTCGAAGAGGAAGCGCTTGTAGCGCTGCACGAGGGTGCCGGAAACCAGCGGCGGATCGAATTTCATGCCGGACGCTGTCTTTCAGGCACGCACGCGCACATAGGAGCCGGGCGCTTCCTCGATGGAGTTCATCGTGCCGCCGGTCTTGCGGGCGGGCACCATGCGGTCATCCTGCGCCCTGATCCATTCGTGCCAATGGGGCCACCAGGAACCCGGCGTCTCCTTGGCCTTTTCCACCCAGTCCTCGAATTCGCCCTTGACCGGACCGCCGGTCCAGAACTGGTACTTCATCTTGTCCGGCGGATTGACGACGCCCGCGATATGGCCTGAACCCGCCATCACATAGGTGACCTTGCCGCCGAAGAACTTGCTGCCGACGAAGACCGATTTCGCCGGGGCGATATGATCCTCCCTGGTGGCGAGATTGTAGATCGGGATCTTGACGTCCTTGAGGGAGATCGTCTTGCCGGCAAGCATCATCTCACCCTTGCTGAGCGTGTTGTTGAGATAGCAATTCCTGAGATAAAACGAGTGGTTGGCGGCCGGCATTCGTGTGGAATCCGAATTCCAGTAGAGCAGGTCGAAAGGCATCGGATCCTGGCCCTTCAGGTAATTGTTGACGAAGTAGGGCCAGATCAGCTCGGACGCGCGCAACATGTTGAAGGCGGTCGCCATCTTCGATCCGTCGAGATAGCCGGTCGCCTTCATCCCGCGCTCGATGAGGTCGATCTGCTCCTCGTCGGCAAAGACCTTCAGGTCGCCGGCATAGGTGAAATCGACCTGGGTGGTGAAGAGGGTCGCCGTGCGGATGCGCTTGTCGCCTTCCTGCCCATGCAGCGCCAGCGTCGCGGCCAGCAGCGTGCCGCCCACGCAATAACCGATGGCGTTCACTTCCTCCTCGCCGGTCGCCTGCTTGATCGTGTCGAGCGCAAAACCCACCCCCTCGCGGGCATAGGATTCCCAGTCCTTTTGCGCATGGCGCTCATCCGGGTTCACCCAGGAGATGACGAAGACCGTATGGCCCTGGTCGACCGCCCACTTGATGAAGGATTTCGCGGGGTTGAGATCGAGAATGTAGAACTTGTTGATCCAGGGGGGGCAAATGAGGAGAGGGCGCTTCAGCACCTCCTTCGTCGTCGCGTCGTACTGGATGACCTGGCAGACGTCACTCTGCGCCAGCACCTTGCCGGGTGTCAGCGCCATGTTCTCGCCGATCGCGAACTTGCTCGTATCGGTCTGGCGCAGCTTCAGGTCGCCTTGCCCGGCGGCGATGTCCTCCGCCAGCATCTTCATGCCGCGCACCAGGTTGGCGCCGTTCGAGGCGACCGTCTCGCGGTAGAGCTGCGGGTTGGTGGTGATGAAATTGCTCGGCGAAATGGCGCTGGCGATCTGCTTCACATAGAAGCCGGCCTTGAGGCGTGTGTGCTCGTCGAGCCCTTCCGCGTCCGCCACCAGCTTTTCCGCCCAGTCGGAGGTGACGAAATAGGCCTGGCGCAGGAAATCGAAGAACGGGTTCTTCACCCAGTCCTCGTCGGAAAACCGCTTGTCCTTGCTGTGCTTGTCGGGCGGAGGTTCCGTATCGTCGCCGGAAAGACGGTTCAGCGTGCGCGACCAGATGTCGAAATAGCTGCCGAGCAGCATGGTTTGCGCCTCGAGCGTCCGGCGCGGGTCTGTCAGCCAGTATTCGGAGACCCTGGAAAGCGTCTTGACCATGTCGACCATCGGCTCGGCGACGGTGTCGACCTTCTCGCCGCTCTCCCGGGGGGCGAGCCAGGCGGACGCAGCCTTGCCGAGTTGCTCGACGGTGCGCGCCAGATTGACTGTCAGTGCTTCGGGATCCTTGACGATATAGGGTTCGATCGCGGCAGGATCGAACGGTTGGAAACCGGGCTTGTCTCCGGCCGCATCGCGCCCGCCCGCTTTGCTGTCCTTGGCCATCGTTCCCTCCCGATTTTATTGTTACTTTTGTATTTTTACATTCTCTCCGAAACAGATTACAAGGGCCTATAACCTCTCACGGCAATATCCGGAACCGGTCGTTTCGACAGGAGAATTGAGCCCGATGGCGTTCGAATTCAGGCGTGTCAGCGCCGCCTTTCTCATGGCTGCCTTGGCGGTAGCGCTTGCTGCCTGCACGTCGACCGAAACGGCCTCGACCGCCGGCGCGAACCGCGCGGATGTCTATCCGGACATCACGGCGATCGTCAGTGCCGAGACGCAGCAGATGAGCGACGAGGAGGCCGCCAGCTACAGCGCGCGCCTGACAGCGCTCGCCAATCGCCGGCGTTCCGGCGCGATATCCGAGGCCGAGTACCGCCGCCAGCTTGCGGAGCTGCAGGCGTTGCGCGACAGTCACGGCCAGACGACGCTTTCGCAAATCGAGAAGACGAAATAGCGCTTGCCTTTCTTGCCGTTTGGCAGCAAAGCGGATGACGGCCAATCGGCCGCCGGCCGGGCGGAGCGCCTTCATTTCGAACGCTTTTGTCCGTATCCGGTCAGATGAATCGCGCGGGGTCTTGCGCTCTCCGGCAGAGCTGCCGGTGGGGCTCCGCGCCCAACGGGGTTGAAGATGGAAGAGTTTCACAAGGTCCGGCGTCTGCCGCCGTATGTTTTCGAACAGGTCAACCGTTTGAAAGCAAGCGCGCGAGCGGGTGGCGCCGACATCATCGACCTTGGCATGGGCAATCCTGATCTCCCGACCCCCAAGGCGATCGTCGACAAGCTGTGCGAGGTGGTCCAGGACCCGCGTACCCACCGCTACTCCTCCTCCAAGGGTATTCCTGGCCTGCGCCGCGCCCAGGCGGCCTATTACGCCCGCCGCTTCGGCGTGAAGCTGAACCCGGAGACGCAGGTGGTCGCCACCCTCGGCTCCAAGGAGGGCTTTGCCAACATGGCGCAGGCGATCACCGCGCCCGGCGATGTCATCCTGTGCCCGAACCCGACCTATCCGATCCATGCTTTCGGATTCCTGATGACCGGCGGCGTCATCCGCTCGATCCCTGTCGAGCCGGACGAGACCTTCTTCCCGCCGCTTGAACGGGCCGTGCGCCATTCGATCCCCAAGCCGCTGGCGCTGATCATAAACTACCCGTCGAACCCGACGGCGCAGGTCGCCACGCTCGATTTCTACAAGGACGTCATCGCCTTCGCGAAGAAGCATGACATCATCGTGCTGTCCGACCTTGCCTATTCGGAAATCTACTTCGACGACACGCCACCGCCGTCCGTTCTGGAAGTGCCGGGCGCCATGGACATCACGGTGGAATTCACCTCCATGTCGAAGACCTTCTCCATGCCCGGCTGGCGCATGGGTTTCGCCGTCGGCAACGAGCGCCTGATCGCGGCGCTGACCCGCGTGAAGTCCTATCTCGATTACGGTGCCTTCACGCCGATCCAGGTGGCCGCGACCCACGCGCTCAATGGCGACGGTTCGGATATCGCTGAAGTGCGCAATGTCTACAAGCGCCGCCGCGACGTCATGGTCGAGACCTTCGGCAAGGCGGGCTTCGAAGTGCCGCCGCCGGCCGCCACCATGTTCGCCTGGGCGAAAATCCCCGAAAAATTCCGCCATCTCGGTTCGCTTGAGTTTTCCAAGCTGCTCGTCGAGAAGGCGGACGTGGCGGTCGCCCCGGGCATCGGCTTCGGCGAGATGGGCGACGATTACGTGCGCCTCGCGCTGGTCGAGAACGAGCACCGCATCCGCCAGGCGGCGCGCAACATCAAGAAATTCCTCTCCACGGCGGACGAGACGATGCACAACGTCATCTCGCTGAACGCCCATCGCTGAAAATCGACCCTCCGCCCTTCGCGGAGGGACTTCTTCCAAACGTTAGGACATGACCATGGCTGATGCCCTGAAGATCGGCATTGCGGGCTTGGGGACCGTTGGTGCCTCGCTCGCGAAGATTCTCGTCGAACGCAGGGACATGCTCACGACAACGTGCGGTCGGCCGATCGATATCGTCGCCATCACCGCGCGCAACAGGGGCCGTGATCGCGGCGTCGATCTTTCCGGCGCCGAATGGTTCGACGATGCGTTGACGCTCGCCCGCGAGGCGAAGATCGACGTCTTCGTGGAGCTGATGGGCGGGGCCGGCGATCCGGCCCATGCGGCAGTCAAGGCGGCGCTGTCGCGCGGGACCCATGTCGTGACGGCCAACAAGGCGCTGCTGGCCGCCCACGGCGTCGAGCTTGCCGGTATTGCGGAAACGCACGGCTGCCTGCTCAACTATGAAGCGGCCGTCGCCGGTGGCATCCCCGTCATCAAGGCGCTGCGCGAATCGCTGACCGGCAACACGATTTCCCGCGTCTACGGGATCATGAACGGCACCTGCAACTACATCCTCACCAAGATGGAGAAGGAAGGGCTTTCCTTCGTCGATTGCCTGAAGGAGGCGCAGCGGCTCGGCTATGCAGAAGCCGACCCGGCCTTCGACATCGAAGGCAACGATACGGCGCACAAGCTCTCGATCCTCACGACGCTCGCCTTCGGCACCAGGATTGCGGCGGACGATATCTATCTCGAAGGCATCACCAATATCTCCATCGAGGATATTCGCGCCGCCGCCGATCTCGGCTACCGCATCAAGCTGCTGGGTGTCGCGCAAAAGACCGATACGGGCATCGAACAGCGCGTGCACCCGACCATGGTGCCGCTCGACAGCGTGATTGCGCAGGTGGACGGCGTGACGAACGCGGTTGCCATCGAATCGGACATTCTCGGCGAATTGCTGATGGTCGGCCCCGGCGCCGGCGGCAACGCGACCGCGTCTGCCGTGCTTGGCGATATCGCCGACATCGCCAAGAGCCGCCCCGGCGCGCAGACCGTTCCAGTCCTCGGCCGTCCGGCCGCCGCGCTCGAACCCTACAAGCGCGCGCAGATCCGCAAGCACCACGGCGGCTATTTCATCCGTCTTTCGGTGGAGGATCGCACCGGCGTCTTCGCCAGCATCGCCAGGCACATGGCGGAAAATGGCATTTCGCTGGAATCGATCGTGCAGCGCGCCAAGGCCAATGCCGAATCGACCGATCCCAAGACGATCATCCTCGTCACCCATGCGACGATGGAGGATTCCGTGCGCAAGGCCGTCTCCGCCATCAAGAGCGAGGGTTATCTCGTCGGCGAGCCGCAGGTGATCCGCATCGAGCGGCCCAAGGCGGCGTGATTTTTCGACCTGCGCGCGCGGCATTATAAGGTTGTCGAAACCTTGCGTTACACTCTCATCTTCGGGCTTGGCCCGAGGATGACGAACGAGAGGTTACTCGAAGCCGAGGGCCGGAGCTGACATGAGCATGCTGGAAAACGCGGACCCCGTCAGCCGGGCCTTCCTGAATGTCGAGCGCTCGGCCACCGGCCAGCGCTGGGTGGCGCGGCTCGATCAGGCCGGCGAGAACCGGGCTCTGGCCATGAGCCAGACGCACGGCCTTCCGGACCTCATCTCGCGTGTTCTGGCCGGCCGCGGCGTACCATTCGAGACCGCGATGGAATTCCTCGACCCGACGCTGCGTCGCCTCATGCCCGAGCCCTACAGCCTGATGGACTGCGAAGCGGCGACGGAGCGGCTGGCCCGCGCCATCGAGCGCGGCGAGCGGGTCGCGATCTTCGGTGACTACGACGTCGACGGTGCGGCGTCCTCGGCGCTGCTCTACCGCTTCCTCACCCATTTCGGCGTGCCGGCGGAGATTTACATTCCCGACCGCATCTTCGAAGGGTACGGCCCAAATCCGAACGCCATCGCACAGCTCATCGAGCGCGGCGCGCAACTGATCGTCACTGTCGATTGCGGTTCCACCAGTCACGAATCGTTGGCCGTCGCGCGCGAGCGCGGCATCGATGTCGTCGTCATCGATCACCATCAGGTCGGCGAGGAACTGCCGCCGGCGCTCGCGCTGGTCAATCCCAACCGCGAGGACGATCTTTCGGGGCAGGGGCACCTGTCTGCCGCCGGCGTCGTTTTCCTGGTGCTCGTCGCCCTGCAGCGGCTGCTGCGCACCCGGGGCGACAAACGGGCGGCCAGCTTCGACCTGCTGTCCATGCTCGACCTCGTGGCGCTCTCCACCGTTTGCGACGTCGTCCCCTTGAAGGGGCTCAACCGGGCCTATGTGGTCAAGGGCCTCGTTGCCGCACGCCACCTCGGCAATGCCGGCCTGACGGCGCTCCTCAAGCAGGCCGGTATCGGCGGACCGGTGACGCCCTATCATCTCGGTTTTCTCGTCGGCCCGCGCATCAATGCCGGAGGACGCATCGGCGATGCCGCGCTCGGCAGCCGCCTCCTGACCATAGACGAACCCGGCGAAGCCGAACGCATCTCCAAGCAGCTCGACGAACTGAACCGCGAGCGCCAGGCGATGGAGGCCGCCATGCTGGCCGAGGCCGAGGCGGAGGCACAGGCGGAATACGGCTCGGGGGAGAACGCTTCCGTGATCATCACAGCCCGGGAGGGCTGGCATCCGGGCGTCGTCGGCCTGCTCGCCTCGCGTCTCAAGGACCGCTTTCGGCGCCCCGCCTTCGCCATCGCCTTCGATCCCTCCGGCAAGGGTACCGGCTCGGGCCGCTCGATCAGCGGCTTCGATCTCGGACGCATGGTGCGCGCGGCCGTGGAGGAGGGCCTTCTCGTCAAGGGCGGCGGCCATGCCATGGCGGCGGGCCTCACGGTGGAGCGGGCCAATCTCGGGCGCCTGCGCCATTTCTTCGAGGCGCGCGCGGAACGAACGGTGCGCGACCTCGTCGCGGTGGAGACGCTGAAGATCGACGGCGCGCTCAGCGCCAGCGGCGCGACGCTCGCCCTTGCCGACCAGCTCGAACAGGCCGGGCCCTACGGCTCCGGCCACCCGCAGCCGGTCTTCGCCCTGCCGGCCCATCGGCTGCGCGACGTGCGGCCCGTCGGCGTCAATCACCTGCGTATCGGCCTTGAGGGGCCGGATGGCGGTCGGCTCGATGCCATGGCCTTCCGCGCCGCGGAGGCCGATCTCGGTCTTTTCCTGATGAAGGAGCGGGGCCAGACTGTGCATCTTGCCGGCACGCTTTCGGCCGATAGCTGGCAGGGCAACCGGCGCATCCAGTTTCGCGTCGTGGACGCGGCCAAAGCCTTCTAGAGGCGGGATTTCAAAAGGGGGAAGTGGCACGCCCTAGGGGAGTCGAACCCCTCTTTCCAGAATGAAAATCTGGCGTCCTAACCGATAGACGAAGGGCGCGTGCGGTGGCCGTCTTCTAGTCGGGCCATGCGATTTACGCAAGCCCTAAATACAGGATTTTTCAGTTTTTTCGTCCGCCCGCATGCATATGCGGGAGGTAAGAAAGCAACTGTTCCATGGGGAGGGAAGGTGGCACGCCCTAGGGGAGTCGAACCCCTCTTTCCAGAATGAAAATCTGGCGTCCTAACCGATAGACGAAGGGCGCGTGCGGTGGCCGTCTTCTAATCAGGCGCGGCGGGATGCGCAAGACGGAAAATCGCGCTGAAGGAAACTTTTTTGACCCGATGAAAAGGGCAGGAAGCAGCCTCTACTGCAGGAGGATGGAAGGCGAAGTCGGAACCGTTTTTTCTTTCAGAAAGTGACGACTCGCAATTTCGCTTCGCCCTACCCATATCATTCTCGTGCTGAAGGACCTGAGGTTGCCGGCCGTTTGACCCTCCCGGCCGCGCCCGTTGGCTCAGCCCCTGTTGCCCTGCAGGGCAACACGCAGCCGCCCGTCCGGCAAGCTGGGCCGGACGGGCGGCGCGACTTTCCAAAGGTTCGAGACCCCGGAGCGCTGGGCCAAGCTCGACGGGGCCTCTCCCCCGGCCGCAAGTTCGCAGCCGTAAGACCCTAACGCCATTCGTCGCGCGTCGTTCCACAGGAGTCGGCAATGACTGGCGCGCCGGCCGTTTAGAAATCGTGGTGTCGTGGAGGAAGTGGCACGCCCTAGGGGAGTCGAACCCCTCTTTCCAGAATGAAAATCTGGCGTCCTAACCGATAGACGAAGGGCGCGTGCGGTGGCCGTCTTATAGAAGGGGCCCTTGGCTTCCGCAAGCGGGAAAAAGCGGTTGTGACAAAAAAATGAAAGGCCGCCACGCGGCGGCCCATTCTGCTGAAATCCGTTTTATCTCAGTGGCTTATCGAAAAGCTCACTTCCGCCTGCGGCAGCGCCAGTTCCAGTCGCGTTCCGGGCCCACATCGATATGGACGGATTCTGTGTGGCAATAGGTGCCCACCCCGCCGCGACCCGGCATGCTGCGCAGATATTCGGCAAGCTCCCATTTGGTGACGCCGGAAATCTGGATGTCCGCCGCCTCGCAGCGGGTATGCAGCGATTGCTTTTCGCGATTCGGCTTTACGTCACGCAGGCCGGACGTCACGATGATCGGCTTGTCGTAATGCTTCTCGATCGTCTTCAGCACCTGAAGCAATTCCGGCTTGAAACAGCCGGTGCGGACCTTTTCGGTCTGCAGCCACAGGCCGTTCGGCGCAAGGCGTGCAAGACCGGCAAGCGAGGCGACTTCCTTGAATTGCGGCCCGTCGTCCTCCACCTCTTCGGCTTCCGAATGATCCGTGGAGAACATGGCGCTCGCCATCGAGACGCCGGGCAGGGTGCCGAGCGAGGCCTTGCGCGTCGCATTGGCGCTCTCGCGGTTCAGCACGCGGCGCGGCTGCTCGGCGAAGCGATCGCCGTCGAACTGCTGCTTGGCCTCGCGCTTGTTGGCGAAAAGCGAGGCAAGCGTCATGGTCTTGCGCGGCTCGGCCTTCGTTCCGGCATCGGCGGTGGCATCCGTCGGAACGGCAAGCGCTTTTCCCGCGGCATTGCCGGCCGTCGATTCCGCCGCGAGCGCCGTGCGGCCGGTTTTCGGAATCGGCCCGTTTTCCGGCAGCGCAACAGCCTGCTCGTCGCCGAGCGTCGCAACGGGCTCGCCCGCGGACCCGTCGACCGGCGGCATGTCTTCCACCGGCAGCCGGCCGGATTGTGTTTGTCCCGCGTAAAGGCTGTTTGCCGCGGCATTGGTGCCGGAGGTCTGCGTCGCATAGGCGTTGCCGGCGGCCGGCGCCTGGCCGTCGGCGGAATAGATGCTCGCCTTGCCGGCATTCAGCGTGGCCGGTTGCATCACCAGCCCCGCCATATCCGTATCCGCCGGCGGCTGTTCACCGGTCCCGCCCGCGTCGGCGACCGATGTGCCCTGTGCCGTGGCATTGTTGCCGGCATCCGCGGTCACCACGGGCGTGGTGGTTTCCTCACCGCTGCCGTCGGCAACCGTGTCTTCGCTTTCTTGCGCGGCTCTGCTGTCCGCGCGCATATCCGTGGAGACTGCGGAAACGCAGCCCGAGAGTGCGGCGACCGAAACAGCCAGCAGCAATCCATACCGCAGCTCCTTCAGGCCTAGCCACTTTCCCTGCATGTCCTGCAAAGGCTTTCCCCCGCTTTCGACGTTCGTGCCCCCGGTCTTGCCGCCGGTCGGGCCATTTCTGCAAACAGTCGCAACCGCAATCGAGAAAGCCGAGGGCCGGGCTTGCGGTTGCTGCGATGGTATCGCTTCGGCCGGTGGAGTAAAGGCCGAAGCGTGGAAGCCGTAGACGCAGAACGGGAAGCAGTCCGGCTCGAAATCGGCCAAAGCACCCCTCTTGCTGGCGATCGACCGGAAACGGCAAGAAGTTTCCGGTCAAATACGGCGAAACGATGGTCTCGTGACGGAACCATAGAGCGCAAGCTTTGCCCGGAGCTTGCGTGCGTGGCCGCGAGAAACGCCTACCAGGCGCCGGTATTGCCCATCGAGGCCCAGGGCTCGGCGGGAGCCAGGCTTTCGCCCTTCTGAAGAAGCTCGATGGAAATGCCGTCGGGCGAGCGAACGAAGGCCATGTGGCCGTCACGCGGCGGGCGGTTGATGACGACGCCGTTGTCCATCAGCTTCTGGCAGATGGCATAAATATCGTCGACCTCATAGGCGAGGTGACCGAAATTGCGCCCGCCGGCATAGTCTTCCGTGTCCCAGTTGTAGGTGAGCTCCAGGCACGGCGCGGCGTTTTTTCGCGCGGCCTCCACGTCGGCCGGGGCGGCGAGGAAGATCAGCGTGAAACGGCCCTTCTCGTTCTCCATGCGGCGCACTTCGACGAGGCCGAAGAGCGTGCAGTAAAAATGGAGGGACTGCTCGATGTCTTTGACGCGGACCATCGTGTGGAGATAACGCATTGGAATATCCTCTAAATGTGGAATCGGCCAGAAGAGTAGGGTTTTGTCAGCCTCAGGCAAGCCTTGCATCCTACCAATAGGACTGGCAAAACTTTCAAAGGGGCTTGCGCATCCGCATCGGGACAATGTTATTCTGGTTCTCAAGAATCAGTTAACCGTAACTCATGTGACGCGTAAACGAGGGGCTGGCAGATTATGACGGACAGGGTGTCTTCAAAGGAAATCACGACCCGTGATGACCAGAGCAATGACGCCGTCGATCTGGTCGAGATCACCGGCACCATAAAATGGTTCGACGTCGCCAAGGGCTTCGGTTTCATCGTACCGGACAACGGCATGCAGGATGTGCTGCTGCACGTCACCTGCCTGCGCCGCGACGGATACCAGACGGTTCTGGAAGGAACGCGCGTCGTCGCGCTGATCCAGAAGCGCGAGCGCGGCTATCAGGCCTTCCGCATTCTTTCCATGGATCAGTCGACCGCCGTGCATCCCTCGCAGATGCCGCCGGTCAAGACCCATGTGCAGGTGACGCCCTCCAGCGGGCTGGAGCGCGTGCTGGTGAAATGGTTCAACCGCACCAAGGGCTTCGGCTTCCTGACGCGCGGCGAGGGCACGGAGGACATCTTCATCCATATGGAGACGTTGCGCCGGTTCGGCCTCACCGAGTTGCGTCCCGGCCAGGTCGTGCTCGTACGCTTCGGCGACGGGGAAAAAGGCCTTATGGCCGCCGAGATCCACCCGGATGTGCCGCTGCCCGGCAACAGGGCGCATTGATGGGCCTTGCCGCGCGGATGCCCGGCCTCGCGCGCCTTGCCGGCGCGGTCATGGCGTTTCTCCTTTGCTTTTTACTGGCGGCTTTCGCCGCCGAGACCTTCGATACCCAGCCCCTGACGATCGTCACCAAGGACGGCCGCAGCCATGCCTTCACGGTGGAGCTTGCGGTAACGCCGCGCCAGCGCGAGCAGGGCCTGATGCACCGCCGTGAAATGGCGCCGGACCACGGCATGCTGTTCGCGTTCGGCGAAACCCGGCAGGTCTTCATGTGGATGAAGAACACCTACCTGCCGCTCGACATGCTGTTCATCACCCGGGACGGCAAGGTCCGTGCGATCAAGGAAAATGCCGAGCCGCTCTCCGAATCGATCATCGATTCGCAAGGCCCGATCGACTATGTCCTCGAACTGAACGGTGGAACCGTGAAGCGGCTGGGTATTCGCGCGGGCAATCGTGTCCAAAACGAACTGATCGAAAGCCAGCGCAAGGCGCCTTAGAAGGCGCCCGTCAAAATCGCCTGTTTTGCTGTTGCGGCGGACGGCGGATGCGTGTATCCCGGCAGCGCCGGAACGGACGGAGTGTAGCGCAGCCTGGTAGCGCATCTGGTTTGGGACCAGAGGGTCGGGAGTTCGAATCTCTCCACTCCGACCACCGACAGCCCCTTGAATGGGGTGGCGAATTGCCGTCGCCAACATCTCAAAACGATCCCAGGAATAGTACGCCGCGATGGCTCGCGCCCGCCGGAAGCGGGAAGGCGTGTCGCTTCATGCGCTCACAGCGTCTTGTCGAAATCGACGCTCGTATCCACCCCATTTGCGGCGGCGTAGGAGAAGCGGCTGAACTCGCTATAGCCGCACCGCCGCCAGAATGCGCGTGCCCCGCAGGCCCTTGCGTCGGCATGCAGGTACGAGACTCGATATTCGAGCCGTTTCGCATCGGCTTCCAGCAAGCCGACGATGTACCGCCCGAGACCTCTGCGGCGGACGGAGGGATCGAGATAGACCCGGACGATTTGGCAGACGGAACCGGGATTGGCATATCTTGCCGCAAGGCGTTCGGCGGTCGCGCGTTTTCGGGAAAGACCGTAGAGGCCGCCCGCGGCGACGATCTCTCCAGCCGGATCGCGGACAAGATGGAGCGATCCGCCGTTCGACGTCGAAAACCAGTTTTCCGCTTCGGGAAGAAGCAGCGAATCAAGGTCGGCATGCCAGGCGGGCGTGTAGGCGATACCGTAGACCTCTCCGATGATCCTCAGGCAGAAGGTGCGTATGGCCGAGCCTGTCGGCTCATCCCGATTTTGCGAGATATGATGAACGGTTTCGACGATATCGCCGTTCCCCGGTTCCAGGCCATGCCATTGCATCGGTCGTGCCTTGAGGTCGTCGCCGACGGCGAAATCGCCGCCATCGGCGCGCATTCCGGTGTGCCTGTCACTTGCCGGCATCGCGGCGGGCGAGGATCTCGACCATGCGCTTGCGGGCGGCAGGCGGAAGGTCCGCGGGCAGATCGGCTTCCGTCGCCGGCTTGTCGCCCACCTGGATGAGCATAGCCATGCCCATGGTGAAATGCGGGGAGCACTTGATGCCCCAGATGCCTTCCTCCGTCAGCGTCACCTCGATCTCCTCATTGATCTTGCCGACGAACTTCTTGCCTTCGCCAGGGATCATTCCGGCGATGGTGGCGGCGTTGTGACCGGGATCGGTGGCAAGAAATTTCACCGTGTCGCCGGGCTTGATCACCAGATATTCCGGCTCGAACGGCATCGGCCCGGTTTCGTTGCGGTTCAGCATCTTGACCTCGAAGGTCTCGGCCATGGCCGGCACGGTCATCAGGCAAAGCAGGAGAAGGCTGCGCAGCAGCATGGGAAATCCTTTCAGGCAAGGCGTTGGAAGGAGAAGACCGGCCGACCGCCGGCGGGATGGGGAATGAGTTCGGCATCCACGGCGAAGATCTCGCCGATGAGGCCGGGGGTGAGTACCTCCAGCGGCGGGCCGAGCGCCGCGCAGCGTCCGCTCCTCATGACGAGGATGCGGTCGCAGCGCAGCGCATGGTGCATGTCGTGGAGCGCGATGACGGTGGTCGTCGGCAGCTCTTCGATGAGATCGAGGATGCCGATCTGATGATGGATATCGAGATGGTTCGTCGGCTCGTCGAGCAGCAGGATGGGAGTCTCCTGCGCATG
>Ga0182742_1000433_pt1 | contig 67075 bp, 47 predicted proteins | sample eDN5th37CBELigMG_FD_128880 | JGI IMG/M metagenome (GOLD analysis project Ga0182742, IMG submission 128880) | Enriched Miracle-Growth compost microbial communities from Emeryville, California, USA - eDNA 5th pass 37_C BE-Lig MG (version 2)... ...
CAAACCGATCGCCAGGTTGAACACGAGCAGCAAGCCGAAGAAATGACCGGCTCGGGTGTTCAACGACAACGCGGCGCCCTTGGGCAGGATGCTGGCGAAGAATCCGTGCAGCTGTTCGGTGAACCGGCTGTTGGTCTTGCACAGATCGTGGCAGCGCGCTTCGAGCGTACAGCACAGCGAGCAGATCGGCCCGGAATACGCAGGACACATCGCCATGTCGTTGCGCCCGAAGACGTTCTCGCAGATCGTGCAGCGGATCTCCGGTTCACCCTCCGGCAATCCTTCGGGCTGACGCGCCAGGTAATAGCGACCCTTGGTCGCCCACGCGATCGCCGGCGCCGCCACGAATGCCACCGCCAGTGCGACCAGCGGCGAGAGAATCTGCGGAAACGTGCCGAACACGCCGAGGAACGCGAGACTGGAGATCACGATGGACAGCAACAATGCGCCGACGCCGACCGGGTTGATGTCGTAGAGATGTGCGCGCTTGAATTCGATGTACGGCGGGCTGTAGCCCAGTGGCTTGTTGATCACCAGATCGGCCGTCAGCGCACCGATCCAGCCGGCCGCGAAATTCGCGTAGATCACCAGGATGCTTTCGATCGCGTTGAAGATCCCGGTCTGCATGAGCAGCAGCGCGAGCAGCACATTGAACACCAGCCACACGACCCGACCCGGGTGGCTGTGCGTGAGGCGCGAGAAGAAGTTCGACCACGCAATCGAGCCCGCGTAGGCGTTGGTCACGTTGATCTTGAGCTGGCAGACGATGACGAAGATGCCGGTCAGCACCAGCGCGAACGTCGGCGATTGGAACGTCTCGCGAAACGCGAGGAAATACATCCCCGTCGGCTCATCCGCCTGCGCCGGTAGCACGCCATGGCGCAAGGCGAAGAACGCCAGGAACGAGCCCGCGAGCAGCTTGAAGCCGCCCATGAAAACCCAGCCCGGGCCCGAGGCGATCAACGCCGTCCACCAGGCCACTCGATTGCGCCGATCGCGGTTCGGTAGAAATCGCAGATAGTCCACCTGCTCGCCGATCTGTGGCAGCAACGACAGCAGCATGGACAACGCCAGTCCGAACAGCAGCGGATCGAGCGCGCCATTGGCCGAGCCTTGTTCTCCCGCAAAGCCCGTCCAGGCGGTGACCTCGGCGGGGCTCTTCCAGGCGATATAGGCGATGGGCAGGAACTGCAGCAACAGCCACACCGGTTGGGTGATCAGTTGCATCTTGCTGATCAGACTGATGCCGTAGATCGCAATCGGAATCACGATGAGCGAGCTGATCAGATGCCCGATGGCGAGCGGAATGCCGAACAGCATCTGCAACGCCATCGACATGATGCTCGCTTCGATCGCCAGCAGCAGGAACGTGAACGACGCGTAGATCAGCGAGGTGATCGTCGAGCCCATGTAACCGAAGCCCGCGCCCCGCGTGAGCAGATCGATGTCCACGCCATAGCGGGCCGCGTACGAGCAGATCGGCAGACCGATCAGGAACATGAGCACGCAGAACGAAGCGATCGCCCACGCCGTATTCGGAAACCCATAGGCGATCGTCAACGCGCCGCCGATGGCCTCGCATGCCAGGAACGCAATCGGGCCGAACGCCGTGTTGCCGACCCGGAAAGAAGATTTTCGCGCGCGATCCGCCGTGTAGCGCAGCGCATAGTCTTCGAGCGTCTGACTCGCCACCCACTGGTTGTACTGCCGGCGCTCGCGAACGATCCGTTGTCGTGCAGCCATTCTTCGCTGTTGTTCTGTCGATGGCTCTGCATAAGCAAGCGATGTGCCAGGGCCCGTTCTGGAGCAGCGATCCGGCTCGATTCGCCAATGCTGGTGCAGGCCCGTGCCACATCGAGGTGCACCGTTCAGATCGGCTGCACAGCGATGGGTCGTATCCGGCTCGCTCGAGCACGAGTACGTCAAATGACGTGTAGGCGCAGATCCGCAGGCCGCATAGCGTTTGGCGCCAGGGAAGGACACGAACACATCTGGCTCACCGAACAACCAATCCGAATCAGGGAACCCACATGCGACAACCATCGATCGACCGTCGAATCCCCGCGAGCTTGCGCATCGCCGCTGTTGGCGCACTGGCGGCGCTGCCCGCGACCCACCTGCTCGCCGCCGAAGTGAATCTGCCGCCGGTGTCCGTCGGCGCCGGTGTGCGCACGAGCTTCACGCATTTCGACCCGGACTTCGGCGACGACGTAAGCGACTTCGAGCTGAACAGCGCGCGCATCTACATCAACGGCAAAGTGACCGAGAACATCAGCCTGATGTTCAACACCGACTACAACTCTGGCGGCGCAACTCCGGAAACGGTACGCGTCATCGACGCCGTCGCGCAGTTCTCGTTCTCCGATCAGTTCAACATCTGGGCCGGCCGCTTCCTGCCGCCGAGCGACCGAGCCAATCTCTACGGGCCCTACTACGCCAATCACTGGGGCGTGTATCGCGACGGCGTACAGGACGGCTACCCGTTCGAAACCGAAGGTCGCAACGACGGCGTGATGTACTGGGGGCAGTTCGGCATCGCCAAGATTTCTGCCGGCGCCTTCGACGTGCAGGGTCTCACCAAGGGCAGCTCGGACGTGCTGTATGCCGGCCGCGTGCAGCTGGATTTCTGGGATCCGGAGGGCGGCTACTATCTGAACAGCACCTACTACGGCGAGAAGGATCTGCTGGCGATCGGTGTCGCAGGCCAGACCGCCGCGGGCAACAACGCCTACTCGGTCGACTTCCTGCTGGAAAAGAAACTGGGCAACAGCGGCGTCGTCACCGTCGAAGCGGAGTACGCCAAGTACGACGGCCTCGGCGGCTATCCTTCGCCGCGACTCGGCATCGGCGGCTCGATCCCGTATGACTCCAGCGACGGCTACTACGTGCTCGGCTCGTACGTGTTTCCGCAAACCGTCGGCATCGGCAAGTTCCAGGTGCTGGCGAAGTACGGCGAGGCAACCTACGACTACACCACCCTCAGCGACGTCGATCAGACCACGACCGAATTGAACCTGACGTACCTGATCAAGGACTTCAACGCGCGCGTCACACTGTTCTACATCGACGCAAGTTTCGATCCCAACCTTGGCCTGGACAACAAGCAGATCGGCGTCGGCCTGCAGGTTCAGATCTAGTCCTCGAGCTTCCCTTCCGGAGAAAACATCATGCGCAAACCCAAACTGGGCGGACTGAAACAGCTTGCAGCCGCCGTAGCTCTCATGTCCGCCATGGCCGCCCAGGCCGCCGACACCATCAAGGTCGGCGTGTTGCATTCACTGTCGGGCACGATGGCGATTTCGGAGACCACGCTCAAAGACACCGTGCTCATGCTCATCGATGAGCAGAACAAGAAAGGCGGCGTGCTGGGCAAGAAGCTCGAAGCCGTGGTCGTCGATCCGGCCTCCAACTGGCCGCTGTTCGCCGAAAAGGCCGAACAGTTGCTGGTGAAGGACAAAGTCTCGGTGGTGTTCGGCTGCTGGACGTCGGTCTCGCGCAAGTCGGTGCTGCCGGTCTTCGAGAAGAACAACGGCCTGCTCTTCTATCCGGTGCAGTACGAAGGTGAGGAGTCTTCGAAGAACGTCTTCTACACCGGCGCGGCGCCCAATCAGCAGGCGATTCCGGCCGTCGACTATCTAATGAACGAAGTGGGCGTGAAGCGCTGGGTGCTGGCGGGTACGGACTACGTCTATCCGCGCACCACCAACAAGATCCTCGAGGCGTACCTGAAGGCCAAGGGCGTCAAGGACGAGGACATCATGATCAACTACACGCCCTTCGGTCATTCCAACTGGCAGCGCATCGTCGCCGACATCAAGAAATTCGGCTCGGCGGGGAAGAAGACCGGCGTCGTCTCCACCATCAACGGCGACGCCAACGTGCCGTTCTACAAAGAGCTCGGCAATCAGAAGATCTCGGCCGAAGACATTCCGGTCGTGGCGTTCTCGGTCGGTGAAGAAGAGCTCTCGGGCATCGACACCAAGCCGCTGGTCGGTCACCTCGCCGCCTGGAACTACTTCATGAGCGTCGAGACGCCGGCGAACGCCGACTTCATCAAGAAGTGGCGCACCTTCATCAAGAACGACAAGCGCGTCACCAACGATCCGATGGAAGCGCACGTGATCGGCTTCAACATGTGGGTCAAGGCCGTGGAAAAAGCCAAGACCACCGAGGTGAGCCCGGTGATCGACGCCATGATCGGCATCGAAGTGCCGAACCTGACCGGCGGCACCGCGAAGATGCTGCCGAATCATCACCTGACCAAGCCGGTGCTGATCGGCGAGGTGCGCGCCGACGGCCAGTTCGACACCGTGTGGCAGACCGATGGCCTGGTGCCGGGCGACGCCTGGTCCGACTACCTCCCGGGCAGCAAGGACATCGAAGCGGACTGGGTGAAGCTCAAGTGCGGCAACTACAACACCAAGACCATGAAGTGCTCCGGACAGAACTACGAGTAGCAGGTTCGTGACAAACCTCAGATGCACAACGTTTGCGGTCCCGGGCATGTGCCCGGGACCCCTTCGCAAGGACCGTCTTGTGAACTTGCGCCAGCATCCCATCTGGTGGATAGCACTGCTGCTGATCCTGGGAATGCTCGTGCGTCCGACCCTGGCCGCGGAATCGACTTCGTTCGAGCAGGCGCTCGGGAATCTCGCGACAACCAACTTCAAGGACAAGGAACGCGCCATCGGCGCGTTGATCGACGTTCGCCACGCCAACACGCGCGCCGTGCTCGATGCGCTGCTGGAAGGCAAACTCTACTATCGTAAAGACGATAAGCACGTGTTCATCGCCGACGCGCAGGACACGACTCTCCAACTGCAAGATCCATTGACCATGGCGCCCGCCGGAACGGGCGACGCGTCCGACTTCACCAGGATCACGACGAACAATCAGCTGCGTAAAGCTTTGAAGAGCGCGCTGGCCAGCTTCGACCTTGCCGATCCGGATGAAAACGTTCGATTGGCCGCGGTGAACGAGTTGCTGCGCTCGCTGGACGCCGACAGCGTTTCCATCCTTCGCGCACGGCAGAGCGCCGAATCGAACGACGCCGTGCGCACAGCCATCGGCACGGGCCTCGCAATCGCGGATCTGGACAGCGAAGACGCCGCCGTGCGGCTCGCTGCTGTCAAACAACTGGAAGGCAGCCTGAATTCCGAAGCGTTCAATCGGCTCACTGCCCTCGTCGCAAAGAACGACGACGGCAGCTACGTGGAGCCCGATGAGAACGTGCGAACCGCCGCGCGCTCCGCACTCAACAGCATCGCCAACTGGCGCAGCTTCTTTGGCACGCTGGAAACATTGTTCTTCGGCCTGAGCCTGGGCTCGGTGCTGGTCCTGACGGCCATCGGGCTCGCCATCACGTTCGGCGTCATGGGTGTGATCAACATGGCGCACGGCGAGCTCATGATGCTCGGCGCATACACGACCTACGTCATTCAGCTGCTGATGCCCCAACACATCGGCGCCTCGGTACTCATCGCGATTCCCGTGGCCTTCCTGGTCTCTGGCGGTGTCGGTGTGCTGATCGAGCGTGGCATCGTGCGCTTTCTCTACGGACGGCCGCTGGAAACGTTGCTGGCCACCTTCGGCGTGAGCCTGGTGCTGCAGCAGATCGTCCGCGACCTCTTCTCTGCCAACAATCGCCCGGTGGAAACACCGCAGTGGCTGGCCGGCTCGCTGCAGATCAATGAAGCCCTCTCGATCACCTACAACCGCCTGTACGTCGTGCTGTTCATGCTGATCGTGTTCGTGATCCTGCAACTGGTGCTGAAGAAGACCTCGCTCGGGCTGAAAGTACGGGCAGTGGCGCAGAACCGCGCGATGGCCAAATCCATGGGCGTGCGCACCGAGTGGGTCGACGCGCTCACTTTCGGGCTCGGCTCGGGCATCGCCGGCGTCGCCGGTGTGGCCTTGAGTCAGCTCACCAATGTCGGCCCGAACCTCGGCCAGAGCTACATCATCGATTCGTTCATGGTCGTCGTCTTTGGCGGCGTGGGCAATCTGTGGGGCACGCTCATCGGCGGCATGTCGCTCGGCGTCGTGAATCAGGCGCTCGAGCCGTATGCGGGCGCGGTCCTGGCGAAGATCCTGGTGCTCATCACGCTCATCCTTTTCATCCAGCGACGCCCGCGCGGCCTGTTTCCCCAGAAGGGCCGAGGCGCCGAGGGTTGACCATGCAGACATCCAATCCAGCAATCCGACTGATCGCCGGCGAACGCGGCACACAAGTGTTCCTCGCGTTGCTGCTCACCGTCGGCGTCGCAGCGCCGATCATGCATCTGGCCTTTCCCGAAGGCTCGGCGCTGCACCTGTCCACCTACACGATGACGCTGATCGGCAAGTACATGACCTATGCCCTGCTCGCCATCGCCGTCGATCTGGTGTGGGGCTATTGCGGCATCCTGAGCCTCGGTCATGCCGCATTCTTTGCGCTCGGCGGCTATGCGATGGGCATGTATCTCATGCGGCAGATCGGCACACGCGGCGTGTATGGCGATCCGGTGCTGCCGGACTTCATGGTGTTCCTGAACTGGGAAGCGCTGCCGTGGTTCTGGCACGGCTTCGATATGTTCTGGTTCGCCGCGCTCATGGTTATCGTCGTACCCGGATTGCTGGCATTGACGTTCGGATGGCTGGCCTTCCGTTCACGCGTCACCGGCGTGTATCTCTCGATCATCACCCAGGCGCTGACCTACGCTTTGATGCTCGCCTTCTTCCGCAACGACATGGGCTTCGGCGGCAACAACGGGCTGACCGACTTCAAGGACATCCTCGGTGCGAACATCAATGCGCCGGGGACGCGAGTCGCCTTGTTCCTCGCCTCGGCGCTCGCCCTTGGCCTAGGCTATCTCGCATGCCGCTACATCACGCTGTCGCGAGCCGGTCGAGTCGTCCAGGCCATTCGAGACGCCGAGAGTCGGACGCGATTCATCGGCTACCGGGTCGAGTCATACAAGCTGTGGGTGTTCGCCTTCTCCGCCGTGCTCGCGGGCATCGCCGGCGCGCTGTATGTGCCGCAGGTCGGCATCATCAATCCGAGCGAATTCCAGCCCATCAACTCCATCGAGATCGTCATCTGGGTGGCGGTCGGCGGCCGCGGCACACTGTATGGCGCAGTGGCCGGCGCGGTACTGGTGAACTACGCCAAGACCTACTTCACTGCGGCGATTCCGGAGCTGTGGCTGTACGCCTTGGGCGCGCTGTTCGTGGTCGTCACGTTGTTTCTACCCAAAGGTGTCGTCGGACTGGCCGATCGTTTCGTCCCACGAGCACCGAGCACTCGAACGGTGACCGCATGAACGCCAGCACTGTCATTCAAAACGGCTGGCAGAAGGTCTTCGGCGCCGGTGCGCGCAGCGCTCGACCGATGCCAGGCGATACCTCGCACGGCACGATTCTGTATCTCGAAGACATAAGCGTCAGCTTCGATGGCTTCAAGGCGCTCAATGCACTGACCTTGTACATCGATGCGGGCGAGCTTCGTTGCATCATCGGGCCGAACGGCGCCGGCAAGACCACGATGATGGATGTCATCACCGGCAAGACGCGCCCCGATGCCGGTTCCGCATGGTTCGGCCAGACCACCGATCTGCTGACCCTGAGCGAACCGCAGATCGCCGAGGCCGGTATCGGACGGAAATTTCAGAAGCCCACCGTGTTCGAACAGCACACGGTCATGGAAAACCTGGAGCTCGCCGTCGCCGGCAACAAGTCGATCTGGACGACGCTCGGCTCTGCACTCAGCCGCATCCAACGCGAGCGCATCGAAGAGGTCCTCGAAACCATCCGCTTGCAGGATCGTCGCAGCATGCGTGCCGGCATGCTCTCGCACGGCCAGAAACAGTGGCTGGAGATCGGCATGTTGCTCGCGCAGGAGCCACAGCTGTTGCTCGTCGATGAGCCGGTAGCTGGCATGACGCCACAGGAGGTCGAGCGCACGGCGGAGCTGCTGCTGTCGCTGGCCGGCAAACACTCCGTGATGGTGGTCGAGCACGACATGGATTTCGTTCGCTCCATCGCGCGCCGGGTCACGGTGCTGCACGAAGGGCACGTCCTCGCGGAAGGCACCATCGATGAAGTGCAGAACGATCCGCGCGTCGTCGAAGTGTATCTGGGCGAATGAAAGAGACAGCAACGATGCTGGAAATCCGCAAGCTCAACCAGTTCTACGGCGGCAGCCACATTCTCTGGGATGTGGACATGAGTATCGCCGCCGGCTCCTGCACCTGCCTCATGGGCCGTAACGGCATGGGCAAGACCACCCTGCTCCGCTGCATCATGGGCCTGCTTCCCGCGACCGGCGAGTTGCTGTACGACGGCCAGGACCTCGCCCGACTGGCCGCCGACCGTCGCGCAGGACTGGGCATCGGCTACGTCCCGCAGGGGCGCGAGATCTTTTCCCAACTCACCGTTGAAGAAAATCTGCGCATCGGCCTGTCGGCACGCAAGCACAAGCTGCGAGAGATTCCGGAGCAGATCTTCGAGCTGTTCCCGGTCCTGAAAAAGATGCTGCGTCGGCGCGGCGGCGACTTGTCCGGCGGCCAGCAGCAGCAACTCGCCATCGGCCGCGCGCTGGTCCTGGAACCGCGCCTGCTGATCCTGGACGAGCCGACCGAGGGCATCCAACCCAACATCGTGCAAGAAATCGGCGATATCATTCTCCGCCTCAATCAAGAGGCGAATCTCACCGTGCTGCTGGTCGAACAGAAGTTGCCATTTGCGCGCCGCGTAGCGAGCGAATTCCGGATCCTCGACAAAGGCCGGGTCGTCGCCAGCGGCAAGACGCCCGAGCTGACGGACGATCTGGTACGCCAGCACCTCACGGTATGAGTGCCGCTGGCGAGCTGTCGCCAGCGGGATGGCGTGCCCGGCTGGAGTTGACGTTCGCCCGCGCCGCCGGACGAACGCGTATCGTCTCGCGACAGCATCAAGGCCCGTTGCTCGTGCAACGTCCGTTCTATCCCGAGGGCGATGTCTGCCACGCCTACATCGTGCACCCTCCCGGTGGCGTCGTAGGCGGCGACGAACTGCATCTGCAGGTCGAGGCGAAGGAAGAAGCACACGCATTGATCACGACGCCAGCCGCGGCAAAGTTCTATCGCAGCGACGGGCGGACGGCGCGACAGGATCAGCTACTGCGCGCAGACGGCACGATGCTGGAATGGTTGCCGCAGGAAAGCATCTACTATCCCGAAGCCAGAGTGCGCAGCGCGACTCGCATCGAGCTGGCGTCGAGCGCCAGGTTCATCGGCTGGGAGATCGGCTGCCTCGGCCTGCCCGCCCGCAAACAGCCGTTCGAGCGCGGCGAGCTGCGCCTGCAGCTGGAGCTGTGGGTCGCAGGTTCGCCGCTCGTGATCGATCGGCTGCGCATTTCTGGAGACGCTCGATGGGGCTTGGGCGGCCATGAATCGATCGGAACGTTGCTCGCGTATCCTGCAACACGAGCGATGGTCGACACTGTAAGGAGCGTGCAACAGCCGGGCGTTGAGCTCGGTGTCACGCTCGTCGATGACGTGCTGATCTGCCGGGCGCTCGCGGCGCAGGCCGAGCCGATCAAACGCGCCTTCATCGAGATCTGGACTAGATTGCGACCGCCCCTGCTCGATCGACCGGCCGTGCCGCCGCGCATCTGGGCAACTTGAGCGTCGGAGAGACCCATGGAACTGACACCTAGAGAAAAAGACAAGCTGCTGATCTTCACCGCCGCGCTGCTCGCCGAAAGGCGCAAGGCCCGCGGCCTGAAACTCAACTATCCCGAGGCGGTCGCGCTGATCTCGGCTGCGATCATGGAAGGCGCACGCGATGGCAAGACGGTCGCCGAGCTCATGAGCTACGGCGCTACCATCCTCACGCGCGACGACGTGATGGACGGCATTGCCGAAATGATTCCGGACGTGCAGGTCGAAGCCACCTTCCCCGACGGCACCAAGCTCGTCACCGTGCACCAGCCCATCGTCTGACGCAGCTCGACGCGAGGACCCATGATACCCGGCGAATACTTTTGCGAAGACGGCGAGCTCCAGCTCAATGTCGGTCGTCCCACGGTCACGATCACAGTGGCCAATACCGGCGACCGGCCGATCCAGATCGGCTCGCACTATCACTTCTTCGAAACCAACACGGCGCTCCAGTTCGATCGCCCGGCCACGCGAGGCTATCGTTTGAACATCGCTTCGGGAACCGCGGTGCGCTTCGAGCCCGGCCAGGAACGCGAAGTCGAGCTGGTCGCCTATGACGGCGAGCGCGTGGTGTACGGCTTCAATCAACAGGTGATGGGCAAGCTATGACCTCCATCAGTCGAGCGGCATATGCCGAGATGTACGGCCCCACCACCGGCGACCGCGTGCGCCTGGGCGACACCGAGCTGATCGTCGAAGTCGAGCGCGACCACACGATCTACGGCGAGGAAGTGAAGTTCGGCGGCGGCAAGGTGATTCGCGACGGCATGGGCCAGAGCCAGCGCAATGCCGCCGACGTCGTCGACACCATCATCACCAATGCGCTGATCGTCGATCACTGGGGCATCGTCAAGGCCGACATCGGGATCAAGGATGGCCGCATCGTCCGTATCGGCAAGGGCGGCAATCCGGACGTCCAACCGGGCGTCGACATCGTCGTCGGCGCCGGCACCGAAGTGATCGCGGGCGAAGGACTGATCGCGACGCCAGGCGCCATCGATTCGCACATTCACTTCATCTGCCCGCAGCAGGTGGAGGAAGCACTGATGTCCGGGATCACGACCATGATCGGCGGCGGCACCGGCCCCGCCACCGGAACGAACGCAACCACTTGCACCTCGGGCCGCTGGTACATCGAGCGCATGTATCAGGCGCTCGAAGCTCTGCCGATCAATTTCGGACTGCTCGGCAAGGGCAATGCAAGTCTGCCCCGTCCGCTCGAGGAACAGATCGAGGCGGGCGTGATGGGCCTGAAGCTGCACGAGGACTGGGGCACGACGCCGGCGGCGATCGACAACTGCCTCGCGGTCGCGGATCGTTACGATGTGCAGGTCGCCATCCACACGGACACGCTGAACGAGTCCGGCTTCGTCGAAGACACGATCGCTGCGTTCAAAGGCCGCGCGATTCATACCTATCACACCGAAGGCGCCGGTGGCGGCCACGCGCCGGACATCATCAAGGCGTGCGGCGAAGCCAATGTGCTGCCCTCCTCGACCAATCCCACGCGTCCCTACACGCTCAACACCATCGACGAGCATCTCGACATGCTGATGGTGTGTCATCACCTGGATCCGGGCATTGCCGAAGACGTTGCCTTCGCCGAATCGCGTATCCGTCGTGAAACCATTGCGGCCGAAGACATCCTGCACGACCTGGGCGCCTTCTCGATGATCTCCTCCGACTCGCAGGCCATGGGCCGCGTGGGTGAAGTGATCACACGCACCTGGCAGACGGCGCACAAGATGAAAGTGCAGCGTGGCTCCCTTTCGCCAGACACCGCGCGCAACGATAACTTCCGTGTACGCCGCTACCTCGCCAAGTACACGATCAATCCGGCATTGACCCACGGCGTGGCGCACGAAGTGGGATCGATCGAAGCCGGCAAGCTCGCCGACATCGTGCTGTGGCGCCCCGCCTTCTTCGGCGCGAAGCCCGCCATGATCATCAAGGGCGGCATGATCGTCGCCGCCCCCATGGGCGATCCGAACGCCTCGATCCCGACCCCACAGCCTGTTCACTATCGACATATGTTCGGAGCGCTGGGCCGGGCACGCACAGCCACCTCGGTGAGCTTTGTTTCCAAAGCGGCGCTGGAGGGCGGCATGGCCGAGCGGTTGAAGCTCGATAAGCGTCTGGTCGCCGTGCAGGGAACGCGCAGCGTGCGCAAACGCGATCTGGTGCTGAACGACTACCAGCCGAAGATCGAGGTTGATTCACAGACCTATGAAGTGCGCGCAGACGGCCAACTGCTCACCTGCGAGCCCGCCAAAGTGCTGCCGCTGGCGCAGCGATATTTCCTTTTCTGAAGTTGACCCTCGTGTTGAATATCACTCGTAAATTGCCCGCTGCCACCCAACCCGCCGACGTGAAGCTCGTGTTGCCTTTCCAGTTGCGCAACAAGAGCCGCCTGCGTACTGCATTGGACTCGGGAGAGGAAGTGGGGCTGTTCCTCGAGCGAGGCTCGATCCTGCGGGGCGGTGAGCTGCTGCTCGCGGACGACGGCCGCATCGTGCAAGTCGTTGCCGAGCCCGAAACTGTCTCTACAGTGCGAGCCTCGGAACCCACTGCTCTGTGTCGCGCGAGCTATCACTTGGGAAATCGACACGTGGCGCTGCAGATCGGCGACGGCTGGGTTCGATATCAGCACGATCACGTGCTCGATGAAATGGTGCGTGGCCTGGGTCTGGAGGTGATCGTCGAACAGGCGCCTTTCGAGCCCGAGGCGGGCGCCTACGGCGGCCATTCGCATTCCGCACTCGCCCCGCATGCGCACGGCTAACACACACCTGCTTCGGATCCTGCACCTGGCCAGCCCCGCGCTGCCGATCGGCGCATTCCACTTCTCGCAGGGACTGGAATATGCCGTCGAAGCGGGCTGGGTGACGGACGAGTCGAGCACGCTCGAGTGGATCGGTGGCGTCGCGCGGCACTCAATCGGCACGCTCGATCTGCCGGTGCTGCTTCGGATGCACCAGGCCGCGAGCATCGGCGATGACGAAGGGCTGCATCGATGGGGCAGCTTCCTGCTGGCAGCGCGAGAGACCGAAGAGCTGCGTGCGGAGGACCGTCACATGGGCTCCGCGCTCGCTCGCATCCTGCGAGAGCTAGGCGTTGGCGCTGCGAGCCAGCGTCGAGCGAAACCCTGCTACGGAGAAATGTTTGCTGTCGCCTGCGCTCACTGGAACATCGCGGAACACGAAGCGCTGCAGGCGTATGCATGGGCCTGGGCGGAGAATCAGATCATCGCAGCCGTCAAGCTCGTACCCCTCGGGCAGAGCGCCGGGCAGCGCATCCTGCATAGCCTGGTACCGTTGCTCGAAGAAATCAGCACACAGGCGTTCGACATCGACGAGGAAGACATCGGCGCCTGCGTGGTAATGCAAGGTCTGGCCAGCGCGCGGCATGAAACTCAATACACCCGGCTGTTCAAATCGTAGCGATCAGCGCGGAAAGCGCAGGGAGATGCCATGCATGCCTGCCTTGTTTCTGATCGCTGAGGACGTGCGCCCGAGGGCTGCGGCGATGGCGTTCAGCGGGATGCCCGTGGCGACCAGCTCACGAAGGCGGCGGAGTTCTTCGGTCGACCAGTCGTTGCGCCGGCTCGGACGAGAAAAGCTCGGCGCGCCATAACTGGTTCCGAGACTCATCAACTCTCTCACTCTATTTCTCCACAAGGATCAACGAAGACATCGGCTCGGTTCCGGACGCCCGCCCGGCAAACAAACGGTCGAGCGCCAGATAGATCACTGGAGTCGTGTAAAGCGTCAACAGCTGGCTGACCAGCAAGCCACCGAACACCGCAATGCCAAGCGGCTGACGAAGTTCCGAGCCCGTTCCGAAGCCGAGCATCAGCGGCACTGCGCCGAGCATCGCGGCGACAGTCGTCATGATGATGGGACGGAATCGCACCAGGCAGGCTTCATGAATGGCTTCGGCCGCCGTGGCGCCCACACGCTGCCGCTCGAGCGCGAAGTCCACCAGCAGAATGCCATTCTTCTTGACGATGCCGATCAGCAGCACGACGCCGATCAACGCCATGATGGAGAAATCCTGACCGACTGCCCAGAGCGCGAAGATGGCGCCGACGCCGGCGGAAGGCAGCGTCGAGAGAATCGTCAGCGGATGCACGAAGCTTTCGTACAGCACGCCTAAGATGATGTAGACGGTGACCAACGCGGCCAGGATCAGCCAGGGCTGAGTCGCCAGCGCCTCCTGGAACACCTGCGCGTTGCCTTTGAATGTTCCTTTGATCGTCGCCGGCGCGCCGACTTCGGCTTCGGCCTGCGCGATCAATTTCACAGCATCGCCCAATGCGATTCCCGAGGCCGTGTTGAAAGAGATGGTCGCGGAGGGAAACATGCCGTCGTGGCTGATGCTCAAGGGGCCCACCGAAGGCGGCTCGAGCCTGGTCACTGCGGCCAACGGCACCATCTTGCCGGTTGCGGGCGAGCGCAGATAGAAGTGTTGCAAGCTGTCCGCCCGGCTGCGCTGACGCGGGTCCGCCTCCAGGATGACTTTGTACTGATTGATCTCGTTCTGATATTCGCTGATCTGTCGCTGTCCATACGCGTCGTACAGCACCTGATCGATATCTTCAGCGCGCAGGCCGAATCGTGCGGCGGCGACGCGATCGATCGTGAGTTTCGTCACCGCCGCGCGCAACTGCATTTCATTGGAGACATCGCGGAACTGCGGCATGCTCTGCAGCTTCTCCGCGAGACGATTGGCCCACTCGCCCAGCTCGCCGCTGTCGGCGCCACTCAGGACGTATTGGTATTGCGAGCGCGAACCTCGTCCGGCGAGGTTGACATCCTGCTGAGTGCGCAGGACCAGATTGATGCCTGGCACCTGATTCAACTGCGGACGCAGCCGTTCGATCAACTCCTCCGAAGAGACGTCGCGGTCGCTGCGATCCTTCAGCACCAGATAGAAACGCCCGTTGGGAAGGTTCGGATTCGGTGGCGCCGCGCCGACCACATGACTGATCGCCTGGATCGCATCGTCCCGGCTCAGGATCTCCGCCAGCGCCTTGTGCTTCTCCACCATGCTCGAGTAAGAAACATCGTCCGCGGCCCGCGAGGATCCGACGATGTACGCGGTATCCTGAAGCGGGAAGAATCCCTTCGGCACGAGCACATACCCCGCGACTGCGACACCGATGGTCAGCGCGAACGCGACCAGCACGGCCCGCTGATGAGCGAATGCCCATCTGAGTCCGCGATCGTAAGCGGCAATCAGCCGGTCGCCGAAGCTCGTTTCTCCAACGTGCGGAGGTAACGCCTTCATGAAGCGCGCCGCCAGCATCGGTGCGAGCGTCAACGACGCTATCACCGAGAAGACGATCGCGGCCGTGAGTGTGGCGGCGAACTCACGAAACAGCCGACCCACCACGCCCCCCATCAACAACAACGGAATGAAGGCAGCTATCAGCGACAAGCTGATGGAGACCACGGTAAAGCCGATCTCGCCGGCGCCTTTGCGTGCCGCCGTGACCATCCCCTCGCCCGCCTCCAGGTGTCGATGGATGTTTTCGACCACGACGATGGCGTCGTCGACGACGAATCCGACCGCCACCACCAGCGCGACCAGGGTCAGGTTGTTGAGACTGAATCCCATGACATACATCGCCGCGACGGTCGCGACCAGCGCCACGGTCAACACGCATGTCACGATGATCGTGGCCGAGAGCTGCCGCAGGAACGCACCCATGACGAGAATGACCAGCACGAAAGTCACCGCCAGCGTGAGCTGCACTTCATGCAGAGACGAGCGGATCGTGCGCGTGCGGTCGTTCAACACCGCCAGTTCGACGCTCGCGGGCAGCCGCTCACGAATCGCCGGCAATGCCGCCTGCACCGCTTCGGCGGTGGAAACGATGTTCGCCCCCGGTTGGCGCCGGACCATGATGTAGACGCCGGGCTTGCCGTTCTGCCAGGACGCGATGTAGTCGTTCTCCGCGCCCAACGACACCTTCGCGACATCGCGCAGGAACACCGGTGCGTTCTGCCGGTAAGCGACGATCAGATTGTCGTAGTCGGCGGGCCGGAAGATCTGATCGTTGGTGGCGAGCGTGGACACCCGTCCTTCGCCATAGATCGCGCCCTTGGCTCGGTTCACGCTGCCCGATCGGATGATCTGCCGCAGATCGGCGAACGTCAGTCCCAACGCCGCGAGCTTCTCGGGCGATGCCTGGACGCGCAACGCCGGTTTGCGCTGACCATAGATATTCACCTCCGACACGCCGCCGATCTGACTGAGCTGTCGCGCCACCGTCGTTTCGGCGACATCGCTCAGCGCGGTCAGCGTCATCACCTCCGACTGCATTCTCAAGCCGAGGATGGGACTGTCGTTGGGATTGGATTTCTTCCAGGTAGGCAGACTCGGCAATTCCGCGGGCAATCGGGCGGTCGCTCCATTGATCGCCGCCTGCACTTCCTGCGCGGCCACGTTGATATCCTTCTCCAGCTCGAACAACAGCGTGATCGAGGTGCGCCCGAGCGAGCTGGTCGAGGTCATCTCACGAATGCCGGGCACGCCGCTCAACTGCACTTCCAGCGGCGTCGCCACCGACGACGCCATCGTTTCGGGGCTTGCGCCCGGCAGCGATGCGCTCACTTCGATCGTCGGCAGATCCACTTCCGGAATGGGCGCGACCGGCAACATGGGATAAGCGACCAGGCCCAGCAGGATCAAGCCGATCGTCAGCAGGGTCGTGCCGATGGGATGCTCGATGCACCAGCCCGCAATCGTCGCGCGCGCCAGGCTCGCCTGAGCACGGCTCATCGGCGGGGACTCAGGAGCCTGCGACATCTTCTTTGCCGCTCATCACCGATGGCTTCACCTTCGCGCCGGGCCGCAGCCGTGATTGTCCATCGACCACGATCACGTCGCCGGGAACCACGCCAGTGGCGATGACCGCGATCTCGTCATCGAGATAGCTGGTGACCACCCGGACGGGCTCGGCAACCGCATCCTGCACTCGATAGACGAACGCACCTTCCAGCCCTTGTTGGATTGCGTGGGCCGGCACGACCGTCGCGTCCGTACTGGTGCCGGTTTCCACCTGCAATGTCACGAACTGCCCGGGCCACAAGTCGCTGCTGGTGTTGTCGAACTCGGCGCGCAGACGCAGCGTGCCGGTAGCTACGTCGATCTGATTGTCGAGCGTGGTCAATCGACCGTGGGCCAGTGGCGCGTTACCGTCGCGATCGAACGCTGTGACACGCATCTGCCCGCGTGCCTGGGATGCCTGACGCAACCGTGGCAAGGCTTCCTGCGGCACCGTGAAGACGATGGAAATGGGATCGACCTGAGTCACCGTCACCAGGCCCTGCTCATCGCCGACCTGCACCAGATTGCCCGGATCGATCCGACGTATGCCGACGCGACCGCGCACGGGCGAACGAATTTCGGTGAACGAAAGCTGCACGCGTTGTGCATCGATACGAGCCTCGCTGGCTCGTATCGCCGCTTTGAGCTTCTCCACCAAGGCCGCCTGCTGCTCGATGGTCTGACGCGAAACGATGCTTCGATCGCGCAAACCCTCATAGCGCGCCAGATCCAGCTCGGCGATGCGAAGGTCGGCCTCGCTGCTGGATTTTTCGGCCTGCGCCTGCGCCAGCGCGGCTTTGATGGAACGATCGTCGATTCGCGCCAGCAAGGCGCCGCGCTCGACCAGTTCGCCTTCATCGAACAACACTGCGGTGACCGTACCCGTGACCTGCGGGCGCAGCACGACGGTATGCAGCGATTGGACCGTGCCGATGGCCGAGAGCCGTTGCGGCACATCTCGCCGCTCGGCCTCGATGACTGTCACCGGCACACCGGACCCACCGCTGACCTTGGGCGCAGCGGCGAGCTCGGCTGATGTTCGCGTGTACCACCAATAACCGGCGGCGAGCAGGACGACTGCACTGATCGCCGCCGCGGGATAGCTCTTCGTCATGAGCCCCAGTCGATGCGGAAGCCGATACGGAACGTGCGCCCCAGATAGTCGTACAGCGCGCGATTGATGCCCGGCTCGACGTTGCTGCTGTCGCCAGGGCCCAGGCCGACCACCACCGGATCCTTGTCGGTGAGGTTGTTCACCTTGAAGAAGATCTGGTTGCGCATGCCGTCCGTTTGCAGCGTGTAAGCAATGAATGCGTCCAGATAGAACGCGCCATCGATGTGGTTGGTGTTGATGGTGCGATTCAGAGCGGAGGACGCCGGGCAGCCGGAGGTGCACTCGATGTATGTATTGTCATACGTACCGGAGCTTATGCCACGGCCAGTGAGCTGCAGCGTCAGCTGATCCAGCGTGTAGGCCGCCGACAGTCGATACTGCCAGTCCGGCGGGCCGCCACCGGTGTTCTGACCTGCGCGGTCCGTCTCCGGATCGACGCCGTTGTTCGAAGACATCTCGATGTAGTGCGTGGCCAGTGCGCGCAATGTGATATTGCCCGGTAACGAGCTGCCGAAGTCCGACAGCGCGAAGCGATAGCTGGCCTCCAGATCCAGGCCGCGGGCCCGCTCGGAAACGAAGTTGAACGGGCTGTTGTTGATCAGCAGCTCGTTGCCCGAGTCCGACGTGGGATCGCGCGTGAAAGCCGCACAGAACAGCTGATTGCCGTCGAAGCAGCGATCGACGATGTCCTGCGCCGTGACCATGCTGATCGCGTCGTCGATCTTGATGTCGTAATAGTCGGCCGACAGGCCCAGACCCGGCACGAACGAGGGCTGATAGACGATGCCCAGACCCAGCGCGTCGGCCTTCTCCGGCTGCAACTCCAGATTGCCGGTGGTCGTTTCGGTGAAGCGCTGCGCGATGTTGTTGAAGAACGGATCGGTCAGCGAGTTGGTGCGCCGGCGCCCGGCTTGATACAACTCCTCCAGATTCGGTGCACGGATGTCGCGCGACACCGTCGCTCGCATGCGCAAATCTTCGAACGGCGCCCAGGCGAGACCCGCCTTCCACGTCGTCACGAAGCCCGACGTACTGTAGTCGGTGCCGCGAGCCGCGCCGTTGAATTCCAGATTCCAAGGCAACGACACGAGTGTCTCCAGGTACGCCTCGCGCACCGTGTAATCGCCAAAAGTGGGCAGGAAGTTGCCGACGATCCAGCCCTCCTGATACTCCGGAGCAACGAAGCCCGAGATCTCCTCGCGTCGATATTCGACGCCGAAGGCCACACCGATGGGATCGAGCCAGGGATTGCCCACCTTGGTGCTGAAGTTCAGCGCGGCCACGTCCTGCTCGAACTTCTGAGTACGCTGCGGTCGACCCATGAAATAGGCCAGGGCTTCCGGGCTGTTCATCCCGATGCCCATGCGATTGAACGGTATGCAGCCGTTGCCCGGATTGGCGATGGACGAGCGGCAGACGATATCGCCCGTGGTGGGATGGAACACGGCGTCCTGCGCCAGTCGCAGTCGTGCCGTATTGGCGGAGTACAGACGCTCATCGGCGTCGGTCGTGCCGCGCTGATAGTAAGTATCCCACTTCCAATCGGCGCCCAACTGGAACGCGCCTTCCGCGCCGAGCACGAAACGCTTCACGGTGCGCTCGTTGTCGCTTTCTCGAGTGGGAATGTCCGCGTTCGAGGAGCCCAGATTGAATTGGGTGATATCCGCCGACGGCAACGCGTTGTAATCGGCGATGCGCTGACGCACCGAGCTCGGAATGAATGCGTTGTCGGCCATGATGATGATCGTGCCCTTGTCGGACTGCACGCCGCCCCACTGCTTGGCGCCGTTTCGATTCCAGGAGGCTTCGCCGAACAGGCTGACATTGTCGTTCAGCTCCCACGACAGGCGTGTGAACGCGCCATCGCGACGGCTCTCGGGCTCGAGCGATGTGAGCTGATTCGATTGTCCCAGCTCCCAATCGCCACCGATGGTCCATGGATCGCGCGTGGCGCCGTAGGCAAACTGATTCACCGAGCCGCCATTGCCGAAGTAGGTGCCACGCAGAGCGGTGTTGGTGATGATGCCACCGGGCGTCATGACGCTTTGGCCGGCGTTGTTGGTGACGAAGTATTCGGGTGCGCCATTGCCCGGTTGGTACGCGGGATTGTTCACCATGTACCAACCCTTGTTCGCCCATTCGCGATGCATGCCGTAGACGCCATCGCGACGGGCCGCCTCGGCATTGAATAAGAGATGGCCGCGACCGTCGCCGAACGGCACGCCGGCAGTCAGCGTCGCCTGCCAGTTCTGATCGTCGCCATACGAGGTCTCGCCCGCCTCGACGTTGAACTTCAAACCGGTGTAGCTCTTGTCGAGAATGAAATTGACGACGCCGGATACCGCGTCGGAGCCGTACGTGGCCGAAGCGCCGCCGGTGACGATATCGATGCTCTTGACCAGGCCCTGTGGAAACGTATTGATGTCCACCGTGCCCTGAGCGAGCGAGCCCACCGAGCGGCGGCCATCGAGCAGCACCAGCGTGCGCGCATTGCCGAGCGAACGAAGATTCACCGAACTAATGCCCGCGGCGCCGTTGCTCAAACTGCGATTCGCCGTCGAAGGAGCGCTGCTGCCGGCGACCGATGGCAGCTCGTTGACGAAGTCGGCGATGTTCGGCTGGCCCGAGGACATAATGTCCGCCTCCCCGATCACAGTGACGGGCGTCGGTTGCTCATAACCGCTGCGCGCCAGGCGGCTGCCGGTGACGACCACATCCTCGATGGAGCCCTGCTCGTCCGTCACCGCGGCCGTTGTGATGGGTGGCGCCTCCTGTGCGAAGACGGGCGCAGCCAGAGCCAATGCAAACAGAATATTCATTCCTTGAGTTGTGCCAGCGATCCTCCTGATCTTGGGTGCTGAGTCGAACAACGTCGCGACCTCGTTTTCTAAGTGGTACGGCTATCACGCTAGCAACACCCGAGCCAACGCGGCATGAAAAGGCAGTTCCAGTGCATAACGGTAAGTTATACGCACCGTCCTTGCGCTTGCCGCGTGCCAGATGCACTGTTTCGTTGCAATTTCGCGCGTTGACGAGGCCACAAAGAGTGCACGAGAGGCGGCGCGAAGTTTTTTCTGGAGCACGTTCAAAAGATCATGCATGCCGCAGCGTTGCGAGAACCTACCGCGTTCTTCGATGCATTCGCTCATGCATGGAGTCGGTCGTCGTTTGTTGCGTGGCATGAAATCTGCAACTTCGCTCGCCGTCCACTGGCAGCAATTCCGGGGAGTTGCATGCAATCAACATTGCGCGATACGAACGCCGACCTTGCTCCGTTGGGGGTCATGCACCTGCGCTACATCGAGATGTTCCAAGCCATTCTGCAGGCGGGAACGCTGACCGATGCCGCCTCACTGTTGAATATCTCGCAGCCGGCAGCCACCAAGCTGCTGAAGCAGGCGGAGCGCCGTCTGGGCTTTCCCCTGTTCGTGCGGTTGAAAGGACAGTGGCATCTCACGCCCGAAGGAAGGTTGTTACAAGGACAGATGGAGCGCATCTTCGAGGAGCTGCGCGATCTGCAGCGACTGGTTTCAAACATCGCTCGAGCGGATAAATATCCATTGCGCGCGATCAGCACGCCGACGCTCGCGAACGCCATCATTCCGAAGTCGCTTGCACGCCTGCGACAGACGCTCGGACAAGCCTCGGTCGAGCTCTCGACCCAACACTCGCCCGAGATGCTCAAGTCGATCATCCTGCGCGAGGCCGATGTCGGCATCACTCTGCAGGAACTCACCCATCCGGATATTCGCTGCGAGCACCTGTGCGAAGGCCCGCTGGTGCTGATCGCCCCGAAAGACACCTGGTCGCGCACCGCCGCCCTGCAGCCGATTTCGATCGACTCGCTCGCAAACTCCACGCTGCTGGGCATTACGCGCGCCGATCAGCTCGGCCGACAGCTGCAGGCCTATCTGGAACAGCTCGATCCGCCGGCGCGGATCTCCACCTGGGTGCAGACCTATCAGATTGCCAAGGACATCGTGTGCAGCGGTGAGGGGCTGGCGCTGGTCGATCCATTCACTGCGATGTCCGCAGGCGCGGAACTTCAGACTCGCGTCGTCGAGCCCATCATGAAGATCAATCTATATGCGGTGTATCGCGCCGACGGTCCGCTCAACAGCGTGCAGAAGGCGTTCGTGCAGTCGATCAAGACGATCGCCACGGAACAGATCAGCTTTCTAAGGAACAGAGAGCGCCGGCTGCACGCCGTGCAATGATCCGCCTGCTCTGGATTCTGCTGCTGTCGGTGGCGGCGGCTGTGCTTCACGCCGAACCGGTGCGTGACTCCCTGCTATCGCTGCACGTGGATCGGGCACACATGCGGGGCGAGTGGCAGGTTCCGCTGCGGGACCTGGACGCGCCGCTGGCGCTGGACAGCAACCGCGATGGCGAGATCACCTGGCCGGAAATCGAACATCGCCGCAAGGACATCGAAGAGTACCTGGATGCCAACCTGCGCATTCTGGCGGACGGCGTCGATCCGGGCGTGCGCTTCGAGAAACTGACATACGGCACACGGCAGGCAGAGCCCTTCGTGCTCTCGGAGATCTCGGCCATCGCCGCAAGACCGATCGGGTCGCTCGATGTCGACTACACCCTGCTGTTCGAGCACCGCCCCGAGCACCGCGCCTCGCTCAAAGTCGTCTGGGAGGGTACGGGTTCGCAGCGCGCTGAGATCGGCTCCCGCGGTGGAGCCACGATCTTCTCGCGAGCCGACGTGAAGAAAACGGGATTCGTCGAGTTGCTGAAATCTGGTGTCTGGCACATCTGGATCGGTTACGACCATGTGCTGTTCCTGCTGGTGCTGCTGATTCCTGCGGTGCTCAGGCGCACCGCTCAGGGGCGCGAAGGCGCCACCGATTTCGCGGGACCGTTCGTCCGGGTGATCTTCATCGTCTCAGCGTTCACGCTCGCCCACTCGATCACGCTGAGCTGCGCAGCACTGGGCTGGATCGAACTGCCGAGTCGACTGGTCGAATCGGCGATCGCCGGCTCGGTCCTCATTGCCGCGCTCGTCAATCTACTACCACGCACGGCCGGAGCGACCGGGGTGTGGATCGCCTTTGGCTTCGGGCTGCTGCACGGCTTTGGCTTCGCCAATGTCCTGAGCGAAATCGATGCGGAAGGCGAACCGGTGCTACGCACGTTGATCGGATTCAATCTGGGCGTGGAGTTCGGGCAGCTCGCGATCGTCGCCGTGTTCCTGCCCATCGCCTATCTGTTGCGCGGGACTCGCTTCTACCGAACCGGCGTCCTGTATGGCGGCTCGTCTGCCGCCGCGGCATGCGCCATGTTCTGGCTTTGGCAACGCGCATTGTGATCGATCGATAGAGGATGACCGCGATGAGTTGGGGAAATCCCTGGATGCTGCTGGCGCTGACCATTCCAATCCTCGGGTTCATTCTCCTGCGACGCGCGGCGCAACGCGGCTCGCTCACGAGCTGGCCAGTCATGCAGCGAGTTGCCATCTCGGGCAGCAGGATCCGCCTCGCCTCTCCCGAGCGAACGCGCATCACCGTGTTCGTGCTCCTTGCGATTGGCTTTGCTCTGCTCGCCATCGCACGTCCGCGTTGGGGCGAAGATTCATCGCAGGCTTACAGTCAGACGCGAGAAGTCATGATCGCCATCGATCTGTCGCGCAGCATGCTCGCAGAAGACGTCGCTCCCTCCCGCCTGGATCGCGCAAAAGAACTGACCGAGAACCTGCTCGACAGTCTGCAAGGCGAAAGCGTCGGCCTGGTGGTCTTTGCGGGCACGGCTTTCGTGCAAGTCCCTCTCAGCCCGGATTACCGGATCATCCGCGAGTTCATGCCGAGCCTCGATACCGACTACCTGCCACGCGGCGGGTCGGACTATTCGAAGATGCTCGACGCCGCATTGGACGGCTTCAGTGAGACGCCCGACCGGGACCGCTATCTGATCGTGTTGAGCGACGGCGAGAGCAGCACCGAAGGTTGGGAGCAGCGGCTCGGTCGCCTTGCCGAACGTGAGATTCACGTGGTCGCCATCGGACTGGGCACCGCCAACGGCGCGTTCGTGCCCGATCTACAGAATGGCGGCTATCTCGCCGATGCCAACGGCGACCCGGTGCATTCGAAGTTGATGCCTGCGACCCTGCAGGCCCTCGCCAACAGGACGCTCGGCAAATACACCGACTCCGGTTCGCTTGCCGAGATCGCCGATGTGCAAGCCCTGCTGAAACAAACGGTCGAAACTGGTCGCAAAGGCCGGGTTGCCAACGCCGCCGGCAGCGCCGAGATCGAGCGCTTCCAGTGGTTCCTGTTGCCGGCCATCCTGTTCGGACTCATCAGCCTGCTGCGTGAATTCCAGCAACGAACGAAGCCGCGTCAGATTCGTAAAGACGACGATGCTGAATCGAGCCCGACCACTGCCGATGTGCCCTCTCGCCTCGCCGCCTCCATCGCCGGCCTCCTGGCGCTGAGCCTCGCGATCCCTCCTTCGGTCCGGGCACATTACGACTCGGAGGCCGAATTTCAGGTTCAGGAGGAGTTCGATAGCAATCCAACCGAGCGGCTGCGCGCCATCGCAGATCATCTCGCCCAACGCGGTTACGACGCCTTCGATCTGCGCCTGATGGTCGAGGCGTCCATTCGTTATGGCATCGACGCACAACGCACCGGCACGGCGGTCTCCGAAGGTGTGATTCGCGATGCCATCGATGCCACCGAGCAAGGCGAACTGCTCGACAGCTCGATTGCCGACTGGTCCTACTACCGCGGCCAGCTCACAGCCATGCTCGAGCCGCCGGCGTCGATCGCAAGCGACGAGCGCTCGCAGGCCCCCGATGCAATCATGGACGAGGAGAACGAGCGCCCCGTCGTCACTGGCGACAGCAGCCAGCAGTCGGCGAACGATTCGTTCGGCGAAGGCGCCTCGGCCAAGACGGATGCATCGTTAGGCGATCTGTCCGCCGACAAAGACACGGAGCCGCAACGTGGCAAGAAGCCGAAGCCTCCCGGCAAAGTCAAAGCCGCCGCGGTCCGGCCGGCACGCTCCAGCAGCCCCGGCGACGCCGACGATCCCATTCTCAAGCTCACCCGGAAGAGCCTGGACGATGCTGCCCGCCGCGACTCGCCCGGTCGTCTGCATCAGTTGATGGCGACCGAAGAGTCGCAGACCGACCCGAATAAATTCGACTGGTAAGAGGTCTTCACATGCATCCGCTGCCCGTGGGCGAGCTCGCCGCGACACCCTGGTCGCTCGGACCGTTCTGGTTCATCGCGTTGACGCTCGTCGTTCCCGCGTCGCTTTGGTTGGCGCTCGCATGGCGGCGCGCGCTGCTGGAGTGCCCGAATCGAATCAGACGAGCCGGGATCAAGGAGATGCGACGCCTGCTGAAATCCATGCAGCGTACCGATTCGGCGCCTCGTCCAGCGCACTTGCATGCGTGGCTGCGCGCGACGGCTCGCGTTTGGGACATTCGAACCTCGGCGCCATGCGTGAGCGAAGTTTCACAAGCAGCACATGCAATCAGCGGAAATGTTGCCGTCAGCTCTCGATGGCGCAAGCTCTGGCAGACGACGGAGCACGGTCTGTACGGGCCCAACGTACAACCGACGCGTGATTGGCTGGAAGACGCAACGAGCGTCGCGGCAACCGTCGAGATGCCGAAGCGCGAGCGATTCTTTCCCAATCGCCTCGGGCATTGGCTACCGTCCGTCGCGAGCGCAGTCCTCGTGATGGTGATGATCGGAGCGGCGCCATCGCTCGCCGACGTGCCGTGGTCGGCCCCTGCCCAACCTGGCGACTCGAGTCCGACATCCGGTCTCGGCGTTCCCCCAGCGCCGACGGACGACACCTCCATGGAAGCGCAGCCGGAAGAACTCGCTGCCGAAGTGGCCGAAATTGCCGAAGCCGCGCTGGAAGCCAACTGGAACGATTGGGCGGCACATCGCAATCTCGCCGCCTATGAAGCGCAGCAAGGAGAATTGAACTCCGCGATCGCCCATGCAGCCGCGGCTTTCGTGCAGCATCCGACTGGCTCCGATACGCGCGATGTATTGCTCGCCGCGCTCGGTGAAACCGAAGTGATCGACAGGAGCTTGCGTCGTTTGCTATCCGGCGCGTGGTATGAGCGCGCACCTGCCTTGCTATCTCCCGCTGGCTGGCAACGCATGGCTCTGCTGGCGGCACTCATCGCTGCGGCCGGCTTCGGCGTAATGATCTTCTCCTTGTATTCGCCGCCGTCTCGAGACGCATTCGTGTGGGCCGGTCGGGGTGTCGCTGCACTCGGCTCGATCGTGCTGATCGCCTCTGTCGCGGGTTGGAACGCCTACGGCGCCTTCAGCCATCCCGAAGCCGCCATCCTCATCCAGAATGCCAACGTGAGCCCGGTGCCTACGGACCTGGTGCCGAACGAAGAAACATCGCCGCTGTCGGCGGGCTCGGTCGTCATCGCCGGGCGCAGCTTCCTTGGCTGGCGCCAGGTCAGATCAGATCGCGAGATTTCCGGCTGGGTGCGCGGCAACGCGTTGATGGGGTTATACGCAAGCCGCTGAAGAGAACGATTCGAAACGTGCCGCGGTGAAATCCACCGCGGCACGTTGCCAGTTGCAGATCAGGTCTTCGGGAGCGGATACGTCAGGTTCTTCCCATACGGATAGAACTTGTCGAGCTTCAGATACTTGTAGTTCAGCGCTTCCAGACGCACCGTGCCGACGAACGGATCGTCGGGCTCGACCAGCAGAATGGTCTTCGCATAACCGCTGTCGTAGAAGCCACGGCGGAAGTGCACGCGCGACTTGATCGCGAATCCCTTGAACGAATTCGGATCGATCCCAAGCTGGGTGAACGACTGTGGCTGCACGATCTGACTCAGGTAAGGGCTGATCACGACCACGTTGCCATCGCCGAACTTCACACTCACCCACAGCTGCGAGCCACCCGCCTGGCTGCTGCCACGGCTCAGGCCGCCGCTGACCGTATGCACCTTGCCGACGACTCGCACCGGCTTGCCGGCCGATACGTCGAGCTTGCCGCCGATCTCCATATCGAAGTCGTCGCCGACCTTCACGCCCTTCTTACGCAGCGCGTTGATCGCATCTTCATCGGCGATGGTGCCGATCAGGCAGCCGCTGAGCTTCTGGTCGATGATCTCCTTGAGCAACCAGGTGGCCGCACCCGTGCGGTCGCTGTGGTCGGCAAGCACATAGGGCAGCGCGCCCTTCTGAATCGCTTCCTTCGCCAGCGCCACGCCCTCCTTGTGACGATGCACCTTGGTGCCATGGACCAGTTCCTCACGCAGTCGCCAGGCGGTCTGCCCCATGTCGTCGGCAATATGTTTCGCCAGTTCCGGATTGCCGTTGGTCATCACCTGGAACGTCATGCCGGCATCGGCGGCGTCCATGAACGCAAAGCCGTAATAGAAACTCACATACACGTCTCGCTCGCGCGCCTCCCAGACCAGCGCACGCTGGACCAGATCCATCCAGGGCGACTGACCGGTCCACTGCAGCACCGAGGGCGTGATGATGGGCGGCTTCGCGGTTGCCGTGGTCGGCTTGTAGTCCCCGCGAATGCAACGAATCAGCGTGCGAGCAGCACGCTCGCCCTGCAGAGAGCCGTCGTAGTGCGGGTAGTACTTGATACAGAACGCAAGATTCGCATAGCGCAGGAACTCATCGTCCTCGTTGCCGTGCGGATCGAACGTACCGGCGATGAATCCCTTCGGTCCGATCACCTCGCGCACGCGCCGAGCCAGCGTTGCTTCAGGCTTCGCTACGTCGCGGACACCCATCGCTCCATGCAGAGACAGATAGGCGCCGTCGAACGGACCCTGCGCCTTCAGATCGGCGATCATGCGCTCGGTGAAATGATCGAACGCTTCCTTGGTGATCCAGCCCGAGCCCGAACCCTTCTTCGAGCCCAGCGGCGACTCGATGCCCACCAACTCGACATTCGCGTGCTCGCGGGCAACCTTCACGAAGCCACCCATGTAACCGTCCGGTGAGGCCGACAGCAGCGCCTCGCCCCGTGCGGGTGAGCCTTCGTAGATGAAATCTTCCGTGGTCGTGTCATACGGCAGGAAGGTCACCGTCTCGTGCGAGAAATGCATGCACGCGATTCGGATCTTGCGCGTGGCCGCGTTGGAGCGAGCGCCATTCTGAGCGCCCGCCGCAAGAGGCAGAGCGGCGGCGGCCGACCCCAAACCGAGGCCTGCCAGGACCTCGCGTCTCGAAATCTTCATGGTTCGATTCCTGTATGTGTGGTTGTGGTGGAAGATCTCATGTCAGCGCCTGCTCGCGCGTGGCACGAAAATGAGTCTCGTACGACGCCAGCCCGAGCAGGACGACGCCGATGAGGGCGAACAAGTGGAACAGCTCACGACTGACGAGCGGCGGCGAAGCGGCGAATTCAATCTTCTGTGCCTCATCGATGCGAGCGAAGGCATCGCGGACGGCATTGGCATCGGTGGCGCGAAAGAACAGTCCACCGGTGCTCTCGGCAACATCTCGCAAGAGCAATAAGTCGATTTCCGATTCACGCATCTCGGTGCCGGTGCGATTGCCGGCATGGTCGAAGATGGGCGTGGGTACGAGCCCTTCGGCGCCGGCACCGATCGTATAGATCGCGACATCTTCATCGGCGGCGAGCCGTGCCGCCTGCCGCGGGTCGAGCGAGCCTTTGTTGCTCGAACCGTCGGTCAACAGAACGATGAACGACCCTTCTCTGGGCTGATCCTCCGACCTGCCCTCGCGCAGTCGTCGCAGCGACACTCCGATCGCATCGCCAATCGCCGTTCCATCTTCGATCAGGCCGATGGACAGCCTCGCGCTTTGCTTGCGCAGCCAATCGTGATCGAACGTCAACGGCGCAAAGGTATAGGCGCGGCCACCGAACACGACGATGCCGATTCGATCGTCGGGACGCTCGTTGATGAAGGCCGAGATGATCGGCTTGACCGCCTGCAATCGATTGACCGTCGCGGCGCCGCGCTGGAAATCCTCGGCGTACATGCTGGTGGAAAGATCGATGGCGATCATGAAGTCGTAGCCGCGCCGCTGGTGATCTTCCAACGGTACGAGGACCTGGGGCCGGGCCACTGCTATCACCAACAGAACGATGCCGAGGTAGGCGCAGGCGATCGGCCAGAGCGCCGAAGAAGTCGCGCCCGGCGTATGCCACTCGTGCGCGCCGGGCACGACCAGGGCGGACACACTGCGTCGTCGACGCAACCAGGCGATGAGCGGCACCGCGAGCAACAGCAACAGCCAGAACGGATCGTGGAAGGTGGCGCTGGAGAGGTTCACGTTCGCCGCCTCAGCTTTTAGCGCCGCCGTGGCGGTGACGGTGAAACCATGCGATCAGGCTCTGCAGCGGATCGTCCTGATTGCGCACGATCAGTTGATCGTCGCGCCGAGGAAACATCTCTTGGAAATATTCCTCGCGACGCCCTCGCCACGCCGCATGCGCCGCGCGTTCGGCGCTCGACGCGGTATTCAGCAGCGTCAAGCGTCCGGCCAGCGGATCGTAGGCCGATAGTCGGGCGTTACGAGGCAACTCGAGATCCCACGGATCGTCGGCACGTACGCCCACGGCTTGATACCGCTGCTGCAACTCACGCCACAGCTCCGGCATGCCTTGCGGCGCGAACGGACCGAACCACAGCAGAACACTGCCCCGAGTCGCGCTCTTCTTGACGAACGGCCAAGGCAGCGGGCACTTCGCCGGCCCCTCCAACGAAGGCGCGGGCTGATCGAGCAACATCGAGGCGATTCGCATGATGCCTTTGCGACCCGGCAACGCACGTTGAAACCATGACTTGCCCGGCGAGCTGTACAACAGCCCGACGCGATCGCGATTGATCGCGCTGATCAGCATCAGCAACGCGGCAGTCTCGAGCAGGGTCTGGCGCCGCGTGCGTCCCTCCGAACCGAACTGCAACGCCGGAGAATCCTCGAAGACGAACATGATCGTCAGATCGCGCTCTTCGACGAAGCGCTTGCGGTACGGCTCACCCAATCGAGCCGTGACGTTCCAGTCGATGTCGCGCGGATCGTCGCCCCACTGGTACTTGACGACCTGATCGAACTCCATGCCGCGACCCCGAAACGCCGAGCGATACTCGCCGCTGACGGTGGTGTTGACGGCATGCCTCGCACGCCACTCCAGCCGCTGCAACAGGGCCGTCGGTGCGGTCGGCATCGAAGCGATCTCGGCGGACATCTCAGGCACTGCGCGATGCGCTCTCCGGCACCGCGGTCTGATCGAGAATGTCTCTGAGAATGCGATCGGCCGTGAGGCCGCGCGATTCGGCCTCGTAGGTGAGGCCAACTCGATGTCGCATCACATCTGCGAAGACCTCCTGCACCAACGCAGGCGTGACGTAACTTGCATCACGCAGCCAGGCCAGCGCCTTGCTCGCCTGGAACAAGCCCAGGCAGGCTCGAGGCGATGCGCCGTACGCGAGGGTTTTCTGTGGACCGGCTGCAATCTCACGTGTGGCTCGAACCAGCTTCACGACGTACGCCTGCACCGATTCCGCCACGTGGATGCGATCGACGTGCTGTCGCAGGCGGAGCAGTTCCTCGCCACTGGAAACCGCGACCAGCTCCGGATGCGAGGTCACCGAGCCCCAACGCTGCACCATCTGCAACTCATCGAGCTCGCTCGGATAGTCGAGCAGCAGCTTGAAGAGAAAGCGATCGAGCTGCGCCTCTGGCAGCGGATACGTGCCCTCCTGCTCCACCGGGTTCTGCGTCGCCATGACCAGGAACGGGCTCGGCAATGGATAGGTCACGCCGCCGAGCGTCACCTGCCGCTCCTGCATCGCTTCGAGCAGCGCGCTCTGCACTTTCGCCGGCGCACGATTGATCTCATCCGCGAGCACGAGGTTGGCAAAGATCGGCCCCTGGTGCGGAGAGAAACGACCGTCGCCGGGCGAGTACACCATCGTGCCCACGATATCGCTGGGCAACAGGTCGGGCGTGAACTGAATGCGCTCGAACTGCATGCCGAGCGCCTGCGACAGGGACTTCACCAGCAGTGTTTTCGCCAGCCCCGGCATGCCTTCGAGCAGCACATGGCCACCCGTCAGCAAAGCGATCTGCAATCTTTCGATGATGGTGAGCTGGCCCAGCACCGCCTTGCCGATCTCTGCGGCAACACGCCCCGACCATTGCGCCCCACTCTCATCTGCGACTTCGTGCACGTGACTGACTCTTTCGCTACGCATTGCTTTGGCTCACCTCGCCCGCGAGCTCGGACGGTTGTATCGACTCGGGATGGACACCCTGCGTGGTCTGCAACTCGCCTTCCCACTTCGAAACGACGGCGGTTGCGATGCTGTTGCCGACGACGTTGGTCGCCGAACGGCCCATGTCCAGGAAATGATCGATGCCCAGCAGCAGCAGCATGCCGGCTTCAGGCAGGTTGAATTGAGTGAGCGCGGCGGCGACGACAACCAGCGAGGCGCGTGGCACGCCGGCGATGCCCTTGGAGGTGAGCATGAGCACCGCGACCATGGTGATCTGCTGTGCGATCGTCACTTCGACGCCGTACGCCTGCGCGATGAACAGGATCGCGAACGTGCAATACATCATCGAGCCGTCGAGATTGAACGAGTACCCGACCGGCAGCACGAAGCTGGCGACGCGGTTGCTGCATCCAAAGCGCTCCAGCTCCTCGAGCGTGCGTGGATAAGCCGCCTCGGAGCTTGCAGTGGAGAACGCCAGCAGCACCGGCCCACGTATGCCCCGCACCAGCCGCAGCACGCTTGGGCCGACGACCGCCACGCCGAGTGCGACCAGGATTCCCCAGAGCACCGCGAGCCCCAGATAGAACTCGCCGATGAACAAACCGTAGACGCCGATAATGCCCAGACCCTCTTTGGCAACTGTGCTGGCGAGTGCACCGAGCACCGCCAATGGCGCGAAAATCATCACGTACCCGGTGACCTTGAGCATGATCTGGGCCAACGCGTCCAAGCCGCTCAGCACGAGCCTGGCGCGTTCCCCCAGTGCGGCCATCGCCGTGCCAAAAAATAGCGAGAAGACGACGATCTGCAGAATTTCATTGCGCGCCATGGCGTCGATGGCGCTGGTTGGCAGCGTGTGCTCGATAAAACTTTTCACCGACATGCCGCTGGCCTGCAGGCCCGAGCTTGCACCTTCATTGGGCAAAGGCAGGTTCAAAGCCCGCCCCGGCTCGAAGATCTGCACGATAATGAGGCCCAGCACCAGCGAGATCAGCGAGGCGCCTATGAACCACGCCAGCGCCTTGCCGCCGACCCGGCCCACGGTTGCGATATCGCCCATCTTGGCGATGCCGACCACCAGCGTAGAGAACACCAGCGGCGCGATGATCATCTTGATCAGCCGCAGGAAGGCATACGGCAGCAGGCCGATCCCATCGGCAAAGCGCGTCGCCGTCTCTTCGGATGCGCCGATATGCACGCAATAGCCAAGCACGACGCCGATCACGAGGCCGGCCACGATCAATGCAGTGAGTCGTTTGGAATTCATCAGCGCCTCGACCACATCATCGCGGCGGAAACGCAGCGTTTGGCCAGAATGTCGGTCGGATCGACCAACGTGACACGACTGCCCTTGCCGGTGACACGCTCCGGCTCGGACAACAGCAACGGCAGCTCGGTGCAACCGAGCACGATGACCTCGACGCCTTGCGCCACCAGCTCATCGATTGCCGCATCGAGATCCGCGATGCTCTCATCGCTGGTGAAGCCGGCCTTCACGCCCTGCGGACCGTAGATCGCATTCATCACTCGCGCCTGCGAATGCGGCGACGGCACGACTTCCTGCAAGCCATGATCCTCGAAGGCCCGCTTGTAGACACCGCTCGACACCGTGCCGCTGGTGGCGAGCAGCCCGACCTTGCGCAGCTGAGGAAACATCTCCCGAATGTGCTTCACCGTGACGGTGAGCATGTTCATGATGGGAATGTCGAGTTCGGATTGAATCGCTTCGACGAAGGCATGCGCAGTGTTGCAGGGAATGGCGATCAGATCCGCCTCGCCTGCCTGCAGCTTCTTGCAGGTCGCATACAGTGCGAGCGTCGGGTCCATGCCGTCGCCGACCAGGTGCTCGGTGCGATCCGGAATCTGCGGGTTCTGTTCGACCAGCAGCCGCAGATGATCCTGGTCGCGCCGGGCCGGCGTGTTGCGCACCACCTTGTCCAGAAAGTCCACCGTCGCCGCCGGCCCGACGCCGCCGACGACGCCGAGCTTGAACGGCCGCTCGAGCTCCGGCGCCGGATCGGCCACCAGATGTTGTGCATACACCCGATGCGGATCGAGCAGGGGCACGGCCCCCTGAGCCAATTCGTTGGTCACCAGCGCCAGCTCCGTTACCCCTGGCAGCAGCAACTGTGCGCCCTGCTCGATCAGATCGGCGCACGCATCGCGCAGCAGCTCGATGGAATAGCCGCTAAGGCTGCCGCTCTTGATGCCGCTCTTGCCGTAGACAGCCTCCGTCACCAGATCCAAACCATCGCGTGGCCGCGCATACAGCAGCTCGAATGCGTCCGGCTCGAAGTAGCGTTCGAACAAGCCGATCTCACGCAGCGGCGCGGATGTGAGCACACCGATGCGCCTGAGCTTCGGAAACGTGCTGAGCACGTGACCCCGCAGCACTTCGATCATGTCGGCGATCGGCAGGGGCGAGTTCTCCTGCAACTCCTCCATGAAGGTATGACTCAGGAAACAAGGCAGCACCACCGTGCCGATGCCCCGCTCCTTGAAGCTGTCGATTCTGTTGAAGATATAGAGCATGCGCGCCGTGTCGGCGGCGCTCGGCCCGTCGGTTCGCGCGAACGGCCGTTGTTCGAACACGATTTCGAATAATCCGGCATCGATATGTCGCTCGGTCGCCTCGATCAGCTTCGAGAGCAGGTCTGCGTCCGCGATGGGCGACAGGCCGCCGATGATGCCGAACGACCGTTCGCGCCTCACTGGTAAACTCATGGATCTTTCGCGTCACTTACTTCCAGGAAACTGTTCCGACACCGTTCTTGTAGGTGATGGTGGTATTGAACGGTGCGCTCACTTCCGAAAGATCCTTGAAGATCTGATCGGCCTCGGCGGCCGGCGCCGGATACGGCTGACCGCGCTTGCTGCGAGGCTGGCCAAAGCCCAGCGACACCGGATGCAAACGGATTTCCAGCAGGGTGCGCTCGTTGTCGTAGACCACCTGCGGGATCACCGACTGCCAGTACTTGCGATTGGCCGGGAAGCCGATCGTGTCGTTCTTCGAGCGGGTGGTGAAGTAGTCGCTCGGCAGCGAATCGTTGCTCAGGCCGGTCTTCTCATAGTTGTCGGCGGGCTGCAGGTCGACCAGGTCGTTCTCGAAAATGAAGTTCGCCAGCGAATAGAAAATCGGCTTGCCTTTGTAGACCTCGATACCGCGCAGGATGTGAGGCCCGTGGCCGACGACCATGTCCGCACCCGCGTCGATCATGGCGTGCGCGAACTCGACGACGAACTCGGCCGGCATCCATTGATCCTTCGGACTCGCCGCTTCGTGCGCATGGATGCTCACGACCACCCAGTCCGACTGCTGATCCGCATCTCGCACGCTTGCCTGCAGCTCTGCGATGTCGCTCGGATTCGCCTTGGTGCTGATCTTGATCTCATCGCCTACGACATACTCGGCTCCGCCGAATACCAGCTTGTCGCCATCCGACACGCCCATGTTCGACCGCGGCGGACCTCGCAGCGCCGTCAGGGTGTCGTACGTCGCCTGCGGCACGGTGTAAGTAACGGTGTGACGCAACGGGTTGAGACCCGGCCGGCCAGGCATGTCCTTGCGCTGCGCGCCTGCGGCGATCGGCGGAGGGAAGCTCGATGAAGTGGAGATCAGCGCGACTCTGCCCTTCGGCGTATCCAGATATCCAGGCTTGCGCGCGAGCGCCAGATTCTCGCCGACACCGGCATAGACGAAGTTGGTCTTTGCCAGCGCAGCGACCGTGCTGCGCATGCCATCGACGCCGTAGTCGTTGACGTGATTGTTCGCAAGACCCAGCAGATCGAAACCCGCCCAGGCGAGCTCGTCCGTGATGAACCTCGGCGAGCCCATGTAGGTGCCGCCACTTTGTTGCGCGCCGGGAATCGTGAAGTCGTGGATCAACGTTTCGAAGTTGGTGAACGCAACGTCGGCCTGACGTATCACACCGTACATGTCGTCGACACCCGGGGCACGGAACGTCGAGATCCGTCGATTGATGATCGCGTCACCGGTCAGCGCGAACACGGTTTTTGTCTCCTGACCCGCTGCCGATTCCCAGCCCCGGGCCGGACGCGACGGCGACGCCGCGTCCGCCGCCTGCGCGGCCAGCAAGCCCACTAACACTGCCTTGCCAATACGATTGATGTTTTTCATTTAGAAGTTCTTCGTGAGTCTCAAGGTCCAGACGCGTCCCATGGCGACGCTGTTGTAAACGGCGGAGTCGTAACCGGCGGAGTCCGCGGTGAGTGGCGCAGCTTCGTTGGTGAGGTTCTTCACACCGACGCGCACGTTCAGATCGCTGAACCAGCTCTCGCCCGCGGGTTTGAACGTGTAGGCGCCGAACGCATTGAAGGTGATCGAGTCTTCCACCCGCAGGAAATAAACTCCGTCGATCGGATAGACGTAGCTCGGCCGTCCCAGCTGCTCGTAGGTCGCCGCACTCATACTGGCGCCGGTGTCTGCGTAATCGCCGATGTAGTAGGCGCTCACGCCGGCCGACCAGACCTCATCCATCGACCAGGACACATTCAACGCGCCACGCCATCGGGTCGCGCCGTTCTTGGCCAGACGGGTTTCGACCTGCGCGTTCGCACCGGCCTGCCGCTCGTACTTGTGCAGATAGGTGGCGTCGGTCGTGACCAGCAAACGGCCCCAGGAGAATCGCGGGGAGTTGTAGCTGATATTGAAGTCGTAACCTTCGATGGTCGCGCTCGCCAGATTCGAATAAGGCGTGTTGGTGATCTCGAGGATGCCGACCGGCGCCAGCCACTGCGATTGCGGACGAGAGGCGTTGTACGCTGCGAACAGCGCACGATCCTCGGCGGTGATGGTCTGGGAACGCTGAATCAACGGATCGCCCGCGTAGCCGGCCGTACCGCTGCCAAGATCGATCTGGTCGAACGCAACGCCGCTGGCGAGCGCCGCTTGGGTCGCGGCCAGCAACAACGCCGCGTCGTTGGCGCGTATTTCCTCGGCGTTCGGGCTCGCGATCAGGTTCTCCTGATCGATCTTCCAGTAGTCCACCGACATGCGCAGTCCTTCGACGAACGGCACATCGAGCACGATGCCCAGCGTCCGACCTTCAGCAGTCTCCGGCACCAGATTCGGATTGCCTCGGATGCCGGTCTGGCGCTGGAACTGACCATCCACCGGCAGACCCGTGACGGGGCCGCGATAAGGATCGAAGTTCGAGCCCACCGTGAAGCGCGTTGGATAATTCATGACGCTCAGGTTGGGCGCGCGGAACCCTTCGTTGTACGAGGCGCGAATCATCAAGGGTTCGATGGGACGCCAGTCGAGCGTGAACTTCGGATTGGTCGTCGAGCCGAAGTCGCTGTATTCCTCGTACCGAATCGAGGCGCCGAGTTGCAGACGCTCGATCGCCGGCAGCGCGTTGGCGGCGCCGATGATCGGCACCACCGTTTCGGCGAACGCGGCGACCACCGTGCGATCGCCGATCACATCGCCGGCCGCGGAGGCCTGCACGAAGTCATTGTTCGCGGGATTCAGCCCAAGATCGTTCGGGCCGTTCATGCCGGCGAACTGCGGGCGCACCAGCTCGTAGTCGTCCCAGCGATGCTCGGCGCCGACTGCAATGGCGATCGGACCGCCACCGAGATCCCACAGCTCGCCGTTGACTCTTGCGTCGATGCTGGCCAGAACGTTCCGTCCTTCCTGGTGGAACTTCTGAACGAACGGCGAAGTCACCGAGGCGGGATTGACGTACGGCGTGGTGGCGACCACCTGCCCGTTCTGCACCTCGAAGTTATAACCGAACGGGTTGTAGGCACTGCTGTCCGTACGTGCGGTTTGCGCGAGCAACGCGCTTTCGCGTACCGCATTCAACGAGTCGTCTTCGGTGTGCGCCCGCGAATAGACGGCGCCCGTTTCCCATGTCCAGCCGGGTGCGATATCTCCTCGCAATCCGGCAGTGGCCGTGATCGACGTCGTCTGGATGTCGATGGTCTCGGCGCCGATGTCGGTGAATCGCTTGGAAACGATGGTGACCGATTGCGGCGTACCCGTCAGGCGAGCCGTGCCGTCCTCATTGGGCGCGCCCGTCGGACTGTAGAAGCGCGAGCCGAACGGGTTGTACGGGTTGTCGGCCGGCACGAACAGCGGCGCGTCGGAGTTGATGCCGTACGCAACCGGCGGACGCACCATGGTCGAGTTGGCGCGATACAGCGCCAGGTGACCGAACGCGGTGAGCCGATCGTTGATCTTGAAGTTGAGCGCATTGAACCAGTTGAAGCGCTCGGTTTCGGGAACCGAGTAGCCGTCGGCGTTCACATCGTAGTAGTAGCCGAGCTCGGCGCCGTTGCGGTTGGGCGCGCTGTTCTTGATGCCAACGATACCGCCTTCCATCGGCGTCAGATAACGCGTCGCGGTCGACGTACCCACACGGAACGAAGGGAAGGCGCTCGAAGCATTCCGGTCGAAAAACGGGCCGTTCGCGGCATCGAAGCCCGGCGGTGCGAACGCGCGCTTGTCGGCATCGCCGGCTGCGGGCAGGTCCGAAGTTTTCAGCTCTTCGCGCGTCAGATAGTCGAACGTGGAGATCCAGTGCAAGCGCTCATCGAAAGCAAAGTTGCCATGCGTGATCGTGACGCCGAGATCGGAGCCTGAGCCAATCTCGGTGATGCCCGTCTGCACCTGCATCTCGTTACCGACGTAACGGGAGTCGGTCACGAAGTTGATGACGCCGGCAACCGCGTCGGAACCGTATACGGCGGAGGCGCCGTCGCGCAGAATGTCGACTCGTTCGAGACCTCGCGTGGGCAGCGTGTTGACGTTCACCGACATGGCCGGCACGCCGTCTTCGGTCGAGGAGATACCGTGTGCAGCCACTCTTCGGCCGTTCAACAACACCAGCGTGTTGCCCGAGCCGAGGCCGCGAAGATTCACGGACGCGATGTCGCCACGAGCGCTGACACCGCCTTGATTGGAATCGTTGATCGGAACATTGACGACCGCGGGCATCGCGGTCAGCAGATCGACGGGCGTCGCGGCGTCGCGCAGCTCCATCGCTTCTTGACTGACGATCGTGACGGGGAGCGCAGCGTCATCGCTGCGCTTGATGCTGGAACCGGTGACAGTGACTTCTTCCAACGGCGGCGCATCCGCCGCAGCGGCTGCCTCCTGTGCGCGCGCTGCCTGGGCGTGGGCGATTGCGGCGATGACGGCCAGCGCAATCAGACTTCTGGAGGATAAAGGCTCGGTAGCTCTAGACACGGCGTTGCTCCCCAAAGTTTTTGCTGTGTTAACCCCCTGGCTCAAGCTAACCATCGAGCTTTGCCGAGTGCGATGAAAAGGCGCGACCTGTCTATAACCTCGCGTTATTCTCTGAATGGGATTGCTTCATGCTGAGGCAGCGGCCGCTGGCAACGACCTATTTGGGTGCCTGGCAGCCCGCGCATCGGCACCACAGGCAGCATGAATTCGGCTCGCCGCGTACCGATGGCAACCCTTTCGCCCTTTGGGCGAGTCACATACGAAAGTGTTCGAGGAGGCTCAGGATGACGAATCGCTGTCTGCAACTGCTGCTCATCGCCCTTGCCGGAATCACAACGTCGGTCGCGCAGGCTCAGCAGAGCTGGACACTGACGGGCGAGAAGATCTATCCAGCGCCGGATGCGCCGCCGCTCAGGGGATCGGTGGTGATCTCAGGCAGCAAGATCCAGTCAGTTACGTCGGGCGGCGAGTCACGAGCAACGTCCGCGACTGAAGGCTCCCAATGCGACGGCGGCGTCATCGTGGCGGGCTTCCAGAACAGTCACGTTCATTTCACCGGCGAGGACTTCACCAACGCCGGTCAACGTCCCGCTGCCGAGCTCGACGCTGCGCTCACGCGCATGCTGACCAGATACGGCTTCACCACCGTCTTCGATGTCGCTTCCGACGGCGACAATACGCTGGCGCTACGGAACAGGATCGAGAAAGGCGAGCTGCGTGGGCCAAGAATCCTCACCGTCGGCCTGGCGCTCTTTCCCGCGCATGGCCTGCCCGCCTATATCTCGCACATGCCCAAGCAACTGCTCGACAAGCTTCCTCAACCAGGCTCGGTCGAGGACGCTGTGCAGATCGTACGTAACAATCTGCGCTCCGGTACCGATGCCACCAAGCTCTTCATCGCAACGCCTCAGTCCGATGGCTCCATCAAGCGCATGCCGGCCGACATCGCTGGCGCCGCCGTGAAAGAAGCACACCGGCAAGGAAAGCTGGTCTTCGCTCATCCAACGGATATCCAGGGCATCCAGGACGCCCTCGCCGCTCACGTCGATATCCTCACGCACCCTCCTCTGGGTGCGCCGGCGCCGTGGCCGGAAGCACTCATGAAACAAATGCGGGACGCCGGCATGTTCATGACATCCACGCTGCAACTGTTTCCGTATGAGTTGAAGAAGGAACAGGTCCCGCCCGACATCTCTGAGAAATTGATCGAAGAGACTCTGACGGAACTGGGCAAGTTCTCGGCGCGAGGCGGCCAGGTGTTGTTCGGAACCGATGTCGGGTACATGACCGATTACGATCCGACTCGCGAATACGAACTGCTTGCCGAAGCCGGCCTGACACCGATGCAAATCCTCGCATCGCTGACCACGACACCGGCTGCGCGCTGGAACGAGCAAACATCCCGAGGACGCATCGCCCCCGGAATGGCAGCCGACCTCGTCGTCCTCGACACCGATCCCTCCGACTCACCCCGCAACTTCGCCGCCGTCCGCTGCGCCATCCGTGCCGGCGAGATCATCTACTCGAGATAGCGGGCGCTTCCCATAGCTCACCGTCCGCCACACAGGAAACCAAATAGGCAGCGAAACCGGAACAGATCTGCTCAATTCACCCAAGCTACGCCCTGTAAGTTGAACGCCGAGTGCGCTTCGTACGTAACTTGCGTATACTTACATGAACGCTGTATTCATTGAACTGCCCGCCTTCGAGCGGCATCGATCCACCTATCTCGACGACGACGGCTTTCTGCAACTGCAGGACACATTGATGGACGATCCTGCAGCTGGTGATGTAGTCGAGGGCACAGGCGGTCTCAGGAAGCTGCGATTCGCCGATGCACGACGCGGCAAAGGCAAACGCGGCGGTCTTCGGGTGATCTATTACTAAAGATGCATGAAAAAGAAGCGTGACCTGTTTTCCGAACTGACCGAAGGTATCGATGCACTCGGCGAGCAACGCACGGGCAAGCGAACCTTGCGTACTCACACAGTGAAAGCCAAACCCGCTCCAAGAATCACTCCTCGCGAGCTTACGAAAGTCCGCACGGACATGAATCTCTCCCGCGGCCTGTTCGCAGGGTACTTGCGCACCAATGTGCGAACGCTCGAGAACTGGGAACAGGGGCGCGCCAGGCCGAATGCTCAGGCAGCCCTGCTCATTCGCCTCGTGCAGCGCTATCCGGACACCATTCACCGGCTTGCGGAGATCTAACTCTCCTCGATAACAATCCACGTCCCTACTTGCGCCGGAGCTTCTGGAACTCCGAGAACTCCCAGGAGCGCAGCGACAGGATCGCGCTACAACTGTCGCGCTCCTCGAGTGGACGGCGCGCGTCCTTATGAGCGAGCTCTTCGAACTCCGTTGCCAGACGATCGATCCCGGCTTTGAATTTCAGCAATGATTCGGCGGTCAGCAAGCCGCCGAAGAAGCGCAGCTCGTCGCCGTGGCCATCGAAGCGTCCGCCGAAGAATTCCGGAACGACGCGTTTCAGGAAGAACTCGTGCACGGGACCGTCCTTGCGCCACGAGAAATTGCGAGCCGTGAGTTTGCGGATACGATTGGGCGCCTTGAACTCGGCAATGCCCAGGCGCTCGAGCTTGAGCAGGATGTCGATAAGCTCGCTTTCGCTCAACTGGAACGTCGATAGAATCTCCTGGAAGCGCCAGTCATTGGCCGTGAGATAGGCCACCAACAGCAGTTTCGGTCGAGTGACGATGGCTCGTTCCTGCTCGTCGCTGAGCTGAGTCAGCATCGCGCCTGGCGCCGGCGGATGCACCAACTCCTCGAGATCGATGCCAACGGCATCGCAGATCTGATCCAGGCGCTCCAGGGAAAACGAACCCCGGCTCAGATCCCGTTTGATCGTGGGCTCGCTGATATCCAGTCGGCTCGCCAACTCGCGGTAAGTCACGCCACGCAGCTTCAACACTGCCTTCAAGTTCTTGATCAGCGTTTTCGAGTTCGCCATCGGGTTTGCGCAAGCCCCATCCCAAGTCGGCGCGACGGTATCACAATGCGATACCCGCCGTATCGGCAGGTGTCACACCGCAATGACCATTTGGCGCCTCCGGCAGAGCCCGTCAGGCTGCGCACGGGTTCTACGGGAGATTCACATGCCGATTCGATTCGACAGTGTTTACGTCACATCGACAGGTTCCTTCCTGCCGGGCGAGCCCGTCGGCAACGACGATATCGATCGCTACATTGCTCCGATCAACGCCGCTTCCGCACGTATCAAGCGACGGATTCTCGCCGAGAACGGCATCACTCGCCGGCACTATGCGATCGATGCCAACGGCGAAACCCAGATCTCGAACACGCAGATGGCGGCGATGGCCATCGAACATTGCCTGGCCGATGCTGAGATCGAGCTGCAGGATGTAAGCATCCTGTGCACCGGATCCTCGGGCGGCGATCTCGCCATGCCCGGGTTCGCCAACATGGTCCAGGGCGAGCTCCACGCGCCACCCATGATCACGAGCGCTCATCAAGGTGTCTGCGCGGCTGGCATGGCGGCCTTACAGCACGCGGCCAGCGCGCTGGAGTTGAGCGACTCGGGCAATGCGCTCGTCACTGCGAGCGAAATGCCGTCGCGGATGTTCAAACATTCCAGGTTCGCACCGCGCGGTTACGAAACCGATTTCGACTCACACTTCCTCCGTTGGATGTTGTCGGATGGCGCTGGCGCATGCCTGCTCGGCAAACAGCCGCGACGCTCCGGTCTATCGCTCAAGCTACGATGGATTCACAATCGATCGTTCAGCGGCGATTTGCCGGTGTGCATGCAGATCGGCCAGCCAAACGGCGCGCAGGGCCGGACCTATCTCGATTACGCATCTCTCGCCGAAGCGGAAGCCGACGGCGCTTTTCTCTTACGGCAGGACGTGCGACTGCTGCCGCATCTGTTCGAGCTGGGCATCCATGAGTATGCAACGCAGGTCCAGCAGGCGGCGTTTCGCCCCGAGCAGATCGACCACTTCCTCTGCCATTACTCCTCCGAGAAATTTGCAGGCGTCGTCGAAGACCTCATGCAGCGCGCCGGACTGTCGATCCCACGCGAGCGTTGGTACAGCAATCTCACCTGGCGCGGCAACACCGGTGCCGCCTCGATCTTCATCATGCTGGCCGACTTCTTGCGCGAGCGCGAGCTCCAACCGGGGCAGCAGATTCTGTGTTTCGTCCCGGAATCGGGCCGCTTCAGCATTTCTTTCATGCATCTGGAGGTCGTCGACGCCGAAGGCGCAACGACCGCCGACTTGTTTCATATCGATCCTCCTCATGAGGCGTCGCCCGCTCAATCTGCTCCAGCCGCGCACTTGATTCAGGAGCTGGCGTCGATATGGCACGAGTATCGTTCGCGAGCCTGGCGCAGCGGTCTGATCCGGAAGATCGTCGCACGTGAGTTCACCGGTGCCGACTATGTGCGCTGGATGTCGTGTTGGATTCCGCAGGTCCGGGAAGGCAGCCGATGGATGATTGCCGGCGCCAATAACCTGGATCCGCGCTATGGCACACTGACCGCACTCGTACGCAAGCATGCCGGCGAAGAGCGAAACGATTTCAAGATCCTGTTCGAGGACTATCGACTGGCGGGCGGCACTGCGAGCACGACCGAAGAGCTGCGCCGCAACCCGGGCGGCGAAGCACTCAGCGCCTATATGCACGCGCTGGCAAGCGGACCGACGCCGCTCGGCTTGCTCGGTGCGATCTACATCATCGAAGGCACGGGTCAACGAATCATCCCTGCCCTGCTGCCGCTGTTGCGAGAGCAGCTCGACTTACCGTCGCAAGCCTTCCGCTTCCTCAGTTACCACGGCGCGAACGATGCCTCTCACCTCGCGCGCTGGCTCGCAGCTGTTGAATTGGCCGTGCAGCTCAGCCCCGGCTGCGAACAGCAGATCCTCAAGGTGGCCCGCCATACCGCGGAACTCTACGTCCTGCAGATGGAGCATGTCCTGTGAACACTCGACCGAAGTTCCTGAGCGAGCCGCACGATCCAAACGATCCGAGCCCGTGGCGCGCGTTGTATCTCGACCAAAGCCTGCCACTGGCCGAAGAATGCAAGCGCGCCTGGTTGGAAGATGTGAGCTCGCGCTCGCGGCAGTTTCTGCTGCCGCTGGTGCGGCCGCTCGCGCGACTGACCATCGTCGCCCTGCAAATGCTCAAGATCGCGATTCCGAAACGATTCACCTCCTCGGCGCTGCTGCATCGACTTCTGGAATGGAACATGCGCACCTGGCTGTCGCCGAATGCAAACCTGCTGATCTTCCGTCACTTCCACCTCGGCTCGGAGATCCTGGATTTCATCGCGCGGAATACCCGAGGCGTGAGCGTGACGACGAACCCGCTGAAGCCGACCCGCCTCCGCGAGGTGCGCGACCATCTCTATCTGAAGCACGATATCAATCTGTTCAATTTCGTGATCGCGCTCAATGAGCAGCTGCACGAGCGTGGACTTCAGCTGGCGCCCATCGACCAGCTCGACTTCAGTGGTATTACCGACGGACCGCCGGCGATCGAGCCGATGCCGCGGCGCTGGAGCAACTTCATCGACCTGCAGACCGCGATCGAGCTGTACACGCCCTGCTATCAGCTGCTGCTGACCGACAATGACTTCTGGCGCGCTTCGAACTCCTTGCAATTGGACGAGACGATTGGACTTTACGTCGCGCGTCTGCTCGGAACCGCCTGGACACCAGCGCTCATCAACAACCGGCATCCGCTGGTGCCACTGTCGACGATGGAAGCAGGCTTTCGCCTGGTGCTGCATGGACTTGCGACCGAAACGCAGCACGCGTTACTGGTCCAGTACAAACGAGCACAAATGCAAGTCTTGACAGACGCGTCCACATAGCCGCGCGAGCAAGGTCGGTGGAACGCACCAAGTGATCCACAAAAGTTGTGGGCAAACCTGTGGATATCTTTGTGGGTACGACATTTTGCCGCAGATTCATGGGCGAAAATCGGGTGCTCAACTTTTGATCACTCGGCGAGGCCCGCGAGTGCGGTTCTGCGCGAGGCGCATCGGCAGCGCGTGCTCGCCTGTCAAGCCGAATTCGCCATGCCGCGGGCGACTTCGCAGAGACCCGATCCAATCTGAAAAGTCCAGCGCCCGGCGATTGACTGGATGATGCGGGGATGCTAGCTCGCTCAACGCAACCGCGACGCTGTTGGAAGCCGCGGCGCCAGCCAGAGTTGATACTGCAACTCACGAATCAAGGCGTGAATATCCGTGAAGAGGCGCGCCATTCCACCGGCAAAGCCCTGGGCGGCACTGGCGTATAATCGCGCTGGGTTCCGACACAGGTGATGTAGTGAACGATTTTCCTCCGTGCCCTCAATGCGGTTCGAGCCTCACGTACGAAGATGCAGACCTCTACGTGTGTCCCGAATGCGCGCACGAATGGTCGAAGAATGCAGTGGAGCAAACCGCCGAAGCGGCGCGAGTCATACGCGACGCCGTCGGCAACGAGCTTCACGACGGCGACGCAGTGACGGTCATCAAGGATCTGAAAGTCAAAGGCTCGTCCCTGGTCGTCAAGATGGGCACGAAGGTGAAGAACATCCGTCTGGTCGAGGGCGACCACGACATCGACTGCAAGATCGACGGCATCGGCGCCATGCAATTGAAGTCGCAGTTCGTCAAAAAAGCCTGAGCCGATAAAATACCAATATAGGACCACTTTTGGCCGAGGCTTCCTCGGCCTCAAGCTCCCTTTTACCTCGCCCAACTTGCAGACCCTGGATTTCCCGATCAAATTGCTGCCAGGCCTTGGCAGGCTGCACACATTGGTACTATATTGGCACTAACGTGGTCTTAGCCACGTGCCGGGTCGAATGGATCGCCCGGCTCCAGCCACACGGGGCCTTTTCGTGTGCGCCTCAACGAGGAACAGACATGGACGTGTTCTCGAGGAAGAGACTTCACCTCTCCTCTGCATCGTGCAGTCGGCCCCACCGACAGACCAGGCGACGCAGATTCGCCGGCCATTGCACAACTCCTTTCGGGCCATCCGCTGGCATCGGCGTCGCCGCCGCTGCGCCAGCTCAGCAATTCTCATGGAGGACCTTCGCAGTGACAGCATCAATTTCACGTGCCCCGTGGGGCATCGTAACGGCCTTGTTCTGGTGGATGTATTCATCCGCCAGCATCGCTCAAACCCAACCCTGCCCCTACCCCGCCTGGAACAGCAGCGACATCTACACCGCCGGCAACCGCGTCACCTATCAAAGCTTCGCGTACGAGGCCAAGTGGTGGACGCAGAACGAGATCCCTTCGCTGTCCGGTGAATGGGACGTCTGGCGCAAGCTGCACCAGTGCGGCACCGGCGGAACCAATCAACCGCCCACCGCGAACGCCGGTGCGGATCGCAGCGTTGCCGAAGGCGCCACGGTGGGCCTGTCGGGCTCGGGCTCGGACAGCGATGGCACCATCGCTTCCTATCGCTGGACCCAGGTCGCCGGCAACACCGTGACTTTGAACGGTGCAAACACCGCCAGCGCCAGCTTCACGGCGCCGCAAGTGACGGCGAGCACGGCGTTGACGTTCCGTCTCACCGTAACGGACAACCAGGGCGCGACCGGCAGCGACGATGTCACGATCACGGTGACGGATGGACCGGTCGACCCGGAGATTCCCACCGGCGACAAACAGGTCGGCTCCTACTTCACGCAGTGGAGCGTGTATCAACGCAATTACCACGTGAAGAACATCGACGCGAGCGGCGCGGCTGCGAAGCTGACCTTCATCAACTACGCCTTCGGCAACGTCTATGACGACGGCCGTTGCAACATCATCACCCGCGCCGAAAGTGGCAATGGCGACGGTGGCGATGCTTACGCGGATTACCAGAAGTCCTATGACGCGGCCACTTCGGTCGACGGCGTGGCCGACCGATGGGATCAGCCGCTGAAGGGCAACTTCAACCAGCTGAAGAAACTCAAGGCGCGTCATCCGCAGATCAAGCTGTTCATCTCGCTGGGCGGCTGGACGTGGTCGAAGAATTTCAGCCGATACTCGGCGACGGCCGCGGCACGCCAGACGATGGCGTCCTCGTGCATCGACCTCTATCTCAAAGGCAATCTGCCGGTCGGTGAAGGTGCGGGTGGTCCGGGCGCAGCCGCAGGCGTGTTCGACGGCATCGACATCGATTGGGAATATCCGGGCGGCGGCGGTCAGCCCTACAACACGGTCAGCCCCGAAGACCGGCGCAACTTCACGCTGCTGCTGGCCGAGTTCCGTCGTCAGCTGAACGAGCTGTCCTCGCAGACCGGTCGCCAGTATTACCTCACGATCGCCTCAGGCGCAGGCGCCGACAAGATCGACAACACCGAGCCGGCCCAGTACTCGCAGTCGCTCGACTGGATCAACATCATGGCGTACGACTATCACGGCGGCTTCGAGCCCCAGGGACCGACGAACTTCCAGTCGAACCTGTACATGGATCCGAACAATCCGGCGACGGGCGTCGTAAAGACGTATGCAACCGAGACGGCCGTGAACAAGATGCTTGCGGCCGGCGTGCCGGCGCAGAAGCTCGTGATCGGCATTCCCTTCTACGGCCGCGGCTGGACGGGCGTGCAGAACGGCGGCACCAACGGTTTGTATCAACGAGCCAGTGGTCCGGCATTCGGCACTTACGAGGCAGGCATCGAGGACTACAAGGTGCTCGCGCCGCGTAACGCGCCGAAGTTCTATCATCCCGTCACGAAGCAACTGTGGACCTACAACGGCACGGAGTTCTGGAGCTTCGACGATCCGGTGGTGATCGCCACCAAGGCGGCTTACGTCAAGAGCCTGGGCCTCGGCGGCTTGTTCTCCTGGTCCCTGGATGGAGACGACGCGTCTGCCACGCTGGTGAAGGAGACCGCGAAGGTTCGTCAGTAATAACGACGTGACGCACAAAAGCGGCGCCGGAGATGATCTCCGGCGCCGCTTTCTTTTCTACCGACGCCAACCCTATTTGACGAATGACACCCAAGCCGTCTCCGTCGCCCCGCCTGCCGCGACGCCAATCGTGAAACGATAGGTGACGGTCGCACCGCCCGGCACATTCGGCAGCGTGTATGTATTGTTGCCGCCCGACTGGGTCATGCGAATGTTCTGCTGTGCGCCGCCGTTGATCGTGTAATGGACATCGGCCCAAGGCGCATTGTTGACGTGAAACAGAACGTTGCTGCCGGAGATCGTGTGGCCATTCGCTCCGCCGGTGCTACCGCCTACCGTGAACGTCATCCAAGCCGTCTCGGTGGCGCCACCGCCGGCGAGACCGATGGTGAAGCGGTAAGTCACGGTCGCACCCGCCGCGACATTTGCCAGCTGATAGCTGTTGTTCCCACCCGACTGCGTCATCCGCAGATTCTGTTGCGCGCCACCGTTGATCGTGAAGTGAACATCGGCCCACGGCGCGTTGTTGACGTAGAACTGCACATTGGTACCCGAAACCGTATGCCCGTAGCCGTTGCTGCTTCCAGCATTGGTCGTCACAGACAGGCTGTTGCTCGCAGCGGACTCGTTACCAGCGGCATCGAACGCGCGGACGGTGTAGGTGTAGCTGGTGCTGCTGCTCAAGCCGCTATCGGTGAAGCTCGTGCCAGACGACGTAGCAACACCGGCGCCGCCCCGATAGATCCGATAGCCGGTCACTCCAACGTTGTCGCTCGAGGCGTTCCACGACAGCGTGACGCTGCTGGACGTCTTGCTCGGTGATGTGAGCCCGGTAGGCGCTGTGGGCGCCTGTGTATCGCCGCCCCCCACACCATTGCCACTACTGAATGCGTTCGCCGGAACGTTGACTGCCGCTCCATCGGAGAAGGACACCGTGATCGGCGCGTTCGTCATGTTGTACGCGACGTAGGTGCGAGTTCCATTCTTGTTGAAGACCGCGTACAGAGGATGATTCGAGGTTACAGAGCGGTCGGTCGTACCCAGCGCGTTGAGGTTGTGTACCCAATGATAGGTGTTGGCGCGGGAGTTGCCGCGTTCGATGAGCAGCGAACCCATCCCCGCATTCATCTGATTGATGGCGTCCGCAGGATTGTGGATGGCGCGATACATCCAGATGATGTCGCCCCACTCGTTCCAATTGGTGCCGCCGTTCTCCGCCACCAGCGCCTCGTAGTTCTGGCGCGTGTAATTCGGGAACTGCGTCAGATATAGCGAGCCCGCCTGGATCGGCAGCCAATTGATGCCGTGAACCTCTTCGGGATTGCCGGTCCACCACACACCGTCACCGACCGTCTTGCCTCCCCACACCATGCTCGCGGTGGAACGCGTGAAGTTCGGATGATGATTCTCACCCGACACGTCGAACCAGTACTCGTTGATGGCATTCATCTCCGTCGTGTAGAGATAGATGCCCAGGTCGCGCAACGCCGTGTCCCCAATCGCTTCGGCGAACAGAATGACGCCCGACCAGGCGTTCATGGCTTCGGAGGAGGACTCGTTGTTGTTGCCGTCGCCGAAATTCGCGTGACCCGACGCCCAGGTATGTCCGGCATAGACATCGAAGTTGCGCAGGAACGGAAACAGCGCGTCATTGCGATCGGGGCTGGCGAAATCGCGGATCAGCAGCCTGATCATCGCCCCCCACTCCGCATTGCTGGCCCAGGTTTTGTCGACGCGCGCGATCTCCGCCGCGGCCTTGATGAAATAGCCGTAGTGGAAATGGTGGTCGTTCAGCTCCAGCACGCTGCCATAGCTGTCGGGGTAGCCGAACAGCGTGCCCCAGTTGTTGTTGTAATAGAACACCTGGTTGGACTTGAGCGCGCCCTGAGCGTCGCTCGCCTTCAACCAGCTCTGCAGTCCGCTGCGGATTTCGTTTCGGAACTTGGAAGCGGCCGTCGCATCGCCCACCTGATCGGCAATCGGCGCCAGCGTTGCGAGCTTCCCGAGGCGCTTGCCGAACCAATAGGTATCCGGCGAGCCGTCGTACACCTCAGCCTCTGCTTCGTTGACGTAGTTGGCCAGGGTCGTGCGATTGTAGGTGCCGAGATCCGGCAACGATGGCAGCACGCCCGGAAACTTCATGCGCGTGGTAAACGACGTACCTTCCGCCAGCTTCATCACACCGCGCACGGACGCGTATGTCTGTCCGAGCAGTGCTTTGGTGCTGTTTTTCCATTGGTGAGGGTAAAGCGAGAACAGCGTGCCGGTCTGCGAACCCTGCTTCGCAACCGTTGTGTAATTGTAGGTCGTCACGACTTCGGCGCTCGGCTTGTCGTAAGACCAGTTCACCTGCGTGCCGGTGACGAACGAATAGGCGTATTGCTGGAACTTCGCGAGCGTCGCAGCGGAGTTGTCAGGCAGCACGGCGACGGAGAAATAATTTCGTCCGCCGAGAGTGTTGACCAGAGTCGCGGTGCCGATGCCCGACCAGGTCGAACCCGTGGGACCGAACAGCGCGTAGTGCCGTCCATTGATGGTCACACCGAGCACCGGCGTGCTGGCGTTGCCAGACCAGATAGCCGGCGGCGCCGGAAACGTCACGCGGGGCGTACCGCCGGCGTACTCGGCGTAGACGAAGGGCGAACCGTGTCCGTACGAGACCTTCAGAGAACTCGCACCGCTGGTCGAAACGTTGGTGACGAACCAGTCGCTGAAGCCGTCGACGCGAGTGTCGGCGAAGCTCGTCGTGGCGGTATGCCCGATGGTCAGATCGTCTCTGCCATTGCCATCCGTGGCAGCGGGCATCCAGGCGCACACGCAAGCCGAGTTGCCGGTGATGGTCGGCCCCGGATAGAACAGTCGCAGACCGTTGGGCTGATTCTGTACTGCGAGCGGATGCGGATATTGCCGCTCCGAGTACTGCAGCCAGGCAGTGGAGCTCCACCAGTCGTTCGTCTGCATCTTGCCAGTGACGCTGGCCGTCTTATAGATCGTTGGCTGAATGTTGGCGGCGCCCGGTGGCAGTACGGTCGAGTAACTGCCGCGGCCCGCAGCCACCTCGCCGTTGAACGCAGCGGCGGTCTGCGTCCCCGCAAAGGCCACGACACCCGATACCAATACGAGCAGCATCATCCAGATGCGTGAGGCATCCATACCCCCTCCTACGCCGGAAGCGCGACGTCTTCCGATCGGTGATTGTGAGTTGAGATTATGAAATTTCGGCCATGAAAGCGCTTACATATCTACTTCGCGACCGGTGAGGTGTCAAGCCGCACAAGCTGAACAGCGACGTGCACCCCACTTGGCGATTCAGTGGGAATGTTTGCGAAGATGCATACGTCGCCGCCCCGGCCCGGAGATCAACTACCCCAGATGGCTGCGAGTACGCGACTGAAGTTCCCGCCCAGCACGGCACGTATCTGCTCATCACGGTAACCGCGCCGGATCAAGCCTGCGACCAGGTCGAACATCTTCTTCGGGTGATCCAGTCCTTCGATGTCGATGCGATCGCGAAAGCCGTACGTCGATTTGAAGCTCGCCTTGAAGCGCTCCAGGATGGGGCCTGGCAGATCGTCGTAACCGTGCAGGTCGGCGTCGCTGCCGATACCCACGTGTTCCAGTCCTGCAATTCGCGCCACATGGTCGATGTGATCGATGTAACTGTCGAGCGTCACCGGCTCCTGGGGCGTAACGAAGTTGCGAAGGGCTGCGATGCCCATGGCGCCTCCGCTTCGAGCCATGGCCTTGATGGCCTCATCACTCTTGCATCGTGGATGGCCCGCGACCAGGGCGCGACAGTTCGAATGTGTGATCAGGACCGGTCGAGTCGAGATCTCGAATGCATCGAGCGTCGTTCGGTCGCCGCAGTGAGAGACGTCGACCGCCATACCGACTTCGTTCATCGCCTGGACGATCTGCGCGCCGAAGTCGCTGATGCCGCCATCGACGCGATCGGTCGACCCGGAACCGATGAGGTTCTGAGTGTTGTAGGTGAGCTGCGAGACACGTTGCCCCAACTGATGGAAGCTTCTCACGTCCTGCACGCTGCGGAAGTGATCGGAATTCTGGACACCCGGAATGATGCCGAGCTTGCCTTCGGCGACGGCTCGCCGCAGATCCGCCGCCGAGCCGACACGCACGAGCAGATCCGGAAACTCGGCCACCAATCCGTTACAGGCCGCCATGAAGGCCAGCACGCCGATGTGCGCATTCGGTCCGGAGATGCCGGTGGCGGGGTGAAAGATGTCGATGCCGGATTGCTTGATCGCCAGCAGTTCTTCTCGAGAGAACACCAACGGATTGCCGCCGGTCGCCGCGGCCGTAAAGATCTTCTCCAGATTGAAGAGCGACAGCATGTCCACGACCGGCGAGTTCAAGACGAGCTCGACGGTGCGAGTGGAATACGTCGCCGTGCTGCCGGCGAACACCTGGAACGCGCCGATATTGATGAACGGACCGGCGCCCAATGCGGCCCCCACCCCGAGCTGCAGAAATCTTCGTCTCGCGACCACGACGTCTCCTTCGGATCAATCGAAATACTTCGGGCCGATGAGGTTCCAATAGAAATAGAACCAGCACATCGCGACGCTGCAAGCCGCAATCAGGCTGTATCGCAGCCGCTCCAGCGGTCCTGCGAGCAGTCCGTACTGCCAGACTCGCGTCGTTTGCAACACCACGAGTCCCGCGGCGAGCAGAACCAGCAGCGGCAGCCACACGAACACTCGGAGTGACAACGGGACTTGTGCGAACGGATTGGCACCGATGCGGGCCATGACCGAGGCGCCCACGGTGAGCACCAGGATATTCACGCCGGCTGAGAACAACGCGATACGGCGGGCCCGCTTGTCCGCCGGATTGGCATTGCGATCGCTGGCGCGCTGAAAATACGCACGAATGAGCGCCAGTGCGAACACGAGCATCGTGATTTTCACGAGCGTGGTACTGAAGCGCCCCGTCTGATACCAGGCCGCTTTGTAGCTCGACGCATACGGCCGTCCGTCGAACACCAGGCCCGTGATCTCCCCGTCCGCATCCTCCTGGAACGCAACCTGCCGCGAATTGCTCAACGCGCCGAGCGTGAAGTTGGGCTCGAGCTCTCGAAACAGATTGCGCTCGACTTCGACGTAACGCTTCGAACCGAGCTCATTGCTGATGATCAGCCCCTGATCGGCTATCGCAGCCACGCGTAACCCGAACCCGCTCAGCCGCCGCGCCTTCTCGAACTTCGAGAAACTCGCGCGCCACGGCTGATACGTGCCTTCGAATCGCTTGGCCCGAGCAGCAAAGTCGGCCGTGGCAACGGGCGTCGGTTGCGGGACCGCCGGATAGAAATGATCGTAGAACGCCGGGATCAGAGTTGCATTGACCACGGCGCCGCCCGCGGCGCCAAATGAAGTGAAGATGGCCAGGTCATGTTCCAGATCGATCACGAAGTCGGAATGGAAGAACAGCATCGCGCCGGCGTGACCGACCAGGCGGTGCCCATTCAACTCTCGTTCGTAGAATCCCAACGCCATGCCCATCAGTCGCTCGTCGTGAGAGAACGCACGCGTCAACATCTGTTCCATCGTGGCGGCTTGCAGAATCCTTCGGCCATCCAGTTCGCCTCCGCGCAGGATGGCCAGAGCGAACTTCATCATGTCCGTCGCGGTCGACGAGAGCGAGCCCGCAGGCCCGAAGCGCGACAACAGCTCGAAGAAGCCCGGTCGATACGCGCCCTGTGAGGCGACATACCCGATCGCCATATGCTCGGCCAACTGCGGCGGCAACGGCTCGACGAACGTCGAACTGTGCATCCCGAGGACATCGAAGATGTTCTTCGCGATGTACTCGTTGAAAGGCACGCCCGAAACCGTCGCCACGATGTGACCTGCGAGCGCAGTCGCGTAGTTCGAATAGGCAGTCTGCGCACCCGGTGGATTGACGCGCTCCGGTTGGTAGCGTTTCATCGCCTCTGCCAGAGGAATGATCCGGGCTTCATCCTGGAGGATGAAATAACCGAGATTGCCGTCTTCGAACCCGGCGGTATGCGTCATGATGTGACGCAAGGTGATGGGCTGCTCGAACGTCTCGCGGATCTTGAACTCCTTCAGATAGGTATTGACGTCTTCGTCCAGACTCAGCTGGCCCTGCTCCACGAGCTGCATCACCGCCACCCATGTGAACAGCTTCGAGACCGATCCCGGCCGGAACAGCGTTTTGTAGGGATCGACCGGGATCCGCCGATCGATGTCCTGATAGCCATACCCTCTGGCGAGCACCAGTTGCCCGCCTCGGACAATGGCGACGGTGCCAGAGGGACTGTTGTGATTCTTCATGAGCGTCGGCACCACGCTATCGACGAAGGCTTCGAGCGCCTGCGTATCACCAGCGTCCGCGCGCGATGAGGCATACGCAGCGGTCGCAAACACAACGCCTGCGAACGCGGCGAGCATCGGTTTCACGAACTGTCTCATGACTCACTCGACTGTATTGGCACGCCCGTCTCGTGCTTTGAATTCCAGTACGCCCTGACGTTTCACCAGACCACCGTCCAGCAACGGCTCGCGCGTCCCCTTCAAGGTTTGATTGAAGAACGCCAGGACCGTGTCGTTGAGCAGTTCCCGCATCGACGCCGGGTCGATGCTGCCCAACAGTCCCGACATGCGAAGCACCGCAGCCGTGAGCGCAAAGTCGGTGAAACTCATGTGAGTCGCGCCGGCAATCGTCAGTGAGTACGCAACCCCCTGCGCCTGATGCCATGCGAAGTCGTTCATCTGAAACGGCGTCGGTGTCGACGCATCCACGCCTTCAACTCTCGTCGCTGCCACGCCGCGCTGATCGGCGTACAAAAACATGAAAGGACGCGCTATCTGCAAATTCGTTCCGGCCGCGCCGTACTGCAGCCCATCCATGTTCAGCCCGGCCTTGCAGCGAGCATCCTGGCTGCAGAACTCACCCGCGACCGCGCCGCCATAAGACATGCCGAACACGCCGACGCGGTCCAGATCGAGCCGCCCCGCGAATCGTTCCAGAGGAGACGTGTGGCCCACAGGAGCAGCAGCAGCGCGCGCCAGCTCATCGAGCAGCGCAGCCGTATCCTCCACCCACAGGCGCACGCCTCTATTCGCACCGGGATTGCCTTCGATCAACTCAGTTAAAGTGTCGCGGTACTCTTCGTAGTCGCCTGCGTACAGTGCTCGATAGAATGTTTTTTCTTCCTGGCGCAATCGCTCCGAGTCGATGGCTCCTTCCACGTTCCAGTTCTCGCGGTACTTCGCGATGCGTCCATCCGGAAACTTCACCCACGCGGCCTGGTAGGGATGCTCGATGCTGAAGACCACGTAGCCATGACTTGCCAGATGCTCCATCAATGAAGCGTTCTGGCTCGCGTAGAAGCTGTTGCCGTGAGAGAACACCAGCACCGGGAAGCGGTCTTTCGCCGCGGCGAGCGGCGCATCGAGATAGCTGTGACTGCGAATGCGCATCAGATGGTCGAGCGCAAAAACCGGCAGATGCGGCATGCCTCGCGCGAGGATGTGGTGCAGAGGCTCGAGTTGCCGCAGGAAAGGCTCCGCCTTTGCACCGTCCGGAACGAGCGCGGGATACCATACGCGAACCATCAACTCCCGAAGATCTTCGGCGTCATCCGTCATCGCCTCTTCGCGTGCGGGATCGACGAGATGCAAGTCCGCGACACCGACACCATAACCACCGGATGGCGGCGGCACTTCGAACATCGGAAACATCTCGCGTGAAATGATCACGCCAGCCAGCGTCACGCATGACAAAAGCACGCCGGCCCCGATCATGAGTTTCTGACGCCACGACCGGGGCGTGCGTGTCAGAACGCACGCCCCTGCCGTAGCGGCCAGCAAGGCCACGAGCAACACTTCCATAGTGGACATGACAACGTCCGACGGATGATGGAGCCGAAGCCGGCTAGTTGAATTTCATCCGCAGCGTCACACCGACCGTTCGCGGCACCAACGGCACCGCCAGCGACGACGCGGTCAGATTGGGCGTGAAGGTTGTGTATGCGTATTCGCCCAGAGCGTTCTTCAAATAGAGGGACGCTTCGAAAGGCCCGGTGCTCAGCCCCGCTTGCAAGTCCAGCACCGAATAACTGTCCTCGATGTGCCGCGGGTTCGCGGAGCCGCGAAACACGCCGCCAGCATCCGTGTAGCCCGGAAATCCATAGGCCACTTCACCGGTATAGAGCCACGACGCCCCGACGTACGCCGGCAGCGAGCCCAACGTGAAGTTGTAGGTGGCGCCCAGCGCACCCGACCATTTAGGACTGCTGGGTAGCTGCGTGCCCTTCCGGCCACCCAGGTCCGGCTCATCGACATCGAGCTTTGCATCGATGTATGAGATCGCAGTCGTGAACTTCAGAGCATCGGTGGCCAGCAGGTTCAGCGAGACCTCCACGCCCCGGCTGGAGGCTTCGTCCGCGTTCGCCGCCACACCCAGACCGCCACGGTTCACGCCGATCTGGTAGTCCGACCAGTCGATGAAAAAGGCCGTGATCTCGTACGTAAGTCGCTGTCCCCAGGTGCCCTTCACGCCCGCCTCGTAGCTCCATAGCTCATCGGGCAGATACGCCGGCTTCGACAACAGGGCGCCAGTTACCGGATCGCGAACCAGGAAGTTGGCGCCGCCCGGCCGATAGCCGCTGGCCGCGCGAGCGTAGAGCGAAAGATCTTCGGTCGGCCGATAGCGCACGTTCAACAGATACGTCGTGATCTCATCCTCGATCACGTTCAACGGAATCGCGTTGATGAGCAAAGAGCCGTTGTTGTCCAGCTCCAGACTGCTCTCGGTGTCGCTGCGGCGAATGCCGACGCTCATGTCGAGTTTGGGCGTGAAGTAGTAAGTCGCCGTGCCGAACAGCGCCTGCTCTTTGTAGATCGAAGGAAAGTTCGCGTAATAGAAGGTGGGCTCGGCCGGCACGAAGATCAGATCCTGGATGTTGAAGCCCTCCTCCTTCGAATAGAAGGCGCCGACGATCCACTCGAATTTGCCGTTCGACTCGGACGTGAGCCGCAACTCCTGGATCCATTTATCCCAACCGACCGCTCCATTCATCACCGAGGAAACGTGCGGCGCTCGCGACGGAAACAGCTGATCCGCGAGCCCGACGAACTGCACGGTGAAATCCAGCAATTGAACTCTTTCGAGCTCCTGATAGCTGGTCACCGAGGTCAACGTCGCCGGCCCGAAATCGTATTCCGCGGTGAGCCCGAACAGCCGGGATTCGAACACGCTGGGATTGAGCACGTTCTCGCCCGTTGCATATTTGCCATGAATCCATCGGCCTGCCGGCAAACCGGCGGCCGGAAAGTTGGCGCGGCCATTGGCCTGGATCGTTGCCAGTCCGTCCTGTTCGGAGCGTTGATACATCGCCAGCGCCCTGAAGGTCAGATTCTCGATCGGCGTGGCCAGCACGCTCAACGAGCCGCCGTAGTACTGCGAATCATCCCAGGTGCCGCCGAGCGCCACGTTATCGATGTAACCTTCCTTGTCCTTCCAGAAACCGGCGACACCGATCGCAAGCTTGTCCTGCACGATCGGACCGTTCGCGGTAGCCCGGTACAGCTGACTCATGCCACCGCCCTCGACCGAGGAAATGTCGATCGACGTGCTGGCGGACCAGTACTGCGAAGAAGGCGCCCGGGTTTTGAACTGGAGGATGCCGCCCATGGCGCTCGCGCCGTAGAGCGTGCCCTGCGGCCCCTTCATCACGTTCACGTAGTCCAGATCGAACAACGTGGCATCCACCGGTGCGCCGCCGCCAGCGTATCGTGTCGATGAGTTGTAGGGAATGTCATCGACATACGTGCCTACACCCGCGACCGTCGTGGCGTTGATGCCGCGAATATAAACATCGTTGAAAAAGTTCGCTCCGAACTGCGACACCGTGACGCCAGGCACGAACGGCAAGATCTCCGGCAGCGAGCTCCTGCCCCCGCGGGCGAGTTGTTCCTGATCGAGAACGGTGACCGCGAGCGCTACGTCCTGCAGATCTTCTTCGCGACGTGACGCCGTCACGCGGACTTCCTCGATCACCGCGCCAGAGAGCGTCGAGGCGTTCGAAGATGCGGGCTCCGCCTGCGCCAGACGATAGCGGCGGCCCGAACTGTGCATCGTGCGCTCCTCGGCCGACAGCACGACTGCGCTCGCGCCCTGGAGCATCTTTTTATCCGCACCGCGCGGCGCCATCGACGTTGGCGTATCGCCGACCTCGTTGCTGCCGCTTGGATAGATACTGATCGTCGTGCCGTTCAACACCCGATACTTCAGCTGGGTACCCTTCAGCAGCATGCTGAGTGCTTCGTCCAGGGTGAGATTGCCGGACACCGCCGAACCGACGTGGCCGTGAACATCATCCGAAGCGAAGATGAGGCGCATCTCTCGCGTCGTGGCAAGTGCTTGCAACGCCGACTCGAGCGGCTGCTGTGGAATGAGCGTGGGCTGGCGAATGGCGGCATCGGCGTCGGCCACCGAAGTCAATCCGGCAACGCCAAGACAAGCTGCGGTCACGATCGCTAAACGCATGAACACTCCCATTGCCTCGCTGCCGAGGCTGTTCTCGTCCGTCGTCAGATCGTGCGACGGATTCATGCGTTGGTAGAGCGGCGGTTGGACCAGAACCGGAACCTCTCAGTGAAAATAATTTTTAGCGACGCGCAAGACGGATCTCGCTGTCGGTCTCACGAACGGCGACGCCGAAACGCTCGCGCAGAAAGTCGGTGAGTTGTGCCGTATCGGTGAACGAGAAGATTCCGCTGATGCGAATGTCCGCGAGCTGCGCGTCTTCGAGCACGAAGCGGCGCGGCGTGTGGCGATTGAACTCGTCGATGACCTCGGCGAGTGGCAAGGAGCGAAACACCAGCTTCCCATCCATCCATGCCGTAGCCGCTGCGATGTCGGCGCGCTGCACGGTCGTCACTTCGCTCGCCGTCGCGATGACTTGCTCTCCAGCCGAAACGAACGCAGCAACGCCAGGTTCGGCGGAGTTGGAGGCAGGCGTGAGAACCCCACCGCCCCGACTGCCGGTCTCGGACACCGCAACACGGCCTTCGACGACGGTTACGACGGTCTTGTCCAACCGGCGCGAGACGTCGAACTGAGTGCCGACAGCGCGAATCGCCGCGTTATCGCTGTGAACGATGAAGGGACGCAGCGGATTGCTCGCCACCTTGAACAGCGCCTGACCTTCGACCAGATCGACGGAGCGACGCGCTTCATCGTATCTCACCACCACCTTCGAACGTGCATTCAGCGACAGTATCGAGCCATCGGACAGGGTTACCGTTCGCTGCTCTCCAATCGCGGTCTCGTACACCAGCGGAGCATTGAACCGGAGCCAACCGAACATCGCGATGCCGACGGTTGCGCCAAGCACCGAGGCGGCGATCGAGAACCGTAGCCCTGTCTTGCGCCGGGCAGGTCGCGGCGATGCTTCCCGTGCATCACCCTCATCGGCCGCTCCAGCCTCCCCGCCGGATAGCGACACCACATTGCTCTGCGTAAGTGCCCGCTGCACCAGCGCGTCCGCATCCAGCTTCCTGCTGCGAGCAAAGAGATCCTGGTCTTCCCACATCGCGGAGATCCGCAGGTACGCGCGAACGTGTTCGGGCGACGTGCGCAGCCATTCGAGGAAGGCTTCGCGGCCGCTTGCGTCCACCTCCCCCTCGCAGAATGCGACCAGCCAGTCGGCCGCCGCTTCGCCGATTTGTTGATTCAGGAGTCGCTGGGATTTGTCTTGGGTCATGACAGCATCCTTACTCGGCGTCATCGAGCTGCCGATCGCAGAACGCGATGGCTCGTGCCAGGTACTTGCGCACCATGGGCCGCGAAACGCCGAGCCGCTCGGCGATCTCATCGAGCGACAAACCGTCGCACCGGTACATGATCAATGCGGCATGCGAGCGCGGCGACAACTGCTCGAGCGCCCGGGTGAACTTCTCCACTCGGTCCACCAGCTCCACTTGGTAGGCCGGATCGCGCTCCAGATCGGGCTCCGCCCGGATCGCAACCTCGAACGGGTCCATGGACTCCGGTGCGCCGGAGCGCTCCAGGATGTACTGATGCAGCACGTGACTGGCGACCGTATAGAGGTAGGCCTGTGGATTTCGAATGGCCGCGAGGTCCTTGACACGCAACAGGCGCAAGAAGACTTCCTGGACCAGATCGGGCACATCGGTCGCCTGGCGCATGCGCGACGCCAGGTACCGGCGCAACTGCCGACCATGCGACCGTTCGATCGCAGCCATGAAGCTATAGCGGTTCTGTGCACTCACGAGTCAGAGCGAAGGACTGTCCTCGAATACTAGAGCGCCACCCCATAGCAAACCGGAACCCCGACGAAAACTATTTTTGCGTTCGACACCGCCGGGCTGCTGTCAACTCTTGACGGATCGCTCGAGCCGGCCACCGAATCGATCGCCTCCGCCAATCCACAGAAGCTGTGGGCAGACCTGTGGATATCTCTGTGTGCAAGACGTCTCACCGCTAAAATCACGCATGAAAATAGAGTGCTCAATTTTTGCGCAATCCGTCGCGCGCGGTTCGCAGGCTAGCGCGTCCACCGCGCATATGGCGGAGCCCGCTCGACAGCGGGCAGTCCGGCGGTCTTCCGGAGACTTTATTCTGGATTCTGGTTCTTCAGTCGACGCGGATGGCGTCGCAGGCAGGACTGGTGCCCCCGAGCGGAGCCAGGTTGAACCGAGTCCTTGAAACGCTGCGGGAATGGAACGCTTAGCTGATACTCAGGAATCAGGCAAGTCGTCGACCCATGGATTGAACACCGGCACGCGTGCCTTTACAAATTCGGCGGTATCACGCGAGACGACGGTGAGACCGTGATGCTGCCCGGTCGCAGCGATGATCAGATCGGGTTGCGAGAACGTATGTCCGCTCTTGCGCCCCTCCTCGACCATGAGCCGCCACTTGAACATGACGTCTTCGCTGACCGCGATCGCCCTCCCCTCAAACATCGGGCGAACTTTGTTAGTGAGCCAGTCCGTCAGTTCGGAGCGGCGCCCGGGATCGGGAACGAGCTCGATACCAAAGCGGATCTCGGCCACGGTCACGATGCTGATATGAAGTAGCTCGAGGGGTTGGCTCGCGACGAACGCAAGTACCTTGCGCTCCGGCCTTGGCCGACGGAGCTCCGAGAGAATGTTGGTGTCCAGCAGCCAACCTGTCACAGAGAGATATCTCGTACGGGCATGGGTTCCCGCTTGGGCGCGATATCGACATCACGATAAGGCGATGCTTGCATCGCCGCTATGAGCGCCTCACCGGTCACGTCGCCCTTCATCCGTCGAAAGTCCTCAGCAGCGATTACTACCACTTCATCGCGCCCATGCACGGTCACGTGCTGCGGCCCTTCGCTCCTAACCTTACGAACGAGCTCACTGAAACGCGCCTTGGCGTCCTGCAGGAGCCAGTACCCACGGCGGTTCTTGGCCGCCGCGCGCTGAGGCTTCTTGGGTGGTCCGGATTTGGATTTTGGCGATCTAGTCATACTGACTAGATTAGCACACCTAGGCTTCCTCAACAGCAATCCACCAAGTCCTACCCGCCATCATGAAGAAGCTCGGGATCGAGGACGAATTCAAACTCGACAGGTCGAAGCTTCGGATCGATTAGCTGAGGCGCTTTCGAGGATGGAGTCTGGTGCCCCCGGGCAGGAGTTGACCAAGTACCGGAAATGCCGGCTTTTTCAGCTCCAACCCTGGGCGGAATGGCAATGATACCCGGATAAATACCCGACTGCTGGCCTCGCCACCGCCGCGAGCGGCCGGCTGCCCGTGTACTAGACGGACAGCCGGCCTAACCACAACAGCCCCGTGGAGCAGTCATGGCTATCCAGCATTCTACCGGGATCACCCCGGCGTTTATTCCGTTGAAGCCTCCATCAGTCCCCCTGACCCACCGATGCTTGACCCTGTGCCGAGGTCAGGGCGCGTCATGAGCCGGCCAAAACCCCGGGCGCGACCCGCACGCGCTAACCGGCAAGCGTGGCTCAGGCAACTGCAAAAGGCACTGGCAGTGGCGACGTGCATCCGGATCGCGGCCGATCACTGTGAGCCAGATCAATTCGATGTGGCTGACGCAGTGGGCGGGCTGCTCGCCCTGTTGGAAACGGCAGCAGCAATGCTCGACCGCTCGGAGGGTGCGCCATGAGCAGCCCGGTGCCCCCGCGAATCAAAGCGGAATCGAGACGTTACTTTGCAGCTCTTGGCGCGCACATCACTCGGCTGCGAAAAGCACGAGCCATGACGCAAGCGGAACTGGCACGCGCCATCGGCGTGTCTCAGCAAGCCGTCTTCGCGTATGAACTAGGCGAACGCCGCACTTCGGTGCTCGTGCTCGCCAAGATTGCCAAGGTGTTCGGCGTCTCGGTTGAAGAACTGGTGAGCATATCCACGCCCACGCGCGTTCCAACCGGGCGACTATCACCACGCTGCGTACGGCACGCCGGGCGGCTGCAATCGCTATCCAAGACACAACAGCGATTCGTGATCCGCATTATTGACGTGCTCGAAGACGCGAACGGGAGGAAGACATGATAAGCAATACTCTTGGGATACCCGCGGGGTCACTGCGGAACGCGTTAGACGTGCGGGCAACGATGACGCCGGAGGAAGTTTCTTGTAGCCGTCCCACGCGCAGCCTGTAGATAATGGTGAGCCCGGCCTAGTGTCGGGCTTTTTTTTTGGGGGCTAAAAAAACAGCCCAGCTAACGACTTGAGACGCCCGGGGTGATGGGCCGGCAGCGCACGTGATAGCGCCTAGGCTGAAACCGGCCACTCGCACTTTGATCTTAGCCCCCCCATCGACGAACACACCGGGGCTTCTGATACGATACTCTGACCGGCTCCGATTTTTTTTCTGTACCGTCGCGCCGAACCAGAGGCAGAAGCCCACTGGTTAGATTCTCTCCTGTAAACGTCCGAAAATATCTAACTACCTTAAGAGGTGCTGGAGCGCCCCTATGCTGCGATGGGTTCGACTAGCCATCATTTTCATACTTACGGCGGTTGTCCTTGAAACAGTGGTCAACGTAAAGTCGGATTGGCTTTGGTCCGATATTTTCACGAAGACGACCAGTAGCCAGACCATTGCTCTGACCGTCCTCGGACTGATGCTTGCCGCAATCCCAATCATTTGGCGGATAGAGAAGCGCTCAGACTGCAAGAAAGAATTTCGCCTCATCAAGCGCTCAGAAAAGCTGACGCCGCCGGACCTAAACTTTGAGATCGTCGAAAGCAGCAAGACCGTAGCCTCCGTCACGCATCGGCGCCCCTACGCCCCAGGGACGTACCTCCAACGGTCTGCTGTTCCATATGCGCTGAGGCTAACCAGTTCGTCTTCAAGCGTGAAGAGCGAAAGCGACCTCTGCCAATTGCTCCGAACGGGAAAAAATCTTCTGCTAGTCGGCCCTCCGACTGATGGGAAAACCCGAACGCTGCTTGAACTGGTTGATCGAATGCGCGGCTACAGCGTGGTAATCCCACACCATGACACCGCGCCGTCGCAGAGCGCCATCCAGCTTCTCCGAAGCAAGCGAGTCATTCTATTACTCGATGACTTGAAGAATTATGAAAGCTCAGCAGTCCAACTAATCGACCTCTATCGCCGGATTGGCGACATTGCTGCGAGTTGCGTGATGCTAGCCACATCCCGAGTCGGCCCTGATTATCTGACGGCCCTTTCCCATGAATCCGGGCTGGATCGCCTGTTCGAGCACTTCGACACATACGCTCTAGCACCGGCGACCATCGAACAACAGCAAAACTTGGCTGGCCTTCTTAATCAGGCATTCAGCGGAGCCGTCCCCACACTGGGATTCATCAGCATGCGCGACGCTTTCGAGCTGATGCGAAAGCGATTTGACGCCCTGACTGCCGTAACGCAAGACTGCTTTCGCGCTCTGCAGTTATTGGCCGCAGGCGGCGTAGAACCTTATGAGACACCGACAGTTCACATTGTCGTCAAGTCTATCTTCGGTAGAAACATAGACTCCGCTGCGATCCGGGATGCACTGACCCAGCTTGCGACTCACGACTTCATAGCCAATTCCTCTAGAGATCCAACGATTCATCCCCATACGGCGTACCTTGTCGGCCCGGCGGCCAGCATGTTCTATGGTGACCAATCGCCGGAAAGCGCATTGGCGGACCTCGCACGCTGCTTTCACGAGCACGACGACTTCCGATCCGCCAACAAGGTTGGCGTTGCATTGTTTGTCAACGGACGCCACAAATCTGCATTGGATGCGTGGGCCACGACCATCGAACTGGCGTGGCAGCGTACAGAGCTGAATCTTCGTGAAGCTGAAGCACATGCCTTCTTCAATAGGGGGACAGCTCTCAGCCTAATGAACGATGCCGATGGAAGCCTCTCTGCATTCGATGCATTGCTGAAAGAATTCAACGAAGGCGAATCACCCGCCATAACCCAAATTATAGCTAGGACCTTGGCGGCAAAGAGCCACATCCTGGCGACACTCAAAAGATACGATGAAGCCCTGGAGACCAGCACGCACCTCGATCACCGCTTCTCTGGGAGCGAGGATCTGGAGATCCGCATCTCGGTTGCTCGTGGCCGGCAGTACGCCGCCGGTGCTCATGCACTCACAAAAAACTTTCCTGCTGCGGAAGCCGTATACGCGGCGATGACTGCGCTCTACGACAAGACCACGGTTCCAGAGTTACAAGAGATCCTCGCATTCGCAATGAAGAATCAAGCCAGAATATGGACCGACCAGGGCCAGCATGAGCGCGCCATTACACGGCTTGATGAAATTGTCACCAGATTCTCTGTAAACAAACGCCCCGGCATGGCCAACGCTACTGCTCAGGCCCTGCTGCAGAAAGCGAGTATTCTGATCGCTGAGGAGAGAAGCCCCGAGGCAATCGTACCGTTAGAACAACTGCGCCGAGACTTTGTCGCGAACAATAGCTCGGCAATACAGGCCCGCCTTTCTGTAGCCGATCGATCCGCTCATGCGATCCATTCGCCCCATATCGACGAAACGATATCTCTAGCCCTTTCACACCTTCACACCATCTATTTAGGGGACAGTAGGCACCCCGAAGCTGAGGACGTGCTAACGCAGTTACTCGACGGGTTTAAGAACTCGCCTCAAAGCCACATCAAGATATATGTCATCAACGCACTTAAAAACAAGGCAGTGGGACATTTCTCATTGGGGGATTGGAGTGCTGGCATAGATACCTGCCATGAACTCGGCCGAATCTACGCATCGGATACTGATACAACGGTTCGAGACGCGTGCGCGACGAACCTCTTCGGCCTCGGTGATGTACTTTTCAAGCATCACATTAGGCCAGCCGATGCAGTGGCAGTGTTCACTCTGTTGGCCAATCTATTTAAACAGGACACAGACCCTAACCTGCGCGTGGCGGCCTCCAGATCCATGGTTAACGCGTCGCTTGTCCTCATCGAGATGAACCAGCCCAAGGCCGCGATCGAGATGTGTGAACAGGTCATATCACTTTTCTCTGCAGCCACCGAAATCAATCTACGGCAATCGGTCGTCACCGCACACGGGAATCGCGCCCTGGCAATTCGCAGGATGGGGTTGGAATAGGCACGCGCCTCAAGGAAGTCACCGTATTGCCCGGGACTAAAAGCCCTCGACACTCTATGCCCGCGCCTCGGCCGACTCGTTTTCAAGATGATTCAAGCTGGGGCCGGCTCGCGGGCCAGCGGCTAGCGCTCAGATGACATCGATGTGTGAATAGGCACCGTGGAGCGTCTCATCACGGTGCTCGTGCTGGCGACAGTTAGGCCAGTTCATCACTATGCGACCGCGAAGACGGATGGCGTAGGGTCAACGCGCCCCCCCTTCTATGGAACACGACGCCCTGAGCCGATCCGCTGGCGGAAGGGTGCACGCCGCAATTTTTTTGGTCGGCGAGAGCGGGGGCCGATCAAAAAGCCTGTCTCCAAGATCGGCGATAATAGAGTTAGCGGCAGATAGATACCGGTAGCGGTTCCGGCATCCCGGCCGACTCATTCCAAGGAGATGGAACACATGACGACCCCACGACTGCTTCGCCTTCCCGCCGTTATCGATGCGACCGGACTCAAGCGCTCAACGATCTATGCACGCATGAAAGCGGGCACGTTCCCTGAGAGAGTGAAGATGGGACGCGCCACCGGTTGGTTGGCAGCTGAGATTGAGAACTTCATCAACGACTGCGTAGCGGCGAGTCGCCGCCCGACCGACGCGGCGTGACCCATGCCCATTCACAAGGATGTGAAAGCAACGCGCGACACTTCGCCGAAGCTGACTGGCATGCGGTGCAGGTGTTCCGGCTGCGGCGAGTATTTCAACTCCGTCTCCGTCTTCGACCAGCACCGAACTGGGGATGCCACCATGCGCAGGTGCCTCACCGTGGATGATATGATGGCGAAGCGTTGGTCGGTCAACGCGGCGGGCTTCTGGATACGACCGAGTGGAACTGTGCGAGTAGTCTCAGACCAGCTTTCGAGTGGACCATACTCAGTGCGGAGAACCGCGCAGTGAAGGCGCGCAAGCAAGCGCGACCCAATCGAAAGGACCGGCGTGCGACATCGACCGGGCCTGACGTGCGCCAGGATTACTTGCAGGCCATCATGGTAGTACGGCCCTCGCTCAAAGCAGAGCCAGCAAGCCGCGTCCGTCGAGTGGTGGCACTTGTCTATCGACTGCGTGACCGGAAATATCAACATTATGCCTCCGATGGAAGCATCAGCATTCCATACGAGGAGCTGGATGACGTTTTCGGGCGCGGGAAGTTTGATGCATTCAATCAGCGCCACCGGCTGCTCGTCGTCGTCGATGCAGCCTTCCAGCAAGGAAAAACCCGCAAGTACGCTTTTCACCCCGATATCGTCGAGATGCAGCAGTCGTATCATGATCAGTACAGGAGCGCGACCGCTCCACTCACAGAATTGATCCAGGGAAACGGTCGCACCCGTCACACCTTGCCGAGCGCAATCGTCTCGAAAGACTCCAGCGGTAACACTGCGAAGGTGTGGGGATCGGCCGGGGTGCAGGTCACTGTTCCGGTGAATCTGGAACAGCTGGGGCGCGCGCGAGATCACTGGCGTGAGGACGCACTTCGTTTTGAATTTGCAACACCGGAGGCACTGGAGCGCACACAGCTGGCGGATCTAGCGGAGCGGCTGATAGCCGATGCGCATACCAAAATTGCCGGTCGTGGTTTGCTCGTCCTGCAGTATCGCGAATCCCCGAGTGGCAGACTCTACGGCATCAGTGGAGTGATGAACGGCTTGCACCTCCAGAACGTCAACCGGTTGGTGCGTTTCGCGGCCCTCCATGACATGTGGGACTACGACATTGGCAATTGTCACTTTGCAATGTTCAAGCATCTTGCAAACAGCCATGGGTACGCATGTCCCACGGTGGATGACTATCTGACTCATAAGCGCGCCATTCGAGAGTCGCTGCGTGTGGTAGTCGGATGTGACATTGACCAGCTAAAGGACTGCTTCCTAGCAATGCTCAATGGTGCCGGACTCTACGGCAAGGACATCAAAGCCATTCCCGACATCCTGGGGCGAGGTTCGGTCGCATTTCACAAGTTCACGCATCACGAATGGATCAGGGCCTTGCGCAGGGAATTGGACAAAGGAGGCGATGTCGTTCTGGCAGGATGGCCGAACAAGAACCGAGGCATGCTCATCAACGCAGCGGGCAAGGCGATTCCGCGCGATACCAGCAAAGGGCAAAAGATCGCGCACCTTGCGCAAGGCTTGGAGGCTCTCGCGCTTCGAGCCATGATCGGTGCCATGCCGGACGTCAGTATGCTCGCACTGCTTCAGCATGACGGCTTCACTAGCCGGACCAAACTTGATCCAGCAGCGTTGCAGGCAGCCGTGGCCCGCGAGACCGGTATCGAGGTGACGGTGGAAGAAAGGTTGCTCCAGGCACGGTCCGAGCGAGCCAGCTCGCCAAATTGTCCAACCAGACTACCTGATGCGTATTCCGCGTCATCGTGAACAGGCTTTCCATGGGATGGTGAACACCCAATCCACGGCAACGTGAACACGATTCCACGTGATCGTGAACACTTTGGCGGGATTCGTGGAAAGGTGTTCA
>Ga0182742_1000434_pt1 | contig 67018 bp, 65 predicted proteins | sample eDN5th37CBELigMG_FD_128880 | JGI IMG/M metagenome (GOLD analysis project Ga0182742, IMG submission 128880) | Enriched Miracle-Growth compost microbial communities from Emeryville, California, USA - eDNA 5th pass 37_C BE-Lig MG (version 2)... ...
CCCTATTGCCACGCCTTGGCGTGATGGCCGCAAACCGCCACGAATGCAAAGAAAAACCGCCCGACAGGTGCCGGGCGGCTTTGGGCCAGACGACGTCAGGCGTTCTGGATCGACTCGACGGCCTGGGCCATCAGCTCGCGCATGACGGCGCGGACCTGCTGTTCGCTTTCCTTGACGCCAGCCGCCTCGAAGTCACCGAGGATCTTGCGCACGACGTCTTCGTCCCCCGCCTCCTCGAAATCCGCGAGCACGACCTGCTTGGCGTAGGTCTCGGCGTCCTCGCCGGTCTTGCCGAGCTTCTCGGCCGCCCAGAGGCCGAGCAGCTTGTTGCGGCGGGCGGTCGCCTTGAAGCGCAGCTCCTCATCAAACACGAACTTGCGCTCGAAGCCTTCCTCGCGGTCCTTCATGGTAGGCATTGCCCGTCCTCCGGCCTGTGAATTCCGTTTCACCATACCCATATGGCAGGTGGCCGGCACCTGCCAAGACAAGTCTGTCCGGTGAGTATGCGCTATCGCGAAGCCGCATTGCTGCATTGCCGCATCAAGGGAACGAAAGGCGTAGACAACCGGGATTTGCCGATTGAGGAAAACCTGCGTTTGCGATAGAGACCCGGATCGACTCCCTCTTCGCGCGCCAATGGCGCCGTTTGGAGGCGCTGGCATGAACCGCCTTCAAGAACTATCAGAGAAAGCCCCATGAAAAACCGCCGCCGCATCTACGAGGGCAAGGCCAAGATCCTCTATGAGGGTCCGGAGCCCGGGACGCTTATCCAGTTCTTCAAGGATGACGCGACCGCGTTCAACAAGAAGAAGCACGAGGTGGTCGACGGCAAGGGTGTGCTGAACAACCGTATCTCGGAGCACATTTTCAACCACCTGAACCGGATGGGCATTCCGACGCACTTCATCCGTCGGCTCAACATGCGCGAGCAGCTCATCAAGGAAGTCGAGATCATCCCGCTCGAGGTAGTCGTGCGCAATATCGCCGCGGGCTCGCTGGCCAAGCGCCTCGGCATCGAGGAAGGCACCGTCCTTCCCCGGTCGATCATCGAGTTCTACTACAAGGCGGACCAGCTCGACGATCCGATGGTCTCCGAAGAGCACATCACGGCCTTCGGCTGGGCGAGCCCGCAGGAGATCGACGACATCATGGCGCTTGCCATCCGCGTCAACGACTTCCTGTCCGGCCTCTTCCTCGGCGTGGGCATCCAGCTCGTTGACTTCAAGATGGAGTGCGGCCGCCTCTACGAAGGCGACATGATGCGCATCGTCGTCGCCGACGAGATCTCGCCGGATTCGTGCCGCCTGTGGGACGTCGCCACCCAGGACAAGCTCGACAAGGACCGCTTCCGCCGCGACATGGGCGGCCTCGTCGAAGCCTACCAGGAAGTGGCGCGCCGCCTCGGCATCATGAACGAGAACGAGCCTGTGCGGCCCACCGGGCCGATCCTCGTCTCCTCCGGCAACGGCCGCGGCAAGCCGCACTGAGCGGCGCCCGGCACATCACTCAGGGAACTACCACGTGATCAAGGCGCGCGTGACCGTCACGCTGAAGAACGGCGTCCTGGACCCGCAGGGCAAGGCTATCGAGGGTGCACTCGGCACCCTCGGCTTTTCCGGCATCGGCCAGGTCCGCCAGGGCAAGGTGTTCGACATCGAGATCGAAGGCAGCGACAGGGCCAAGGCCGAGGCCGACCTGAAGGCCATGTGCGAGAAGCTGCTCGCCAACACGGTGATCGAGAACTACAGCGTGGCGTTGAGCTAAGGTTCACCGAATCCGTCCCGCCTACGTACCCGTCGCGAATCGATCCGAAGGTCGAAGCATGAAGTCCGCCGTCGTCCTCCTCCCCGGCCTCAACCGCGATCGCGACATGATCGCGGCGCTGACCAAGATTTCCGGCAAGGCCCCTGTCACGGTCTGGCAGACCGAGACGGAGATCCCGGACGTCGACCTCATCGTCATCCCCGGCGGCTTCTCCTTCGGCGACTACCTGCGCTGCGGCGCCATCGCCGCGCGCAAGCCGGTTATGCGCGCCGTCGCCGAGAAGGCGGCGAAGGGCGTTCCGGTCATCGGCGTGTGCAACGGCTTCCAGATCCTGCTCGAGGCCGGCCTGTTGCCAGGCGCACTGATGCGCAATGCATCGCTGAAGTTCGTCTGCCGTGAGGTGAAGCTCTCGGTCGCCAACGCCAACACGCTGTTCACCCGCGCCTACGCGCCGGGCCAGGTCATCCGCTGCCCGGTCGCCCATCATGACGGCAACTACTTCGCCGACGCCGAGACGCTGGCGCGCATCGAGGGCGAAGGCCAGGTCGTCTTCCGCTATGCGGAGGGCACGAACCCCAACGGTTCCGTCAACGACATTGCCGGCGTCATGAACGCTTCCGGCAACGTGCTCGGCATCATGCCGCATCCGGAAGACCTGATCGAGGCCGCCCATGGCGGCACGGATGGGCGCGGCGTGTTCGAAAGCGCCCTCGGCCTCACTGCCCAGGCTGCCTGAGGTGGGCGTGCCGGATTTGTCCACGTCGAGGCTTGGCAGGGCCGGCGCGGCAGCGGCCGGGCTGGCGCTCGTCGCCTGCATGGCGCTGGCGGCGTGCCAGTCGAAGCCCGCGGAGGTCAGAACCAGTTCCGGCAAGAGCGCCTCGCTGCTTGCGATGGAAACGGTGGCGACCGCCGCCCACAAGTGCTGGTTCGCCTCGAAGGATCCGGCCTTCCGGCCCTACCGCTTCGCCAACGAGTTGAACTCCTTTACCGGCCAGCCGCGTTTCCTGCTGGTTCCCGCAAAGGATTTCGGCGGCCGGCCGCTGCTCGTGGTGCAGGCCAAGGGCAATTCCCCGCGCGTCGAGACTTTCGGTCCGCTGCTTTCGGAGCCGCTCGGCGCACGCATCAATGCGGACATCGCCCGCTGGTCGTCCGGCGACAACTCCTGCGCCGCCGCCGGATAGTTCGTAACGCGGGTCTCCCGCCTTACTCCCAGGCGTTGCGGATACCTTCGCGATAAGCGTCGGCGCGCGAAATGCCGATGTCCTTGAGCTGTTCGTCAGTCAGATTGAGCAGGGCACGCCGGCTGCGGCGGCGCGCAGCCATACGCTCCAGGGCTTCGACGATCGTCAGCACCCGCACGCCGAACGTCTTGCGCGCGGACCGATCTTCGGTAGCGGAGCGCGCTGCAATTGTCACAATTGTACTCATCGCCTTGCCCTCTTGCTCTCATTTGTCCCAGTTGCAATGTATGCATTGACGGGGACAATGTGACAATCTAGATTATTGTCACGATGACAAATTGGCTTCCCGATCTTACCAAGGGCACTGGCCCGCTCTACCTCCGCCTCGCTGACTGCATCGAGGAGGACATTGCCAAGGGTGTCCTCCCCGGTGGAACAAAATTGCCTCCTCATCGCAATCTTGCGTATGACATTGGCGTCACTATTGGCACCGTGACACGTGCCTATGCCGTGGCGCGCGAGCGCGGGCTCGTCAGTGGCGAGGTCGGTCGCGGCACCTACGTCCTGGACCGAGGCCAGCCGATGATCGAACTGCCCTCCGGGTCGCCGTCGGTTCACAACTGGGGCCGCGCGACCTCCGTGTCGGCCGGCAAGATCCGGATGGATTCCACCTCCGCGCCGGACCTCGGCCAGAGCGCCATCATCCGCGAGCTTGCCGACCGCATCGTCCGCGAACAGCCGGACAAGGTCGTCGACTACACGCGCGTGTGGCCTGACCACTGGCGCGAGGCGGGGCGCAACTGGCTGACGGCCGGCAGTTGGAGCCCCGAGGCCGCGAACGTCGTACCGACCTCGGGCTGCCACGCCGCCATCATGGCGGTCATCGCGGTGGCGACGTCACCTGGCGACAAGATCGCCTTCGAGCAGTCGACCTACGCGTCGATCGCCCGCAGCGCCGGCCTGATGGGACGCCGCACGGTGACATTCGGCAATGACGACGAGGGCCCGGACCCGGACGATTTCGAGCACCTGTGCGCCCAGCAGCACCCCCGGCTCGTCTTCCTGATGTCAGCGCTGCAAAACCCGACGTTGGCGATCATGTCGCGCGAACGCATGGAAGCGATCGTCGAGGTTGCCCGCCGACACAATGTCTGGATCATCGAGGACGCCATCTACAGCACGTTGCTGGAGAACGGATACTCGACGATGGCCGAACTCGCGCCCGAGCGCGTCTTCCACATTGGCGGGCTGTCGAAGGCCGTTTCGGCGGGCGTGCGCGGCGGCTGGGTTGCCTGCCCCACCCATTTTGCCCCGCGCGTACAGACCGCCCACAAGATGGTCACCGGCGGCCTGCCCTTCCTGCTGGCGGAGCTGGCGTCGCAGCTCGTGCAGACCGGCGAGGCGACGAAGACGCGCGCGAAGGTGCGTCAGGAACTCGCGGCGCGGGAGGCGCTGGCGCGGGAAATGTTCGCGGGCCACGACTTCCGGTCCCACCCCAACGCGCCCTATCTGTGGATGAAACTGCCCGAACCGTGGCTTTCCGGCACCTTCAAGCAGGTCGCCGCAAACGAGGGCGTGCTCATAGACGACGAGGACGAGTACAAGGCCGGACGCAGCGACAAGGTGTTCCACCGGATCCGCGTCTCCTTCTCCATTCCGCGCAGCCGCGAGGAGGTCGCATCGGGCTTCTCCACCCTGCGCCGGCTGATGGAACACGGCGAGACGGGCTACGACAGCTACGGTTGAGCCGATTTTTCCTCTGCTGGTGACGAAATGCGCGGTGTATCCCGGCCGCGCATGCGCTAAGGAGCGCCCGACACCCCCACCGGAGCCGATCGCGCAAGATGAGCATCCGCAACGACATCGCCATCACCGACGAACTGGTGAAGGCCCACGGACTGAAGCCCGACGAATACCAGCGCATCCTTGACCTGATCGGCCGGGAGCCAACCTTCACCGAGCTCGGCATCTTCTCGGCGATGTGGAACGAGCACTGCTCCTACAAGTCGTCGAAGAAGTGGCTGCGCACGTTGCCGACCAAGGGTCCGCGCGTGATCCAGGGCCCCGGCGAGAATGCCGGCGTGGTCGACATCGGCGACGGCCAGGCGGTCGTCTTCAAGATGGAGAGCCACAACCACCCGTCCTACATCGAGCCCTACCAGGGCGCGGCCACCGGCGTCGGCGGCATCCTTCGCGACGTCTTCACCATGGGCGCGCGGCCGATCGCGGCGATGAACGCGCTGCGATTCGGCGAGCCCGACCATCCGAAGACGCGCCATCTCGTGGCCGGCGTCGTTGCCGGCATCGGCGGCTACGGCAACGCGTTCGGCGTCCCGACCGTCGGCGGCGAGGTCAATTTCGACGCCCGCTACAACGGCAACTGTCTGGTCAATGCCTTCGCCGCCGGCCTCGCCGACACCGATGGCATCTTCTACTCCAAGGCGTCGGGCGTCGGCCTGCCGGTGGTCTATCTCGGCGCCAAGACCGGGCGCGATGGCGTCGGCGGCGCTACCATGGCCTCGGCCGAGTTCGACGAAACCATCGAGGAGAAGCGCCCGACCGTGCAGGTCGGCGACCCGTTCACCGAAAAGTGCCTGCTGGAGGCGTGCCTCGAGCTGATGGCATCGGGCGCGGTCATCGCCATCCAGGACATGGGCGCAGCCGGTCTCACCTGCTCGGCGGTCGAGATGGGCGCGAAGGGCGACCTCGGCATCGAACTCGACCTCGACAAGGTTCCGGTGCGCGAGGAGCGCATGACCGCCTACGAGATGATGCTGTCGGAAAGCCAGGAGCGCATGCTGATGGTGCTCCGGCCGGAGAAGGAGGCCGAGGCCGAGGCCATCTTCCGCAAGTGGGGCCTCGACTTCGCGATCGTCGGCCGCACGACCGACGATTTGCGCTTCCGCATCATCCACCAGGGCGTGGAAGTCGCCAACCTGCCGATCAAGGAACTCGGCGATCAGGCGCCCGAATACGACCGTCCCTGGGTGGCCCCGACGCCCCCTGCCCCGCTCGCCGCCGACGACGTTCCCCAGGCCGACATCGCCGACTCGCTCCTGAAGATGCTGGGCGGCCCGGACCTGTCGAGCCGTCGCTGGGTGTGGGAGCAGTACGACACGCTCATCATGGCCAATACGCTGCAGATCCCCGGCGGCGACGCCGGCGTGGTGCGCGTCGATGGCCATCCGACCAAGGCGCTCGCCTTCTCGTCGGACGTCACGCCCCGCTACTGCGAGGCCGACCCCTATGAGGGCGGCAAGCAGGCGGTCGCCGAATGTTGGCGCAACCTGACGGCCGTCGGCGCCGAGCCCCTCGCGGCCACGGACAACCTCAATTTCGGCAATCCCGAACGACCCGAGATCATGGGCCAGTTCGTCAAGGCGATCGAGGGCATCGGCGAGGCCTGCCGCACGCTGGCCTTCCCGATCGTGTCGGGCAACGTCTCGCTCTACAACGAGACCAGCGGCCAGGGCATCCTGCCCACGCCCACCATCGGCGGCGTCGGGCTCCTGACCGACTCATCGCGCATGACGCGCATCGGCTTCACCGCCGAAGGCCAGCCGATCCTGCTGGTTGGCGGGCCGGAAGGCTGGGGCACGCATCTTGGCCAGTCGATCTACCTGCGCGACATCCACGGCCGCGCGGACGGCCCTCCCCCGCCCGTGGACCTCGCGCATGAGAAAAAGGTCGGCGACTTCGTGCGCGAACTCATCGCGTCCGGCGTCGTGACCGCCTGCCACGACCTGTCGGACGGTGGTCTGGCGGTCGGCCTGGCGGAAATGGCCATGGCGTCGGGCATCGGCGCGACCGTCCAGGCGCCCAGCGGTGTCGATCCCATCCCCGTGTTCTTCGGTGAGGACCAGGGCCGCTACGTGCTGACGATGTCGCTCGATCCGCAAGGCGGGGTCCTGCAGGACATCCTCAAGCGCGCCGAACAGCTTGGCATCCTCATGCCGGTGATCGGCACGACCGGAGGCACCTCCTTGAAGCTCGGGGGGACGCGTGCAATACCCGTTGCCGAGCTGAAATCGGTGCATGAAGCGTGGTTCCCGCGCTTCATGGGAGAGTAAAGGACCGCGACCGATGGCAATGGACGCGCACGAGATCGAACGCCTCATCAAGGAAGGCATTCCTGACGCGAAGGTGACGATCCGCGACCTCGCCGGCGATGGCGACCATTACGCCGCCGAGGTCGTCGCGGAGAGCTTCCGAGGCAAGACGCGCGTGCAGCAGCACCAGATGGTCTACAACGCCCTGAAGGGTAACATGGGCGGGGTGCTGCACGCGCTGGCCCTCCAGACCAGCGCGCCGGACTGATCCGCCCCGACTACGGGGCTTCCTCGGAAGCTCCCATCACCGCCACGATCGGCCCCACCGGCTGCTTGCCGCCGAGAAGCGTGCGGCTTCCGTTCGACAGCGCCGAGATCGCCCCGTCGAGGAACAGCGCGTTGGGACAGTCGAGCGAGTCGCGGAACAGCCGTGCAAAGCGGCCCAGGCTGACCGGGTCGAGCGAGATTGCCAGCACCACCGTGCCGTCTGGCCGGACGCCGACGCCGTTGCGGATATGCCGCGACTCCCCGTCCGGCAGGAATCTCGGATGCAGCGCGCCCTCGATCACCAGCATCGGGCCGGACTGGGTGGCGAATCGCGGGTGCAGTCCCGAGGCGAGATAGGCGCCCGTCTCCAGGACGGCTGCCTTGCCGTCGGCATCGATGAGAAAGACGCCGTTCGGCTTCAGGAAGAAGTTGCCCTCCCCGTCCCCCGTGGTCAGCGGCCGCAGCTCGCGCCCATCCTCCACCAGCAACCCGACCGGCGACATGTCCTCGTGGTACATTCCGCCGTTCATCGCCAGGCTCACCGGCTCGCCGGCCGTCCGCATGGCCGAGACGAAGGCGTCGAGCGAGCGGTAGGGCTTTCCGCCAGCGTCCGCATGGCGCACGACGATGCGCCCGCTGCGCGGGTCGAGCTCGCAGACGACGTGCCGGCTGCCTTCGTGCTCGAGAACCCGGCATGCCCCCGGCAGGCCGGACAGATCAGGCTCGCGGACCGGCGGCTTGCGCTCGCGCATCGCCCAGGCAGCAATCCCGGCTGCAATCGCCGCTGCAATGAGAATGGCAACCGTCATGGTCCGTCCCGCGCGCAAGATCCGGGCGCCGCTATCTGGACGCGGATTGCGACGGAGTTCCTGAAGTCCGTCTGTCAGGAGCTTGCGGTGTCACGGGCGGGCGCGGGGCGGCAGCGTCTTGTTTCACATCGGTTAAAAGGCTATTTGAGTCTCATGTTTCGGGCCTGGCTCCGACGGGCAGAAAGGTTTCCCAAATGAGTGGTATCAACGAGTACATCGACAGCGAAGTGAAGGGCAATGACGTCGTGCTCTTCATGAAGGGAACGCCCGGCTTTCCTCAGTGCGGTTTTTCCGGCCAGGTCGTGCAGATCCTTGACTACCTCGGTGTTGACTACAAGGGTGTGAACGTCCTGACCTCGAACGAACTGCGCCAGGGCATCAAAGACTATTCCAACTGGCCGACCATTCCCCAGCTCTACGTGAAGGGTGAGTTCGTCGGCGGGTGCGACATCGTCCGCGAGATGTTCCAGGCCGGCGAGCTCCAAAGCTTCTTCGAAGAAAAGGGCATCGCCGTACGCGGCGCAGCCTGAGCGACCGGCCGAGGAGGGCGGCCGGTTTACTGAAATCTAGCTTCTGATTGCGCCGGTTTACCGGCGCAATTCGTTTGCGGCATTTTTTCCGGACGCTCTCATGCACAAGCAGGCTGAAACGACAGAGCGCGTAGCGTTCCCCCTTGCGCGCTGGGAATTCATCGCCCTCGCCGCGGCGTTGATGGCGCTGAATGCGCTGGCCATCGACATCATGCTGCCGGGTCTCCAGGAGATCGGCGCCAGCCTTGGGGTCGCCGATGAAAACCAGCGGCAGTACGTCATCAGCGCCTATTTCGCCGGCATGGCCTGCGCGCTGCTGCCCTTCGGCCCCATCTCCGACCGGTTCGGTCGGCGCGTTCCCCTGCTGTTCGGGCTGGTGATCTACCTGGCCGCAGCCTTTGCGGCGGCCTTCGCCCCCAATTTCGGGACGATGCTGGCCCTGCGCTTCGTTCAGGGCATCGGCGCGGCCTCCACGCGCGTCATCGCCGTGTCGATCGTGCGCGACCGCTTCGGCGGCCGGCAGATGGCCGAAATCATGTCGCTGATCTTCATGGTGTTCATGGTCATCCCGGTCGTCGCGCCGTTCATCGGCCAGCTCATGATGCTGATCGCCAACTGGCACTTCATCTTCATCTGCATGAGCTTGATTGCGCTGGCGATCACGCTGTGGGCATTCATCCGCCTGCCCGAGACCCAGCACCCGGAGGACCGGCGCCCCTTCACGCTCGGTTCCGTCGGCCAGGCCTTCGGCATCGTGCTCACGACGCGCGTCTCGCTCTGCTACACGCTCGCCTCGACGACGGTGTTCGGCGCGCTGTTCGGGTTCATCAATTCCGCCCAGCAGGTCTATGTCGGCATTTACGGCGTGGGCGTGTGGTTCCCGGTGCTGTTCGCGGCGGTCGCCGGCATGATGGCGATTTCCTCCTACCTGAACTCGCGCCTGGTCATGCGCTTCGGCATGCGCCGCCTGTCGCACGCCGCGATGATCGGCTTCATGCTGGTCAGCGCCGTCTGGTTCCTGTGGTCGCTTACGGGCCCGGTCCCGCTCCTCGCCTTCGTACTGCTGTTCGCCGCCGCCATGTTCCAGTTCGGCTGGATCGGCTCGAACTTCAACGCGCTGGCCATGGAGCCGCTCGGCCACATCGCCGGCTCGGCCTCGTCGGTGCAGGGCTTCCTGCAGACGCTCGGCGGCGGCATCATCGGCGCGCTCATCGGGCAGGCGTTCGACGGCAGCACGACGCCCCTCGCCTTCGGCTTCTGCGCGGTCGCAGTCGTCGGCCTGGTGTTCGTACTGATCGCCGAGAAGGGTCGGCTGTTCCGTGCCCATCACGACTACCGCCCCGGGCATTGACAAGGCGACACGGAACGCTGTCCTTTCGCCGGCGTTGTTCGGGTGAGGCCGATGAGGGGTTGCGATGGGAATGCTTGATTCCGTGCCTGCAGTGCGCCGTATCGATACGGATCGGTCGACGCTGTGCGCTTTCGACATCGTGGGCACGGTCACCAGCGCAGACCTGGAGAATCTCTTCGGCCTCATGGAAGCCGCCTATATCCTCCACCCCTCGATCGACGTCTTGCTTCGGCTGACGGACTGCGAAGGTTTCGAGGGCCACGGCTTCGAGCGCTCCACCGTGCGCGAAGGCACCACAGCCGCCGGCCAGCATGTGGGCCGTTGCGCCGTAGTCGGCGAAGGCGACGGCATCGCAGAGTCGCGCCGCCTGTTCGTGGCGGTCGGCGCCGAGGAAACGCGCCACTTCTCCGCCGACGAGGAGGACGAAGCCTGGGCCTGGCTCGAGGCGCAGCCCCTCTAGGCTGAGCGCCTGCCGCCCTCTCCCCTCACCGCACGATCGTCAGCCGTTTGGCCGCCCGCGTTATGGCCGTGTAGAGCCAGCGCTGGCGGGTGTCCTTGAAGGCGAAGCTCTCGTCGAAGAGCACCACATTGTCCCACTGCGAGCCCTGCGCCTTGTGGACGGTGAGCGCATAGCCGTAGTCGAAATCGTCGTAGCGCCGGCGCTGCTGCCAGGGGATCTCGCCGTCTTGTTCCTCGAAGGCCGCCTTCAGGAGCTTGATCTTGGCGATGCCCCGGTCGGGATCGTCCTCCTCGGGCGAAACCAGCAGGTTGATGCCGGGCTTGGTGGTTTCGCGCGAGGCCGTCATCACCTTCCATAGCGAGCCGTTGAGCAGGCCCTTGGCCGGATCGTTGCGCAGGCACACCAGCTTGTCGCCGGCCTGCGGATAGTCGGCGGTGAATCCCTTCAGCTCGCGCAGTCGGTGATTGTAGCGGCGTCGCGTGCGGTTGGTTCCGACCAGCACTTGGTCGGCGTCGAGCACGAGCTCTTGCGTCACCTCCGCCCGGCCGATCACCTGGGCGGTGCCGTAGTCGCCCTTCATGAACTCGCGCCCCTCCCGCACGTCCATCGCCAGTTTGATGATTGGGTTGTCACGCGCCTGCCGGTGGATCTCGGTCAGCAGGAAATCCGGCTCGTGCTCGGTGAAGAAGCCGCCACCCGAAATGGGCGGAAGCTGCGCCGGGTCGCCGAGCACCAGGATCGGCGTGCCGAAGCGCATGAGGTCGCGACCAAGTTCCTCGTCCACCATTGAGCACTCGTCCACCACCACCAGCTTGGCGCGCGCCACCGGGCTCTGGCGGTTGATCGTGAAGGTCGGCGCGATGGTGGTCTTGCCGGTCGTCTCGTCCTCCACCGCCTCCTCGCCGCGCGGCCGGTAGATCAGCGAATGGATGGTGCGGGCGTTGGTGGCGCCCTTCGAGCGCAGCACCTGGGCTGCCTTGCCGGTGAAGGCGGCGAACTGGACGTCCCCGTCGACATGCTCGGCGAAATGGCGCGCCAGCGTCGTCTTGCCGGTGCCGGCGTAGCCGAAGAGCCGGAAGACCGGCGAACGGCCCTCTTTCAGCCAGCGCGCGACCGCCTTCAGCGCCGCGTCCTGTTGGGGAGAAAATTCCATGGAGGTGACAGACAGGATTCTCCCCGGCAGGGCAAGGGCCGCAGGAAAATGCGGCTTCCCATCCAACGATGGGAAGCCGTCCAGAAGCGGACGACACGGGTTGGGGCTCCCGCTCTCCTTACCTGGAAATTCCGGTGGGGACCCAAGTCCCGCCGATGCTGAAGCTTGGCGGGGCTGTTGTCCGGCAAGCAACTCCCATTTGGGAGGGGCAGCGCGCAATCGTTGTGAGGGAGCAGGCCCACAATTGCGCCGCGGGCGCGATGAAGGCAGATTTCCGTGGCGGCGAAACGATGCACGGAGGAGAATATGCAGCCGATCCTGCGCGACGCGCATCCGCGGACGGAAAAGGTCACGACCCAGCTCAAGGACATTCGCAAGACCTTGCCGATGCGCGTCCTGTCGCCGGAGGACTGGCAGCACTGGATCACCAGGGGCTACGTGATCGTGCGGCAGGCGGTGCCGCCGGAAAATGTCGAGCGGCTGGTGAACCTTTTGTGGGAGTTCGACGAGAAGGATCCCAACGATCCCTCCACCTGGTACGCGCCGCAGCGTCGCGACCACAAGATGAGGGAACTCAACGGCACGGGGATGCTGGAGATCTACAATCACCAGTATCTCTGGGACAACCGCATGGAGCCGCGCGTCTACAACGCCTTCGTCGACATCTGGGACCGCGAAGATCTCTGGGTCGCCATCGACCGCGCCAATCTCAACCCGCCGAAGAAGATGCCGGGCGACCCGAACGGCTTCATCCACTGGGACGCCGACACCTCGCTCCGCCCCCTCCCCATCGGCGTGCAGGGCGTCCTCTCCCTGAAGAAGCAGGACAGCGAGGTCGGCGGCTTCCAGTGCGTGCCGGACCTCTTCGAGCACTTCGAGGAATGGCTGAAGACCCAGCCGGCCGACCGCGACCCGATGCACCCCGACATCACCGGCTTCAAGATCGTCAACATCGACATGGAAGCCGGCGACATGCTGATCTTCAACTCGCTGCTGGCGCATGGCGTGCGGCCAAACCACTCGCGCGACCGGGTGCGGATGGCCCAGTACATCTCCATGTATCCCGCCAACGAGGAAGACGAGGACGAGCGGCAGGAGCGTATCCGGCTGTGGCGCGAGCGCGACCATCCGAAGCGCGATGCCTTTCCCGGGGATCCACGCGAGTGGGAAAAGCACAATGCCGAGACGGCGCGGCTAACCGAACTCGGCGAAAAGCTGCTGGGCCTGAAAAGCTGGCATTGACCGGGCGGGGCGGATCATCCATCCGTCGCCGCAGGCAATTTATCCAGGAGCCCGTACGAGCCTTGTCATCCAGGTCGGCGATGAAACTGACGGCCGAGCTGGTGGCCCTGTGCGAGCGCGCCGTGGAGGATCCCGGCCCCGACCCATCGCGGCAGAGGCTCGACGATTCCGACGTCAGGAGCTTTTCGGAAGCGCTCGCCGCCGACCTCGATGGCGGGCCGCTCTGGCTCTTCGCCTATGGCTCGCTGATCTGGAAGCCGGCCTTCGAGGCTGTCGAAAGCCGCCGTTCGATGGCGCGCGGCTGGCATCGGGCGTTCACCATGGAGATGACGCGCTGGCGCGGCTCCCCCGACCAGCCCGGCCTGATGATGGTGCTGGAACGCGGCGGCGTGTGCCACGGCGTCGCCTACCGGCTGCCCGACACCAACCATCCCGCCCAGATCGCGCGGATGGTGGAGCGCGAAACTGAATACCGCAGCGATCTTGGCTCGATCCGCTGGATCGGCGTCGATACCGGCGCTGAACGGGTCCGGGCGCTGGCGTTCTGGGCGACCTCGCGGCGTGGCGACTTCGGCCATAAGCTCTCCCTCGAAGAGACGGCCCGGCGAATCGCCCGCGCCTGCGGCCACGTCGGCTCGAACGCCGCCTATCTCTATCATACCGTGGCCGGCCTCGAGGCGTTCGGCATCCGCGACCGCAATCTCTGGCGGCTTCAGGAGATGGTCGCGGTCGAGATCGAGCGGGCTTTCGCCACGCGCGGGCGCGCGTCGGCCTGAGTCGGCCTCAACCTGACCCGGCCGGCGAGCCTCCAGGCACCTGTTCCCCGATTTCCCGGCCCGCCTCGGATGTTCCTGCGTTAACCAAAAAGACCTTACTTCTGGTGTATCTTGCGGAACACATATGGAACATGTAAGGTTGTTCCGGTTTTGTTTTACTCCACCGGGCCGGGTTCCGCGATGCTGACACGCAAGCAACACGAACTGCTCCTGTTCATCCATGAGCGGTTGAAGGAGTCGGGCATCCCCCCTTCCTTCGACGAGATGAAGGAGGCGCTCGACCTTGCGTCGAAGTCCGGGATCCATCGGCTGATCACGGCCCTCGAGGAACGCGGCTTCATCCGGCGCCTGCCGAATCGCGCCCGTGCGCTCGAGGTCATCAAGCTTCCCGAATCGATGGCGCCGAGCCTGAACCCGGCCCGGCGCTTCTCGCCGAGCGTCATTGAGGGGAGCCTGGCGAAACGCCCCGCAGAGAAGCCCGCGCCCACGGCAGCCAACGACGAGGCGGGCGTGCCAATCCCCGTCATGGGCCGAATCGCCGCCGGCGTGCCGATCGACGCTATCCAGCACCGCACCCATACCGTCACGGTGCCGGGGGAAATGCTGACGGGCGGCGAGCACTACGCGCTGGAGGTCAAGGGCGACTCCATGATCGAGGCAGGCATTCTCGACGGCGATACGGTGATCATCCGCCAGACCAGCAGCGCCAGCCCCGGCGACATCGTGGTGGCGCTGGTCGACGAGGAGGAGGCCACCCTGAAGCGCTTCCGCCGCAAGGGCGCCTCCATCGCGCTCGAGGCGGCGAACCCGGCCTACGAGACGCGGATCTACGGGCCCGACCGCGTGCAGGTGCAGGGACGTCTGGTGGGTCTGATACGGAAGTATTGAAGCTTTTCGGCTGGAGCGCGGCTCAGCGCGCGGAATCATCTCCCTCGGCCTGAGCCGCTGGTCGCGGTGGCGGGGCGTCCACTGCCGGAGCCCCTTTCCTTCCCGCAAGCTCGGGGTCCGTGGCTTCGTAGCCATCCCGCGCTTCGGCTGCGACGCGCCCCTCGCCGGCCCGCGCCGGCTGCTCGCGTCGCCAAGGCGGCAGGCCGCGGGCTTCGCGCGAAAAGGCGCGATGGCGGTGCCATGGACGGTTGAGTCCGGGAGACGCCGCGAATTCGACCTTCGGTCTTCCGGCAACGTCAGCGTCCGGCAGGTGAATCGAAGCGCTGCCGTATCGGGCAAGGTCGCGCGTCGTCAGCAGCAATACCGCGGGATCGTCGCAGTTAAAGCGACTCGTCGAATCGGTCAGGAGGATGACCGCGGCCACGTCGCATCCATTGCGAGCTACCTCCTCCTCTTCCGTAACGAGAAAGACGTCGCCCCGCGGATGCCTCGCGGCGCAGGCGTGCCCATCACAGACGAAACGATCGCCTACGGCATCGATGTCGAGCGCTCCGACCGGCGGCAATGGCGGCGCCAATTCGGCGACGTCAAAGGCCCGCATCCATGACTGGGCGGTGAAGGCGTTCGGGCGCGCGCGGTTGACGGCCAGTTCTCCGGAGGCGGTGCGGAAGGCGAGCAGGCGCGCATCCTCGGCGACGACGAAGTCGGGCGGCCGTTCGCTGCCGAGCGCCAGCAGTCCGGCCGCCGCGAATGGCAGTGCCGCCAGTCGCAGCCGCGTCGTGGCGACGGTGGAGATGACCAGGGCAACCGTCAGCGCCAGCACTGCGAAGCCCGGCACCAGGCCGGTGGCGTCGAGCGGCGAGCGCTCCGAAAACCAGCGCGCCACCGCCAGCATCAGCGTGAGCCCATAGCCCATCGCCTTCAGGAACGGCGCGTCGAGGCCGAAGGGCATGGCCAGCGACGCCATCAGCGCGCAGGGCACGACGACCACCGAGACAACCGGCATCGCCACCAGATTGGCGAACAGGCTGAGCGGCGAGACGCGCTGGAAGTGGTAGGCGCCGTATACCGCCGTCGCCAGTCCCGCGACCAGCGAGGTGAGCGCCAGCCCCGTCACCACCTTCACCGGCCAGCCGACGGCCGCGGGCAGCAGCGCGTTGGCGCGCTGTCCGGCCTGCCGCGTGGCCCGCCACTCCGTCCACCAGGCGAAGGCTCCCACGAGGGCGGCGGTCGCGGCGAAGGACATCTGGAAGCTCGGCCCCACCACCTCGTGCGGCGTGACCAGCAGGACGACGATCGCCGAGATCGCCAGGTTTCGCATCGTCAGCGCCGCCCGGTCGAACAGCAGCGCGACCAGCATCACCGACAGCATCAGGAAGCTGCGGCGCGTCGCCACCTCGCCGCCCGAGATGACCAGATAGGCGGTGATCGCGACGAGCCCGGCGAACGCCGCGTACTTGCGCACCGGATGGCGCGCCGCCCACATCGGAAACAGCGCCATGACGGCGCGGATGGCGCCAATGACGGTTCCGGCGACCAGCGCCATGTGCAGGCCGGAAATGGAGATGACGTGGTAGAGACCGGTGCGCCGCAGCGCCTCGCTCGCCTCCTCGGGGATGCCCGCCCGCACGCCCACCATCAGCGCTGCCGCGATCTCGCCCTCCGCCCCGCCGATCGTGTCGCGGATGCGTGCCGCGATGCGCTGCCTCGCATTCTCGATTGCCGCCGAGAGCCCCTCCTGCGTGGCCCCCGTTACCTCCGGCTTGCCGAGGAAGAAGCCGGTGGCGCCGATGCCGTCGAAATAGCCCTCGAAGGAAAAGTCGTAGCTGCCGGGCCGCACCGGTCCCGGCGGCGGCCGTAGCCGCGCGACCCCGCTGATCGTCGCCCCGGCCGCGAGCCCCTCCGGCACCGCCCGCGCAATCACCCTGACGCGGTCCGGCGCGTAGCGCAGCGTCGGGCGCTGGGTCTGCGTCACGTCGATGGTGAGGCGCACCCGGCCGTCCGGCAGCGCGTCATAGGCCGCCACCGTCCCGGTCAACCTCGTCGAAATCTCGCCGCCGAGTACCTTCGTGCCGGCCCGCCAGGTCTCGACCTTCCCCGAAAGCAGGCCGAGCATCACCATCAGCGCCGCAACGCTTGCGAACCAGGCGGCGGTCCCGCGCGTGCAGGCATAGACGGCGGCGGCGAAAAGCGCACCGCCCCCCACCAGCACCAGCCAGGGCGGCTCGCCATCCATGCGGAAATAGATCAGCACGCCCGCCGCGATGAACACCGGCACCAGCAGGAAGGCGGCGCCGCGCTCGATCTCCAGCGTCAGGTCCTGGGCGAGCCCGGCGCGCAGTCTCTCCAGCGCCAGCACGGGTCGGCTGCGCGGCAGGCCCGCGAACGTCTCGACCACACGGCGAACCGGCCCCCCGGCCGCCCACACGACCGGAGGCCCTCCGCCGCGACCGCCATCGGCGCCGGGGGTGGCGATACCTGCCGGGGCTGGGGCGATCGTATCGACCGGCATGGCCTCCCGCATCGCATCGGCGCAACGCCGACGGTCCGACCGGCTTGCGCCTCCGGGTTCCTATGGTACATGAACGCCACCGATTTTCCATGCGACGCCCGTGGGGCGTTGCGCGCACCCCTCGCCCACGGTCCTGCCATGTCCTCGCCCGTCGTCACTCGTTTCGCACCTTCCCCCACCGGCTTCCTCCACATCGGCGGGGCCCGCACGGCGTTGTTCAACTGGCTCTACGCCAGGCACACCGGTGGCAAGATGCTGCTGCGCATCGAGGACACCGACCGGGAGCGCTCGACCGAGGCCGCCACGGCGGCGATCCTCGACGGCCTCACCTGGCTCGGCCTGACCTGGGACGGCGAGGCCATCTCGCAGTTCGCCCGGGCCGAGCGGCATCGCGAGGTGGCGGAGGAGCTGGTGCGCCGCGGCCAGGCCTACTATGCCTACGAGACCGCCGAGGAGCTGGACGCCATGCGCGAGAAGGCTCGGGCCGAGGGCCGCCCGCCGCGCTATGACGGCGCCTGGCGCGACCGCAATCCCTCCGAGGCTCCCGCGGGCGTGCCCGGCGTGATCCGCATCAAGGCGCCGCGCGAGGGCGAGACCGTCGTGCACGACAAGGTGCAGGGAGAGGTCCGCTTCCCGAACAAGGACCTCGACGACTTCATCATCCTGCGCTCCGACGGCACGCCGACCTACATGCATGCGGTGGTGGTCGACGACCACGACATGGGCGTCACCCACATCATCCGTGGCGACGACCATCTCACCAACGCCGCCCGCCAGACCATCATCTACAAGGCGATGGGCTGGGAAGTGCCGGTGATGGCGCACATTCCGCTCATCCACGGGTCCGACGGGGCGAAGCTGTCGAAGCGCCACGGCGCGCTCGGCGTCGAGGCCTACCGCGCCATGGGCTACCTTCCGGAGGCGCTCTGCAACTACCTCGCCCGCCTCGGCTGGAGCCACGGCGACGACGAGATCATGTCGATGGAGGACATGATCCGCTGGTTCGAGATCGAGGACGTCAACAAGGGTGCGGCCCGCTTCGACTTCCAGAAGCTGGAAGCGGTCAACGGCGTCCACATGCGCCGCATGGACGACGCCGCGCTCACCGACGCGCTCATCGCCACCCTGCCCTACATGCCAGTCAAGGGACCGCTGGCAGCCGGCATCGACGAAGCCGGCCGCGCGCGCCTGCTTGCCGCCATGCCAGGCCTCAAGGAGCGGGCGAAGACGCTCGTCGACCTCGCCGACAGCGCCGGCTACCTCTTCGCCATCCGACCGCTTGAGATCGACGAGAAGGCCGCGGCTGTTCTGGGCCCCCGCCCTCGCACCGTTCTGGCCGGCGCCCATGCCGCCCTCTCCGCCATCTCCGGCGAGTGGAACGCGCCGTCCACGGAGGCTGCGATCCGGGCTTATGCAGAGGCTCAGGGCCTCAAGCTGGGCGCCGTTGCGCAGCCACTTCGGGCCGCCCTGACGGGTCGGACCACGTCTCCGGGCGTGTTCGACGTATTGGCGGTGCTGGGCCGGGAAGAAAGTCTCGCGCGCATCCAAGATCAAATCGATTAGGACTCCGGTGGACCGTCTCGAAGGCATTGAAACCCACCTTTCGCGGTGCAACATTGCGCCCGCATCTTACGGGGTCAGCCAACGGGACCGCGCCGCTGCGTTCGCCGGGGCGATGCCTTCCAAGCCGGAACCTGCTCGGCGATCTCCGCAAGCAATTACAGAAGAGGTGTATTGATGACCGACGCCACCGCCAGGCTTGAGTACAAGGGCAAAACGCTGGACCTCAAGGTGCGATCGGGCTCGGTCGGCCCAGAGGTGATCGACATCACCTCCCTCTACAAGGAAACGGGTGCGTTCACTTACGATCCCGGCTTCACCTCCACCGCGAGTTGCGAATCCGAGATCACCTTCATCGACGGCGACAAGGGCATCCTTCTGCACCGCGGCTACCCCATCGATCAGCTCGCCGAGCACAGCGATTTCCTCGAGGTCTGCTACCTGCTGCTCTACGGCGAACTGCCGACGAAGGCCCAGAAGGAAGACTTCGATTATCGCGTGACCCGTCACACGATGGTGCACGAGCAGATGTCGCGCTTCTTCACCGGCTTCCGCCGCGATGCGCACCCGATGGCCGTAATGTGCGGCGTCGTCGGCGCGCTGTCAGCCTTCTACCACGACTCCACCGACATCTCGGACCCGTACCAGCGCATGGTCGCCTCCATGCGGCTGATCGCCAAGATGCCGACGATCGCGGCGATGGCCTACAAGTACCATATTGGCCAGCCCTTCATCTATCCGAAGAACGAACTGGGCTACGCCGCGAATTTCCTTCACATGTGCTTTGCCGTGCCGTGCGAGGATTACAAGGTCAACCCGGTGCTCGCGCGCGCCATGGAACGCATCTTCATCCTGCATGCGGACCATGAGCAGAATGCCTCAACGTCCACCGTGCGGCTGGCAGGCTCGTCGGGCGCCAATCCCTTCGCCTGCATCGCGGCCGGCATCGCCTGCCTGTGGGGCCCGGCACATGGCGGCGCCAACGAGGCGGCTCTCAACATGCTCGCGGAAATCGGTACCGTTGACCGCATTCCGGAGTTCATCGCTCGCGCCAAGGACAAGAACGACCCGTTCCGCCTGATGGGCTTCGGCCACCGCGTCTACAAGAACTACGATCCGCGCGCCAAGATCATGCAGAAGACCTGCCATGAGGTGCTCGGGGAGCTCGGCATCAAGGACGACCCGATGCTGGACGTGGCGATGGAGCTCGAGAAGATCGCGCTCACCGACGAGTACTTCATCGAGAAGAAGCTCTATCCGAACATCGACTTCTATTCCGGCATCACGCTGAAGGCACTCGGCTTCCCCACCACCATGTTCACGGTGCTGTTCGCGGTGGCCCGCACGGTCGGCTGGATCTCGCAGTGGAAGGAGATGATCGAGGATCCGCAGCAGAAGATCGGCCGTCCGCGTCAGCTCTACACCGGCCCGGCGCAGCGCGACTTCGTGCCGATCGCCAAGCGCTGATCGGCAGGCGTTCGGCAAGGGCTCTTGCTCCGCGCGCCATCCTGACCGGACGAAGGCTTCCGGTTGGCCCTTTGCTCAAGCCCCGCAGGTCACCCGGCCTGCGGGGCTTTCTCTTGCCCGATGCTCCGCCCAAGCCACGGCTGGGCGCCGGCAAGATCCGTCGGCCCATGCTCGATGCCGCAGGCGGCCAGCACGTCACGTCTCGTCTTTGAGATGCCTGGTGATCGCCCCTCGGGCGGAAGCCGTCGAGAAGCGGCTTTCGCCGGCGTACTGCCTCAGTCGATGATGGCGGCTCCCTGCGCCTTCAGGCGCGCAAGACCCTCCTTCATCTCCCTTATCCGCTCCTGCGGGTGGCCCTGCCACTTCGTCACCTCGGCAATGACCCGCAGCGGCTCGCGCGAGCGGAAGGACAGTGTCGGATTTCCCGGGAACTTCTTGTCCGTCAGGTTGGGATCGTCCTCGATCGGTCCGGTCGGCTCGACGATATAAATCCGCTCTTCCCCGGTACCCGCCGCGAGTTCCGCGCCCCAGATCGCGGCATCCAGCGTTCCGGAGAAATACACCCAGGACAAGGCCTCGCCCTCGGTGAAATTCGAGCGGTGGCCGACGACGACCAGGTCGCCCGGCTTCAGGTGAGCCTTGGTTCCGTGGAAGAAGGACTGCTTGAAGACGCTGGCTGCAGCCGACATGACCCCTCCGCTTCGTTCCCATCAAACCAGAGCATCTGCCCTGCCATCGGTTCCGACGGACTGATGCATGAACGACCGCGCGGTCCTGCCGACCGTTCTGGCCGCATCCCTCCCCGACCGTCCTCCCTAGCCGGCTGCGGGGCCGAGCGCCTCGACGAGCCGCACGGCGGCGAGAAAATCGCGCTTGCGCTCATTGCGTCGCGCCACAGCCTCGGAATCGTGCCCCCACTGCTCGGCCTGCCAGTCCTCGTCGACATGGGCGGCGAGCCACGCCGCCTCCGCGTCGAGGAAGCCGCCGTCGACGGCGAGCGCCAGCAGCGCCGAGCCAGTGATCGTCGTCATCAGGTGCAGGCAGGCCAATCGGAAAGTCTCGCTGCGGCTGACGACATGCCGGCGCAGCGCCTCGATGGACTGGCTAGGTTGTTCGACGAATACCACGCCCTCGGCGAGCGTCATCCGCGCCCCCAACGTCTCGTGCGCCCAGTCCAGGATCGGGTTCCAGTGCCGGTTCTGCAGCCGCACCAGGGCCTCGGGAGAGTCGGCGCGATAACAGAGCATGTCGGACGATGCGAAGCGCACGATGTCCTCGGCCACGGCGTCGGCCTGGCGTGCCACGCCGTCGATCGCTGCGTTAACCAACCGCGTCGTCGGCATTGTCACCGGGTCGATCGATTCGGCCTGCGCCTCGTACTCGTCGGCGACCAGACGCGCGGCCGCCGCCGTCGGCAGGGCGAGCGCAGCCCGCCCTGGCGTGCGCGCCGTCTTGCCGTCGAGAAGCACGGTGAAGCCGTCGGCGCCCGAGCCGACCGACACGGCCTTGTAGAAGCGTTTCGGCAGCGGTGCGCGCATCTGGATCTGGGCGCGCCGCACCGGGTCCGGATCGGAGAGGAACCGGCCGGCTTCAAGGTCTTCAAGGAGGTCACGCATGGGTCTGCTTCCGCTCTGGCGACGGTCGGTTCACGAGCATCAGCCCCGCCGCGATCAGCACGAGCGAGGCGATGATGCCCGCAGATAGGGGTTCGGCGAGCAGGATGCCAGCCAGCAGCACGCCGAATACGGGCGTCAGCACGGCAAAGCTCGACAGCGCCGCCGCCGGATAGCGCTTCACGAGGCCGAACCACAGCACGTAGGTGAAGGCGGCGATGAACAGCGATTGGAACGCCAGGGCCGCGATGGAAACAGGCCCGACCTCCCGCAATAGCGCCCCGCCGAGCGGCATCAGGGGCGATACCACGATCGCGCTGACGGTGAGCTGGTAAAGTAGAACCTTTTCCGGGGTCGCATGCGCCAGCGGCGAGCGGCGGACGACGAGCGTGGTGAGCCCCCAGCTCAATCCGGCCATCAGCGCCATGAGGTCGCCGATCCAGGCGTCCGGACCCGGCGCATTCAGCCGGTCGGAAAAGACCAGGGCCACACCACCGAAGGCGAGGCAGACGCCGGCCAGCTTGGCGAGGCTCATCCGCTCATCGAGCAGCAGGTGCGCGCCCACCAGCACCCAGAACGGCATGGTGTTGGTCAAGAGCACGCTGCGCGCCACGCTCGTATAGTCGAGCGACAGGAAGATCAGCGTGAATTCGAGACCGAACAGAATGCCGGCCGCGATGCCCGCCCAGAGGGTGCGGTCGCGTCCGAAAACGGGGATGCGGCGAAACCGGCACCAGCCCAGCACCGCCACGCCGGCGATGGCGGAGCGCAGCACGCACAGGAGAATCGGATTGAAGCCCGTCAGCCCGACCTTGGCGGCGACGCTGTTGAGGCCCCAGCTCATCGTCAGTCCGACCATGAGTAGCATCGCCGTCGCGTCGAGGCGCGACGCGCGGGCCTGCGTGCCGGCCGCGCTCACCCGTCGCCCAGCGCCTCGTCGAAGCCCAGCAGGTTCCAGCTCTGGCGCATGTGCGGCGGCAGCGGCGCAGTGACGTCGATGCGGCCGCCGTCCGGGTGCGGGATGACGATTCGCCGCGCATGGAGATGCAGGCGGTTCTGGATGCCACCCGGGAATTCCCAGTTCTGGTCCGCCTCGAAATACTTCGGATCACCGATCATCGGGTGGCCGATATGGGCGGCGTGTACGCGAAGCTGGTGGGTGCGCCCCGTATAGGGTTCCATCTCCAGCCAGCTCAGCGCCTGCCCCGCCTGCTCCACGACGCGATAGTGCGTGACGGCGTGGTCCGCACCCGGCTCGCCATGGCGCGCCACGCGCATGCGGTCGCCGTCCGGCGTCTGCTCCTTGACCAGCCAGGTGGAGATCTTGTCCTCGCGCTTCTTCGGCACCCCCTTGACCAGCGCCCAGTAGGTCTTCTTGGCGTCGCGCCCGCGGAAGGCCTCGGCCAGCTTCATCGCAGCCAGCCGGGTCTTCGCCACCACCAGCGCGCCGGAGGTATCGCGGTCCAGCCGGTGTACCAGGCGCGGCTTCTCGCCCTTGGCGTTGCGCATCGATTCCAGCATCGAATCGACACTGCGCGTCACGCCGGAGCCGCCCTGCACGGCGAGCCCGGCAGGCTTGTCGAGCACCAGCACCTTGGCGTCCTCGTAGAGGATCATGCGGCCGAGCGCGTCGGCGTCGTCCATCGAGCGCATGGTGCGCGCCGTCAGCGGGCCGGCGTCCTTGCGGTCGACGTCGAGCGGCGGCACGCGCACGATCTGGCCGGCGACCAGCCGCGTGTCGGACTTCGCCCGCGCCCCATCGAGCCGTACCTGGCCCGAGCGCAGCAATTTCTGGAGATGGCCGAAGCCGAGGCCCGGGTAATGGACCTTGAACCAGCGGTCGAGGCGCATGCCGCCTTCGTCCGCTTCCACCTTTATCTGTTCGACCGATGCCATGGCGGCCGACCGATACGACAGGCGAGGCCCGGCTTCAAGCGAACTGCCGCGCGAGCCACAGGCCGAGGAACACGGCCGCCAGCGAACCGAGCACGCTGGCAAGCGCATAAGCCAGCGCGTGGCCGGCCGCTCCGCGCTCCCAAAGCAGCGCGAAATCGAGCGAGAAGGCCGAGAAGGTGGTGAAGCCGCCGAGCACGCCGGTGGCCAGGAACAGGCGCAGCGCGCCGGACGCCTCGAGGCGCCGCGCGATCACCTCCACGAGAATCCCCATCGCCAGGCAGCCGACGAGGTTCACGACCAGCGTGCCCCAGGGGAAGGTCGGCCCTGCAAGGCGCATCGACGCCATGTTGACCAGATGCCTGGCCGAGGCGCCGATCGCGCCGCCGAACGCCACCAGGAGCAGGTTGGTCATGCTCGTGCCAATCCAGGTTGATCGCGCAACGGGTCCCGGCGCTCTCCGCCCCGCCGCCGCGGCTCCATGCGGTCATCGCCCGCACTTGCCGTTCCGTCAAGGCGGCGGCGACTCGCGGCCGTGCAAACCGGCAATGCGCGAACCCCTCGAATTGCGGCTTGCGCGCTCCGCCCCAAACGCCTACAGGACCACCCTGCAGTGGGCGATTAGCTCAGTTGGTAGAGCGCTTCGTTTACACCGAAGATGTCGGCGGTTCGAGTCCGTCATCGCCCACCACGTTTTCCATAACTTTGCTCAGCACGCGAATCGGTCGCAAACTACAGACGCCCAGAGCCCGGAGCCCGGAGCCTGGGCTGTCGCCGCCTCGAGGCCGCTAATACGTACCACGACCAGGGCCGCGAAGCCGAGGCAGAGCCACGAAAGCCTCTCCGCCGCCCTGGTATGACTTCTTTTCCCACCAGCGACGTCGCGTGCTTTTTCAAGCCGACAATCCCAGAAAGTCCGCAATCAGCGGCGCGATCTCTGGCAGGCATTCTTCGAGCGCAAAATGACCGGTATCGAAGAAGTGCAGTTGAGCGTCAGGAACGTCTCGGAGGATCGCCCGCGCACCCGCCTCCACGAAAAAGGGATCGTTGCGCCCCCAGACGACAAGCGTCGGCGGTTTGTGCTGTCGCAGCCAAGCCTGCCATTCCTCGTACCGAGCAAGATTGGTCTTGTAGTCAAAAGCCAGATCGCGCTGCGGCTGCTTGCGGCCGGGCAGATCGAGAAAATGCTGGTCAAGGGTCCAGCCATCCGGGGCAATCGCCGCAGGATCGCCGGCGCCACTCAGATACTGCATTTTCGTACCGTCAAGGGTGAGCAGGTTGTCCACCTGTTCGACGGCACCGTCGTCATGCGGCGTCAGCGCAATGAATGCACGGGCCGCCTCCGACAGCCCTTGGTGGTACAGATTGCCATTCTGGATGATCAAACCGGCGATGCGTTGGGGCATTCGCTGGGCCACGCGCAACCCCACCGGCGCACCGAAATCGAAAACATACAGGAAGAAGCGATTCAGCTCGAGCCGTTCGATGAAGCGGCTCACGACATCCGCGAGGTTATCGAAACTGTAGGTGAAAGGCCCCCCGACACTCGCCGGCTTCGGAACGTCGCTATGGCCGAACCCGGGATAGTCCAGGGCGATGATTCGGCAACGGCCGCCCAGGACCTCCATCAACCTTCGATACTGATGGGATGCGGAGGGAAATCCGTGCAGGAGGAGGAGAACCGGATCATCCGCACCGAGCGGCCGGGTCTCCCGATAGAAAATCTCCACTCCGCCAATCGTCACATGTTGATGGCGTATCGTCGGAATGACCCGCATGCGAATCCCTAATGGCTGAAATCGCAATAATGGCATTAGTGTTTACCCGACATGCATAATGTGTCAACCTATGGATCATGCATTAGCACCGATCGACGCCGTGAACGCATTTCAGCCGCTGATTGGCGAACCTGTCGCCTTGGATCTTGTGAACACTCGGCCGTTGTCGAATGAAGGTCCCAAAGATCTCATTGGCTCCCTCGACGGTCTTCGCGCCTGGCTCAAACTGCAGGAGGGCCGGCTGGTCGGGTTTTGCGACCACGATGCTCAAATGCTTGAGCCCAGCGACCTCAAACGTATCTGGAGAGTTCGAGACGTCGTTACGTCCCTCGTGGAGCGCTTGAGACACGATCGCGAGCCTCTTCCCGATGACGTCGAGGCACTCAACGCGATCCTTCGCAAGGCACCGCTGGTACGGCGTCTGGTGATCGACGCGGGAAATGTCAGCGCTGTCGAGGAATGGATTGGTTCGACCGGCGATCGATTGGCTGCTTGCCTCGCCTACGCAGGGCTCGACCTCATCATGGACCCTTCATGCCGTGGCATCCGTCAATGCGCCGCTGACAACTGCGTCATGCTGTTCATGCCCACCCATCCGCAACGACGGTGGTGCTCGCCGACGCGCTGCGGCAATCGCGAGCGCGTCGCTCGCCACTTCCGTCGTCGAAAGCCGGCCTGATTGGGCAGGCCGGTGCCGACGGGGGCCTGTCGCCCGCACTGCTGCCCGCACGGCCTCACATCACTCTGTTCGGCCGCCCGCCAGCGGAGGGGCTCACGGAATGCGGGACCGGCCAGATGGAGTTCTCTCCGGGCACGTGCCCACGGCGGATGGGATGCGGATCCACACTCCGTGCCCGATCGCTCCATGCGACCCATCCCGTCCCTTCGAAAAGCGGCTTCGGCGCGCCCGGTTCGATCCGCCCGGCCTGGATACTATTTTTGCGCGGTGGATTTGGCTTTCGTTACAGCCTCATGGATATCGGCAGCACCGCCCAGATCACCATTCTTGGTGCGTCCAGCACCCGGGCCTGCGCCGAGATCCGCCCCGGTGGTCGGATCAGCAGACGGATCCGACGTGGTCCGCGACACCATCTTGGTCGCCACTTTCGCGTCCTTCGAGCTCAGCTTCACCGTTGCGGTGCCATCACCCCCGTCCACCGGCATGACCTGTTCGAGATCGTCTACCCGGTCCCATTCCTCACCCTCGTTCCACGGTCCAGAGGCGTCGCCCTCCCCTTGTGACGTGTTGACGTACATGCTCGCGTACTTGGCGATGCCGGGAAGTTTCCCGGTCGGAAAATTGTTCTCTATGGCATAGAGCGCCTTCTCGAACGACTTCTGATGAGCGATCTCGCGCGTCATCAAGAAGCCCAGCGCATCCTTGATGCCAGGGTCGTCCGTGATGTTTATCAGTCGCTCATAGACAATCTTGGCGCGTGCCTCGGCCGCAATGTTCGAGCGAAGGTCCACTGTGGGCTCGCCCCGCGAGTCGACATAAGCAGCGGTCCACGGGACCCCAGCCGAGTCGCAGAGTGCAGGTGCGCCGCCAAACAGGATCGATTCCTTCACCGACGTACCGCTGGCGCCAACCATCATATAGAGATCGGCTTCTTTCATCTGACCTTCGGCCAGCTGTGCCTTGAGACCTTTGTTGAGCATGGTGACAATGGAGCCGACCACCTCGAGATGGCTGAGCTCTTCAGTAGCTATGTCCAGGAGCATGTCTCTGCGGCCGATGTCATCCTCACCCAACCCTTGAGTAAAATAGCGCATGGCTGCAGCAAGCTCGCCATCCGCGCCGCCGAACTGCTCCATGATCATGCACGCGAGCCGCGGATTCGGCTCTGAAACTCGTACAGTATATTGCAGTCGCTTGTTGTGCATGAACATGGGGGATACTCCGCGGTGGACTTGCCTAACCCCGCGCGCTCTCGAATGTTCCCTCGAGAGCGGAGCTAAAATGCTCGCTCGAGTTCGCCGGGCACGAGCCCACTCCAGGCCGAGTGACATCTCCCCGAGGCCGCTACGCCCGATCGGCGTCACGACCTCCAACGCGGACAGGCATTAACGCAACGCATTGGAGATCCGATTGCGATGGCGGTTGAGCATCAACCCGAGGGCGGACGCATTCGCCGAGCAGAACTCATATCGCGGAGCAGGAGCGCCTGGATGTGCGGGAACGGCCGCACGTTACTCGGCAGGATTCAGAGTCGGTATTGCTCCCGGGCAAAATCGCCGAGTCCGACTGCATCCAGCTTGCTGAGCGGCGCGAGGAAGGTGACCTGGATCACACCCGGAGCCCGGCCAATTTCGATCGCGCCGTTTATCGTGGCTCGATTGCGAATCTCAGCCACCGTCACGCCGAGCAGCTTCGCAGCGCGCGCCAGTCCGTTATCGATCGCGGCGTTGAGATTCGCCGCAGTGCCGATGACGGAGATCGGCGCAAGCGGCTCGATTTCCGCCACGCCCCATTGCGCCGCCAGTCGCTGGGCCTTGGCCTTCTCGGCCTCGGTGAAGGGGCGTGCCATTGGCGGCAGATCTTCCTCCAGCGGGAACAGCACCGGGCCGTCCAGCGGATAGTTCTTGACCACCTGGACCTGCAGGGTCACGCTTCCAGCCACGTCCATCGTATGCCCGGCAATTTCGCCATCGCCCTGGCCGGCATGCATGTCGCCCATGTAGATACCGGCGCCTTTCACCTTGACGGGGCATACGAGGATCGCGCCGGCCCGCACCGCATCGATATCCATGTGGCCGTCTGTCTTGTGTTCGGCGAGCTGTTCGGCCGTGATGCCGTAGGCATGGGGGGCGCCGACGAGGAAGGCGCCGAAATCTCCGGCATTGTGGCTGTCGGGCATGGCCATCGACGGGCAGGTACCGAGTTGCCCAAGGAAGGGCCGCATCCGCACCAGCGTGCCGGGCATGTCTGAGGGCGCAAAGTTCAGGATCGAATGCTGGCGGCTTGCGTCCGGCAGGGCCGAGTAGTGGTCGGCCCGTCTCGCCATGGTTTCGGCGGCCTGTTTCGGCACGGTCAGTCCAACCGCGCGCGTGTCATCGAAGGTGACGGTGTAGCCGTGGACAATCTCGAAAGGCTTCACCGCATTGCCGCAGACGTTGCATCGCACGGAATCCTGGCCAACGCCCTCGATATGGGTTTCTGGCCAGACGGTGTCGCAGGTCGGGCACCGCGCGGCAACGTAGGGATCTCCGAGGCAAAACCCCTCGGGCGAACTGTCGTGCCCGGAGGCGGTCGCAATCGAGGTCACAGTGATGTCTCGAATGCGGATAGCCACGCCATCCCCGATTTCCGCGCCGGCAACCAGGACGGGCTGCGTCACCTCATGGCCGCCGCGCAGACTTGGGGTGATCATCGGCCCCCAGCAGCCGGGAGCCGTATTTGCGATGATGGTTCCGCCATTCTCGACCGGGCCGAGCATCGGGCCATCCGGGTCGAGCACGCTGTTGGTGAAGCTGTCTACGACGACGCTCCGCCTGGCCGAACCTTCTGCATTGCTGCCATCAGTCATGCCCGGCTCCTCGGCTACGGAAGTCCTGAAGCATCAGCTTACGTTGCGGAGGACAAATGACAAGTGCGGGCCGTGGGAGACGTGATCGTGTCACCCTCGGTTGCCGCCGTTATCGCCCGCTCGACAGTCGCCGCAACGTGGCGCGACCGCGCGGGTGCTGCTTCTCAGCGGGCAGCCTTTGTCGTTGGGGCAAAGGACGTTCAGCCTGTTGGTGGTGCTGGTCGATGCGAACGAACCGGCGGTCGCGAAGGACACAGGGATGAGCCCGATCGCTGCAATGACGGGCATGGCGCGACCGGATCCGCGCTTGGAGCGATTGCCGTCAGGTAGCAGACAATTGGATCGGCATCGCTATCTCTTGAAGATAGTCGCCAGATCGAGCGGCCCGGCAGGGTTTCCCGTCAGATCGAGATGTTCCTGGATATGCTTCAGGTGCCGTTCCATGGTGGCCGCCGCCAATTCGGCATCGCGACCCTCTATCGCTTTCAGGATGGCCGTATGATCGTCCGAGCGGCAATTGGCCAGCCCCGGCGCTCCGAAGATCCCGATGATGAGCGACGTACGCGGGATCAACTCCTTCATGGTGCGCAGCATCACGGAATTCCCAGCGACCTGTGCAAGCAAGCTGTGGAACTGGCCTGAAAGGCGGATGGCGTCACGCCGCCGGCCGTCACGATGCGCCTCGTGCTCCAGTTCGATATGGCGGCACAACGCGCCAATTTCCGCTTCCGAAGCTCGCTGAACGGCCAACCGCGCAATGGTCGGCTCAATCGCCAGCCGGGCCTCGAAGATCTCGTTCGCCTGCTCGGGCGTTGGCGAGGCGACGAACGCACCCCGGTTCGCTTGCAGCTCGACGATCTCCTGCGCGGCTAGAAGCAGGAGCGCACGCCTTATTCGCATGCGCCCGACGCCGAACGCCGTGCACAGCGCGGCTTCCGCCAGCTTGGCTCCCGGCGGCAGGCGTTGCTCGACGATAGCTTCGAATATCCGCTCAACGATCTCCTCCTCGGTGATATCATCGGCTTCAACCCGAGAGGGTGGATTGCGGTGTGCGAGATTCATCATTCACCAATCTGCCTGGCGCGCATCGATTGAGAACACCTAAGACCCCCGCTTGTTCACAACAAGCGGCCGCCCTGTTCTATATCCCGCCTTTTTCGTTGACACCATTGTTAACAACCTGAATGATGCCTTTTGCGGAACGGACCGGCCCCGAGTGGACACAAGAGTTCGACCGACGAGCGGAACCAAGAAATGGGAGTTACTCCAATGCTACGTCGTACCTTCCTGGCCGCAGCTAGCTGTTCGGCGCTGGCCGCCAGCCTTTACGTTGTCAGCCCCGCCTTTGCCGCCAACCAGAAGCTCAAGATTGGCTTCGTCGGAGTCACCTCAGGCCCCGCGGCAGCTTGGGGTATTTCCAACCAGCGCTCGATGGAGACCCGCGCCGCTTGGCTAAACGAGCTCGGCGGCGTCAAGATTGGCGATGCCACCTATGACATCGAGATCGTAGCGTTCGACGATCAGAAAGATCCCAAGCGCGCCATCGCCGGAATGGAGAAGATGGCACAGGAGGGCATCCACTATGTTGTCGGCCCCAATGTCGATGACGGTGCCGCCGCGGTGCGCCCCGTGGCCGAGCAGAATGGGATCATGTACTTCCCCTACTCCTTCCCGAAGGAGCTCTACACGCCCCCGGCTTCGAACGCGATTCTCGGAATGGTCGCCAACTATCAAAGCGGGCCAGCGATCTATAAGTATCTGATGGAAAACCGGGGCGTGAAGAAAGTCGCTTTCGTCGCCGCCAACGAATCCGATCCGCTCAGCCAGCGCGATTCGGGCGTCGAGGCAGCCAAGGCGCTCGGCCTGGATGTCGTTTCAGACAGCGTGACCTATCAGGTCGACACGACCGACTTTACGCCCGTCCTGCTGCCGGTCATCCAGACGGCACCAGACCTTCTGGTTCTTTCCGGTGTCTCGCCAGCCAATGCACCGCAGCTGATCCGCTCCGCGAGAGAACTGGGATACCAGGGCCTCATCTCGACCGAAACCGCGCAGGACGCACAGGTGCTGGCCGAAGGAGCCGGCGACCTCGCCGACGGGTTCATTTCCGTTGGCGGCGCCTCGACGCCGGAACTCGCCAGCGAGACGATGAACGAATTCGTCGAGCGCTATACGAAGATGTTCGGCGAATACAACGACGAGTCCAACACCAAGGTCTACGCGCTGGAATACATCATCGAGACGCTCAAGGCGAACCCGGCTGCCATTGATAACGTCGAAGAGTTCAAGAAGACGATCGATACATTCAGCGCGCCCAACCCCTTCATGAAGGGCGACGCCAAGCTTGCCTATGTCGGAACGACGTCGTTCGGACAGAAGCGCCAGGTTTCGGTGCCGCTGGTCGTGAACGAGTTCAAGGGTGGGAAGTTCGAGACGCTCTTCGTCGCGCAAGTAGACTGATCTCTTTGGCGACCTTGTGCGCGGGGGATGGGGCGTAAGCCCGCCCCCGCCTGCATAGCCCGTCCTTACGCGACCTTCCCTCTATGTGGAATATGAGAGCGGCATGGAACAGATCATCGCGAATGGTCTCTATCTTGGCGCGCAGTATGCGCTGATCGCCCTCGGCCTCACGCTCATCTTCTCGCTGATGAACGTGCTCAACTTCGCCCACGGGCAGATGTACGTGTTCGGAGGCTTCGTCACCTACACTGTCGTGGCGCAGTTCGGCCTGCCCTTTGTCGTGGGCCTGATCGCTTCCGCCGTCACATTGGCGGTGATGGGAGCGCTCATCGAGAAGTTTCTGTTCCGGCCTGTAATACGTCGCTCGAAACGCGACGAATCCACCATGCTCCTTGCGGCAGGCGTCGCCTTCTTCTTCGACGCAGTGATCCTGCTGCTGTTCGGCGAGAAGCAGCGCGGCGTGCCCAAGATCGTCAACGGCGTGTTCAACTGGGACATGCGCATCATCATGCCCTATGACCGCATTCTGATCGGCGTTCTGGCGGTCGCCATCATCGTCGCGTTCATCCTGTTCATGCAATATTCCAAAGCTGGGCGCGCTATGCGGGCGCTGGCGCAGGATCGCGCGGCCGCCCAGCTCATGGGAGTCGACGTAGATCGCTATTCGATGATTGGCTTTGCGCTCGGCGCGATGCTTGCCGGCCTCGTCGGAGCCCTCCTCGTTACCATTACCGGCGTCAACCTCGGCATGGGCGGACCGACCTCGATCAAGGCCTTCATGATGATCATGATCGGCGGCGCCGGCGTTATCTCCGGCGCGATCGTAGGAGGGTTCATCCTCGGCATGATGGAAAGCATCGGTCTTTCGGTGCTGTCTTCCTACGGCGACATCACCTACCTCGTCATATTCGCAACCTTGATGATCTTCCTCGCCATCCGGCCCCAGGGCCTGATGGGCAAGCCTTGGGGTTGAGCCAATGACCGTCACAGATCAACCGCGCGCCGCGGCCCGGCCCGCAGGCAGGGTCCTGGGGCTTGCCGCCTTCCTGATCGGCGTCTTCGTTGTCGTGCCGCTCTTGATTTCAGCCACCGGACGGTGGGACTTCTACTATACGCTCACCTCCGTCGCCCTGCTGTCGGTAGGAGCGGCCGGCGTCTGGCTGACCTTCTACATCGGTCGCATCAATATTGGTCAGGGCGCCTACGCCCTGATCGGCGGTTACGTGTCGGCCATCCTGATCACCAAGGCCGGCTTCAGCTTCTGGCTTACCTTGCCGCTTGCCGGCCTTTTCTGCGCTGCCGTCTCGGTGCTGATCGGCCTACCGATCCTTCGGCTGCGTGGCGTCTACTTCGCCATGGTGACGCTGGTGCTGACCGAGGTCGCGCGCCTGACCGCCCTCGCACTGCCGCTCACCAACGGCGCGAAGGGCATTACCTCCATTCCGCTGCCTGGCGGCATCTCGATATTCGGAATCACCATCATCCCGGATTTCAAGACGCTGGCCAATCCGAAGCTGGCTTTCTATCTGGTGGCGGCGACACTGATGGTCGCCAGCTATCTGGTCCTTTGGCGCATCGTCAATTCGCGCCTGGGCCATCTTTGCCGCAGCCTCCAGCAAAACGAGGAACTCTCCGCCTCGATCGGCGTCAACACCGCGATGCTACGCGTGCTCGCCTATGCAATCTCCAGCTTCTTCGGGGGCATCGCCGGCGCGATGTTCGTGGCGATCTCGCAATCGATCTACCCCTCCTCGTTCGTGGTGCAGGATAGCGTGAACTTCATGCTCTACTGCTTCCTCGGTGGCCTGGGATACGTCTTCGGCCCGATGCTCGGCACGTTGCTGCTCTATTTCGGCTGGGACCTGCTCTCGATGGCCAAGCAGTTTCAATTGCTCATCTATTCCGGTTCGATGATCGCGCTGATGCTGGTCCTGCCGAACGGGGTCTTGAGCCTGTTCGATCGCAAGGGGAGCGGAAATTGACCCCGATCCTCGAAGTCAGAAACGTCACCAAGCGCTTTGGCGGCCTGATCGCCAACAACGACGTCACCTTCGACGTCGCCAAGGGCGAGATCCTGTCGGTCATCGGTCCGAACGGCGCCGGCAAGTCGACCCTGTTCAAGCAGATCGCCGGCTTCGTGACGCCTACCTCCGGCGAGGTAAGGTTCAACGGCGTGCGCATCTCCGGTTTGCCGCCTCACAAGGTGGCGCGCATGGGCATAGTTCGCACGTTCCAGGAAACCACCATCTTCCGCTCAATGACCGTGCGGGAGAACGTGATAGTCGCCCACCATCTGCGCTCGAAGGCAAGCCTTTGGGGCTATTTCATCGGCACCGCGCAGGCACGCGCCGACGAGGAGGAATTCGCGCGCTCGGCCGACGAGATCGTGGATTTCCTCGGCCTTTCTGCGATCCGCAACGAACTGGCCTCGAACCTGCCGCAGGGCCACTTGCGGGCGCTCGGCATGGCGATCGGCCTCGCCACCAGCCCGCAGGTCATCCTGCTTGACGAGCCCTTCGCCGGCATGAACCATGACGAGACGATGCGCATGGTCGGGCTGGTGCGGCGCCTGCGCGACGAACGCGGCGTGACCGTCCTGCTGGTCGAGCACGACATGCCGGCCGTCATGAAGATCTCGGACCGCATCGTCTGCATCAATTTCGGAGAGAAAATCGCCGAGGGAACGCCGGCGGAAATCCAGGCAAACCCACGCGTCATCGAAGCCTATCTTGGCTCCGAGGACGCGGCGATCGGAATTTGACGCCATGGCAAAGATGCTGAGTTTCGACGACGTCGAGCTGTACTACGACCACGTCTACGCATTGAAGGGCGTGTCGATCGAGCTTCACGAGGGCGAGACGGTGGCGCTGATCGGTGCCAACGGCGCTGGCAAGTCCTCCGTTCTCAGGGCGATCACTGGCCTGCAGAAGATCAGGTCGGGCTCCATCACGTATATGGGCGAGAGGCTGGACGGAACACCACCCGCCCAAGTCGTGCGCAAGGGCATTGCGATGGTCCCGGAGGGCCGGCGCGTCTTTCCGCTGATGAGCGTGAAAGACAATCTTCTGATGGGCGCGTTCACCCGCACCGACAAGGCCGAAACGCAGCGCACGCTGGAGAGTGTCCTGACCCGCTTTCCGCGACTGCGCGAGCGCTTCCATCAACAAGCCAGCACGCTGTCCGGGGGAGAGCAGCAGATGATGGTGATCGGCCGTGCGCTGATGGCGCGGCCCAAACTGCTCCTGCTCGACGAGCCAAGCCTGGGCATCGCTCCGAAGCTGGTCCAGGACATTGCGCGCTCCATCGTCGCGATCAGCCGCGACGAAGGCGTCTCGGTGCTGCTCGTGGAACAGAACAGCCGCATGGCACTCTCCATCTCGAATCGAGCCTACGCCCTGTCCACGGGGCAGGTCGTGCTGTCGGGCAACTCGCGCGACCTGCTCAACGACGACCGCGTCAAGGCCGCCTATCTGGGCGGCGAGCTCTAATCCGCCACGCAGCCAGGTGCACCATGCGCATTCTTGTTATCAATCCGAACACGACTGCCTCGATGACCGAGAAGATCGCGGCCTCGGCGCGCCGGATCGCCTCGCCGGGCGTCGAGATCGTGGCGCGCAATCCAACGCACGGTCCGGCCTCGATCGAAGGCTATTACGACGAGGCGATGTGCCTTCAGGGCGTCATGGACATCATTCACGGCACACCGGCTTTCGACGCCGTCGTCATCGCCTGCTTCGACGACACCGGCCTCGACGCCGCCCGCTGCCTGACTGACCGGCCGGTGGTCGGCATCGGCGAAGCCGGGTTTCACATGGCGTCGATGATTTCGAACAAGTTCTCCGTGGTCACCACGCTGGCGCGCTCCGTGCCTGCTCTGGAGCACAATCTGCATCGCTACGGTCTGTGGGCGCGCTGCGCGCGGGTGCGCTCGTCCGGGGTCGCCGTGCTCGAACTGGAAGACCCGGCGAGCGACGCCAGCGCGCGGATCAACGAGCAGATCCGTCTCGCCATCACCGAGGACCACGCCGAGGCGATCGTGCTTGGCTGCGCCGGGATGACCGATCTTACAGACAGATTGACCGCCCAACATGGACTACCGGTGCTCGATGGCGTGAGTTGCGCCGTGACTTTGTGCGAGGCCATGGCGCGGCTCGGGCTGAGAAATTCTCCCGTTGGAGGTTATGCCCCGGTTCCCGCGGCCAAGCTGCCGAATCGACCCGTTGCCGACACGGCACGAATTGGGCGTGGATAGCAAAGGCCCTCCCCTCGGTTCCGCGCTGCGATGGCGCGGCAATGCCTGCTTCAAGCCGTCCTCCGATAACGGGGTCGAGCGACCGCATCTCGTTCACTCATCGTCATCGTCCACAGCTTGTCCCCAGTTTGCGAAGTCGCCGTGAGAACACCCGCTCACGGTGCGGTCATGCAAAATGACTGCATCTGCGTCCCATGATTCACAACGTGGGAAAATCGGTGGAAACTTGGCCTGTTGACAACGCGGCTCCGGCGCAGGCTTCGATCCGGTTGACGATGCCTCCCGCACTCCTCGCAGCTTCCGGACCGTCGCGCCGTCCATCGGCCGTGCCGCCAGCACAGCCTCACAGTGAGCGGCGGGACGCACCTCTCCCCACCGAGGACGGGCACCTCTCCTTCAGGAGAGGAGGAAGTTCGGTTGCTTATAATCAGGACCTCGTCGGGCCATTTCCCCGACCTGTCTGGGGCGTACCGCCGCCTCCGCGCAGGCGGTCGAGGGCAGACTTCACCATGGAGTCGGGCGGATCGTAGAGCGCCAGCTCCGCTGGGGTCGGTGACTCGAAGCGGCTCCACCATCTGGCGAGGTCGTCGCGTCCGATGCGGAACGTGCCGGGCGGAAGGTCGGCGTTGCGCCGCCTCAGGCGCGCCCAGAGCTCCTCGAAGGGAACGTCGAGAAGACAGAGCTGGACCTGGGCGCCCACCGCGTGCGCCTCTTCACGGCAGGTGTCGCGTTCGGCCCTGGACCACACTCCCCAGTCCACCACGACATTGAATTGCAGCCTCAGCGCGTCGAGGGCAACCTGCCACTGCAGGCTCTCGACCCGCCCCCGCCACGGCCCGGTTTCGGCATCCGCGGTCGAGATCCCGGGGTAGAGCCGATGCATCCAGTCGTCCCCGGTGAGACGGAGAGCCGGCGCCTCCCGTTCGAGGATCCTGGCGAGCGACGTCTTGCCCGAACCGGGAAGTCCGCACGTGAGATAGAGCGTGGGCATGGGAACTCCCTGATCAAGTCCGTGATGAACCGCGCGACAAGCGCGTCGCTCACGCCGCTGATGCGCGGCCAATCAGAGATGCGTTGCCATGTCCTGCTCCCGATCCATCCAGGCGAACACCGGACCGCCCCGATTCCCGATGGCGAGGCGAGCCTCCGGCAAGGCGCAAAGGTCGTGGTGCCGCCACGGCCGAGCGGTTCGACGACGCGCCCGCCGGGGGTGTTCGGATCGGATACATCCGACCTGACTCCTTCGGATCCGCCCGGGCGCGATGCTCCAGATCGCGCTATGGCGAGCTCGACTTTCCGCCAGAGGCCATCCGGCAGAAAGTTCGATGTTCGTCGGACACGGTCTACGCCCGCCTGCCGGGTGGATCAATGCGAGGGGCCGGTGATTCCCTCTCCGATTGCGGGTCCCTCCCCGACCGGTTCGCCTCGCCGGGCTGCCTTCAGCGGCAGCCGGACGCGAGCCGGCCCCCGCCTCGCCCGATTCGGTTCCGGGGACGCGACCACCCTCCTGCCGAGAGTCTTCGCAGCCTGCCTGTTTTGACGATGTTTTTCCCCATGCGACGCTGGGTCAACTGTGAACGAAGCGAAAAGGCGCATTGTCGGCCTTGTCTCCCCCCGGACGATTTGCTAAAGCCCGCCCGCCGGTTACGACCGGTCCATTCGCGGCGTGCGGTCGTGGCGGAATTGGTAGACGCGCAGCGTTGAGGTCGCTGTGGGGCAACCCGTGGAAGTTCGAGTCTTCTCGACCGCACCAAGCCGATCTGAGGCCCTTCGGGTGGCCTCCTATTCGATCCCCTTTTCGAATCTTCTCCCGGCCTCCAAAGCCGTTCCGGCTTGCGCTCGCCCGCACAGGTCCGCGTGAGACGACGACCGGGAAGGATGCGGCGCCGCAAGGCCGTCCCGCCGCTGCGCCCGCTCCCGCAGACGTGCGGGCTGCAGGCCGGCGCTGGACGCGGTGGGAGCGCGCGCCTATCTTTGCCTTTTCAGGACCTTCGATGAGCCGCAGCACCATCCAGCAGAGCCTTCTTCCCGTCGCCGGCACGCCGCCGGTCGAGTGGCTGGTGACGCCCGGCCTGACGCCCTACGAGGATGCCGTCGCCTTCATGGAGCGCCGCGTGGCCGAAATCCGCGAGGGCACCGCCGGGGAGCTGGTATGGCTGGTGGAACACCCGCCGCTCTACACGGCCGGCACCAGTTCGCGCAGCGAGGACCTTATCGACGCCAACCGCTTTCCCGTGCACCGCAGCGGGCGCGGCGGCGAGTACACTTACCACGGGCCCGGCCAGCGCGTGGCCTACGTCATGCTCGACCTGAAGCGGCGCCGCGAAGACGTGCGCGCCTTCGTGGCGGCGCTCGAGGACTGGATCATTGCCACCCTGGCGGCCTTCAACGTGCGCGGCGAGCGGCGCGAGGACCGGGTCGGCGTGTGGGTGGTGCGACCCGACCGTCCGCCCGGGCCGGACGGCTCGCCGGCCGAAGACAAGATTGCCGCCATCGGCATTCGGCTGCGCCGCTGGGTGTCGTTCCACGGCATTGCGCTCAACGTCGAGCCCGACCTTTCGCATTTCGGCGGCATCGTGCCCTGCGGCATCAGCGACCATGGCGTCACCAGCCTCGTTGATCTCGGCCTGCCGCTGACGATGGCGGATGTAGACGTCGAGCTGAAGGCGGCCTTCGAGCAGGTCTTCGGGCCGACCGTGGCGGTCGCCCTCGATCCGCGCATGGCCGGATGAGGGCGAGAGGCGCCCTCGCCGCACTCCTCGCCGGCCTGTGGCTCGCGACGGCAGCCGTTCCCTCCGGCGCCCAGCAGCAATCGGACCTTGTCGCCCCCGAAACGGCCGCGAGCGGCGCGAACGCCGCTCCTGTCACGGCAAGCCGCCAGATCGTCGTCTCCGCCCACCCGGCCGCCACGGCGGCCGGGCTGGAGGCGCTGCGGCTCGGGGGCAGCGCGGCCGACGCGGCGATCGTCGTGCAGACGGTGCTCGGATTGGTCGAGCCGCAGTCGTCGGGCCTGGGCGGCGGCGCCTTCCTCCTTTGGTACGACGCGCAAAGCCGCGAGCTTACCAGCTTCGACGCGCGCGAGACCGCGCCGACCGCCGCCACCCCCGACCTCTTCCGGCTGCCCGACGGCAAGTCACTCGGCTTCTTCGACGCGGTGGTCGGCGGCCGCTCGGTGGGCACGCCCGGCGTGCCGCGGCTGCTCGAGGCCATCCATCGCCGCTACGGCCGGCGTCCGTGGGCGAGCCTGTACGAGCCGGCCATCCGCCTGGCGGAGGACGGCTTTGCCGTGTCGCCCCGGATGGCCGAATCGATCGCCCTCGATGCCGAACGCCTCGCCTCCCAGCCCTCCACGCGTGCCTATTTCCTCGACGCTCAGGGCAAGCCGCTGCAAGCCGGCGCGCGGCTCAGAAACCCCGCCTATGCCGAAACGCTGCGGGCGATCGCCGCGGGCGGCGCCGACGCCTTCTACCGGGGCGCGCTCGCCCGCGCGATCGTCGACGCCGTACAGTCTCATGCGACCAATCCGGGCCTGCTGACCGAAGACGACCTCGCCGCCTACCGCGTCAAGGAACGCGCGCCGGTCTGCATCGCCTATCGCGGCCACGACGTCTGCGGAATGGGCCCGCCCTCCTCCGGCGGCATTGCCGTCGGCCAGATCCTCGGCCTCGTCGAGCCCTTCGACCTGGCGGGCCTCGGCGCCAGCGATCCGGTTGCCTGGCGCCTCATCGGCGACGCCACGCGGCTCGCCTTCGCCGACCGCGAGCGCTACCTCGCCGACAGCGACTTCGTCTCCATCCCGCGCGGCCTGCTCGATCGGGGCTATCTCGCCTCGCGCTCCGCGCTGCTGCGCCGCGACACGGCGCTGCCGCCCTCCGAGGCCGTCGCCGGCGACCCGCCCTGGGACAAGGCGGAGCTGCGCCGGGATGGCGTCAGCGCAGAGATCCCCTCGACCTCGCATTTCGTCATCGTCGACGCCGACGGCAACGTCGCGTCGATGACGACGTCGATCGAGAACGCCTTCGGCGCGCGGCTGATGGTCGGCGGCTTCCTGCTCAACAACCAGCTCACCGACTTCGCCTTCGGGCCGGCGAGCGGCGGGCAGAACGTCGCCAACCGCGTCGAACCCGGCAAACGTCCCCGCTCGTCCATGGCGCCGACCATCGTGCTACGCGACGGCAGGCCCGCCTTCGCGCTCGGATCGCCCGGCGGCAGCAACATCATCCCCTATGTCGCCAACGCGCTGATCGCACTGATCGACTGGCGCCTCGACATCCAGGCGGCGGTCGCCATGCCGCACATGCTGAACCGCTTCGGCACCTACGAGTTGGAAGCGGGCACATCCGGGGAACGGCTTGCCGACGACTTCAGGGCGCTCGGCTACGAGGTCGAGATCAAGGGGCTGAATTCCGGCCTCAACGCCGTCGCCTGGACTTCCGCCGGCATGCAAGCCGGCGCCGATCCGCGCCGCGAGGGCGCGGCGGCTGGCGATTGAGGCTTTCCGCTCAAAGCGCCCCGATCCAGAACGAAGCCACCACGAGAAAGCTGCTCATGCAGACGAGCGACAGGACATCCCTCACCAAATCAGGCATCGCACCCTCCTGTACCTGTGATGTTTCCAATTTGTTCTAATTTTGTTCCTTCGTCAAGCACGCGCGACGGAACGCGCCGACGACCTGCGACAAAGTCGGCGCGATGGTTAATTGCGGCGGGAGGTGGGGCGCACGGGCGCTGCGTGCGGGGCTTGCCCCCACCCGCAGCATTACTACTCGGTCACGATTGAAATGACGGGCGGCAGCGCCGCTCAGAGCGGCGCGATGCGTCCTTCGTGCAGGGTGACGCGGCGGTCCATGCGGGCCGCGAGCTCGTGGTTGTGCGTGGCGATCAGCGCAGCCAGCCCGGACTGGCGCACCAGTGCCTGCAGGGCGTCGAAGACATAGTGGGCGGTTGCCGGGTCGAGGTTGCCGGTCGGCTCGTCGGCCAGCAGCACCAGCGGCGCGTTTGCGACGGCGCGGGCGATCGCCACCCGCTGCTGCTCGCCGCCCGACAGTTCGCCCGGGCGATGGTCGCCGCGCTTGCCGATCTGCATGTAGTCGAGGAGCTGCAGCGCGCGCACCCTCGCCTCCTGGCGGCTCAGGCCCTTCACGAGCTGCGGCAGCATGATGTTCTCCACGGCGGAGAACTCCGGCAGCAGGTGGTGGAACTGGTAGACGAAGCCGATGTCGTTGCGCCGGATCGCGGTGCGCTCGTCGTCGGACAGCCGGCCGCAGGCGCGCCCGGCGAGAATCACGTCACCGGCGTCGGGCCGCTCCAGCAGCCCCGCCGTATGCAGCAGCGTCGACTTCCCGGTGCCCGACGGGGCCACCAGGGCCACCATCTCGCCGGCCTTGAGCGCAAAGTCGACGCCGTTCAGGATGGTCAGCTTCCGCTGGCCCTGCTGGTAGTGGCGTTCGACCGCCTTCAGTTCGAGAACAGCCGCCATCACTCGTAACGCAACGCTTCGACGGGATCGAGCCGGGCGGCGCGCCAGGCGGGGAACACGGTCGCAAGGAAGGACAGGATCAGCGCCATCAGAACCACCGAGAGGGTCTCGCCGAAATCCATGCGGGCCGGGAGCTGGCTCAGGAAGTAGAGTTCGGGATTGAACAGCACCGTGCCCGACAGCCAGGAGAAGAACTGGCGGATGCGCTCGACGTTGAGGCACACCACGATGCCCAGAACCACCCCGGCGACCGTGCCGGCAACGCCGATGGCCGCGCCCGTCATCAGGAAGATGCGCAGGATCGCGCCGCGTGTCGCGCCCATGGTGCGCAGGATGGCGATGTCGTGGCCCTTGTCCTTCACCAGCATGATCAGCCCGGAGATGATGTTCAGCGCCGCGACCAGAACGATCAGCGTCAGGATCATGAACATGACGTTGCGTTCCACCTGCAGGGCGGAGAAGAAGGTCTGGTTCCGCTGTCGCCAGTCGGTGATGTAGATCGGCCGCTGCGCGGCCTCCTCGATCGCGGCCTTGAGCCCGTCGACGCCGTCGGGATTGTCGACGAAGATTTCGATCGTCTCGGCCTGCCCCTCGAGGTTGAAGAAGAGCTGCGCCTCCGGGAGCGGCACGAACACCATGGAGGCGTCGTATTCCGACATGCCGACCTCGAAGATCGCGGCCACCGGATAAGTCTTCACGCGCGGCGTGGTGCCGAAGGGCGTGATGTCGCCCTCAGGGGCGACCAGCGTGATGCTGTCGCCCAGCACCAGCCCGAGATTGTCGGCCATGCGCTGCCCGATCGCCACGCCGTCGCCGGTGGTAAAGCCGACCAGCGAGCCCTGCCGGATGTTGCTGGCCACAAGCGAGATCTTGGCGAGGTCCTCGCCGGAGAGGCCTCGCACCAGGGCCCCGGTGCCGGGCCCGGCCGCCCCGGAGGCCAGCACCTGGCCGTCGATGGTTGGAATGGCGAAGGTGACGCCGGCCACGCCGGAAATGCGCTTGGCGATCGCGTCGTAGTCGTCGAGCGGCAGGTCGACGGGCTGCACCACCATATGACCGTTCAGGCCGAGGATGCGCGACAGGAGTTCCGCGCGGAAGCCGTTCATGACGGCCATCACGATGATCAGCGTCGCCACGCCCAGCATGATGCCGAGGAAGGAGATCGAGGCGATCACCGAGATCACCGTCTCCTTGCGTTTCGAGCGCAGGTAGCGCCAGGCCACCATCCGCTCGAAATGCGAGAACGGCCCCGCCCCGGCGGTGCGTCCCGACTGCGTGGCTGGCGCGGCGGTCACCGGGTTGCCCCGACCTCGGAGAGCAGCTCCGCCACGGGCCGCGTCTCACGCGCGCCGGTCGCGCGGAGCTTGATCTCGACCTCGCCGGCGGCGGCGCCGCGCGGGCCGACGATAACCTGGCGCGGCAGGCCGATCAGGTCCATGGTCGCGAACTTCGCCCCGGCGCGCTGGTCGGTGTCGTCCACCAGCACGCTGAGCCCCGCCGCCTCGTAGGCCGCCTCGACTTCGGCGCAGATGCGGTCGCAGTCCGCGTCGCCGGGCTTCATGTTCACCACGCCGACGTCGAAGGGCGCGACCGCTTCGGGCCAGATGATGCCGTTCTCGTCGTGGCTCGCCTCGATGATCGCGGCGATCAGGCGGCTTGGCCCGATGCCGTAGGAGCCCATCGAAACGTAGTGCTCCTTGCCGTCGGGGCCCGCCACCTTGGCATTCATCGGCTTCGAATACTTCTCGCCGAAGTGGAAGATGTGGCCGACCTCGATGCCCCGCGCGGAAAGCTGGTCCTGGGCCGGGATGGCGTTCCAGGCCGACTCGTCGTGCATTTCGTCGGTCGCCGCATAGGGCGTCGTCCAGTCCTTCACGATTCCCGCGATTTCGGCGTCGTTGCGGAAGTCAGTGTCCGCACCGGGCACCGGCAGGTCGAGGAAATCGCGGTGGCAGAACACCTGGCTCTCGCCGGTGTCGGCCAGGATGATGAACTCGTGGCTGAGGTCGCCACCGATCGGGCCGGTGTCGGCGCGCATCGGGATCGCCTTGAGCCCCATGCGCGTGAAAGTGCGAAGGTAGGAGACGAACATGCGGTTGTAGGCCGCCTTGGCGCCCTCATAGTCCAGGTCGAAGGAATAGGCGTCCTTCATCAGGAACTCGCGCGAGCGCATGACGCCGAATCGCGGCCGCACCTCGTCGCGGAACTTCCACTGGATGTGGTAGAGGTTGAGCGGCAGGTCCTTGTAGGACTTCACGTAGGTGCGGAAGATGTCCGTCACCATCTCCTCGTTGGTCGGGCCGTACAGCATCTCGCGATCCTGCCGGTCCTTGATGCGCAGCATTTCCTTGCCGTAGTCGTCGTAGCGTCCGCTCTCGCGCCACAGCTCGGCCGACTGGATCGTCGGCATGAGGATTTCCAGCGCGCCAGCGCGGTTCTGCTCCTCGCGGATGATGCGGCAGACCTTGTCCAGCACACGCTTGCCGAGCGGCAGCCAGGAGAAGCTCCCCTGCCCCTGCTGCCGGATCATGCCGGCTCGCAGCATCAGGCGATGCGAGACGATTTCCGCCTCGCGCGGTGTCTCTTTCAGGATGGGCAAGAAGTAGCGCGAAAGCCGCATGGAACCGTCCGGTGGAAGAGCGCGGATGCCGTCAGGAATCGACGGTCGGCAGCAGTGATTTGGTGGCGCTTCATAGCGATTTCGTGGCGAAATGGGAACCCGAAGCGGCCGACATTCCGCCCTTGCGTCCGTCTGCCTCATTCTTGAGCAGGCCCTGCGGAACGGTTGTGCACTGCAGCACATCAAACCGTGTTTCCCAGAAAAATTTGTCGTGACATCGCCGAGAAACTTGGTCTAAGGTGCTCGCCATAATCGAGAGAGCGAAACGCAATTTGCTCTCCTACGCGGTCAAGTCTTGGGAGGATGCGATCTAGGCGCGGTTACTCGCAGCCGCCGGAAACGGAAAGCAGATCGGACGCGTTAAAATTGCAAGGCTTCGCGCCTTGCTTTTTTTTTGTGCAGTTTTCGGACCCGCCCCCAAACGGTCAGCCTGCTGCCGGCTGATCCGGCAGGAGCAACGAGGGCAGGAACCGCCTCCCCTCGGCCGCCGGCGGCACGGTCACACCATTCTGGGCTCCCGCGGCCTCCCTTGCGCGCATTCGAGAGAACTCCGGGGCCAGTCCCCGGCATCGGCAGCCGCGCCATAGGTCGAATCAAGGAAGCGCATCAAAGTGCGCGCCGGATCGGCACTGCGTCGCACGGCCTCGTAGGGCAGCAGGAACTCGCCCAGCCTGACGTCGAACCACGCCTCTGAAGGCTCCACCTTCCGTTCGGCGAATCCTTCCGGGGTTGGATAGGCGTAGGAATAGAACATCGCGTCATCGACCCCCGCACCGCCCGGCCAGAACCCCGCCGACGACACCTCGTGGCTGTAGGCTTCCCGCGTGATTCTGTCGGGGAGCCCCGGGATGCCGCCGGGGTGCAGGGGAGCAGTTCGGCCCGAGAAACGCGTGACGGCCAGGTCGAATGAGCCCCAGAAGAGATGCACGGGCGACACCTTGCCAATGAAGCCCGTGCGGAACTGCTGGAATAGGCTGGCGATGCGCACAAGGGCCCGATGGAAGCGCTGCACGGCCTGCGCATCGTAGGGCCTCCTCGCTTCGTCCTCAGCGAAGGGAACCGGATCGGCGATTTCGCTGGGAATGCCGTGCATCGTGGGCGTCCCACCCACCGCGCTGATGGCCCTGACGGTTTCGCCGAAGAACGTGGCGACGCTCATCGCGCCGAGCGGGAAGGTCGCGCGTGCGCCCCCTTCCGCCTCCGCCACGAGCACATGATCGCAGAAGTCGAGGCTGAGGGCGACGAGTCCCCCTGGGTCGGGAACCGGGCCAGTCGTCAGCCCGCGCGGCGTGACATAAAGCGTCGCGTGCCAGGAGTGGTTGACCCACGGGGTGTGGGCGAGACGGTACTTGCCGAGGATCTGCGTCCAGAGGTGGAGGGCCGAGCAGGTCTCCTGCCAATCGGCGTAATGGATCGACGGCCATGGCGTCGCGGGAGGCACTGCGGTCATGCCGAGCTCCTCTTCGTGGTGTCCGGACTACCGGAAGCCCCTCACCTCCCTGACTTTCGCCCATCTCCACGTCAGTTGTCGAGCCACGTCAGCATGTGTGGCCGACCGATCGCGACATGCCTCAGTTGAAGTCCGGAACGATGCGCGGAATATCGTCAACTCCCAACCCGAAATAGCGGGTCAGGACCACCAGCACTCCGAAGATCAGCAGGCTCACTATGGTGGCCCGCAGGATGGCGCGACCCATGTGCCGGCCGTGCGGCGCGCTGGGAGGGGTGCCGAGCGTCACCTCGCTCTCGTCGTCCTGGGTGCGCAGGTTGAACGGCAGGGTCGCGAACAGCACAAGCCACCACAGGATGAAGTAGACGGCGAACGCTGAGATCCAGGTCATCCGCGATGCCTCAGGCCTGCTCGAGCTCGACGAGCGTGCCGCAGAAATCCTTCGGGTGAAGGAAGAGCACCGGCTTGCCGTGAGCCCCGATCTTCGGGGTGCCGTCGCCGAGCACGCGCGCTCCGGCGGCCTTGAGGCGGTCCCGCGCGGCGAGGATGTCCTCGACCTCATAGCAGACGTGATGCATGCCGCCCGAGGGGTTGCGCTCGAGGAAGGCCGCCACGGGGGACGCCTCGCCGAGCGGCTCAAGCAGTTCCACCTTGGTGTTGCCGGTATCGACGAAGACCACCGTCACGCCATGTTCGGGAAGCGCCTGCGGTTCGCTGACCGAACCGCCCAGCGTGTCGCGGTAGACGGCGGTGGCCGCCGCGAGATCCGGAACGACGATGGCGATGTGATTGAGACGGCCGAGCATGGGGACTCCGAGCGAGTGGCGAGATAGCGAATAGCGAGTAGCCAATAGCCAACAGCGAATAGGGACTGCACACTGCGAATGGGCAGCCAGAAGAGGCGGCAAAGCGAAAACTGGTCGCTACTCGCTACCCCCTATTCGCTCTTCGCTATTGGCTATTCGCTTTCTCGCCCGCCTCTTACCGCGTCACGAATACCGTCACCAGCGGCTTCTTGCCCCAGACCTCGTTGGCCGCGGCACGCACGGCGCGGCGCACCGCCTCCTGCACCAGGTCAAGGTCCTTGCGCCGGGCACGCGGGATGGAGTCGACCGCGCCAATGGCCGCGTCGATCATGATGTCCTCGAGTTCCTCGCCCGAGGAGTCCGTCTTGGCCACACCGATCGCGACGAGGTCGGGATCCCCCGATAGCTCGTAGCGCTCGTCCAGCACGACATTGACCGCGACATGGCCGGCAAAGGAGAGCTTGCGCCGGTCGCGGATGCCCATGGCCTCGTCGTCGCCAACCAGCTTGCCGTCCTTGAAGATGCGGCCGAACGGCACCTGGTCGATAATCTCGGCCGCGCCAGGCGCCAGCCGGATCATGTCGCCGTTGCGCACCTGCGCCACCTCGGGAATGCCGGCCTCTGCCATCAACGCGCCCTGCGCGACCAGATGCGCGGCCTCGCCATGCACCGGGATGCCGATGCGCGGGCGCGTCCATTCGTACATGCGGCGCAGTTCGCTGCGGCGCGGATGGCCGGAAACGTGGACCAGCGCGTCGCTGTCCTGGACGATCTTGATTCCCTGGTCGATCAGTCGGTTCTGGATCTCGAGGATCGCCTTCTCGTTGCCGGGGATGGTGCGCGAGGAGAACACCACGACGTCCCCCGGTGTCAGCGACACGGTGCGCATCTCGTCACGGGCAAGCTTGGCAAGCGCGGCACGCGACTCGCCCTGGCTGCCGGTGCAGATGATCACCAGGTTCTGTCGCGGGATGACGGCGAACTCCTCCTCGTCGACGAAGTCGGGCAGCCCGTCCATGTAGCCGAGCTCGGTAGCCACGTTCACCACGCGCTTGATCGAGCGGCCGAGCAGCAGGCACTGGCGGCCGGCATCGCGCGCGGCCTCCGCGATCGAGCGGATGCGTCCAACGTTGGAGGAGAAGGTGGTGACGGCGACCCGGCCAGGCGCGGCCTCGATGACGCCGCGCAGCCCCTGCCCCACCGCCTGTTCGGAAGGCGATTCGCCGTCACGTAGCGCATTGGTCGAATCGCACACCAGCGCCAGCACGCCGGCGTCGCCCAACGCGCGGAACCGCGCCTCGTCGGTCAGCATGCCGATCTCCGGCGCCGGATCGATCTTCCAGTCGCCCGTGTGGATCACCGTCCCGAGCGGTGAGGTGATGGCCAGCGACACCGGCTCCGGGATGGAGTGGGTGACGTTCAGCGCCTCGATCTTGAACGGCCCGACCTCGAACGTATCGCCGGCGCGGTAGATGTTGATCGGCATCTTCGTGCCGCCTTCCTGCTGGCGCTTGGCCTCCAGCAGCCCGTGCGTGAAGGGCGTCATCCAGACCGGCGCCTTGAGCTGCGGCCACAGGTCCATCAGCGCCCCATAGTGGTCCTCGTGGGCGTGCGTAATGATGATGCCACGCAGCCGGTCGGCCTGTTCGGCGATGAATCGGACGTCCGGCAGGACGAGCTCTACGCCCGGCAGGGCAAGGTCCGGGAAGGTGACGCCAACATCGACGACGATCCATTGGCGGTCGTCGGCGGGCCCGAAGCCGTAGAGGGCGAAGTTCATGCCGATCTCGCCAACCCCGCCGAGCGGTACGAAGACGAATTCGGGGCCGGAATACTTTACCATCTCAACCTCTTGCCGATCCTGTCGGAACCAACGGAACAGCCTGCTCTTGTTTCGCCCGAACCAACCCGGGCCTGGCACTGTCGTCCCGCGGAAGGAAAGTAAACGCTCCGGCGCGTTCCGCTACGCCGCGCCCGCGGAAGCGACCGCGCCGAAATGCACGTCACCTGCCGTGATCGGAACCAGCTCGCCGTCGGCGTTGCGGATCACGAAGCGACAGTCCTCATCGATCGTCTCGAAGACGCCGCGGACGACCTTGCCATCGATGCGCACTGCGACCTCCGAGCCCAGCCCGGCGGCGCGCGAGAGCCAACGCGAGCGGATCTCCGCCAGTCCCCGCCCCTCGTCCCACAGGCGCATCTGGGCGCTCCACGCGTCTGAAAGCGCGAGGAAAACCGCTTCCGCGTCGACATTCGAGCCCATCGCCCGCAGCGACGTGGCGGGATAGGGCAGGCCTTCCGGAAACGCGATGACGTTAACGCCGATGCCAACGGCAATCGCGGCCTGGTCGTTCCCGACGGGAATCGATTCCAGCAGGATGCCGGCCAGCTTCGCCCCACCCGCCAGCACGTCGTTCGGCCATTTCAGCTCGAAGCGCGTGCGCCCCTGCCCGCTCCCGCCGTCAGGCGCCACCGATACCGTCAGTCCGGGAGCGACGGCATCAAGCGCGTCGGACAGCGCCAGCCCGGCCACGAAGCCGAGAGTGGCGGCCGTCTTCAGGTCGCGGTTCGTGACAAGAAGCAACGTCGCGGCAAGATTGCCTTCCGGCGTCGCCCAGGGCCTGCCGCGCCGGCCGCGCCCGGTCTCCTGGCGGCGCGCTACCACCCAGAGGCGGCCGGAATCCCCGGCCGCGGCGTGCTGCAGTGCCAGTGCGTTCGTTGAGCCCACGCTGTCATGGGCGTCGAGGCGATAGCCGTGCTCGATCGCGGTCGGAGCGAGACGGAACCCCATCGCCTCAGAAGAGCGACTTGGCCGCCGCCTGCGCCATGGTGCCGATCGGCCCGCCGATCAGCACGTAGAACAGGACGAAGGCGCCCGACAGGCCGAGCACGAGGCGCAGCTCGCCGGCCATGGGCACGAAGCCGCCGGTCGGCTCGTCGAACCACATGATCTTGATGACGCGCAGGTAGTAGTAGGCACCCACCACCGAGGCGAGAACGCCGATGATGGCCAGCGCGTAGAGCTGCGCGTCGATCGCGGCGAGGAAGACGTACCACTTCGCCCAGAAGCCCGCGAGCGGCGGAATACCGGCCAGCGAGAACATCAGGATCGTCATGACCGTGGCCATCGCCGGGTTGGTCGAAGCCAGACCCGACAGGTCGCTGATCGACTCGACGTTGCCGTCCTTGCGGCGCATCGCCAGGATGAAGGCGAAGGTGCCGAGCGTCATCACCAGATAGATGAGCATGTAGATGATGACGCCACGGATGCCTGCTTCGCTGTTGGCGGCCAGGCCGACCAGCGCGAAGCCCATGTGGCCGATCGAGGAATAAGCCATCAGGCGCTTGATGTTCTTCTGGCCGATCGCCGCGAAGGAACCGAGCAGCATCGAGGCGATCGACACGAACACGATGATCTGCTGCCAGTCGGCCGCGATCGGGTCGAAGGCCGTCATCGTCACCCGCACCAGGAGCGCCATGGCGGCCATCTTCGGCGCGGCGGCGAGGAAGGCCGTCACCGGGGTCGGCGCGCCCTCGTAGACGTCCGGCGTCCACATGTGGAACGGAACGGCCGAGAGCTTGAAGGCCAGGCCCGCGAGCACGAACACCAGGCCGAACACCAGGCCGAGCTGACGCTGCCCCTCGCCCAGTTCTGCGGCGATGGCCTCGAAGCCGACGGTGCCGGTGTAGCCGTAGACGAGGCTGATGCCGTAGAGCAGCATGCCGGACGACAGGGCGCCGAGGACGAAATACTTCAGACCGGCCTCGGTCGAGCGCAGGTTGTCGCGGTTGATCGCCGCGAGCACGTAGATGGCGAGCGACTGCAGCTCGAGTCCGAGATACAGCGTGATCATGTCGGACGCCGACACCATCAGCATCATGCCGAGCGTGCACAGCACGATCAGCACCGGATACTCGAACTTGTCGAAGCGCTCGGCCTTGGCGAAGCCCACCGACATGACCAGCGTGACGGCCGAGCCGATCAGGGCGAGCAGCTTCATGAGACGGGCGAAGCCGTCGCTGACGAACGCGCCGTTGAAGGCAACCCCATCGCCGGTGAAGACGAGCAGCCACGCGCCCGAGGCGATGATGAGCGCCACGGCGAGCCCCGTCACCGTGGTGTTGGCGCGCTCACCCGAAAAGACGCCGATCATCAGCAGCGCCATGGCGCCGATCGCCAGGATCAGCTCGGGCGTGGCAAGCGACAGGCTGGATGCGAGTTCCACGGTTCAGCAGCCTTTCAGTGAGCGAGAGCAGTCTGGGAAGCGAGCGAGTCGCTGACGGCGCTGACCAGGGCCTGCACCGACGTCGCCGTCGCGTCGAACACCGGCGTCGGATAGACGCCGAAGAAGATGGTCAGCACCACCAGCGGGTAGATGATCAGCTTCTCGCGGGCCGACAGGTCGAGCATCGACTTGAGGCTCTCCTTGGTCAGCGCGCCGAAGATCACCCGGCGGTAGAGCCAAAGCGCATAGGCGGCCGACAGGATGACGCCCGTGGCGGCGAACAGCGCGACCCAGGTGTTGACCTGGAAGATGCCGAGCAGCGTCAGGAACTCACCGATGAAGCCGCTGGTGCCGGGCAGGCCGACATTGGCCATGGTGAAGATCAGGAACACCACGGCGTACTTCGGCATGTTGTTCACGAGGCCGCCATAGGCCGCGATCTCGCGGGTGTGTAGCCGGTCGTAGACGACGCCCACGCACAGGAACAGCGCGCCCGACACCAGGCCGTGGCTCAGCATCTGGAAGATGGCGCCCTGGATGCCCTCCTGATTCATCGCGAAGATGCCCATGGTCACGTAGCCCATGTGCGCGACGGAGGAGTAGGCGATCAGCTTCTTCATGTCCTCCTGCATCAGCGCCACCAGCGAGGTGTAGATGATGGCGACGACGGAGAGGGTGAACACCAGAGGCGCGAAGAAGGCGGAGGCTTCCGGGAACATCGGCAGCGAGAAGCGCAGGAAGCCGTAGCCACCCATCTTCAGCAGGATGCCCGCCAGGATGACCGACCCCGCCGTCGGCGCCTCGACGTGCGCGTCCGGCAGCCAGGTGTGGACCGGCCACATCGGCATCTTCACCGCAAAGGAGGCGAAGAAGGCAAGCCACAGCCAGGTCTGAAGGTGGACCGGGAAGTCATGCGCCAGCAGCGCCGGGATGTCCGTCGTGCCTGCCTGCCAGTACATGGCCATCATGGCCAGCAGCATCAGCACCGAGCCCGCGAGCGTGTAGAGGAAGAACTTGAAGCTCGCGTAGACGCGCCGCTTGCCGCCCCACACGCCGATGATGATGAACATCGGGATGAGGCCCGCCTCGAAGAACACGTAGAACAGCACGATGTCGAGCGCGCAGAACACGCCGATCATCAGGGTCTCGAGGATGAGGAACGCGATCATGTACTCCTTCACGCGCTTCTCGATCGACTGCCAGGAGGCAAGGATGCAGAGAGGCATCAGGAAGGTGGTCAGGATCACGAACAGCATCGAGATGCCGTCCACGCCCATGTGGTAGGAAATGTAGGTGTCCAGCCACGGGGTCTTTTCCACCATCTGGAAGCCCGGGTTCGAATTGTCGAACCCGACCCAGATGAACAGCGACAGCACGAAGGTGAAAACCGTCGTCAGCAGCGCCACGTTGCGGATGTTGCGGCGGGAAGCCTCCCCGTCGTCCCGGATGAGCAGGATGAGGAAGGCGCCGACCAGCGGCAGGAACGTAACGGTCGAGAGAATGGGCCAGTCGGTCATGGCTTAGAAGCTGCTCCCGAGCATCATCCAGGTCACCAGCGCGGCGATGCCGATGAGCATGACGAAAGCGTAGTGGTAAAGGTATCCGGTCTGCAGCTTCACGACGCGGTTGGTCACGTCGACCACGCGCGCGGACACGCCGTCCGGCCCGAAGCCGTCGATCAGCCATCCATCGCCGCGCTTCCACAGGAAGGTTCCGAGGCGCTTTGCCGGCCGGACGAACAGGAAGTCGTACAGTTCGTCGAAGTACCACTTGTTCAGCAGGAACTTGTAGAGGCCGGGGTGACGCGCCGCGAGTTCGCGCGGGGCTTCCGGATTGCGGATGTAGAACTGCCAGGCCACGAGGAAGCCCAGGACCATGGCGACGAAGGGCGACAGCTTCACCCACACCGGGACCTCATGGATCTCGTGCAGGATGTGGTTGCCCGGCAGCGTGTAGAGCGCCTGCTTCCAGAAGCCATCGTAGTCGGCGCCGATGAAGTAGTCGCTGAAAACGACACCGGCGAAGAGCGCGCCGACGGCCAGCAGGTAGAGCGGCACCAGCATGACGTTCGGCGATTCATGCACGTGATGCATGACGTCGGCGGTGGCGCGCGGCTTGCCGTGGAAGGTCAGGAAGATCAGCCGCCACGAGTAGAAGGAGGTGAAGACCGCCGCTACCACCAGCGCGGTGAAGGCAAAGCCCGCGACCGCATTATGGGCGACGAACGAGCCCTCGATGATGGCGTCCTTCGAGAAGAAGCCCGCCGTGCCGATGACGGTGAACGGGATGCCGACGCCGGTCAGCGCCAGCGTGCCGATGATCATCATCCAGTAGGTCCGCGGGATCAGCGTGCGCAGCCCGCCCATCTTGCGCATGTCCTGCTCGTCCGAGACGGCGTGGATCACCGAACCGGAGCCCAGGAACAGCAGCGCCTTGAAGAAGGCGTGCGTGAACAGGTGGAACACCGCCGCTCCGTAGAAGCCCGTGCCCAGCGCCACGAACATGTAGCCGAGCTGCGAGCAGGTCGAATAGGCGATGACGCGCTTGATGTCGTTCTGCACCAGGCCGACGGTCGCGGCGAAGAAGGCCGTGAACGCGCCGATGAAGGTGACCACCGTCAGCGCCGTCTGCGAATGCTCGAAGATCGGCGACAGCCGCGCCAGCATGAACACGCCGGCGGTGACCATGGTGGCGGCGTGGATCAGCGCGGAGACCGGGGTCGGGCCTTCCATGGCGTCCGGCAGCCAGGTGTGCAGCGGAACCTGCGCCGACTTGCCCATCGCGCCCATGAACAGCAGCAGGCAGACCACGGTCAGTGCCGCCATCTTGTCGAGGTGGTAGCCAAGGAAGGTCAGCACCGTCGGGTCGGAACCTTCGGCAACCGCGGGAGCGGCATGCTCGCCTTCGGCGGCCGGCTGCTCGGCGGCGGGAGCGGTCGCCTCGGCGGCGGGAGCGTGAGCGCCCTCGCCTCCCGTGGCGGCGGCATCATGACCACTCTCGGTGCTGTGGATCGCCGACGGCGCATAGGTCTGCGCATTGGCGAAGATCGTGTCGAAGTTCACCGATCCGAACAGCACGAAGATGCCGAAGATGCCCAGGATGAAGCCGAAGTCGCCGACGCGATTGACCACGAAGGCCTTGATGGCCGCGGCGCTCGCCGAGGGCCGCTTGTACCAGAAACCGATCAGCAGATAGGACGCGAGACCGACGCCTTCCCAGCCGAAGAACATCTGCACAAGGTTGTCGCTGGTCACCAGCATCAGCATGGCGAAGGTGAAGAGCGACAGGTAGGCGAAGAAGCGCGGCCGGCTCGGGTCGTGGTGCATGTAGCCGATCGAGTAGATGTGCACCAGCGCCGATACGGTGTTGACGACGATGAGCATAACCACCGTCAGCGTGTCGATGCGCAGCGCCCAGTCGGCCTGCAGCGTGCCGGAATCGAGGAAGCGCAGGACCGGGATCGTGAACGCGGCGCCGTCGCCGAAGGCCACGGTGAAGAAGGCGATCCATGACAGGACGGCCGAAACCACCAGCAGGCCGGAGGTGACGAGCTCCGACGCCCTTGCGCCAATGCTGTTGCCGAAAAGCCCGGCGATCAGGAAGCCGAGGAGCGGCAGGAAGACGATGAGCAGGTAAAGCATCGGTCGGCCGTCAGCCCTTCATCATATTCACGTCTTCGACCGCGATCGAGCCGCGGTTGCGGAAGAAGACGACCAGGATCGCAAGTCCGATGGCGGCTTCAGCCGCCGCTACCGTCAGCACGAACAGAGCGAAGACCTGGCCAACGAGATCGCCCAGCGCCGCCGAGAAGGCGACGAAGTTCAGGTTGACCGCGAGCAGGATCAGTTCGATCGACATCAGGATGACGATGACGTTCTTGCGGTTGAGGAAGATTCCGAACACGCCGAGCGTGAACAGGATCGCTGAAACGGTGAGGAAGTGGCCGATTCCTACGGTCATGGTCAGATACCCTTGCCCGTCTCGACCTTGCGGATCTCGATGGCGGTCGCCGGAGTGCGGGCCACCTGCGCAGGGATCGACTGGCGCTTGACATTCGGCTTGTGGCGCAGCGTCAGCACGATTGCGCCGATCATGGCGACCAGCAGGATCAGGCCGGCCACCTGGAAGAAGAGGAAGTAGTTCGTGTAGAGGATGTCGCCGAGCGCAGCCGTGTTCTGGCGCGTGGCAATGTCCGGGATCGGTTGAGCGATGGTGCCGGACAGGTCCGGTTGGAAGACGTAGCCACCCACCACGACGATCAGCTCGACCGCCAGCACGATGCCGATCAGGGCGCCGATCGGCGCATACTGCAGCGCGCCTTCCTTCAGTTCGGCGAAGTCCACGTCGAGCATCATCACCACGAACAGGAACAGGACCGCCACGGCGCCGACATAAACGACCAGCAGGATCATCGCGAGGAATTCGGCACCGGCCAGCAGGAACAGCGCCGCAGCGTTGAAGAACGTGAGGATCAGGTACAGGACCGAATGGACCGGGTTACGGGCCGATATCACCATGAACGCCGCAGCGATCGCGACGAAGGCGAAGAGATAGAAGAAGATCGCCTCAAGTCCGTTGAGCATATCGTCCCCGGGTCATTCATCCGCACGAGCGTCCAAACGCCCGTCCATTGCGACTCTGTCCCGCCTCCGGGACAGCGCCGCGTCTCCTTAGACGAGCTACCGCAGCCCGTCCACGTTCCTAGGGGACAGTTTTCTCAATTCGGGCATCGCCCGTACAGCCGGACAGCGGTTCCGACTGCGGATTGAGGCTCGTCCCCGGCTCCTTGCTACCGGTACGGTGCGTCGAGCGCGATGTTGCGCGCGATCTCGCGCTCCCACCGGTCGCCGTTGGCCAGCAGCTTTTCCTTGTCGTAGTACAGCTCCTCGCGCGTTTCCGCGGAGAACTCGAAATTCGGACCTTCCACGATCGCATCGACCGGGCAGGCCTCCTGGCAGAAGCCGCAATAGATGCACTTCACCATGTCGATGTCGTAGCGCACCGTGCGGCGGGTGCCGTCGTTGCGGCGCGGGCCGGCCTCGATGGTGATGGCCTGCGCCGGGCAGATCGCCTCGCACAGCTTGCACGCAATGCAGCGTTCCTCGCCGTTCGGATAGCGGCGCAGCGCATGTTCGCCACGGAAGCGCGGCGAGACCGGCCCCTTCTCGAAGGGGTAGTTGATGGTCGGCTTCGGCGCAAAGAACTGCCGCATCGACAGGAAGAAGGCGCCGACGAATTCCCGTAGAAGCAGCGACTTGGCGGCTTGGGCTAGCGCTGACATTTCATTCTCCAAACAGCAGCGGGGCGATGAACCAGCCCGCGACGGGGAAGAAGATCAACTGGATGATCCCCGAAATCCTCAGGGCCTGACGGGTCTCCGGCAGATCGACCCGGCCCGCCAGCATGCGCGAGAACACGAGGCTCGCGATGCCGATGACGAGCCCGGCGATCCCACCGATGAGCGCGACCGACATCAGCCGAGCCCCGTGAGCTTGAGGAACGCCGCGACGATCACCACGGCCGCCAGCGAGATCGGCAGGAACACCTTCCAGCCGAGACGCATGAGCTGGTCGTAGCGGTAGCGCGGCACGAAGGCCTTCACCATGGCGAACATGAAGAACACCAGCGTGACCTTCAGAACGAACCAGATGACGCCCGGCACCCAGGTAAAGGGCACGAAGTCGAAGGGCGGCAGCCACCCGCCGAGGAAGAGGATCGTCGTCAGCGCGCACATCAGCACGATCGCGACGTACTCGCCGAGGAAAAACAGCAGGAACGGCGTCGACGAGTACTCGATCATGTGGCCGGCAACGAGTTCCGATTCGGCCTCGACGAGGTCGAACGGCGGCCGGTTCGTCTCGGCGAGAGCCGAGATGAAGAAGATGATGAACATCGGGAACAGCACCAGCCAGTGCCAGTCCAGGAAGGTGTTCGGCAGGCCGAGCATCGTGCCGATGCCGTCGCGCTGCGCCAGCACGATGTCCGACAGGTTCAGCGAACCGACGCACAGGAGCACGGTGACGATCACAAAGCCGATGGAGACTTCATAGGACACCATCTGGGCTGCCGAGCGCAGCGCGCCGAGGAACGGATATTTCGAGTTGGAGGCCCAGCCACCCATGATCACGCCGTAGACCTCGAGCGAGGAAATGGCGAAGACGAACAGGATGCCGACATTGATGTCGGCGATGGCCCAGCCCTCGGAAATCGGGATCACCGCCCAGGTCGCCAGCGCCAGTGCCGCCGAGACCACCGGCGCCAGCAGGAACACGCCCTTGTTAGCGCCCGACGGGATGATCGGTTCCTTGAATACGAACTTGAAAAGGTCCGCGAAGGACTGCAGCAGGCCCCAGGGTCCCACCACGTTCGGCCCGCGGCGAAGCTGCACCGCCGCCCAGATCTTGCGGTCGGCGTAGAGCAGGTACGCCACGAAGATCAGCAGGACGACCAGCAGCGCGACCGACTTGATCAGGATGATCAGGGCCGGCAACACGTAGAATGTGAAGAAACTTTCCATTGCCGCCCCTACTCGGCTGCCTGTCTGAAGCCGCCCTTCGCGAGGGCGGAGCATTCTGCCATCACGGCCGAGGCCCGCGCGATCGGGTTCGTCAGATAGAAGTCTTTGATCGGCGATGCAAACGCCGCGTTCGTCACCTGGCCACCGATCGCGGCTGCCGCCGAGATGTGCGCCTCATCGCCGGGCGCGATCTCATCGATCTCGGCCAGATGCGGGTACTCCCCATAGAGCCTGGCGCGAAGCTGCGCCAGCGAATCGAATGGCAGACGCTTGCCGAGCACGTCGGAGAGCGCCCGCAGGATCGCCCAGTCCTCGCGCGCGTCGCCCGGCGCGAAGGTGGCGCGGGTGGTCTGCTGCACCCTGCCCTCGGTGTTGACGTAGGTGCCCGACTTTTCCGTGTAGGTCGCAGCCGGCAGGATGACGTCGGCGCGGTGCGCGCCGGCATCGCCATGCGTGCCGATGTAGACGACGAACGCGTTGCCGGTCTTCGCCATGTCGATCTCGTCGGCACCCAGCAGGAACAGCAGGTCCGTGTCGCCCAGCATGCCGGCGACGTCCTTGCCGCCCTCGCCCGGCACGAAGCCGATGTCGAGGCCGCCGACGCGCGCTGCCGCGGTATGCAGAACGGCGAAACCGTTCCAGCCTTCCGCGACCACGCCGACCCGCTGGCCGAGCTGCGCGGCGAGCGACAGCACCGCCGCACCGTCCGGCCGTGCCAGGGCGCCCTGCCCGACGATGATCATCGGGTTGGTGGCCTTGGTCATCACGTCGAAGAACTCGAGTTTGCCGGCAGCCAGTTCGGCGAGCGTGTCCGGGCCGGCGCCCAGATACTGGTACGGATAGCGCAGCTCGGTGTTCTCGCCGATCACCGCGATCGCGACATTTCCGGTGCGATAGCGCTTGCGGATGCGGGCGTTCAGCACCGCCGCCTCAAGGCGCGGGTTGGCGCCGACGATCAGGATCGCGTCAGCCTGCTCGATGCCCTCGATGGTCGGGTTGAAGATGTAGCTGCCGCGGCCGAGCGACGGATCGAGCGCGGCGCCGTCCTGACGGCAGTCGATGTTCTTCGAGCCGAGCGACTCCATCAGGAGCTTCAGCGCATACATCTCCTCGACGGTGGCGAGGTCGCCAGCGATCGCGCCGATGCGCTCCGGCTTGGTGCGCGACACGGCATCCTTCACCGCGGCGAAGGCCTCGGACCAGGAGGCGGCGACCAGCCTGCCGTTGCGGCGCACATAGGGACGGTCGAGGCGCTGGGTGCGCAGGCCGTCCCAGATGAAGCGGGTCTTGTCGGAGATCCACTCCTCGTTCACCTGCTCGTTGACGCGCGGCATGATGCGCATCACCTCGCGGCCGCGCGAATCGACACGGATCGCAGAGCCAACGGCGTCCATGACGTCGATGGATTCCGTCTTGTTCAGCTCCCACGGGCGCGCCGTGAAGGCAAACGGCTTCGAGGTCAGCGCGCCGACCGGGCACAGGTCGATCACGTTGCCCTGCATCTCCGAGGTCATTGCCTGCTCGAGATAGGTGGTGATCTCGGCGTCCTCGCCACGGCCGATCAGGCCAAGTTCGGAGATTCCAGCCACTTCCGTGGTGAACCGCACGCACCGCGTGCAGTGGATGCAGCGGTTCATCACCGTCTTGACGAGCGGGCCGATGTACTTGTCCTCGACCGCGCGCTTGTTCTCCTTGTAGCGCGAGGAATCGACGCCGAAGGCCATCGCCTGGTCCTGCAGGTCGCACTCGCCGCCCTGGTCGCAGATCGGGCAGTCCAGCGGATGGTTGATCAGCAGGAACTCCATCACGCCTTCGCGCGCCTTCTTCACCATCGGCGTATTGGTGAACATTTCCGGCGGCTCGCCGTTCGGGCCGGGGCGCAGATCGCGCACGTTCATCGCGCAGGACGCCTGCGGCTTCGGCGGACCGCCCTTCACCTCGACGAGGCACATACGGCAGTTGCCGGCGATCGAGAGACGCTCGTGGAAACAGAACCGCGGAATCTCCGCACCGGCCTCCTCCGCCGCCTGAAGCAGCGTGTAGTGGTCGGGTACCTCGATCTCTTTCCCGTCGACCTTGAGCTTAGCCATTACCTGTCTCCGGCGACGCGCGCCGCCTCATACGCCTCGAAGGGATCGCCGACCTTGATGCCGTCGTCTGCCATCCCGGTCCAGATCGCGTTTCCAGTCTTCACATTGCCTGCCGACACCGACCGGAAGGCCACCGCCGCAAGGTCGATATCACGAAAATGCGTATCCAAAGCATTCACGGCGGCGAAACGCACGCCCGCAACGCCGGCCCAGCCCGCGTTCGGAACATCGCATCTACCGTGAACCTCCATCTCCAAGCGCCTCACCAACCGACCTTGATTCTCACCGTTCCTTCGTCCGCTCAGGCGCAGCGCGCCTGGTGCGGAGGCTTCACGCGCGACAGGTGCGCCTGGCCGAAGGCCACGTCGCTCTCGCCGTTTTCGTGAAGAAACTCAAGACGTCCGCGCATTTCCGCGACACTTGGTCGAAGAGTGTCAGCGTCGTGCCACATCACGAAGTGCGGTTCCTGGACGGCGGAGAACCGCCTACCGCCGACGGCTGCGCGAGCGCGATTGCCTGCAAAAGGTGCCGCCACCCGCTCACTCTCGAACGGATGCTCCGGCCTGGCGATGTCGAGCTGGGCGGCGTGCAAGGCAGACCTCAGCCCTTCCTGCCGGCGAGCGCGGAAGCCTGCGCCAGCCATTCGTCGCGTTCGATACGCCCCTTGAAGCCGAGGGTCTCGCCGAGCCAGGCGACCTCTGCAGGCTCCAGAGCGGCAATCTGGCCGTAGGACCAGATGCCCATGCCGTTCAGCACCTGCTCCAGCTTCGGGCCGATGCCGGAAATGGCCTTGAGGTCGTCAGGCTGTTCAGGGCGGGCAATCCCGACCGGCTGGCGCGGAACCACCGCGACCGGCGATTCGGGCGCGGCAAACGGCGTCTCGTTGATGGCCTCGACCGGAACGACCGGATCGACGGAGGGCGTTTCCGGTGCCGCCGCCTTCGGCGATTCGGTTTCCGCTTCCGGGGAAATCTCGACGGCCGGCTTCGTGCGCAGCGCCGGACGCCGCGTCTTGGGCGTGAGCCGGCGAATCTTGGCAGGCGCCGGCGCGGCCGCATCGGCGATCAGCGCCGTGGCGGTCCTGCTGGCGCGCTCGCCCGGCGTGTGCAGGGCATCGCGGAACGAATCGACATCGGCTGTATCGGCCGCGGCAAACTGCAGGAAGACACGCTGGGAGGCTGCCGCCGCGCCGGACATGGCACCGACCCAGAATCCGAACGCGTGGCCGGCCAGGCCCGCACCGATCGCCGAGAGCGCCGCGGCGCCCGCGATCGGGTGGGCCAGGAGGTTCACCGCGCTGGCGAACTCGGCCGGCATCATCGCCGTGGTCTGTCTGGTCACGTCATCCAACATGGTCAATGGCGTCGGCATGTCGGGCATAGAAAACATCGGCATGGCAGGCTCTCCTGGTCTGCGCGTGCTTTTCCCTGCCCTCTTGGCGTCCTTCCTGTCGTCCCGGACGTTACCGTCCCGTCTTTCTCAACCTCGTTCCGATCGAAGCCCTCGCGCGGCGGTCACTCCGCCGCGATCATCACCGGCTCGACCCTGTGCGCGTTGCGCGTGAACTCGTCGATGCGACGCTCGACCTCGCCGCGGAAGTGCCGCATCAGGCCCTGAATTGGCCAGGCGGCCGCGTCGCCAAGCGCGCAGATGGTGTGGCCCTCGACCTGCTTGGTCACGTCGAGCAGCATGTCGATCTCGCGCTTCTGTGCCTCGCCGCGCACCAGGCGCTCCATCACGCGCCACATCCAGCCGGTGCCCTCGCGGCACGGCGTGCACTGGCCGCAGCTCTCATGCTTGTAGAAGTAGGAAAGCCGGGCGATCGCCTTCACGACGTCGGTAGACTTGTCCATGACGATGACGGCGGCCGTGCCGAGGCCCGACTTCAGCTCGCGCAGCGAATCGAAGTCCATCGGCGTGTCCATGATCTGCTCGGCCGGCACCAGCGGCACCGACGCGCCGCCCGGGATGACGGCCAGCAGGTTGTCCCATCCGCCACGAATGCCGCCGCAATGGCGCTCGATCAGCTCGCGGAACGGAATCGACATCTCCTCTTCCACCGTGCACGGGTTGTTCACGTGGCCGGAGATGCAGAACAGCTTGGTGCCGGCGTTGTTCGGCCTGCCGAAGGAGGAGAACCAGCCGGCGCCGCGGCGCAGGATGGTCGGCGCGACCGCGATCGACTCGACGTTGTTGACGGTGGTCGGGCAGCCGTAGAGGCCCATGTTCGCCGGGAACGGCGGCTTCAGGCGCGGCTGGCCCTTCTTGCCCTCGAGGCTCTCCAGCAGCGCCGTCTCCTCGCCGCAGATGTAGGCGCCGGCGCCGTGGTGGACATAGATGTCGAAGTCATAGCCGCTGGTGTTGTTCTTGCCGATCAGGCGGGCCTCGTAGGCCTCGTCGATCGCCCGCTGCAGCGCCTCGCGCTCGCGGATGAACTCGCCGCGCACGTAGATGTAGGCGGCGACCGCGCCCATGGCGAAGCCGGCCACGAGGCAGCCTTCCACCAGCGTGTGCGGATCGTGGCGCAGGATCTCGCGGTCCTTGCAGGTACCGGGCTCCGATTCGTCGGCGTTCACCACCAGGTAGCTCGGGCGGCCGTCGCTCTGCTTGGGCATGAACGACCACTTGAGCCCGGTCGGGAAGCCGGCGCCGCCGCGGCCGCGCAGGCCGGACGCCTTCATCTCGTTGATGATCCAGTCGCGCCCCTTCGCGATCAGGCCGGGCGTGTCGTCCCACAGGCCGCGGGCCATCGCCCCCTTCAGCGACCGGTCGAACATCCCGTAGATGTTCGTGAAGATGCGATCCTTGTCAGCGAGCATTCTTTTCCCCGCTCTCTGCCTGCCTCGCGCCGGACAGACGACGCGAAAATACCTCGACGAGCAACCCGCCCGCCACGACGTGCCCCGCGGCCTTCAGCAGCAGCACCGCCGTGGCCAGGCCGCCCTGCATGGCGCCGTCATGAAAGACCGACGAGCCGCCCCATTCCGGGCCCGCGGTCGGGCCGACGAACGTGACGTAGACGAAATAGGCCAGACCGGCCGCTCCACCCAGCAGGAAAGCCGGGGAGCGCGGGACCTGCCGCAGCGCCCGCAGACTGATCCGCGAGCGCCCGAACGTGCCCAGCGCGAAGTAGCCGATTCCGCCGAACAGCACCGCCGCCAGAACCAGGTCGAACGGCTCCGTCCGCCCGCTGGCCACCGAACAGGCAACGGCGACACCGGCCGCCAGGACGGCGCCGGCCTTCGGCCAAAACCCTTCCGCCATCCCTTCGCGCAGCGCCGCATGCATGCCGGAGGAGCCGAGCGCCCTGCCCGTCCCGCCGTCGTCCATGCCTGGCTTGCGCAGCTCCGCCATCACGCGCTCACTGCTGCTTCTTGCTGGAGCTGGAACGCCGCTGCTTGGCGGTGCCTTCCACGGCCGGCTCGGCCTTGTTGGCGGCCACCGGATCATGCGCCGGCGCGGCGGCGCTTGCCGCCTTCTCGGCCTCGACCGGCACCTTTTCATTCGACGGCGTCTTCACCGCCGGGCTGGTCTCGATCGCGTCCGTCTTCGGCTTCGCGGCCTGCGACGGCGGAACCTCGGCCGCTGCCGTCGCGGCGGCCTCAGCCTTCGCCTTCTCGGCAGCCTCGCGGTCGCGGGTCACCTTGAGAACGGCGGTCTCGTCCGTCAGCGTCGTCAGGCCGGAGGCCGGCACGGAATAGATGCGGCCGTTCTGCGGGCCGGGCTTGATCGTGTCGCCCTTGCCCGCATCGAAGGCGTCGATGATCTCGGCCAGCCGCTCGGGCGTCAGATCCTCATAGGTGTCCTTGAAGATCATCACCATCGGCGCATTCACGCAGGCGCCGAGGCACTCCACCTCTTCCCACGACAGCGTGCCGCTCTCGTTGCGGTGAAACTGCTCGTGATGGATCTTGTTGCGGCAGACATCCTTCAGCGCCTCGGCCCCGCGCAGCATGCAGGGCGTGGTGCCGCAGACCTGGACGTGGGCGCGCGTGCCGACGGGCTTCAACTGGAACTGCGTGTAGAAGGTCGCGACTTCGAGAGCGCGGATGTAGGCCATGCCGAGGCGATCGGCGATCGTCTCGATCGCGGCCTTGGTGACCCAGCCTTCCTGCTCCTGCGCCAGCATCAGCAGCGGGATGATGGCCGACTGCTCACGACCCTTCGGATACTTGGCGATCCAGCGCTGCGCCTCCTTCTCGCGCTCCGCGTCAAAGGCGAAGGTGGCGGGCTGGACGGCGGCTTCTGCGAGACGGCGGACGGACATCTGCCTTAGGCCTCCGGAGTTCTTCTGCTGTGGACAGGGCCGCGCAGGTCGCGGATCGCCACTGTCTCGAGGATGCTGAGGGAGGCCGCCATCACCGGTCGACCTCACCGAACACGATGTCGAGCGAGCCGAGGATCGCGGTGACGTCGGCCAGCATGTGGTTGCGGCACAGGAAATCCATCGCCTGGAGATGGGCAAAGCCGGGGGCGCGCAGCTTGCAGCGGTACGGCTTGTTGGTGCCGTCGGACACCAGGTAGACGCCGAACTCGCCCTTCGGAGCCTCCACCGCCGCATACACCTCGCCGGGGGGCACGTGATAGCCCTCGGTGTAGAGCTTGAAGTGGTGGATGAGCGCTTCCATCGAACGCTTCATCTGGCCACGCTTCGGCGGCACGATCTTGCCATCGGTGTTCGACACCGGGCCGGTGCTTTCCTTGCCGAGCAGCCGGTCCACGCACTGGCGCATGATCTTGGCCGACTGGCGCATCTCCTCCATGCGGATGAGATAACGGTCGTAGCAATCGCCGTTCTTGCCGATCGGAATGTCGAAATCCATTTCCGAATAGCATTCGTAGGGCTGCGACTTGCGCAGGTCCCACGGCGCGCCCGAGCCTCGCACCATGACGCCGGAGAAGCCCCAGGCCCAAGCGTCCTCGAGCGTGACGACGCCGATGTCGACGTTGCGCTGCTTGAAGATGCGGTTCTCGGTCAGCAGCTCATCGAGATTGTCGACGGTCTTCAGGAACGGGTCGATCCACTTGCCGATGTCCTCGACCAGCTTCTGCGGCAGGTCCTGGTGCACGCCGCCCGGCCGGAAGTAGGCCGCATGCATGCGCGCGCCCGAGGCCCGCTCGTAGAACACCATCAGCTTCTCGCGCTCCTCGAAGCCCCACAGCGGCGGGGTGAGCGCGCCGACGTCCATGGCCTGCGTGGTGATGTTGAGCAGGTGGTTCAGGATGCGGCCGATCTCGGAATAGAGCACGCGGATGAGCTGGCCGCGGATCGGCACCTGGATGCCCAGCAGCCGCTCGACGGCAAGCGCGAAGGCGTGCTCCTGGTTCATCGGCGCGACGTAGTCGAGCCGGTCGAAATAGGGCACGGCCTGCAGGTAGGTCTTGTGCTCGATCAGCTTCTCGGTGCCGCGGTGCAGCAGGCCGATATGCGGATCGACGCGATCGACCACCTCGCCGTCCAGCTCGAGCACCAGGCGCAGCACGCCGTGCGCGGCCGGATGCTGCGGGCCGAAGTTGATGTTGAAGTTGCGGACGGAGGTTTCAGCCATGGACGCGTTTACCGTTCACTGCTTCGCCTTCTCGTCGCCCGGCAGCACGTAGTCAGTGCCTTCCCACGGCGACAGGAAGTCGAAGTTGCGGAATTCCTGCTTCAGCTCGACCGGCTCGTAGAGCACCCGCTTGGCCTCGTCATCGTAGCGGACCTCGACGAAGCCGGTGAGCGGGAAGTCCTTGCGCAGCGGATGCCCCTCGAAGCCGTAGTCGGTCAGGATGCGGCGCAGGTCCGGGTGACCCGAGAACAGGATGCCATAGAGGTCATAGGCCTCGCGCTCGAACCAGTCCGCGCCCGGATAGACGGCCGTCGCCGACGGCACCAGCGTCTCCTCGTCCGCCTGCACCTTGACGCGGATGCGCAGGTTCTGGCGCGGCGACAGCAGGTGATACACCACGTCGAAACGCTTCTCGCGCGCCGGGTAGTCCGCCCCGCAGATGTCGATGAACGACACGAACTGGCACTGCACATCCGTCTTGAGGAAGGTCAGCACCTCGATGATGTCGTTCGGGGCAACCGACAGCGTCAGCTCGCCATAGGCCAGGACCGCGTCCTGCAGGCGCGCACCGAGTTTCTCGCGCAGATAGGCCGAGAGGTCGTTGAGGGCTTCGCTCATTCTCTTACCGCTCGATCGTGCCGGTGCGACGGATCTTCTTCTGCAGCAGAAGGATGCCGTAGAGGAGTGCCTCCGCCGTCGGCGGACAGCCGGGAACGTAGATGTCCACCGGAACGACGCGGTCGCAGCCGCGCACCACCGAATAGGAATAGTGATAGTAGCCGCCACCGTTGGCGCAGGAGCCCATCGAGATGACGTAGCGCGGCTCGGGCATCTGGTCGTAGACCTTGCGCAGGGCCGGCGCCATCTTGTTGGTCAGCGTGCCCGCGACGATCATCACGTCCGACTGGCGCGGCGAGGCGCGCGGGGCGATGCCGAAGCGCTCGGCGTCGTAGCGCGGCATGGAGATGTGCATCATCTCCACTGCGCAGCAGGCGAGACCAAAGGTCATCCACATCAGCGAGCCGGTGCGCGCCCAGGTGATCAGCGCCTCGGACGACGTGACGAGAAAGCCCTTGTCGGAAAGCTCGCTGTTGAGCTCCCCGAAGAACGCGTCGTCCGACCCGACCGGCTTGCCGGTCCGCGGATCAAGAATACCCTTGGGCTGCGGCGCGACGAGCGTGCCGGAAGCGTCGCTCAATCCCATTCGAGCGCTCCCTTCTTCCATTCATAGATGAAGCCGATGGTGAGAACGCCAAGGAACACCATCATCGACCAGAAGCCGAAAATACCGACCTTGCCGAAGGAGACCGCCCACGGGAACAGGAAGGCCACCTCGAGGTCGAAGATGATGAAGAGGATCGACACCAGGTAGAAGCGGATGTCGAACTTCATTCGCGCGTCGTCGAAGGAGTTGAAGCCGCACTCATAGGCCGACAGCTTCTCCGGATCCGGATTCCGGTACGCGATGAGGAAGGGCGCCACGACGAGCGCGAGCGGGATGACGATCGCCACGCCGAGAAAGATGACGATCGGCAAATACGAACCGAGTAGACCGTCCATGCTCCGACTTTCCGTTGGCGACCCCGACTACCCACCATACCACGGAAAGGAGGGCTGGGACCGCGACACGCCGTCTTGCGAGCGGCGTCCTAGGACCTTGCTGCGTTGCGGCGACGGTTAGCGCAGCAGGATTGGGGACGCAAGCGTTAGGACCAATCATTCCCTCCGCGAATGCCCCTGTGTGTCAGCAGGCTTCGCGAAGCGGGTGGACCGGCGTTGTTTCTGCCCTTCATATGGTACCTCCGAGCCAATCCGGAAGGCCCAGGGTATATGAAGGAAGTGATTTCGCCCGCACTGGCGCGCCGAGTCGCGATTGCCGCGCAGGGTCTGGCGGACCCGCGCCCGGCCGGTCCGGTCACCAGGCGGCACCTCGTCAGGGTGCTGGCGCGACTCGGCCTGCTGCAGATCGATTCCGTCGCCGCTGTGGTGCGCGCGCACTACATGCCGCTGTTTTCCCGCCTCGGCCCCTACCCTCTTTCGCTCCTCGACGAGGCCGCCTCGCCCGGCCGCAAGCGACTGCTGTTTGAATACTGGGCACATGAGGCCTCGCTGCTGCCGCTGGAAAGCTGGCCGCTCATGCGCTGGCGCATGGAGCGCGCCCGCGCCAACGATCCGACCGAGATCTACCGCGCGCTCGCGCTCTGGGCTGAGGGCAAGCGCGACTTCATAGAAGAAGTGTACCGGGAGATCGTCGCGCGCGGCCCCATCGCCGCCTCCGACATGCAGGGCGCCAAGGGCAAGGGCGGCTGGTGGGGCTGGAGCGACGAGAAGCACGCCTTCGAATGGCTGTTCTGGGCCGGCCGCGTCACCACCGCTTCGCGCCGCGGCTTCGAGCGGCTCTACGACCTGCCGGAGCGCGTCATTCCGGCGCATATTTTCAACAGCCCCGCCGTCCCGCAGGAGGATGCGCACCGCGAACTGATCCGGCTGTCGGCCCGCGCGCTCGGCATCGCCACCTATGCCGACCTGCGCGACTACTATCGCCTGTCGCCGGGCGACATGAAGGGCCGTATCGAGGAGTTGGTCGAGATGGGCGAACTCCTGCCCGTCACCGTAAGGGGCTGGAAGCAGCAGGCGTGGCTCCACCGCGAGGCGCGGCTGCCGCGACGCGTCGACGCACGCGCCTTGCTGGCGCCCTTCGACCCGCTCGTCTGGGAGCGCGCCCGCGCCGAGCGGCTGTTCGGCTTCC
>Ga0182742_1000435_pt1 | contig 66875 bp, 56 predicted proteins | sample eDN5th37CBELigMG_FD_128880 | JGI IMG/M metagenome (GOLD analysis project Ga0182742, IMG submission 128880) | Enriched Miracle-Growth compost microbial communities from Emeryville, California, USA - eDNA 5th pass 37_C BE-Lig MG (version 2)... ...
CAGCGTGCCAGGGGTCGCGACAGGATTGGCGTGGACGCCGGTGGGCGGCGACATCCTGTTCATTGAGGCCAGCCGCGCGCCAGGCAAGGGCGGCCTTATCCTCACGGGGCAGCTCGGCGATGTTATGCGTGAGAGCGCACAGGCGGCGATGACCCTGGTGAAGAGCCGCGCCGCTTCATTCGGCATCGATCCCGCCCTGTTCGAGAAGAGCGACATCCACATCCACGTTCCCGCGGGAGCCACTCCGAAGGATGGCCCAAGCGCGGGCGTGGCCATGTTCACGGCGCTGGTCTCGCTTCTGACGGGCCGGACGGTGCGCAGCGACACGGCCATGACGGGGGAGATCAGCCTGCGCGGGCTTGTCCTGCCGGTGGGCGGGATCAAGGAAAAGGTCACGGCGGCCGCGCGGGCGGGGCTCACCCGGGTGATGCTCCCGGCCCGCAACCGGCGCGACTTCGAGGACATCCCCGAGGATACGCGGGCCCGACTTGAGTTCATTTGGCTGGAGCGGGTCGACGAAGCCATCGCGTCCGCCCTGGAGGACAAGCCGACGAATGTGCCGGATGCCGCCGAGTAGCCGTGTCTTGCCGGACATCCGGCACCCACCTTTGTTGACGCGCTCCAGGCGAGAGGCCACCCATGGCGAAAGCACGAAAGCTTTATTGCAGCCCCAACGGTGACCGGTGGTATCTGATCCGGGATGCGTCGGGGGAGGTCTTCGTGCGGCACGAAGCCAACCTGGCGTCGGGAGGCCATGTGGCCCACATCGAGATTGGGCCATTCCTGGGCTCCGGGCGCGGCCCGGAACAGCAGGAGTTGCTTCGTCTGATTGGAACATTGGTGAGCGACGGCACCGCTCAGGCGTCCGTGCCACCCGCCGGCCCCCACGACGTTCCTGAACTCGTAGACCCGCTCGCGACCCCTGGCACGGGCGTGCTGCCGCCCGTCACCCCGGAGGACGACATCGACGCGGTCAGCAGCTAGCGGGGATCCGGTGCGGCCGACCTTGCCCGCAGCCGGCAGCCTCAGGGCCCCTTCGACCGGGGTCCCCGTGGGCCGAGCGACCTTGCCCTGGTCGAACGAGGAATAGGGAGCCTCCTTTGGCAGGCTTGGACTGGCGTTCTGAGGGTCTATTGTCGATGGAACCCGATCCTGCCCTGGTCTTGTGCGGAGCCGGGCCCATTCCCGGCGGTGTCGAGGACGGAGCGGACATGCTCGATGCGGTCCACGATATCCTGCGGCGCCACACCAAGAACCCGAAGAAGGTGCTCTGATAGTCCGAGTCCGGCGGCGAGGCTGTCGGGAAGGACGTGAGTTGCGCCAGCCTCCTCAAGCCCTTTCGCCGAGGCCATGTCATGGGTCCGGACAAGGACCGGGATCGTAAGGCCCATATGGCGCACGCGGTGGACCAGCCGCTCCGATCCGGACAGGCTGTCCAAAGTGGCAACGATGACCTTTGCCCTCTCCAGGCCCGCCGCGTGGAGGATCGCGGCCCGCGTCGCATCCCCGAACACGACATGATGCCCCCGCGCTCGCGCCTGCCTCAGACGGTCGATGTCATGCTCAATGGCAACATAAGGGATCCCGCCGATGTCCAGCACCGTGGCGACAAGGCATCCGACACGGCCGCACCCTCCAAGAATGACGTGCCCCGACAGGTTACCGCTGGCTTCGGCCACGACGGCTTCATCCGGCTTGGGTGCAGGTCGAGAGGAGCCAAGGTCGGGCAGCCGGGCCAGGATCCCGTTCCACTGGATCAGCAGAGGTGCCAGCGCCATGCTCAGGACAACAGTGACCAAAACCACCTGCCCCATGTCCGCCGGGACGAGCGCTGCCGCGAGCGCTTGGGTGATCAAGAGAAGGGCGAACTCGCCGGCATGGGCCAGGATGAGACCACCGCGGAGCGCCGAGGATGCGCTCCAGCCCACAACCCACGCCGCTCCGAAGACAATGGCCGCCTTCAGGGCCACGAGGGAGGCCAGGGCAACAACGACGGAAAGCGGGTGGGTAAGGATGGTCCGGGGATCAACCGCCATGCCAACCGTGAGAAAGAACAGCCCCAGGAGCACATCGCGGAAGGGGCGGATCTCGTCCTCGACCTGGTGCCGGAAGTCGCTCTCGCCGGTAATCATGCCGACGAGGAAGGCCCCTATCGGCAGCGACAGTCCGAGTTCTTCCGCTCCGAACGCGGCCAGCAGCACGAGCGAGAGGATGCCCAGCAGGAAGACCTCGGCTGACCGGGTGCGGGCCAGTGCCTCAAACATCCGCCCGAGGGAGCGTCGCACCAGCAGGGCGATGGCGAGAAAGAGCACCACGGCGAGAGCTGCTCGGCCCGCAGCGAGGGCGGGGCTTGCCACGCCCCGCCCGCTCAGGGCGTCCGTGAGGATGAGGAACGGCAACGTCGCAAGATCCTGAAACAGGAGAATACCGAGGGCGAGGCGCCCGTGCTGGGTGTTCAGCTCCTGCTGATCCGAGAGCTGCTTGGCGGCGATGGCGGTGGACGACATGGCAACGGCCCCGCCAATCAGCAGGCTGCCCGCCAAACCGATGCCCGTGAGCCATGCCAGGACGCCGCCGGCCAGGGTCGTGAGAGCGACCTGCAGGCTGCCCAGGCCGAAAACCACTGCCCGGGCCGCCAGCATGCGCGGCAGGGAGAATTCCAGCCCGATAATAAACATGAGGAGCACGACGCCCAGTTCGCCAAGGAAGCGGATGCCCTCCGTGGCCGGCAGGAGCTCCAACCCGTGCGGGCCGATCAGAACACCGGTGAGCAGATAACCGGTGACGGGCGAGAAGCGGAGGCGGACGAGCGCTGTCACCACGGCGAACGATGCCACTACGATCACGAGCACCTCGAACAACAGCCGCTCGGCCATGGCAGCGTCTCCTCAACCTGATGAATCGGAGAACGCGCGGGAGCGGAGCCGGGTCGAAGCGGCCAACGGTTAAAAAGGCGGAGGACGACCGAACCACCGTGTTCGAACCAGAGCCACCGCCTCACGTTGACCTGTGAGTCTCAAAAGCTCGTGCCTGTTGCCAAGGCTGCTGCGAGGGACCTCCATGGACAAGAGCCGGCGTTTCAACACCTGGTACTGGGTCGCCGCCATTGTCGGCATCCTGCTGATCCAGTATCTCATCGGCACGGCCCAGCAGATCGCGCCCATTCCCTACAGCCAATTCCAGGAGCTTCTCCGGGGCGGCAAGGTCGCAGAGATCGGTATTTCCGACCGCTTCATCCAAGGCCGGCTCAAGGAACCTCTTCCGAGCGGCCAGACCCGGTTCGCCACGACCCGCGTTGACCCCGACTTCGCCCAGGAGTTGCAACAGTATGGGGTCACCTACACGGGGCAGATTGAGAGCACTCTGCTGCGTGACATTCTCTCCTGGGTTCTGCCCATCCTTGTCTTCTTCGGTATTTGGGCCTTGCTCATCCGCCGAATGGGCGGCCTCGGCGGCGGATTGATGCAGATCGGCAAGAGCAGAGCCAAGATCTATGTTGAGGCGGATACTGGTGTGCGCTTCGATGACGTGGCCGGCGTCGACGAGGCCAAGGACGAGTTGCGCGAAGTCGTCGAGTTCCTCAAAAACCCGGAGCAGTATGGCCGCCTCGGCGGTCGCATGCCCAAGGGCGTGCTCTTGGTCGGCCCACCCGGCACCGGCAAGACCCTGCTGGTCAAGGCCGTTGCCGGCGAGGCCAAGGTGCCGTTCTTTTCCATCTCGGGCTCCGAGTTCGTCGAGATGTTCGTCGGCGTCGGCGCGGCCCGCGTGCGCGACCTCTTCAGTCAAGCGCGTGAGAAGGCACCTGCCATCATCTTCATCGACGAGCTTGATGCCCTGGGCCGCGCCCGCGGCCTCGGCGGCCTGGCCGGGGGCCATGACGAGAAGGAGCAGACCCTCAATCAGCTCCTCGTGGAGCTCGACGGCTTCGACTCCCGCACCGGCCTGGTGCTGCTGGCGGCCACCAACCGGCCCGAGATCCTCGATCCGGCGCTGCTGCGCGCCGGGCGCTTCGACCGGCAGGTGCTGGTGGACCGGCCCGACAAGAAGGGCCGCATCCAGATCCTCCAGGTGCATATGCGCAAGGCAAAGCTCGCGCCGGATGTGGATGCCGACAAGGTGGCGTCCCTCACGCCAGGCTTCACCGGCGCCGACTTGGCCAACCTCGTCAACGAGGCGGCGCTGCTTGCCACCCGGCGGGGGGCCGACGCGGTGACGATGGCGGACTTCAACAACGCGGTTGAGCGCATCGTGGCTGGTCTCGAAAAGCGCAACCGTCTCCTGAACCCGAAGGAGCGCGAGATCGTGGCCTACCACGAGATGGGCCATGCCCTCGTCGCCATGGCGCTGCCTGGGGTGGACCCGGTGCACAAGGTGTCGATCATCCCGCGCGGGGTGGGAGCTCTTGGCTACACCATCCAGCGGCCGACGGAAGACCGTTTCCTGATGACCCGTGAGGAGCTGGAGCACAAGATGTCGGTGCTGCTCGGCGGACGAGCCGCCGAACTGATCGTTTTCGGCCATCTGTCCACCGGGGCCGCCGACGATCTCGCGCGCGTGACCGACATCGCCCGCAGCATGGTCACGCGCTACGGCATGTCCGAGAAGCTCGGGAACGTCGCGCTGGAGAAGGACGAGCGCTCGTTTCTGAGCCCGAACCCGCTTGGCAACGGCGCGCGCGAGCGGTCCTACTCGGACGAGACCGCGGCGGCGATTGACGACGAGGTGAGGGCAACGGTGGACAGGGTGTTCGACCGGACGGTCGCGCTCCTGCGGGAGCGTCGCGACGTCCTGGAGCGAACAGCGCGACGGCTGCTTGAAAAGGAAACACTTGACGAGGTTGAACTGCAACAGCTCACCAGTTCGTCGTCTGCCCAGCCACGGGGCTCGGTCATCGAAATCGAGCGCGACCCGTGGGCGCGGGGCGGGCGTGCCCCGGCGGCATCTGACCCGGTGCGACCGCAGTAGCGAGCGGGCGGGAGCGTTGGGGCATCGTCCGGGCCTTGAGCAGCAGACTGTCCAGGCGCCAGGAAACCTGGATCAATGGCGTCAAGGAGGTCTGCGGGCGCCTGTGATGCAATGGTGTGGGCAGGATCGGCCGGGGAAGGCGCGTAGCCGTAGTTCCTTTTGGCAAGCCGCCCTCACAACCGTAAAGAACTGTCGGAAGGCCCTCATGATGTGTTTCCAAGGGGAATGAAATGAGCACGGCGGAAGGTTCTCCCGACGGCGGCATCATGGGCGAATGCTTGCGAACCCACGACTGGGCTGCCACGCCCCTCGGGCCAGCCGAGACTTGGCCGCAGTCGCTCCGCACCGCCTTGAGCATCATGCTGAACTCCGCCTTCCCCACCTATCTGGCCTGGGGGCCGGAGCTGACGGGCTTTTACAATGATGCCTACATTCCGATCATGGGTGACAAACCGAATGGCCTCGGGCGGCCGTTTCCCGAGGTCTGGTCGGAGGTGTGGGACACCATCGGTCCAATCACCAAGCGGGCCATGCGCGGCGAGGCCAGCTACTTCGAGGACCTGCCGCTGACGCTCATGCGCCGCGGCTATCCCGAGGCAACATGGTTCTCGTTCTCCTCCAGCCCCATCCGTGATGAGACGGGTGGGGTTGGCGGGGTGCTGTGCATTGTCCATGAGACCACCCAGCGTGTCCATGCCGAGACTGCCCTGCGCCAGAGCGAGGTGCGGCTCCAGGCCGCCATCGATCTCGTCGACGTCTCACCCTACACTTGGAATCTGGCAACCGGTGCGCTGGACTGGGATGCTCGCCTGCGGGCCATGTGGGGTGTGTCCCCGGGTACGCCCGTCTCCCTGGATGTATGGATGTCTGGCATTCATCCTGAGGACCGAGCTCAGGTCGAAGCCGCGCTTGCCCATTGTGTCGATCCCACAGGTGATGGTGTCTACCACATCGAGTATCGCGTCATCGGGATTGAGGATGGGGTCGAGCGCTGGGTCTCCACCCATGGCCGGACCACCTTCGAAAATGGCCAGCCGGTGGGGGTTACCGGGGTTGCGCTTGAGATAACGGAGCGCAAGCGGGCCGAGGCGGCCTTGCGTGAGAGCGAGGTCCGGCTCGCAGCAATCCTGGACCAGCTGCCGGTCGGTGTGGGGCTTGCCGACCAGGAGGGGAACATCACGCTGGGGAACCAGATGCTTCAGCGATACGCTCTCGTCAAAATCCCCTCCAGAGACCCGAAGCAAGCCGGGCGTTGGCGGGCCTACACCCCCGACGGCCAGCCTCTCAGCCCCTCAGACTATCCAAGCGCGCGGGCGCTGCGGGGCGAAACGGTCGTTCCCGGCATCGACCTCATCTTCACCTTCCCGGATGGGCGGGAGGCGTGGACGCGCGTGAGCGCTGCGCCCTTCCGCAATGCCGCCCAGGAGAGCCTGGGCGCGGTCTTCGTGGTGCAGGACATCGACCGTGAGAAGCAGGCCGAGGAGCGCTTCCGCGAGTTCGCGGCGCATTCCACAAACGTGTTCTGGATCGCCAGCACGGGAGACCGAACGCTTGAATACCTCAACCCAGCCTTCGAGACGGTTTTCGGAACAGCGCAAAACGCCTTCCGGCAGGACATGAGCCGGTGGATCGAGGTCGTTCATCCCGATGACCGCGTCCGCGTCGCTGAGGCTTTCGATAGGGCTGCGCTCGGTGTGGTCTCCGTGGAGGAGTTCCGCATTATCCGATCCGACGGGGCGTTGCGTTGGATCCGCAACACCTTCTTCCCCATCCGGGACGAACAGGGCCAGATCCGGCGCACCGGTGGCATTGCCCAGGACATCACGCGCCATGAGGGGCGCTTCGTGTATGTCGTCGATGCCGATGAGACCTCACGCCAGAGCCTCTCTCGCGTGCTCCGGGAGGCCGGCTATGACGTCAGAGCCTTCCCATCCGGCAAAGCCTTTTTGGAGTCGGCGCCCGCCCTGGTACCAGGCTGCGTCGTGCTCGACATCCATCAGCCTGACGCGGGTGGCCTTACCATCCCGAGAGAGCTCAAGGCTCGGCGGATCGGCCTGCCGGTGATCGTCTTGGGTGATGCCGGAGGCGATGTAACCTTCGGAGTGCACGTGATGAAGGCCGGCGCAGTGGACTTCCTGCCGTTGCCTTATCGTACCGATAACCTGCTCGCCGCCGTCGCAGCGGCCGCGGCTGACATTCGCCAGACTGAAGAGGACAACAACGGGGCCGGCTGGGCCCGGGCTCGCATTGCTGAGATGTCGGAGCGGGAACGGGAGGTATTGACCGGTCTTCTGGCTGGCCAGACTAACAAGCAGATCGGGCGGGATATCGGCATCAGCCCACGCACGGTGGAGACCCATCGGGCCCATGTCATGCAGCGGCTCGGCGCCAAGACTGTGCCTGACGCCGTGCGGATTGCCGCATCAGCGGGCGTGCAGGCGCCGCGGCGGTCAACCAATGGAGGTTAGGAGTCTAGAGGAACCATCCCTAGGATTTTGAGAATGACCGCAGTTGACGCGGGCTAAACCCCTCCGGTGTTCTACATTGGTAACATAAGTGGATTGTTCTTCGGTTTAATCTCCTGGCTAGTTTAACCAGTGCCAGCATCCGAAGCCACGCCCCAAGCCGCACTGAAAGGTGGACCTGCGAGCGTTAACGTGGCCTGGGGCCATGCATCTGCAGACTGGTGAAGGCGTTCCTTCGGGCAGGCCCTATATCAAGCCCCATATCGTTATTCCGGTGCCGATGATGCCCGCCAAGGTTCCAGCAAGGGTGAGTCCCTTGTGCTCGGCGACCCACCGATAGACACCACGTATCCGCCCGCCGTGCATCTCCTGCCAGGTCGTGTTCGTCTTCAGGTTTCGGTCATGCGCGAGGCCGGCGATGTTGTCCACCTTCCTCAGGGTGGATTGATGGAGTCCGACAAAATTGCGGGTGTCGAACGCTTCGGCCTCCTGGGCTCCCGTCATGAAATCCCGGGGCTTGATGTGGTTCATCGCGATCAGGCTTTCGAGGCGAGGATGGCCCGCATAGCGCTTGCCGTAGATGTCGATCAGGAGGCGGGCCAAATCGTATTTCTTGTCATCCTCAACCACGACCGGATCGCCTCCAAGGACGCGATACCGATGCTCGATGGCCGCAAACCCGTAGTTTGCATCGCGCATGTTCCAGTGAAGGTACTTCATGCCCCTGTGCCCGCCGATCAGCGCATAGAAAGCGTCAAGCATCTCACGCTCCAGACCATCGTAGTGAGCGTCGATCTCGCCGAACGGGATTCCTTTCCGCTCTGCCATCTGATGGATCGAAAATGAGGTGGTTTGCCCTGAATGCAGCCGACGCAGCGCAATCGATGTAATGCGGGGCGAGCGGCCGTCAGGACGGTCATAGAAGCTCTCGCATGAATAATGGATCACCCATGCGTTGTGGGCTTCGGCGAAAATTTTATCGAGATCCGCCCAAGCGGATTTCTGGCGAGCGGGATTAGGGGCCGACATTGTCTTTGGGAAAAGCTCAGGTTGTGAACAATGGGTTGAGGGCCGCTATAAGGTATCGGTGGGGAGAAGCTAGGCGTGACATCTCCCTGAATGCCCATCTCGGAATCGAGACCTTTGGCAAGACCGCCAATGAAAAACGCGGGGCCATTGGCCCCGCGTTCGTTCAGGCCCTGAGACCTGCCCTGCGCCGCCTTCTCCCCCGCCGGGCGGGGGGCGTGGCGGCGAACTCCTTGCGCTTCCGGCGCCGCTCGGCCAGGGCGTACTGATGCAGCTCGGCCTGATACTTCGTCGCGGTGGCCCGGGCCAGCAACTCGTGCTTGGTGGTCACCTTGGCATAGGCCCTCTTCGTGGTTTCAATCTTTGCATGGTGGAGCGCCGCCTGCGTGGCCGCGATGTCGCCGGTCGCGCGGTAGATGAGGCCACCGCGGGTCCGCCTGAGGTCGTGGATCCGGAGATCCTCGATGCCGCACACCGCTCGGAGCCTGCCCCAATAGGCGGAAAGGTTCCCGACCGTCAGCGGATAAAACTTGTCCCGCTCGAACGAGCGCCCCTTGATCGTGATGGTCCGCTCCGCCTGGATCGTGAACACCCTCTCCGGATGCTTGTCCTGCTGGTCCCGCAGGATCTTCTCGATCTCCGGCGTGATCGGCACCTCCGCATCCTTCCTGCCCTTGACGACCACCGCGATCACCCGCTTCTCCCAGTCAACCTGCTTCCAGGTCAGGGTGACCGCGTTTTCCTTTCGCAATCCGGTTTCGAAGGCGAAGTCGATGGCCGGCCAGATGTCCGGCCGGCAGTGTTCCTCCAGCTGGAGGTATTCCTCCATGGTCATCTCCCGCGTCCGCGGGTCCTCCCTGAACTTGTGGATCTTCCAGTTGGGCTCGTCGGGAAGCGGGATCTTCCAAACCATGCGCGCGCGCCGGAGGATACGCTCCGCGATGTCGATGTGCATGTTGATGTACTGCTCCGAAAGCTTGGGCTTCGTTGGGTCGTCCCCGCGGTGCTTCTTTTGAAGTTCCGACCGCCAGGCCGCGATGCGCGGGTCGGTGACCTGAGACAGAAGGGTCTTCTCGCCGACCGCGTCGACGAACCGGTCGCAGAACCGTTCCGTGTTGTGGGCTCCGACGTCGTACTGGCCGATCTCGTCCCAGAACAGGTCTACGGCCGCCAGGACCGTCATGTCCCGGACCTTGCCGTCCACGCCGGTTTGGATCTTGTGCGCGTGGTACAGGACGTAGGCGTCATCACGGACCTTGCGTGCGATCTTCTCTGCGTCCGCCCGATCCCTGCACAGGGTGGAGCCGTTATAGCGCCGGTCCCCGACCCGAAAATCCATGTACCAGTAGGGGCTCTTCTTGGGCTTCCAGATCCACTTGCCCTTGGGCTCACTTTCGCTCCGGCGCTGCCGCCGACCCATTCCAGTCTTGCTCATTGCTGCTTCTCCTTTTGCTTGCGTGCCGCGCGGCGTTCCGAGTAGCCGCCGGCGATGGCTGGCTTGTTGCGTGGGTGGGACAGCTTTGCCGTGACCTTCAGTCGAGGGGCCGCGACCGCGCGGTCCTCCACGAAGGCGTCGAGCGCCTCGTTGGTGACCCGCACGTCCTTGCGCGTGGCTCCCCGTCCCACGTTGATGGCGACGAGCGTTCCGTCCGTGATGTGGTTCAGAACCTGCCTGGGAGAGATCCCGAGTTTCTCCGCGACCTCGGCGATGGTGAATGCCTGGCCGAAGAAGAAGGCGTAGGGGGTGGTCAGATCTGTCATCGCGGCGGTACCCAACTCGCTGCCGTTGCACTTCGGGAGCACGGCCCCCGGCCAGGGCATCGGAGCGATCCTCCGCCTCTGGCCAGCGTAGGAATCACGGCTTAGGTCGATGAGTCGACGCAGTGGGCTACGAAGGGCATACGTTGTGCCCCCCTGCGTGAAACAATGTTTCATGTGATGTCACTCCTGTCGTCGCCGTCCGGAGCCGGCCGGGCGCGGGCCAAGGGGAAGCGGATCACCACTGCCGACCGGAGGGGGCGCAGGCGTCGGGACCGCCGCGCCGCGCGGCGCTCCGCCTCGACATGGGCCGCAACGGCAATCCCCAGGCGCGCCCGTTGGACAGCGTCCCGGAACGCCCGGGCGCCCAGGGACGCGCGGATCGCCAACAGCCGCGCAACTACGTCGACCACGCGCCTATCCATGGCGGCCTCCGCTCCTTCGGCCCCTCACGGCCTTGCGTGCGCGGAAATAGGCTGTGGACAGCCGGGCGAACTCGTCGCCCGTCATCCGCTTCTCGGCGATGAGCACGTCGGCCACGGCAGCGATGAAGCCACGATGTTCCCGCACCAGCGACCGGGCCTGGGCATAGAGGCGGGCGAGATCGTCCTCCACTTGGCGGCGCAGGTCGGGGTCGCTGTTCATCAGGGCCCGGGCGTGCTCCGGCGCGGCGCGGTACGCCAGGGTGTCCCCGAGCCCCAGGGACGCATGCACCCCGGCGAGCAGGCTGGTGGCGATGGCCAGGTCGGACCTTTCGGATCCGGACGCCCCGGTGGTCGCCACGCCGCAGATCTCCTCCTCCGCGGCGCGGCCGGCCAGGCTCACGGTCACGAGACGCTCGATGTCGGCCCGCGACAGACCCGGATCCGCGGCCGCCCGGGTCAGTGTGTGGGCGCCACCCTCGTGATCGAGGATCGTGATGCTGTGCACCGCACCCGCCCCGAGCAGGTCGCTGAGGCAGGCATGGGCCGACTCGTGCACCGCGCACCGGCGCAACGCCTCGGGGCTGCGATGGTCGGGCGGCACCACCTCGGCCCAGAGGTCGTCGGCCACCATCGCGCGCCCGGCCGTCCTGGCCCGGGCCCTGGCGCCCCTGACCCAGGCGACGGTCTGCGCTCCGGTGGCGCCGAGGCCGGCCTGGGCGATGGGCAGGAGATCGACGCCGGCAAGGTCGCCGGCGAGATGCTGCCTCAGAATCCCCGCCAGGGCCGGCGCGTCCGGAGGGCCGATGGTGATGATCGGTGACAGCCGCCCTGGCCTCGTGATCGCGGGGTCGAGGCGGTCCGGGTGGTTGGTCGCCCCGATGATCACCAGCCGTGCCGTCGACGCGGAGGTGTTGCTGTCCAGGGTTGTGAGAAGGTGGGCCACCATGGTTTGCCACCAAGGCATGTCGCGATCCGACAAGCGGCGCCGGTCCGGGATCGCCTCCACCTCGTCCAGGAAAACCAGGGCCGGCGCCGCGGCGGCGGCGGCCAGGAAAATTCCGTCGATCTGGCGGATGACGGAATCCAAGTACCCGGATCCGCTGGAAAACCAAGCGGGCACCGAGGTGGCGAACAGGGGCAGACCGGCGCTCCGCGCAAGACTCCGGACCAAGCTGGTCTTGCCGAGGCCAGGAGCGCTCGCGAAGACCGCGCAACGGTCGATGGCGCTGAATTCGATCTCGCCGCGGCGCCAGGCGGCCAAGTCCCGCACCAGGTTCTGGCACCAGTCCATGGCCGCGCCGTAGCCGTGGAGCTGGTCGAGCGGCGGCGCCTCGGCCAGGCTCGGGTCGACCAGGGAACGGGCCCGCGCCGCCGCCTGGAGCCGGGCAACACAGGACTGCGGCGACGAGCCCAGCCGGATCGCGCCGCAAAGATCGTCGTGGTCGGTGAGGCCGGCGCCGAGGTTGGCCGGCATCCGCCGCGGCGCGGCGCCGGTCGCCCGGCGGATGACCCGGCGCAGCACCGCCGGGCCCGGCGGCCGCACCACCAGGCGCACGTCGGCTGCCGCCGTCAGGGCCGACGGCAGCATCCGGCCGGGAAGGTGCGAGACGCCCGCGACCCGGCCGCCCCGGGCCAGGATGCCGGCCACCATGGCATTGGCCGTGTCGGGCTTGGCCCGGACCGGGTCGGAGCCGCCGGGCGCGGAGAGATACGCCCAGTGCCCCAGCGCCGCCAGGGCCAGGCGCAAAGGCTCGACCCAGGAGGGGCCGGGCGCCTCGACCACCACGGCCAGCGGCGCGGCCCCGGCGATCCGCCGCCGCAGCGCCGGCGTCAGCGCCGCGTCCAGGGTGTACCGGGCCAGCGTGCGGGTGGCCGGCAGCGGACCCACGGCGGGCGGCTCCGGGGCTTCCTCCGGCGCCGGCACGTCCGGGGCTAGGTCATCGAAGTTGAAGATTTCAGGTCCGTGTTCTGTGTCGGTCATGGTCGCCTCATGCAGGGCGGGGCATGCGGGCGTGCGTCAGCGCGCGCCGGACAGGCCTCGCCGGTGTGACAGGATCAAAGTCCGGCCCCGCGCGGGGCGCCGGAACAGGTTCGGATCACCAGGGGATCAGGGCCGGCCCCGCACCGGGGCCTGGATGCGCGTTCTCGGCGCGGTCAGGTCATGATTGTCCCGGCGGCCGGGACGGCAAGGGAGTGGGAGGCGCGCTGGGGCCTCCGGCAAGACCGCAGCCTCGCTGCGGCCGCGCCCCATCCTGGGGGCGCCTTTGGGTATGCAGAACAAATTAGGAACGCGACCGAAGCTTGTCAATTACCCCCTTCGGACAGGAAGGCGGTTTCGGCGCTTCGGCGCCGGACCTCGGTTTCCGGTCCCAGCGGGACCGTCGTCAGATCGAGTTCCAGAAGATCGCGGCAGGCCAAGGCGAGAATGGTGGTGATGCCGTCGCTGTCGCGCACCGCCCGGGCCGCCTCCGCCAGGGGCAAAGGTCCCGCCTTGACGGCATCGAGCGCCCGCACCTGGTCGGCGGCCGAGACCATCACTCTTCGGCAGCCCCAGACCGCGCGCGAATTGGTGAGCAGGGGCACTCCGAAAGCCTGCGGCGGGTCACGGCGCTCATAAGGAATGCCCTGCTCCGCCAGCGCGGCCGCGACCGCCTCGAACCGGCCGTGGTCCGCACCCGCCCGGGACAGGCGATGGATGTCGACGACGATGTCCTGGCCGCCGGCCAGCAGCCGGCAATCCGGCACGTGCTGAAACGGGACGCCGTCTACCGTGACGGTCACCGGGTCGGCCGGCAGGATGGCTCGGACCCTGGCGTCGAGGGCTGCGATAATCAGGGCATCGAGCACGCCCCGGTTCCGGACCAGAATGGGATATCTGGTCTTCGCGCCCTCGAAGCGGGCGAAGGGCGAAGCAGGGGGTCGGGAGGGCAAGGAACTCATGACGCATACCTCATGCAGACTGTGAGCGAATCCCTGCGCACCCGGACGCCGCAAGAGCGTCCAGGGTCGGCAGGGAAGGGCGGGCCGCCTCGGATTCAGAGGTAGTCCGGATGAGAACAAATACAGAACATTAAGCTTGACTATGTCAACGACTCGGAAGGGGTAGGACTGCTTTCCGCAATGGTGCCGGCCACAAGTGCTTCTTTGTCGAAGCTGAGCCGGAAAGGAGCGCCCTTGCCTCGATCCAACGAATCCGGCGTTAGTCACCCGGCTTGCCGCTCCGGCCAGCCCAAGTGGATCGCGTGTGTGAGCTGGAACTGGAACCCATGATCAAGAAGCATTTGGAGCGCCGTGTCGCGCGCCTGATTGCGGGGGAGCGCCGTATCGAGGACTTGCATCACCTGTACCTCGCGCTGCGCGAAAACCGCGGCACCGGGGACAGCGTCCGGGAGATCGGCGATTTCGTTGCGCACCGTGCGGAGCGGTCGAAGGGGCCCGTGACACAGATCGTACGGGACGTGTTCACAAGCGCCGACGTCTGGCTCGGATCGCTCATGGGCAAGCCACGGTCCTGGGCCGACTTCCGGCCCGCCATCGAGGCCAACATGCGCCTTGCCTCGAACGAGTTGATCAAGGCACGGATCGGACTGCGCCGCGAGGTTGCGAGATCGGTCGCCATCCAAGCCATGAAGAAGATAGAGAAACGGCAACCTCTCACCAAGCGGGAGGAACGGGTCCTCGTTTACTTCGGAGGAAGTTTCATCTGGAAGCCCGCCTTCACGGACGAGACCGTTTTCGAGGAGCTGAAGGCGGCCCTGGTAACGGCCGACCTGATCAACAAAGCGGACCAGCACCGCTTGGCGCCGGTCAGGCCGTTCCTGGCTCTCTACGTGATCACCTTGATGCATGGATCGAGCATCGTATTGGAGCAGAATCGCAAGGCCGAACTCAGGGCAGGGTTCGACAACGAGCAGGAATGCCTGGAGGTCAAGGCGATCCTGCACCTTCAGCAGGTCCTTGAGGCACCGAAAAAGGTGACCATGCCCTTGTGCGTGTTCTGGACCGGTCTCTCACCAGAAACCAACTGCTGCCCCCAGCTCTCCCAAGCTAAAGGCCCCTGGGAGCATCTCGTTGAAATCGCCGACGATGGACGGTTGACCCAAGTTGACTGAGATGACCCCTGCGCAGGCGCCCGGAAGGTTCTACGAGGACGTCGATGCCTTGGTTTCAACTGGAAAGAACCCGAACCGGCCGGTTCTCCTGCCGCCGGTGAAGGTCGTGATGCGGGCGTCCTGAAGCGAGGCTGGTGGATCCTCGTTCTCCAGCACGATGAACTGGGCATCCTCCCGCATTCTGGCCAAGGAGGCGTAGAAGTGATCGGCCAGGCCCGACCCCTTCAGGATCTCCTCATCCGGCTCCAACGCCCCGTACTTGTGGTCGTCGAGCGGCTCGCGGTACGTCAGCAACGGGGTGTCGAGCACCACAAAACCTGGATGCGCCAATTCATTCTGGCGACAATAGACGAGCACCCCGACCTTGAAGGCCGCGTGCAGGATCGCCCTGACGCCCTTGCCGTTCGCGCGGCGCCCCTTGCCGTCGACCTGGATGTCATTGGTCTGGGGATCAAAGGTCACCACCGGATCGCCAGGATACCGCCAAGTGCGGAGAAGCCCCTGAACAACCTGCGCGAACCGGTGTCCCGTTCCGCTATCGATCCCGACGAGGAGCTTGCCCTCACCCCTGGCCTGGCGCGGCTCGCGAACATCCAGTTGGGAGCGGCGCACCATGAGCACGTCCCGCTCTTGATAGAGGTTCACGGTCCGCCTGAGCGTCTCACGGGCGCTGAGAAGCTGTTCGTACCTGGTCTGGAGTTCGGCCTCCCGCGGGCGCAGCTCGGCCAGCTCGGCTTCGATTTGCTCAAGCCGGGCCTTCCAGTGATCCCGACGCAGGCGCAGTCCCGTCGCGTCGACCCCCAGCGATGCCATGGTCTGGGCGAGCTCCCGCCGCTCCCGCTCGATCTTCAGGATTTCGGCCGCGGCGGCCCCATGGGTCAAGGCGATCTCGTCGGCCTCGTGATGATGGGCTTGATGCTCGGACGCGGCGCCACACAAAGGGCAGGGACGGCCGGCCATGGCCAGCAGCAGGAAGCCACCTTCCTCCAGGGCCTGAAGGCGGGCGATGTCGGACTGGTACACCTGATCAAGCTCGTCGAACCGCCCAAGCGTAAGCTCAAGCTCCCCGAGGCGGGCCAAGATGTCAGCGATCCGGTCGGCCGTCTCACGGCGCTCCCGGACGAGGCCATCGATGCGCTCCTGCCGCGCCTTCATCTCGGCATGCTGGGTGGCAAGCGTGGCCTCAAGCCGTTCGGACTGTTCGGCGAGATCCTCGCGAGCCGGCGGAGTCGCGCCGAGTTCGACATCGATGCGCTCGATCCATTCGTCGAGGAGATCCACCTGCCCTTGGGCCCGCGCCTTGCGCACTTCCGGCCGGACGGAGGACACCACCGCGGCGTCGTCGCGGCCGGTGAGCAGAAGGCGGAAGACGTTTCTCTCGACCGTGTCAGCCGTGTGCTGACCCGACAGGATCGGGCTGCGCTCGCTCATGATCGCGCCCTCGTCGACGATGGCGTAAGGCGCAATCCGGCGGAAGCTCAGCGTCTCCTTCTCGCCGTACTGGTTCTTGACGACGACCTTGCCGCTCAGGCCGAGTGACGACAACAGGAACTGGGACAGGTTGTCGGTCTTCTGCGCATCGTGCTCGGCCCTCAGAAGGGTTCCCTTGACCCCGTCGGGGCGCGCCTGCAACAGCCCGTCGAAGAGCAGGAAATCGCCGCCGGTGGTGGCACGGTAGAGCGTGACCTCACGCCCATCGGGAAGAACCAGGGCAAGAAGGATAGCGTCATAGTCCCGGCGCTGCTCGATCTCGGGAAGCGGCGTTCGCGCACCAAGCATGAAGTCCAGCGCGTTTGCGATGAAGCTCTTGCCGGTGTTCGAGGCACCGTAGACGACGTTCAGGCCCCCCGCGAGTTCGAGGGTGGCCGGCGCAACGCCCGGCCCGGTGAAGGTGAGGCTGCGCAAAGTGAACCCCTTGGTCATGCGGCACCTTCACCCGGGTTACCGGCAAACTGGAACTCGGCTCTCAGCCGGCCGATGCGCTCCTTCACGACGATCTCGATCTCGGACGTTGGCATTGCGCCGAACTGTCTGGCCAACCAGTGGGCCCGGTCCTTGAGGTCCAAGCTGTAGGGGGTCTGCAGCATGTCGATGAAGGAAGGAGCGTCCTCGCTCGCCAGGAAGTGGACCCCATCCAGGTCACGCTGCACATCCACTAGATGCAGACGATGCATGAGACGAAGGCTGTCCTCAACGAGGCGACGCCTGACGAAGAGCTCGCCGGCCCGGGGCAGGAGGTCCGGATGGAGGCTGGGAGGCCCATCAACATCGCCGGTGTGGACAACCAGATGATCGAACCAGGTCAACTCGGTCAGGCTGCAGGCCCGGGGATAGAACGCCTCCAGCACGATCAGCGCCCTCAGGCCTGTCTCCAGCGGGCTGTTGAACAGCGGTGCCTTGTCAGGTCTTTCACGCGGGCTCATCGCTTCCACGGCAGGCGGCCTTCGTTAGCAAAATGGTGGCAGACGCCCTGCCGGACTTGGACCTTGGCATAACGGGCGAGGATGCCGGATGGACGCACATTCGCCGCCTGCATCATCACCTCGTCGATCCGTGTAAGGGTGTCCGGATGGGCGCGGCGGTGGGTGTCGATGACGCCATAGTAGATTTCCTCGACGAAAGTATCGAGGTGCTCCTCGGGCGTGTTGTCCCGGTAATGGCGCTTGAAGTAGGCGGCATGGAAGTACCGCATGCGCTGGTCCCGCAAGTGGTCGCCGAACTGCCCGTGATCCAGAACGGCATCGGTGTCGTTGAAGACCATGCCGGCCCGCTCGCCATAGGCTTCCACCAGTTGCTGAAGGTAGGGGGCCTCCTCGTCCTGAATGTCCCCGGGCACCTTGCCCGGCGTGTAGTCGCCGGGGTCATAGTTGAACCACTTCACGAGCGCAGGGGTGATGTCAGGGTCCTTCAGCATCCGATGGACGTCGAAAACATGCACCTTGCCGAAGTCGAATGCATTGATCTGGGCTGTGATCTCCGGGGTCAGCGGGACGGTGGCATTCTCGACAATACGCTTCGCGCAATAGGCGTCCCATGACTCGATCATGGCTGCGCGCAGCTTGCTTGGGCTCGCAATCAGTTCCTGCACTGGCCGGGCAACCCCGCGCGGCGCAACGAAATAATAAGCCTCGGGGAGAGGGTAGCCGCCGTCGGCGCTGTGATGGAAGACCTTGCCAAGTTCTGTGATGGCATCGGGCTGCCGAAGCGGAACCTTGAGCTGTTTGCATTGGAACAGATGCCACGGCCCATCGTGGCGCTGGTCAGTCAGATAGCCGACCACATCCCGCCCCTTGTCGCCCGAGCCGGCCCAGATCTGGGTGTCAACATAGGTCTGCTTCTTGCGAAACATCCAATCGTCCACGAAGACTTCTAGCTCAGCGTCCGTCATGGCGGCGATCTGGCGGATATAGTTGCTTAACACTGGGGAGTCCGACGGCGAGGAGGAGCGGGTTTGTATCTCAGAACCAAACGCGATGCACGGGATTCGGCAAGGCTCGACGTGGACGCGGTGAGATGTGCCTTTCGTCCAGCCTTAGCCCTAATGCGTCAGGCGACGGAAAGCCTTGATACGCCAGGGCTAGAGAGGGGCAAGTCCCCGCCATTGGCCGCTGATGCCTGGGACACCGCGCGTTGATCGCCATGAGAGGTTGTGCCAGAACACCGCCCCATCGGACGGGGGCAAGAACATGGATCCGGAAGTTGTCAGGAAGCTTTTGATTGGCGGAAACGAAGAGGGGCCGGCACCCGGAGGCCCGACCCCTATTTCACTGTCCGCTGGGGATATGGCTGACCAAGGTCAGACAGGGAACGGTTCCAGCAGCCCATGCCCATCTTATAGAGCCCTCGATGGCAGCTTGCAAGACCCATCCGTGCTGCCCGAGGTGGCAATTGGGAAGGTCCATGCGTCCCTTTCGAACGCCCGCCTCTCCTGGTACATGGCCGTTGCCTCCAACGACCGTCGCTTGGCGCTTCGGCTGCATACCTGGAACGCGGCGGTCGCGGCCTCCCTCATGCCCACGTTGCACACGGCCGAGGTGGCGATTCGGAATTTTGCCCTGCGGCGCCTGATCGCGAGGTATGGGCGCAACTGGTACGCCAACGAGCATCTGCACCGCAGGTTGGGCCGCTCCGCCTTGAAGGAAAGTCTCGTCAAGGCGATTGACGCCGAGAAGAAGGCCCGGCGGCCTGGTCAATTGGCCGATTACGTCACCAACGAGATGAGCTTCGGCTTCTGGGTGAATGTCTTCACGCAAACCTTCGTTTCGGACCTCTGGACCGCTCAGCTTCACACGATCAATGCCAGCATTCCGCGTGGGCTGTCGATCACCGATCTGCACGAGGGCATCGAGTTCGTGCGCGGATTCCGCAACACGGTTGCTCACCACAAGAACATCATCCGCAGGCCGGCCGTTGACAATCATGAGCGAACCCTGAAGGTCCTGGGCTGGGTATGCCGGCATAGTGGAGACCTCGCCCGGCAAACATCTAATTTTCCGGCAGTCTGGGCTGCCTCACCCATTCCGCATGATCAACTCCCCATCCCGACGGCAGCCAACTGAAACCGGAGAGTGGACGGGTCGACCCAACGACGGCGCCCCTGTCGCTGATGAACGACGACTTCGGCGCGCTCGACCCGAGGAGGTGGCGCTCACGCTCGCCACCCCCGTGCCGGGAATCGAGACGATGGAGCGGGGCGCCGTGAAGGCAGCGTTCAAATCCAGCCCTGACACCCTGGCGGATCTGAGCGGGCAGTATCAGGAGCCCCGTGATCACTCCTGGGCACCGTCAGTGCCTGAACCCGGGTCTGCTTGCGGCTAAATTGATGGCTCCTTCCTCATTGGAGGATCCCGGTTTGTGGCTTGCGCTGGCCAGCTGCATCGTCGTGGTCAACGGAGACCGCAACGATGTCCGCAGCCTACAACACTGCCCTGAAGAACCTTCAGCGCACCCTGCCACAGGTGGCCAACAGCATTGCGGTTGCGGGGAGGGGCGTAAGGGTCATTGAACATGGCCCCTGGCTTGGCCTGATTGTCGACCTGCCCGGGGGCGGCCGACGGCGGACCAGCTATACGCTGGCGGTCACGCAGGACGGTCATCACCTGATGGTCTTGGACAGGCGGCCGGAAACCCACCCTGGCTTTTCCAGGGCGCCCCAGGGGCTCGGCGAGCTGGACCGCTGGTGGATCGACTGGGTCGCCGGCGTGGCGGAGAAAAAGACAGTCGACAATGATCTGTCCGAATTCGCCCAGATTGTCGGTCTCATGGCCCCGTATGATCCAGGCGCGCCGTCACGTCCGCTGTCCGAGCGCGCGGGGCTGGTTCTGTCGGTGCTCGAACGCATCGATCTGCCGACTTTGGCGCTGTTCCATTCGAAGGAGAAGTTCAGCGCGCGGGCCTATGAAGCCCTCGCCGCGATGTCGGATGAGCCCGGCTCCATCCGACGCTTCCTGCGGGACTATCCGCTGTTGCTGCCGCCCTTCGTGGACGAGATCATGAATTCTGAGACGCCAGAAGGCGCCATCAGCCTGTGGCGCCAAGACGCTGCCGATCCGTTCCAGGGCAGGCCCACCATTGATGTCGTCGCCGACGTGATTGGCCAGGCGATCATGAGATCCTACGGGACCGCCGTCGACCGGAAGCGGGTGCTCGACGCCATCGGAAGCCTCAAAGGCAAGGTCTGGGAAGGCGGCGACGACTCCTTCACCTTGGACCACCTGGGGCTCATGACGCTTCTTCCAAAGGCTGGCGTTCCAAGAAACGGGGAGGCCTGGGGTGCCTTTGTCGAGATCGCCAACGAGGCGATGCAGTTCCTGCGCGACGGCATTGCCGCCGACCGTCTTTTCCCGGATTTCGACGGCGACTGGAAAGCGCTGCGGCGCGCGATCCTGGAGGCCGCGGTCTCGCGTTGGTCCGACGCAGAGGCCCCTGCTTCGCTGGCCGAACCCTTTTGGATCGTCAAGGGCGCTTCGGAACTCATCGGTTCTTACGTCACGGACGTCCTGGCCGCGGAGCATGGCAGGAACCCGGACGATCTGCACGCGCAAGGGCTTCCCCATCGCATTGCGGAGCGCCTGGAGCCGCGCCTGTTCGATGAACGCCCATTCCCGGAGCTGGTCCGCGGCGCTCGCGCCATGCACGACGACATGGAGGGATACGGCGAGCCCAAGGATGGAGGCTCATCCTTCTCCAAAGAGGAAGTCATCACCCTGGTCGGCTTTGCCGATAGGCTGCTGCCGGAAGAGCTGCGCGGCTTGAGCTGCACGGATCTCATGGAACGCATTGGTTTCGACATGCCGGAAATGGCGAGATTGATCGAGGCTGGCTTGCCGGTCGAGTTTGACCGGGACGGAGAGATGATCCCCTCCCAGGGACGGACTCTGGGGACCTGACTCGGGCAGGCAGATCCGGGAGCCCTCAACGTGGGCTTCCCCGACTGCACGCAATGCGAGTTTCTGCACGGCAAGATTGGGGCACCTCGACATTGCCAAACCGGGCTCAAGGAAAATCTAAGCTATTGTTATCAAACGCTTTCTAAAGGGACATAATATCAGGAGATTGTGGCCGCCGGCCGCCGCGATTTCGAGGGTTCGCTTGGCGCTTTCCTGCCCCTTGATGTCCCGCAGGTCCGGCAGGGTGCTGGAGGCTGGCACGATGGCCGGCTCGGGCCGGCTCATCACCTGGGTGCCCTTCATGTGGTTCGCAAGCTGGATCAGGGAGCTCGGCGCGAGGATCTCGATCTCGCTGCTGGCCCAGGCCGCCTCCGAGCCGCAGGCCCCCGGGCAGATCAGGCCGTGCTGCCGTTCAACGGCCGCCATGGCGGCGGGCAGCACGCCCGCCACCGGCGTGATGGAGCCGTCAAGCGCCAGTTCGCCCAGAACCGTAAAGCCATGGAGAGCATCTCCCGGGATGGCCCCGATGGCAGCCATGACACCAAGAGCGATGGGGAGATCGTAATGGCTGCCTTCCTTGGGAAGGTCGGCGGGCGCGAGATTGACGGTGATGCGCTTGGCCGGGAGGGCCAGACCGGAAGCGATCAGGGCCGAGCGCACCCGCTCGCGGGACTCCGCCACCGCCTTGTCGGGCAGGCCAACGATCGTGAAGGCCACCGTTCCCGGTGAAATCTGCACCTGTACATCGACGGCGCGCGCCTCGATTCCCTCGAACGCAACCGTGGAAACGCGCATGACCATCCGGTTCACCCCCTCTGCAAGAGCAGGCGATTCTAGCGTGGCGATGAGCAACAGGATAGTGTTTCAATTGGCTAAATTGGCTTCGCCCAAAACTTCCGGAGAGCTGCGGAACCCCCTCGACCCATCGGCGTTGAGTCCCATTGCGTCGACAAAAACGGGCAAGCCCGTTCAAGGGATATGCCCCCAAGGGAGACCAACACCATGCCAGACAATCCGGCCGGGGGCATTCTGCGCCCTGGACAGGCAAGGCTCTCGGACGCCCGAGCATGAATGCCACGATCTTTTCGGCCCCGCTTCCCCGTGGATCAGCCTTCGGTGAAGCATGGCGGCGGCACGAAACCGCTTGTCCGCACAGCCATAGAACGGAATCGATGCAAACTGCCTTTGGCGATATGCACAATCAACCGCCAAAGATGCGGTTGACTTGGCATGCGGGAAGGCCAGGTAAAACAGCTGAGTTCCTCATGCCACAGGATGCCGGGGAGGCACGGGTTGAGTAGTCGAAAGCCTTTGCGCATCCTCATTGTCGAAGACGAGTTTCTGATTGCGCTTGAGCTCGAAAGCCTGCTTCAGGACGCCGGCTACGACGTGGTCGGGATTGCCGCGACGTCCGAAGAGGCCATCGCCCTGGGGCACCAGTTCACGCCCGATCTCGCCTTCGTGGACATTCACCTGGCCGATGGTCTGACGGGAGTCGAGGTGGCCCGCAACCTCTCCGACCAGCAGCATGTGACCGTGCTGTTCATGACGGCCAATGCCAAACGGATTCCGGAGGATTTCGCCGGTGCGCGCGGCGTGATCGCAAAGCCTTATACCGAGCGCGGTGTGAAGGAGGCCTTGGCCTATGTCACCGCCGAGCAGAAGCATGACGTTGCCTGCCCTGACCGGATGACGTTCATTCCTTTCGACGTGAAGGGCCGCGGAGACAGCAGCTCCAAGCGGTCCTGACGCTCTCATTCCTCATCGTTGAGCCTTCAGGCGGTAGAGCGCGTCCAGCGCTTCACGTGGCGTCATCTGATCGGGATCGAGCCCATCGAGCACCTCTCGCAAGATGTCTTTGGGCGGAGACTGGGCCGGTTCTGCGCGCACCTGAGCGGCGAAGAGCGGTAAGTCGTCCACGAGCGCCCGCTTCGGATGCTCCCTGTCCGACTTCTCCAGTTCGCTCAGGATGGTCTTCGCGCGCTCGACCACGGCGGACGGAAGGCCTGCAAGGCGAGCCACCTGGAGGCCGTAGGATCGGTCGGCCGCACCTGGCACCACTTCGTGCAGGAATACCACGTCACCGTTCCACTCCGTGACCTTCAGGGTCGCATTGGCAATGCGCGGCAGCCGCTCGGCCAGCGCGGTCAGCTCGTGAAAATGGGTGGCGAACAGCGCACGGCAGCGATTGACCTCATGCAGATGCTCGATGGCGGCCCACGCGATGGACAGGCCGTCGAAGGTCGAGGTGCCGCGCCCGATTTCGTCGAGAATGACGAGGGAGCGAGCCGTCGCCTGATTGAGGATGGCGGCGGTTTCCACCATCTCGACCATGAAGGTCGAGCGGCCGCGGGCGAGATCGTCGGCCGCGCCCACGCGGGAGAAAAGGCGGTCGACGACGCCGATATGGGCCTCCTTCGCGGGCACGAAGGACCCCATCTGCGCCAGCACGACGATCAGCGCGTTCTGGCGCAGATATGTCGATTTGCCGCCCATGTTCGGGCCGGTGATCAGCAGGATATGGCCCGCATCCTTGCCCGACAGGTCGGAATCGTTGGCGATGAAGGCCTGGCCCTCGCGCTTGAGCGCGGCCTCCACGACCGGGTGGCGTCCGCCCTTGACCGTGAAGGCCAGGCCCGTGTCGACGACCGGGCGGGTCCAGTCGAGGCGCACGGCGAGATCCGCAAGGGCCGCCGTCACGTCGATGACGGCGATCGCCTCGGCCGCGGAGGCGACTTCGCCCGAAAGATCGAGCAGTTCCTGCGTCATCTCATCGAAGAGCCCGAGCTCGATCTTCAAGGCGCGGTCCGCGGCGGATGCGATCTTCGATTCCAGCTCGCCCAGTTCCTGCGTGGAGAAGCGCATGGCGCCCGCCATGGTCTGACGGTGGATGAAGGTGTCCTTGAACGGCTCCTTGAGCAGGTCCTCGCCCACGTTCTGCGGCACTTCGACGAAGTAGCCGATCATGTGGTTGTGCTTCACGCGAAGGGTCCTGCAGCCGGTATCGCCGGCGTAGCGCGACTGGAGGGCTGCGATGAAGCGGCGGGAATCCTGCTGCAGCTCGCGCAGTTCGTCGAGATTGGCATCGTATCCGGCGCGAATGAAGCCGCCGTCGCGCTTGAGCAGCGGCAGCTCGTCTGCGAGCGCCGCCGCGAGCTTGTCGGCCACATCCGTGCGCAGCGCCTGGAGCTGTTGGGCGTTCGCCAGCAGCTCCTTGGGCAGATTGGGCGCGATGGCGAGTTCGAGGCCCAGTTCGCGCGCCGCGAACAATCCGTCGCGCACGCAGGCCAGATCGCGCGGCCCGCCGCGCCCCAGGCTCAGACGGGACAGCGCCCGCGCCAGATCCGGCGAGCGCTTGAGGATCCGCCGCAGGCGCTCGCGCAGATCCACGTTCTCCACCAGGAAGGCCACCGCATCCTGCCGCTCGCGGATCTGCCCGGGGTCCGTCAAGGGGCCGGCCAGCCGCTCTGCCAGGCAGCGTGCGCCGCCCGGGGTCACCGTGCAGTCGATGGTGGCGAGCAGGCTGCCAGCACGCTCGCCGGAGAGGGTACGGGTGAGTTCGAGATTGGCCCGGGTCGCCGCATCGATGGCAAGCGCCGCGCCGGCGGTTTCCCGGGACGGCGGATTGAGCACCGGGCGGCTGTCGATCTGGGTCTTCTCGATATAGAACAGCACGCTGCCGGCCGCCGTGATCTCGGCAGGGCCGAACGAGCCGAAGGCATCGAGCGTCGCGACGCCGAAATATTCCTTCAGCCGCCGTTCGGCGGAGGCCGGATCGAGGCCTTCCCTGGAAAGCGGCGTGACCGACGCCCTGGTCTCGCGCCAGAAACCCGAGAGTTCCGGGTCGTCATGAATGACGTCGGGAACCAGGATCTCGCGCGGCTCGAAACGGGCGATTTCCGCCGGCAGGCCCATGGCGTCCGTCTCGCTCACCACGAAATGGCCCGTGGAGATGTCCACGGCCGCGAGGCCGTAGCACCATTGCGTATCGGACGCGCGGCGGCGGGCGAGGCCCAGCAGGAAATTGGCGCGGCCGGGTTCCAGCAGGCGCTCTTCGGTAATGGTTCCGGGGGTGACGAGGCGGACGACGTCGCGGCGCACCACGGATTTGGAGCCGCGCTTCTTGGCCTCGGCCGGATCCTCGGTCTGCTCGCAGACCGCCACCCGGTGGCCCAGGCCGATGAGCCTCTGAAGGTAATCGTCCGCCCGATCCACGGGCACGCCGCACATGGGAATGTCCTGGCCCAGATGCTTGCCGCGCTTGGTCAGCACGATCCCGAGGGATTGGCTCGCGATTTCCGCATCCTCGAAGAACAGCTCGTAGAAATCCCCCATCCGGTAGAACAGCAGACTGTCCGGATTGGCGGCCTTGATCTCGATATATTGCGCCATCATGGGCGTGACGCGGCTGTCCTGCGCGGGCTTGGGGCCGGCCGGATTGGTCTGTTCGGTGTTTTCGGAGGCGCGGTACAGGGCTTGAGACGACATCCGCTCTATGTAGCAAAGCCTGTCCGCCCTTTCACCCGTATCCTGGACGTTGGATGACGGGTGTGCACAAGTCTTGAGGCGATCTGCTCTAGGCCTTATGGTCGCAGCCCCCGCGAAGACACGCTCCGTGGCAAAAAAACGAAAGTTCCATGACCGAAGAAACGCCCTCGAACCGTCGCAAACGCCCCACCTTCACGGACCAGGAGGCGTTGCAATTCCATGCCCAAGGCCGGCCCGGCAAGCTCGAGGTCGTGCCCACGAAGCCCATGGCGACCCAGCGCGACCTGTCCCTGGCTTATTCGCCGGGCGTGGCGGTCCCGGTGCTGGCGATTGCGGAGAACCCGGCGCTCGCCTTCGACTACACCACACGCTCCAACATGGTGGCTGTGATCTCGAACGGCACCGCGATCCTGGGGCTCGGCAATCTCGGCGCGCTCGCCTCGAAGCCCGTGATGGAGGGAAAGTCGGTTCTCTTCAAGCGTTTCGCGGATGTGGACTCCATCGATCTCGAGGTCGACACGGAGGACGCGGATGCCTTCATCAACAGCGTGCGCTATCTCGGCCCCTCCTTCGGCGGCATCAACCTCGAGGACATCAAGGCGCCCGAATGCTTCATCATCGAAGAGCGCCTGCGGGAACTCATGGACATTCCCGTCTTCCATGACGACCAGCACGGTACGGCCATCATCGCCGCCGCGGGTCTCATCAATGCCCTGCATCTCACCGGCCGCGACATGGCCGAGACCAAGCTCGTGGTGAACGGCGCGGGGGCGGCCGGCATCGCCTGCACCGAGCTTCTGAAGGCCATGGGCTTTGCTCCCAACAACGTGATCCTCTGCGACACGAAGGGCGTCATCTACAAGGGCCGCACGGAGGGCATGAACCAGTGGAAGTCCGCCCATGCCGCCGCGACGGATGCGCGAACGCTGGCCGATGCCCTGAAGGGGGCGGATGCGGTGTTCGGCCTCTCGGCGAAGGGAGCCTTCACCGACGAGATGATCCGGTCCATGGCGCCCAATCCGATCATCTTCGCCATGGCCAACCCCGATCCGGAAATCACCCCGGAGGAAGTGGGGCGCATCCGCAATGACGTGATCATCGCCACCGGCCGCTCGGACTATCCCAATCAGGTCAACAATGTCCTGGGATTCCCCTATATTTTCCGCGGCGCGCTCGATGTGCAGGCCACGACCATCAACATGGAGATGAAAATCGCGGCCGCTCAGGCGCTGGCCGAGCTCGCCCGCGAGGACGTGCCGGACGAGGTCGCGGCTGCCTATCAGGGCGCGCGTCCGCGCTTCGGACGCGAATACATCATTCCCGTCCCCTTCGACCCGCGCCTGATCCACACGATTCCCATGGCGGTGGCCAAGGCCGCGATGGAGACCGGCGTTGCCCGCCGCCCCATCGTGGACATGAAGGCCTACAAGGCGCAGCTCTCCGCGCGGCGCGATCCGGTCGCCGGCACGCTCAACCGCATCTTCGAACGCGTGCGCAAGATGCCCAAGCGCGTTGTTTTCGCCGAGGGCGAGGAAGAGAGGGTCATTCGTGCCGCCTTATCGTTCGTCAACCAGGGGCTCGGCCGCGCGATCCTCGTGGGGCGCGAGGAGCGGATTTTCGAGACGGCGGCGCAGGCCGGCATCGAGCTCGAGGGCCGCGAGGGCATCGAGATCCACAACGCCCGCCTCTCCCACCGCAACAGCACCTATGCGCAGTTCCTCTACGAGCGCCTGCAGCGCAAGGGTTACCTGTTCCGCGACTGCCAGCGCCTGATCAACCAGGACCGCAATCATTTCGCGGCCTCGATGGTGGCGCTCGGCGATGCGGACGCCATGGTGACGGGCGCGACCCGCAACTACTCGACGGCGCTCGCCGATGTGCGGCACGTGATCGATGCCAAGCCCGGCCATCGCGTCATCGGCGTCTCGCTCTGCCTTGCGCGCGGTCATACGGTTCTCGTGGCGGATACCGCGATCCACGAGATGCCGAGCGCGCAGGAACTTGCGGAAATCGCCCTCGAATCCGCGGGCGTCGCCCGTCGTCTGGGCTACGAGCCGCGCGTGGCCCTGCTGTCGTTCTCCAATTTCGGGCATCCGAAGGCGGAGCGCGCCGAGAAGATCCAGGAAGCGGTTCAGATCCTCGACGACATGCGCGTCGACTTCGAATACGATGGCGAGATGGCGGCCGACGTGGCGCTCAATCGCGATCTGATGGCGCAATATCCGTTCAGCCGCCTGACCGGTCCGGCGAACGTGCTCGTCATGCCCGCGTTCCACTCGGCGTCGATCTCGACGAAGATGCTGCAGGAGCTCGGCGGAGCGATGGTGATGGGGCCTCTGGTGGTCGGCCTCGACAAGCCGGTGCAGATCGTCTCGCTCGGTGCCACCGACAACGACATCGTCAACATGGCGGCGCTGGCCGCCTACAATATCGGCGGCTGATCCTTTTCAGGGCGCATGCGACATGCCGTGGGCGGGAGGGGGGCTCCCCACCCGTCCGCGCTCGCCTCCACGATCGCCGCGCCCAACGGATGAATGGCCAAGCGGCGCGTGAAGGGATAAAGGCCTAGCCATCAAACGAGAGGGGCAATCGTGAGCATTCGGCAACCCACCACAGTGGTCTTCGACATCGGCAATGTCCTCCTGCGCTGGGATCCGCGCCATCTCTACCGGACGATCTTCGCGGACGAGGCAGAGATGGAGTGGTTCCTGGGGAATGTCTGCACCCCGGCCTGGAACGTGGAGCAGGACCGGGGACGCGACTGGGACGAGGCCGTCGCCCTTCTCGTGACCGAGCATCCCAACCACGAGAGCGCGATCCGCGCCTTCCACGAGCGCTGGCCCGAAACCGTGGCGGGGGCCTACGAGCAGAACGTGCGCCTGCTCCTGCAATTGCGGGATGCCGGGGTGCCCAACTACTCCATCACCAATTTCTCGGGGCCGAAATTCGCCCAGGCGAAAGAGCTGTTTCCGTTCCTGGCCGGCTTCGACGGGGTGATCGTCTCGGGCGACGAGCGGCTGCTGAAGCCCGACCCCGCCATCTACCATCTCCTGCTCGACCGCTACGGGCTCGATGCGGCCGATTGCGTGTTCATCGACGATTCGCGGGCCAATATCGAAACCGCCCGCGCAATCGGCATGCATGCGATCCATTATCCCGACGAGCAGGTCGATCTGGCCGCCGAGCTGCGACGCTACGGCTTTCCCGTCTGAGACCGGCGTGCTCTTCGGTCCGGCTTGAGCCATCAGGCGCCATGCGCGTTTTCGACACCTCCCTGCCCATCGATGCGGTGCTCCCCGGCCTCACGGGAAGCCTGCGCATGCGTACCAATGCGGTGCTGGTCGCGCCGCCCGGCGCGGGCAAGACCACGCGCGTGCCGCTCGTCCTGCTCGACGAACCCTGGGTGCGCGGCGGAAAGATCATCGTGCTGGAGCCGCGCCGCCTGGCCGCCCGGGCCGCGGCCGAGCGCATGGCGCAGACGCTTGGCGAGGCGGTGGGAGAGACAATCGGTCTTCGCGTGCGCCTCGGCTCCAAGATCGGCCGCAGGACCCGGATCGAGGTGGTGACCGAGGGCGTGTTCGCCCGCATGATCCTCGACGATCCTGCGCTCGACGGCATCGCCGCCGTGCTCTTCGACGAGTTCCATGAGCGCTCGCTCGACGCCGATCTCGGCCTCGCCCTCGCCCTTGATGCGCAGGGAGGCCTGCGGGAGGATCTGCGCCTGCTCGTCATGTCGGCGACGCTCGACGGCGCCCGGGTCGCGCGGCTCCTGAACGATGCGCCGGTGATCGAATCCGAAGGCCGCGCCTATCCGGTGGAGACCCGCTATCTCGGGCGCGACCCGAACAGGCGCATCGAAGACCAGGTCGCGGACGCCGTCACGCGCGCCCTGCGCGCGGAGGGCGGCTCGATCCTGGTGTTCCTGCCGGGCCAAGGCGAAATCCGCCGTGTCGAAACCATGCTGCGTGACCGCATCGCCGATCCCGCCGTCGACATCGCGCCGCTCTATGGGGCCCTCGACCGTGGAGAGCAGGATCTGGCGGTGAGCCCCGCCAGGTCAGGACGCCGCAAGGTCGTGCTCGCCACCTCGATCGCCGAAACCTCGCTCACCATCGAGGGTGTGCGCGTGGTCGTCGATTCCGGCCTTGCGCGTGTGCCGGTCTATGAACCGAATATCGGTCTGACGCGCCTCGAGACCGTGCGCGTCTCCCGTGCCGCCGCCGACCAGCGCCGGGGCCGTGCAGGACGCACGGAGCCGGGCGTCTGCTATCGCCTGTGGGAAGAGGCTGCGACGGGCGCCCTCGAACCTTTCGTCCGGCCGGAGATTCTCGCCGCCGACCTCGCGCCGCTGCTTCTCGACTGCGCGGCCTGGGGCGTGACCGACCCGTCGACACTCGCCTTTCTCGACCCGCCGCCGGCTCCGGCCGTGAAGGAGGCGCGCGCGCTCCTGCAGCAGCTCGATGCCCTCGACGGCGATGGGCGCATCACGGAAACGGGGCGGCGTCTGCGTGACCTGCCCTTGCCGCCGCGCCTGGCCCGCATGGTTCTCGTGGCGGGCGAGAGCGGGCAGGCGCGCGATGCGGCGGACCTCGCGGCAGTCCTCGTCGAGCGTGGGCTCGGGGGCGACATGGTGGATCTGGCGGAGCGCGTCGAGCGCTTCCGCCGCGACCGCTCGCGGCGCGCCGAGGACATGCGGCGCATGGCCGAAGGATGGGCGAGGAGCCAGACGGCCTCCGCCAGACGCGAGGCCCGTTCCTTCGGAGCGCTGCTCACGCTCGCCTATCCGGATCGTCTCGCCAAGGCGCGCGGCAGACCGGGCGAATATCTCATGGCCAACGGACGCGGCGCTTCGCTGGAACCGCACGAGCGGCTGGCGAAGGAGCCCTATCTTGCCATTGCCGAGATCGCGGGCGGCGCGGCTTCGGCGCGCATCCTCGCCGCGGCGCCGATTGCGGTCGAGGACATCGAGACCGCCTTCGCGGACAGGATCGAGCAGCGCGACGAGGTCGCCTTCGACCGTCAGGCAAGGTCCCTGCGCGCCCGCGGCGTGCGCCGCCTCGGCGCGCTCGTGTTCAGCGAACGTCCGTTGAAGATTCCGGCGACGGAGGAGGCTGCGCGCATTCTTGCGGCCGGTCTCGTGTCGCTGGGCCTCGATGCGCTGCCCTGGCCGAAGGCGCTGGCGCAATGGCGGGAACGCGTGATGTTTCTGCGCAAGGCCGAAGGCGACGAATGGCCCGACCTCTCCGACGAGGCATTGGCTGCGACGGCTCAGGAATGGCTTGCTCCGCATCTCGCCGGGAGGAGCGGTCTTGGCGATATAGGCCCCGATCTCCTGAGCGAAGCCCTGCGAGGCCTCCTGCCCTGGAACCTCCAGCGCCGTCTCGATGCCGAGGCGCCGACGCATGTGGAGGTGCCGACAGGCTCGCAGATTCCCATCGATTATGGGGCCGAGGAGGGGCCGGTCCTGGCCGTGCGCGTGCAGGAGCTGTTCGGCCTCGACAAGCATCCCACCATCGCGGCTGGACGCGTGCCGCTCATCCTGCACCTTCTTTCGCCCGCGCAGCGCCCCATCCAGATCACGCGCGATCTGCCGGGTTTCTGGCGCGGCTCATGGGCAGCCGTGCGGGCGGACATGCGTGGGCAATACCCGAAGCATCCCTGGCCGGAGGATCCGCTCACGGCGCCGCCGACGCGGCGCGCGAAGCCGCGCGGCACCTGAGGCCCTGCCCGTCTCGGCATGAGCCTTGGAGCGGGCGCTTACTCGCGAAACGATTGGATCAGCCGCTCCGCCGTGGCGCGGTTCAGCGCCATCGGGATGTTGTAGACGAGAGCCAGGCGCATCAGCGCCTTGACGTCCACGTCGTGCGGATGCGGAGAGAGGGGGTCGACGAAGAAGAACAGGGCGTCGATCCTGCCTTCAGCGATCATGGCGCCGATCTGCTGGTCGCCGCCGAGCGGACCGCTCTTCAAGCGCGTGACGGTCAGGGAGGGGCAGCGCTCCATCACGCGCCCTCCGGTCGTGCCGGTGGCGAAGAGGTTGAAGGGACGGATGTCGTTCTCGAACATGGCGACAAATTCGGCCATGTCGTTCTTCTTGGCATCGTGGGCCACGAGCGCCAAAGTCAGCTTCTTCATGAGGGGGCTCAGTTGTTCCAGCGGTCGCGCCACTGTATCTCGCCGGCCAGGCAGTTCGTGGAAGGCGCGCTCTGAACGCGGTTGATGAGAGGAGGCTGCTCGGGCATGAGGTTGGCGATTTCAAGCAGAATCTTGGTCTTGATGGCCTCGACGAATTGCTCGCGCTCACGAACCGGAACCGTGAAGGCCCCTTGGCCGCCGATCACGCAGTCCTTGTAATAGACGTCGAGTTCGGGGATGTCGAGATAACCGGGTTTGCGCAGCATGATCGGCAGCCCGTTGATGATGATCCCCTTGGCCACGGCCTCATCGCGCGCCTCCTCCACGCCGCGCCCCTGGTTGTTGGGGCCGTCGCCCGACACGTCGATCACCTGCCGCATGGCTTCGACGCCGCTCTCCTCGAAGAGCCTCGCGCTGAAATCGATGGCGCTGGAGATCGAGGTGCGCTGGGCGCGGCGCAGGGGAGTCGAGGCGATCTTGTCCGCGAAGGCCATCAGGCTTTCGGGATCGTCGAGGATCGTCCAGGGAACGATCACCTTCTGGTCGGGCGATCCGGCCCATTCCACATAGGTGACGGCGATCCTGCCGAGTAATCCGCTGCGGATCGCGTCATGGACCTGCTGGGAGCGGAAGGCCTGGGCGAAACCCTCCCGTTGCAGGGCCTGCTCGTCGGTATCCATGGAGAAGGAGATGTCGACCGCGATCACCAGGGCGAGGTCGACCTCCGTTCCGCTCTGCGCCCGGACGGGCGAGGCGAGGCATGTCCACAGCAAGGCTAGTCCTGCGGCCAGATGGATAAGCGTCGAGCGAACCATCGTATTCTCCTTGAGAGGGAGGAGGACTGGTTCGCTCAGTGTGCCAGCTTCTAGGCATGACGCAAAGTCACGTTCTGAGCAGGCAAAGCTCAGGCAAGCTTGGCTTTAATGAGGTCGAGGGCGGCCTGGAAAGCTGCGTCGGCGTTGAGATGGGTCGTATCGAGAGTGAGCGCGTCATCGGCCGGCTTCAAGGGCGCCGTGCTGCGGTTCATGTCGCGCTCGTCCCGGCGGCGGATGTCCTCGAGAATGGTCTCGTAGAAGGTCTTCTCGCCCCTCTTCTGCAACTCGAGATGCCGGCGGCGGGCCCGCTCCTCGGGGGTCGCCGTGATGAACAGCTTCGCATCCGCGTGAGGGCAGACCACGGTGCCGATGTCCCGCCCGTCGAGGACGGCTCCCGGAGGCTGCTCGGCGAACTGGCGCTGGAAGTGCAGGAGGGCGTCGCGAACGGGCTGATAGCCGGAGATCACGGAGGCCGCCTCTCCCATCTCGGCACCGCGCAGGCGCGCGTCGTCGAGGTGGGTCACGTCGAGATTGAGCGCCACCTCATGGGCGGCGTCGCGGTCGGTCAGGGCTATTCCCCGGTCGAGCATGACGCGGGCGACCGCCCGGTAGAGCAGGCCCGTGTCGAGATGAGCGAATCCGAAATGCTCCGAGAGGCGCTTGCCCAGGGTGCCCTTGCCGGAGGCGGCAGGGCCGTCGATGGCGATGATCATGGGTCGGCTCAGTCCTGGATCGTGGCGCCGAGTTCGCGCATGAGCGGGATGAAGGAGGGGAAGCTCGTCATGATCATGGCCCCGTCGTCCACCGTGACCGGCTCCCGGGTGGCCAGCCCCATCACCAGGAAGGACATGGCGATGCGGTGGTCGAGGTGGGTCGCGACCGGCTTGCCGCCGCCGCGCACGGTCCTGGAGCCATGGACGATCAGGTCGTCTCCCTGGATTTCATGCTCGACGCCGGCTTCGGCAAGACCCGCCGCCACGGCCGCGAGGCGGTCCGATTCCTTCACGCGCAGCTCGTGTAGCCCCTGCATCCGGGTCGTGCCTTCAGCGAAGGAGGCCGCGACCGCCAGGATCGGGTATTCGTCGATCATGGCAGGAGCCCGGCCGTGGGGGACCACGACGCCGGTGAGCCTGCTATGGCGCACGCGCAGGTCCGCCACCGTCTCGCCACCCTCGTCGCGCTCGTTCAGCCGCTCGATGGAGGCGCCCATCTCCAGCAGGGTGGTGATGAGGCCGGTCCTCAGGGGATTCATCATCACGCCCTCGATGACCACGTCCGAGCCGGGGGTGATCAGGGCCGCCACCAGGGGGAAGGCGGCGGAGGAGGGGTCGGTCGGCACCACGATATCCGTGCCGCGAAGCTCGGGCTGGCCCTGGAGGGTGATGGCGCGGCCATCGGCCCCGTGGGCGGCGACCTCGACCGTTGCGCCGAAATGGCGCAGCATCCGCTCCGTGTGGTCGCGGGTCGCCTCGCGCTCGATCACCGTGGTGCGGCCCGGGGAGTTGAGGCCCGCCAGAAGGATGGCGGACTTGATCTGGGCCGAGGCGGCCGGGGTCTCATAGGTGATGGGCAGCGTCTCCTTGGGCCCGCGCAGCGTCAAGGGGACGCGGCCGCCCTCGGCCTCGCTCACCACGGCGATTCCCATGCGCTCCAAGGGGTCGAGGATGCGGCGCATGGGGCGCTTGCGCAGGGAGGCGTCGCCGTCGAAGGTGGTGGTGATCGGGTGGCTTCCGGCCACCCCCATCATGAGGCGGGAGCCCGTGCCCGCATTGCCGAAATCGAGGATGTTCGCAGGCTCGGACAGGCCGCCGATGCCGACGCCCTTGATCCGCCAGCGGCCGGGAGCCTCCCGGGTGATGGTGGCGCCGAGCGCCCGGCAGGCTTCCGCCGTGCGCAGCACGTCGTCGCCCTCCAGGAGGCCCTCGACCCGGGTTTCGCCGATGGAGAGAAGCCCGAAGATCATGGACCGGTGGGAGATGGATTTGTCGCCGGGAACGCGGATCCGCCCTTTCAGGGCGTTTCCAGACCTGCTGGAGACGGGGGCGGCAGGGCCATGGGCGTGGGACATTCTCGTATTCCTTGAGCCTTCTCTTTGGGGCGGGCTCTAACACGGGCGCCGCGCCCCGTCACGCGCAAGGTGCCTGGGAAGGGGCTTCCAATGCAATTTCCCATTTGACAAGCCTTTCCCTCATGACTAACGGGTGCCTTCCCAACCATTCACTTCCATGAAGGCAATCACCCGTGGCCAAACCGGAACTCGGCTTGAAGCGCCAGTGCATGAGCTGCGGCGCGAAATTCTACGATCTCAACAGGGACCCGGCGGTCTGCCCGAAATGCGGCACCGTCTTTCAGGCAGTCGCCCTGAGCCGCGCCGCTGCGCCCGCAGTCGCCCGCGCCGCCGATGACGACGAGGACACCGAACTCGAAGCCACCGGACCCGAGATGGTTTCCCTCGACGAGGTCGAGGCTGGCGAGAACGAGAAGGACATCCCTGTCGACGACGACATCGACGTGGGCGACGACGATACGGACGACACCTTCCTCGAGGACGAGGAGGAGGGGGCCGACGACGTGTCCGATCTGATCGATAGCGATCTGGAAGACGACGAAGAGGCTTGAACCTCGCGTCCGACGCGATTATAGAGACGCCGCGGCGCCCCAAACGCCGCGGATTTCAAGTGGGGCTGTAGCTCAGTTGGGAGAGCGCGTGAATGGCATTCACGAGGTCAGCGGTTCGATCCCGCTCAGCTCCACCAAATTCCTTGAAAGCAGCCGCCTCCGGGCGGCTTTTTTATTGCTCGGCTTCAACCCGCTTAAACTGGTTCACTGCTGCGCTTAAACTTGTGGAACATGGGCCCTTTGTCTCATAAATAGCCCCGCCATCTTCATTTTTAGTCGCCTCGCCTTAAGCTAAGGCTTCGAATGTTCAATCCACGAAAGCGGGAACAATGACGAGCGTCCAGACGAACGGTCTCCAGGTTGCACAGGTCCTCCACGATTTCATCGAGCAGGAGGCGCTTTCCGGCACGGGCGTATCCGCCGATGCCTTCTGGAAAGGCCTGGCCGGGCTCGTCAGGGACTTCGCTCCGCGCGACCGCGAGCTCTTGGCCATACGCGACAAGCTCCAGGCGCAGATCGACGAGTATCATCGCGCCCGCAAGGGCAAGGCGTTCGATCAGGCCGAGTACGAGCGCTTCCTGCGCGACATCGGCTACGTGCTGCCGGAGCCCGAGGACTTTTCGGTGGCGACGCAGAACGTCGACGAGGAGATCGGCCGTGTTGCGGGGCCCCAGCTCGTGGTGCCGGTCTCCAATGCCCGCTATGCGCTCAATGCCGCCAATGCGCGCTGGGGCAGCCTCTACGACGCCCTCTACGGGACGGACGCGATTCCCGAGGATGATGGCGCCACGCGCTCGGGGGGCTACAACAAGGCGCGCGGCGCCAAGGTCGTGGCCCGCGCCCGCGAGCTGCTCGACCAGGCGGCCCCGCTCGCCCGGGGCAGCCACAAGGACGCGGCCGGCTACGCGATTCGGAACGGCGCTCTCACCGTCAAGCTGCGGGACGGCGGCGAAACGGGGCTCAAGGATGCGGCCCAGCTCGCCGGCTATCAGGGCGACGCGGCGAACCCGTCCGCCGTGCTGCTCCGCCACAACAACCTGCATATCGACATCAGGATCGACCGCGCCAATCCCATCGGCGCCGACGATCCGGCGGGAGTGGCGGATCTGGTGGTCGAATCGGCCCTGTCCACCATCATGGACCTGGAAGACAGCGTCGCGGCGGTGGATGCCGAGGACAAGGTCGAGATCTACCGCACCTGGCTCGGGCTGATGAAGGGCGACCTCGTCGAGCGGTTCGAGAAGGGCGGGCGCATGATCGAGCGCAAGCTCAACCCGGACCGCGTCTACACCGCGCCGAACGGCGGCGAGGTCCGCCTGCACGGCCGCAGCCTCATGCTGGTGCGTAATGTGGGCCATCACATGTTCACCGATGCGGTGCGGGACGAGGCGGGCCGGGAGATCCCGGAGACGATCCTCGATGCGGCCGTGACCTCGCTGATCGCGATCCATGATCTCAAGGGCGCCGGCGCGTTCCGCAACAGCCGCACGGGCTCGATCTACATCGTGAAGCCGAAGATGCACGGGCCCGACGAGGTCGCCTTCGCCAGCGACCTCTTCGCGGCCGTGGAAGACATGCTCTCGCTCCCGCGCAACACGCTCAAGATGGGCATCATGGACGAGGAGCGCCGCACCACGGTCAACCTCAAGGCCTGCATTAGGGCCGCGAGCGAGCGCATCTTCTTCATCAACACGGGCTTCCTGGACCGCACGGGCGACGAGATCCACACGTCCATGGAAGCCGGTCCCATGATCCGCAAGAACGACATGAAGTCGACCGCTTGGATCAAGGCCTACGAGGACAACAACGTGGATGTGGGCCTCGCCTGCGGCCTGCCGGGTCATGCGCAGATCGGCAAGGGCATGTGGGCCGCGCCCGACAAGATGGCCGACATGATGGCGCAGAAGGTCGGCCACCCGCAGGCGGGCGCGAACACCGCCTGGGTGCCGTCGCCCACCGCAGCGACGCTCCATTCCCTGCATTATCATCAGGTGAACGTGCAGGCGCGCCAGGGCGAGCTGAAGAGCCGCCCGCGCGCGAAGCTCTCCGACATTCTCACCATCCCCGTGTCCCAGTCCAACTGGGCGCCGGACGCGGTGCAGCAGGAGCTCGACAACAACTGCCAAGGCATTCTCGGCTATGTGGTGCGCTGGATCGACCAGGGCGTCGGCTGTTCCAAGGTGCCGGACATTCACGACGTGGGATTGATGGAGGATCGCGCGACGTTGCGCATCTCCAGCCAGCATCTCGCCAACTGGCTGCGCCACGGCATCGTCAGCGACGGCCAGGTGATGCAGACCCTGCGGCGCATGGCGGAGGTGGTGGACCGGCAGAACGCGGGCGATCCGCTCTACCGGCCCATGGCGCCGGGCTTCGACGGTCCGGCCTTCCAGGCGGCCTGCGACCTGATCTTCAAAGGCGCCGCGCAGCCGAACGGCTACACCGAATGGATTCTGCACGAGCGCCGCCGTGAGGCGAAAGCCGCCGGTGCGGCGGATCGCTCCGACGAGAGCGGTGTCAAAACGAAGTAAGCGGGAGCGGGGCGCTGGGTCGGGCGCCCCGTTCTTTTTCAGGCCGTACGATCCTGGAGCTTGGGATCCAGCGCGTCCACCATGCCGCCGATCAGGTTCGTGCCGAGAAGATGCTCGGTGGTGAGCTCGAAACGCAGGGGCACGAGGGCGGACGGAAGCGCGGCCAGCCATTCCTTCAGCTGGCGCGCGGCGGCCACGGCCTCGGCGCGAGGGACGGCGCGGAACCGGACCGGCGAGCCTGGACGCATCTGCGCGAAGCGTCCGAGGTCGGCGCTGATGATCGTGGCAATCTTCGGATAGCCGCCCGCCGTCTGCCGGTCGCGCATGAGCACGATCGGAAGGCCGCTGCCCGGCACCTGGATATGCCCGTCCACGATGCCGTCGGACACGATGTTGAAGCCCTTCTCATGGTCGAGCCGCGGGCCGTTCAGCTGGAACCCCATGCGGTCGGCCTGCGGACTGACGGTGAATTCGGACCCGAGGAACGTGCCGATGGCCTCTTCGGTGAAGTAATCGTCCTGCGGCCCCATGATCACGCGGATCGGGCCGCTCTCCTCCAGGGGATCGAGGGGCAGATGCATCGGCGCGGCCTGCTGGGCGTCCGGCGTGCAGGGAAGGCGATCTCCCGCCTTCAATGGCGCGCCGTTCAATCCGCCGAGGCGGGAGCGCGGGTGAAACGACAGGCTGCCGAGCTGCGGCGCGACCCGGAAGCCGCCCGCGACCGCCAGATAGGAGAATGTCCCGGTGCGCGCATGACCGACCTGCAGGATGTCTCCGTCCTTCAGGACGATGGTCGTGTTCGGGTCGACGGGCGCATCGTTGACGGTGGCGGTGGATCCGGCACCCACGAGAGCCAAACGCAGCTCGCCCCCCTCGCACGCGAAGCTCCCGCCGAGATTCATGAACTCGATGGCCGCGACCTCCGGCCCGTTGCCCACAAGCGCATTGGCCATGGCGAGGCAGCGGCGATCCATGGCGCCGGACGGCGAAACGCCGAAACGCTGATACCCGAGGCGTCCCCAATCCTGCAGGCTCGTCATCGGCCCGCAATTCCTCACGACAAGGCTCGTCATGCGCGCACGGGCTCCGCAACGGGTTCACCCGCCAGGGCGGCCCTTTCGAGCTCGCTCCAGCGCGAGGCATCGACGGGCTCGAACACGATCTCGTCGCCGGCGGCGAAGAGAAAGGCCGGATCACGCTCCGGGGCATAGCTCAGCACCGGCGTGCGCCCCAGAAGGTGCCAGCCGCTCGGCATCTCCATGGGCACGATTCCGGCCTGCTCGCCGCCGATCATGATCGATCCGCTCGGAACCTTCGAGCGGGGCTGGGTGCGCCGCGACGTGGCGATCCGCGGGTCCAGGCCGCCCAGATAGGCGAAACCAGGGAGGAAGCCGATCATGTAGATCCGGTAGACGGCGCCCGAGTGAAGCTCGATGAGCCGGGACGGCGTAAGGCCGTGGCGTTCCGCCACGGCTTCCAGGTCGATGCCGTATTCGCCGCCATAGACCACCGGGACGCGCCAGCGCGTGCCTGTCGCGCTCTGCGGTTCGAGGCCCTGCGTCGCCTCCTCGAGCCAGCGAATGAGCCCGTCGTAATCGACGATTGTGGGGTCGAATTGCAGGGAGAGGGAGCGATAGGTGGGAACGGTTTCGATGAGGCCCGCGGGGGGGCTCGCCCGCAGCAGGGCATCGAGCGCCAGGCCCTTGCCGTTCAGGTCGGGATCGATCGTGCTCCCGAACTCGACCGTCAGAGCGCCATCGCCGCAGGGAAGGAAACGAGGTGTCTGCACCATTCACCCATTTGATCGTTGCCCCAGTTCTCTCTCACATCGGTCGAAAGGGGACAATGGCGGGAATGGGCCTCGCGCCATGCGCTGAAAGCAGACGAGCGGTTCGGGCATAAGGCCGGGATGCTCCTTTTTGCTAGGCTCAACGCCCCGTTCCCCTTCATGCTATGTGAGCGTTACTTGATAGCCCTGGAGCCGAAGGCTCATGCGGAGAAGATCATGACATTGAAATCCAAGAATGCCGTTGTGACCGGTTCCACCAGCGGGATCGGATTGGCCATCGCCCGCGCGCTCGCCAAGGAGGGCGCGAATGTGGTCATCAACGGCCTCGGAGACGCGGCGGAGATCGAGAAGACGCGGGCTTCCATCGAGAGCGAATTCGGCGTGAAGGCCATCTACTCCCCGGCCAACATGCTCAATGCCGGCGAGATCGCCGACATGATCCGTCAGGCCGAAGCGTCGCTCGGCAGCGTCGACATCCTGGTCAACAATGCGGGCATCCAGTTCGTCTCTCCGGTCGAGGAATTTCCCATCGAGAAGTGGGACCAGATCATCGCCATCAATCTCTCCTCCGCCTTCCACGCCATCCGGGCCGCGGTGCCGGGCATGAAGGAGCGCGGATGGGGGCGCATCATCAACACGGCCTCGGCCCATTCCCTGGTGGCCTCGCCCTTCAAGTCGGCCTATGTGGCGGCCAAGCACGGGATCGCGGGCCTCACGAAAACCGTGGCGCTGGAGGTGGCGGCGCACGGCATTACTGTGAACTGCATCAGCCCAGGCTATGTCTGGACACCCCTCGTGGAGCGGCAGATCCCCGACACGATGAAGGCGCGCAACATGACGAAGGAGCAGGTGATCAACGACGTGCTGCTCGAAGCGCAGCCCACCAAGCAGTTCGTGACCGTCGAGCAGGTGGCGGCGCTTGCCGTCTTCCTCTGTTCGGACGCGGCAAGCCAGATGTCGGGGTCCAATCTCTCCATGGATGGCGGCTGGACCGCGAAGTAGGCCATTTCAGAAAAAGGGACTCGCGAGGGGTCAGCCCCTCGCGAAGGCATCCGTCGCCTCGATGAGGTGATGCAGGATGCCGGGCTCGTTCACCGCGTGGCCCGCATCCGGCACCATGATGAACTCGGCCTCGGGCCAGATCCTGTGCAGATCCCAGGCGGTCTTGGCAGGGGTGGCGACGTCGTAGCGCCCCTGGATGATCACGCCCGGTATGCCCCTCAGCCGGACGGCGTCGCGGATCAGCTGTCCCTCTTCGAACCAGCCTTCATGGACGAAGTAATGGTTCTCGATGCGGGCGAACGCGAGCGCATAATGGCCGTCGCCGAACTGGTCGCTGAACTCCTGGTTGTGGAGGAGGGTGATGGTCTCCCCCTCCCAGAGGCTCCAGGCCCTGGCGGCCTCCTGCCGGACGGCCGGATCCGGATGGGTCAGGCGCTTGCGGTAGGCGGCCATCAGGTCGCCGCGCTCCTCCGGCGGGATGGGGGCGAGGAAGGCCTCCCATTTATCCGGGAAGATCCAGGAGGCGCCTTCCTGGTAGTACCAGAGAAGCTCCGCTCGGCGGAGCGTGAAGATGCCGCGCAGCACGAGTTCCGTGACGCGCTCTGGATGTGTTTCCGCATAGGCAAGGGCGAGCGTCGAGCCCCAAGAGCCGCCGAACACCATCCACTTATCCACACCGATCATCGCGCGCAGGCGCTCGATATCCGCCAGGAGGTGCCAGGTGGTGTTGGCCTCCAGGCTGGCATAGGGGGTTGAGCGTCCGCATCCGCGCTGGTCGAAGAGCAGAATCCGGTATTTCTTCGGGTCGAACAGCCGCCGCGCGCTCGGCGCGCATCCGCCGCCGGGCCCTCCGTGGAGGAACACGACGGGCTTGCCGTTGGGATTCCCGCACAGTTCCCAGTAAATCCGGTGTCCGTCGCCCACGTCGAGCATGCCATGATCATAGGGCTCAATTTCGGGGTAGTAGGTGCGCATGGCTCGAAAGGCTCCGGACGGCAGAGCTCATCCATAACCACGGGGCGGGGGCCTGTCATCCTCGAAACGGTCCTCGCGCCGGCTTTCGTCCCCCCTAGCGTGTCGCCTCACGGTCATATAACTTTGCAACTGGGGAACACGGGTAAAAACCCGACCACACTGGAGGATGACAATGTTGACCAAACGCGCCGGCCTGAAGCTGGCCACGGCTTTCGCCGCTCTCATGATCGCCGGGACGGCCCAGGCGGCCGAGAAGCTGCGGCTCCTGACCTGGGCGGATTACGCCCCCAAAGAGGTCGTGGACGAGTTCACCAAGGAGACCGGCATCGAAGTCGAGGTCACGCTCTCGAACAACGAGGAGATGATCTCCAAGCTGCGCGCCACGCAGGGCGCAGGCTTCGACATCGTACAGCCGAGCCAGGACCGCATCGCCGGCCCGCAGGCCGAGTTCGGCATCTACAAGCCGCTCGACCTGTCGAAGATCAAGTCCGACCAGTTCATCGCCTCCATGCTCGAGGCCACCAAGAAGAACACCACCGTCGAGGGCAAGGTCTACGGCGTTCCCCACATCTGGGGCACCGATGGCCTCATCGTGAACACGAAGCTCGCCCCCAAGGTCGCCGATTACAACGATCTCTGCGATCCTTCGCTCGCCGGCAAGACCAGCTTCCGCTCCAAGCGCCCGGCGCTCATCGCCTTCGCCTTCGCGAACGGCATGGATCCCTTCGCTTCCTATGGCGATGCCAAGGCCTATACCGCGATGATGGAGAAGGTCGGGGCCAAGCTCGCCGAGTGCAAGAAGACCGTGAAGTTCTTCTGGGACGGCAAGGACCAGCTCCTCAACGCGCTGCGCTCCGGCGAGGTCGTCGCCGCCATGGCATGGGATACGGGCGGCTGGAAGCTGAACTCCGAGAACGCGGACATCAAGTTCGTCGCTCCGAAATCGGGCGCTCTGGGCTGGGTCGACACCTTCGCCATTCCGGCCAAGGGCCGCAACGACGATGCCGCCTACAAATGGATCAACTTCAACATGCGGCCTGAAATCGCCGCCAAGGTCGCCGCTTCCGCCGGCAATTTCACGGCCTCGAACGGCGCCGACAAGCTCATGCAGGGCAAGCTGAAGGATCAGTTCGCCGAGAGCTTCTCGAAGGCCGCGATCGACAACATCAAGTGGTACCCGGCCGTGCCGGCCGGCATCGAGGAGATCGAGGGCAAGGTCCTCGACCGCCTGAAGGCCGGCTCGTAAATCTCCACTTCGATTGACCGACATCTCCGGGCTGGGCATCGGGCCCAAGAGTGGATTTCCGCTCTTGGGCCTCATCCGGTGCCCATGAATGTGAAGCGGCACATCCTGCGGATCAGTTCCGCAGGATGTGCCTGCCCGGGGGATGACTTTTCTGGCGCGCGTCCATGGCCCATTCCACCGATCTCGATCTCGTCAACATCGTCAAGCGTTTCGGCTCCCATGCGGCTGTCAACGACGTGAGTTTCAGCGTTGCCCCGGGTGAGTTCTTCTCCATTCTCGGACCTTCGGGCTGCGGCAAGACCACGCTGATGCGCATGATCGCGGGCTTCGAGCATCCGACCTCGGGCGACATCCGCATTCGGGGCCGCTCGATGATCGGGGTTCCGGCCAACAAGCGCCCGGTGAACATGGTTTTCCAGAGCCTCGCGCTCTTCCCGATGATGAGTGTGGGCGAGAACGTGGCCTATGGCCTGATCTGCCGCGGCGTGTCCCGCGCGGAGGCCGCGGAGCGCGCCAGCCGCATGCTGGAGCGCGTCGGCCTCAAGGGCTTCGGCGAGCGCCGCGTGACGGCCCTGTCCGGCGGCCAGCGTCAGCGCGTGGCCATCGCCCGCTGCCTCGTCCTCGAGCCGACGCTCGTTCTCCTCGACGAGCCGCTCGGCGCGCTCGATCTCAAGCTGCGCGAGCACATGAAGATCGAGCTCAAGCAGTTGCAGGCCACCTTCAACACCACTTTCGCCTACATCACGCACGACCAGTCGGAAGCCCTGGTCATGTCCGACCGGATCGCCGTGATGAACCAGGGCAGGTTCGAGCAGGTGGGAAGCCCGCGCGAGCTCTACCACGACCCCGCAACGCCCTTCGTGGCGAGCTTCGTCGGCGAGGCGAACAAGTGGCGGGGCGAAGCGACCTCCGCCGCTGGCGGTTCCATCGCCGTGCGTCTGCCCACCGGCGCGGTGATCCAGGGGCAGGGAACGGTCGCAGACAAGGAAACGCTCGCCTTCGTGCGTCCCGAAGCGATTGCGCTGGCGCAGGATTCCTCGGCCCTGAGCGGCTTGCCCAACCGTTTCGAGGGCCGCGTCTCGGCCGTGCTCTTCGACGGCGCGAATTCAAGCCTGCTCATCGATGCGGATGGCTTCGAGCAGCCCATCCGGGCCGTGCTGCCGCAGGCGGGGCCGCTCGCCGGCATTCGGGTCGGCGCACCGGTCCATGTGGGCTGGACGGCCAACGCCATGAAGGTTTTCGCCGCATGAGCATGAAATCGGCCCCGCGTCTGACGCTCTACCTGCTTCTGGCTCCGGCCATCCTGTGGCTCGGCCTGCTCATCGTGCTCCCACATGTGGAAATCCTGATCCTGTCCTTCAGCGAGAGGGTGGCACCGCGCGTCTATGCTTTCGGCTTCGGCAACTATCTCGAGTTCTTCACCGAGCCGCTCTACTGGCGCACCTTCGCGCGCACGGCGATCATGTCGATCCTGGTGACGGCGCTGACGCTCGTTCTCGCGTTCCCGATCGCGCTCTACATCGCCCGTGTGGCGCGGGGGCGCGCGAAGGCCATGCTGCTGCTCCTCTGCCTGCTGCCGTTCTGGGTGTCGGAACTCGTGCGCACGCTCGGTTGGATGATGCTCTTGCGCGAAACCGGCGTGATCTCCTACGTGCTGCGCGCGGTCGGCCTGGCCGATCAGCCGGTGGAGCTTCTCTACAACGACGGCGCCGTGATCCTCGGCCTCGTCTATGGCGGCCTCCTCTTCATGATCGTGCCGCTCGCCAATGCGCTGGAGAGCCTGGAGCAGGCGGTGGTCGAGGCAGGCTTCGATCTCGGCGGCAGCCGCTGGACGGTGCTGCGGCGCATCGTCATTCCTCACGCGATGCCGGGCATCGTGGCGGGCTCGATCATCGTGTTCATGCTCACCGTGGGCAATTTCGCGACACCCGTCCTGCTCGGCGGCAAGAACGGCCTGTGGTTCACGGAGCAGATCTACGCGCAGTTCATCACGCGCTTCAACTGGCCCCAGGGCGCAGCCTTCGGCATGCTCCTTCTCCTGCTGTCCTCCGCCATCGTCTGGGCAGGGCTTCGCCTGACCGGACAGAGCCTGGGCACCACCCTGAAACAGGCCTGAGACCCATGAACCGTCCGACCTTCACCTGGAAGCTCTACGTCGCGGCGTTCTACCTCTTCCTGTTCGCGCCGCTTCTCGTGGTGGCGATCTTCGCCTTCAACGCGAGCCCGTTTCCGTCGCCTCCATGGCGCGGCTTCACGCTCGCGTGGTTCATCGGCTCGGGCGATGCCTTCGGCAAGCCGGGCGTGCTGGTTGACCCGATCTGGCTCGACACCATCGCCAACAGCTTCAAGATCGCGGTGCCCGTGGCGCTGCTCGCCGTCGTGATCGGCACCGTGAATGCCTGGGTGCTGGAGCGCGCCGAGTTTCCCGGAAAGACGCTCCTGTCGATGATGATGCTCTGGCCCCTCGTCATTCCCGGCGTGGTGCTCGGCATCTCGATCCTCGCCTTCTTCTCGCGGGTAGCGAACGGGCTCGAGGACTGGCTTCAGACCGATCTCGACTTCCTGCGTCCGGGCCTGCCTCTCGTGATTCTCGGCCAGCTCTCGTTCATCCTGACGATCTCCACGCTCATCATCGCCGCGCGCCTGCGCAAGTTCGACCGCTCGCTCGAAGAGGCGGCCTTCGATCTCGGCGCCAGCCGCGCCCGCGTCCTGCGCACCATCACGCTGCCCTTCCTGAGCCCGGCGCTCATAGGGGCGGGGCTGGTGGCGCTGCTCATGTCGTTCGAGAACTTTAACACGACCCTGATGCTCGTCGGCTCCGACGCGCCGCTGCCGATCACCATGTACGGCCAGATGCGCGAGGGCGCGTCGCCGGCGATCAATGCCGTCAGCCTGCTGTTGATGCTGGGCGTGGGAGGCATCGCGAGCGCCTTCGCGCTGACCTCGAAGGCGGAGCGATAAGGCAGATTCTCGCGGTCATCCCCGGCCCTGGGCCTGTACGGTTCTCAAGGCGTGGACGTCCGGTGCTGTCCCCGGATCAGATCCGGGGATTGCCATGACGCGGAGAGGATTGCGGTCGGGGCCTCACCGGCCCCATGTCCGCTCGAGGACGTTGATCCAGTTCTCGTAGCAGAGCTTGCGCAGGGTCGCTTCGTCATAGCCGTGCCGGCGCATGGCGTCGACGAGCCGGGGCAGCCCGCGCACGTCACCGATTTCCGCCGGAATGGTGGCGCCATCGAAGTCGGAGCCGAGGCCGACGCCGTCGACGCCCACATGCTCGATGAGGTGATCCATGTGGCGGATCATCTCCTCCAGAGGCGTGTCGTCGTCCCGCTGGCCGTCGGGACGGATGAACGAGGTGGCGAAGTTGACGCCCACCATGCCGCGGCTTTCGCGGATGGCGGCGAGCTGCTTGTCCGTCAGGTTGCGCGAATGCTGGCACACCGCATAGGCGTTCGAATGCGTGGCCACGAGAGGTGCGTCCGACAGCTTGGCGACGTCCCAGAACCCCTTCTCGTTGAGATGCGAGAGATCGACCATGATCTTCAGGCGGTTGCATGCCTTGACCAACTCGCGTCCGTGCTCGGTCAGGCCGGGGCCCGTATCCGGCGTCGACGGATAGCGGAACGGCACGCCGTGACCGAAGATGTTCGGGCGGCTCCAGACGGGACCAATGGAGCGCAGGCCGCTCTCGTAGAGGACGTCCAGCATGTGGAGATCGGGATCGATGCCTTCCGCGCCCTCGATGTGCAGGATCGCCGCGAGCTTGCCGTTGTCCAGGCAATGACGGATATCGGCCGCCGAACGGACGATCTTCACCTCGCCGTCGGAGGCACGCTCGATGCGGATCAGGATGGAGGCCATCTCCACCGTCACCTGCTGGCTGGGCGCCAGGGGGAGGGTGGGCGGCAGCGGCACGTCGTATTCCGTGTGGGTCATGAGCGCATCGATATCGATGCCCATGTCCGCGGAGGGGACATAGACCGCGAAGAAGCCGCCGAAAAACCCGCCCTGCTTCATGCGCGGCCAATCGAGATGGCCGATATTGTCACCCTCCAGAAATGCCTTCTCCGGCTGTATCCGGCCGCGCATGAGGCGCAGGAGTACGTCGTTGTGGCCATCGAAAACGGGCATCAGGGAAGCGCGGGACATGTTCATGCAATCCTATGGAATGAAGGTATTTCATCCGACCTTGGCGGGAGCCGGCTGCGAGGGAAGGCGCGTGAAGCCCTGACTCGCCTGGATCAGGGACTGAGTATATTCGTTGGATGCCTTGCCGGAGCGCAGCGCATCGGAGGCCGTTTCCTCCACGGCCTCGCCATGGCGCATCACGAGCAGACGCTCGCAGAGATGCGCCACCACGGCGAGATCATGGCTCACCAGGATGTAAGTCAGCCCCAATCTGCGCCGCAGGTCGTCCAGGAGGTTCAGGATTTCCGCCTGCACGGATGCGTCGAGCGCGGAGGTCGGCTCATCGAGGAGAAGCACTTTCGGGCGAAGGATGAGGGCGCGCGCGATGGCGATGCGCTGACGCTGGCCGCCCGAGAGCTGGTGCGGATAGCGGAAGCGGAACGAGGGGCCAAGGCCCACCTCCTTCAGCGCCTGGAGGATGCGTGCTTCGGCATCCTTCTCGCCGTGGATGGCGAGCGGCTCCGAGAGGGTGCGGTCGACCGTATGGCGCGGATGGAGCGACGCATAGGGATCCTGGAAGACCATCTGCACCGTGCGGTAGAAGTCCTTGGTTCGCGGCGTGGTCACGTCCTTGCCGTTCACGCGCACGCGCCCACTGGTGATCGGCGCGAGGCCGCAGATCGCCCGCAGCACGGTCGACTTTCCGGAGCCGGATTCGCCCACGAGGCCATAGGCCTCGCCCTCCTTCACGGTGAAGCTTACGTTCCTGACCGCTTCGACCCTGAGGCGGCCCGTGCCGAAGACGACGTTGAGGTCCTGAATATCGAGCATGATCAGAGCGCCCAGGATGGATCGCGGTTCAGAGTCGGGAGCGGGTGAACGTCGTCCGCCAGCGTCGGCAGGCAGCGCATGAGCCCCTGCGTGTAGGGATGCTTAGCGTCGCGCAGGTGCCTGGCTTCCAGTTCCTCCACCACGCGGCCCGCATACATCACGAGCACGCGGTCGCAGAAGGACGAGACGAGCTTCAGGTCGTGCGAGATGAAGATGAGGCCCATGCCGCGCTCGGTGACGAGTTCGTCGAGGATGCGCAGCACCTCCATGGACACCGTCACGTCGAGCGCGGAGGTCGGCTCGTCGGCGATGAGCAGGTCCGGCTCCGTGACGAGCATCATGGCGATCATGGCGCGCTGGCCCATGCCGCCCGAGACCTCGTGCGGATAGAGCGAAAAGACGCGCCCGGGATCGCGCATCTTCACCGCCTCGAGCATGGCGAGCGCCCTGTCGCGCGCTTCCGCATGACTGGCCCTTGCATGGGCCCGATAGGCCTCGATGATCTGCTCGCCGATGGTCATGACCGGGTTCAGCGAATATTTCGGGTCCTGCATCACCATGCTGACGCGCCCGCCGCGCAGCTCGCGCAGCTTGCGCTTCGAGGCGGTCAGCAGGTCGACGCCGTCGAAGCTCAGCCGCTTGGCCGTGACCTCGCCCGGAGGAGGGGTCAATCCTAAGATGGCGCGGCCCGTCTGCGACTTGCCCGAACCGGATTCGCCGACGATGCCGAGCCGCTCGCGGCCGAGCCGGAAAGACACGCCGCGCACCGCCTCGACGGTGCCCGTGCGCAGGTGGAAGCGGACGCGGAGGTCTTCGACTTCGAGAAGCGGCTTCGTCATTTCGCGGCCTTCGGATCGAGAACGTCGCGCAGGCCGTCACCCAGCAGGTTGAAGCCGAGGCTCACCACGAAGATGGCAAGGCCAGGCATGGCGGCGACCCACCATTGGTCGATGAGATAATTGCGGCCCGTCGCCACCATGGCGCCCCATTCCGGCGCCGGCGGCTGTGCGCCCAGGCCGAGGAAGCCGAGGCCCGCGGCGGTGAGAATGATGCCCGCCATGTCGAGCGTCACGCGCACGATGAGCGACGACATGCAGAGCGGCACCACGTGGCCGAGGATGATGCGCGGCGTCGAGGCCCCCTGGAGCTTCACGGCCGCGATGAAGTCACTGTTGCGGATCATCAGCGTCTCGGCGCGCGCGATGCGCGCATAAGGCGGCCAGGAGGTGATCGCGATGGCGATGATGGCGTTCTCGATGCCGGGGCCCAGAGCTGCCACGAAGGCGAGCGCGAGCACGAGGCGCGGGAAGGCCAGAAAGATGTCGGTGATGCGCATCAGCACCGTGTCGACCCAGCCGCCGAGATAGCCCGACACCGTGCCGACCAGAAGGCCGATGGGCGTGGCGATGATCGACACCAGCACGATCACGAACAGGGTGATGCGCGAGCCGTAGATGATGCGCGAGAGGATGTCCCGTGCCTGATCGTCCGTGCCGAGCCAGAAGGTCTCGCTCGGCGGCAGCAGGCGCTGCGTGCGCAGGTCCCCGCCGATTACCGGCGAATAGGGGGCGATGAGATCCGCAAAGAGCGCGACGAGGATCAGCAGGACGACGATGCAGAGGCCGAAGACGGCCAGCGGGTTCCTGGAGAAGGAGCGCCAGCCGAGATAGCCGCGGCCGAGGCGGGCCTGCCAGCGGGATTGCGGCTCCGGTGAGAGGAGCCAGGCCCGCAAGCCGGAGGTCTGGGTCAGGGATTGGGAGGGAAGAGGGGTGCCTGTCATCAGCGGGTCCTCGGATCGAGCAGGCGATAGAGCAGGTCGGAGACGAGATTGAGCACCACGAAAGCGGTGCCGATTGCGAGCGTTCCTCCCAGCACTGCGTTCATATCGGCGTTGCGCAGGGAATTGGTGATGTATTGGCCGAGGCCCGGCCAGGCGAACACGGTCTCGGTCAGCACCGAGCCTTCGAGGAGGTTCGCGTAGGACAGGGCGATCACCGTCACCAGCGGCACGGCGGCGTTACGCAGGGCGTGACGCCAGATCACGCGGAATTCGGACAGGCCCTTCACGCGCGCGGCGATCACGTATTCCTGCGCCAGCTCGTTGAGCATGAAGGAGCGGGTCATGCGGCTGATATAGGCGAGCGAGAAATAGCCGAGCAGGCATGCGGGCAGGATGATGTGCGACACCGCATCCCAGAACGCATCCCACTGGCCCTGCATGGCGGTGTCGATGAGCACGATGCCTGTGACGGGCGTGTAGAGATAGGAATAGGTCACGTCGATGCGCCCCGGCCCTGCGACCCAGCCGAGCTTGGCATAGAACAGGAGCAGGCCCATGAGGCCGAGCCAGAAGATCGGGATGGAATATCCGGCGAGCCCCAGGAAGCGCACGACCTGATCGATCAGGCTGCCGCGCTTCACGGCTGCGAGAACGCCGAGCGGAATCCCGATGAACACGCCGATGAGGGTGCCGAGCGTCGCAAGCTCGAAGGTCGCCGGGAAGGTGTCGATGATGTCGCTCATCACCGGATTCGTGGTGAGAACCGAATTGCCAAAATCGCCCGTGACGGCATTCTTCAAATAGATCCAGAACTGCTGGATGAGCGGCAGGTCCAGGCCGAGCTCCTCCCGGACGCGGGCGTAAACCTGAGGGGGAGCGCGATCGCCCACAATGGCGAGGACCGGATCGATGGGAACGATGCGGCCGATGAAGAAGGTGACGGCAACCAGCCCGAGAAGGGTCGTCGCCAGCACGAGAATGAATTGAACGGTCTTTGCAAGATAGAAGCGGAGGGCATCGTGCCCTCCGCCTCCGTTCGCGATTGAAGATGCCATCGAAAAATTAGTTCTTCTTGGCCTGTGCCACGCTGTTGGTGTCGAAGGACGGTCCCATGACGAACCCGTCCACGTTCTTGCGCTCCGCAGCCACTTCGATCTGCTGCAGGAAGACCACGAACGGACCGTCATCCATGACGGCCTTCTGCAGCTCTTCGTACATCTGGGCGCGCTTCTCCGCATCGCGCTCCATCACGGCGGCGCGGGTCTTGGCGGTCAGCGGGCCGGGATCCCAGGCGTTGCGCCATGCGAGGGGCTTCGCCTTGGCGTCGTCCGAGTTGTCGTCGTTGGCCGCGAAGGTGTCGGCGTTGGAGTTCGGGTCTTGGTAGTCGGAGCCCCACTGGCCGATATAGATGTCGTGCTGGCGGGCGCGATACTTGGTCAGGGTCTGCTTGTTGTCGCCCGGGATGATCTCCAGCTTCACGCCGGCCTGGGCGAAGGTCGCCTGGATGGCCTGGGCGACGCCCGTGATTTCGGGAGTGGAGCGGGTGTCCATCGTGACCGTGAAGCCATCCTTCAGGCCGGCCTTCTCCAGAAGCTCCTTCGCCTTGGCGACGTCGAGCTTGTAGGGATTCTCGTTGACCGCGCCCAGGTAGCCCTTGGGCAGGAAGGCCTGATGGACCTCGCCCTTGCTCTTCATGATGGTGTCGGCGATGGCCGAGTAATCGACCAGGTACTTCAGGGCCTTGCGGACTTCGGGCTTGGCCAGGTTCGGGTTCTTCTGGTTGAGGCCGAGATAATAGACCGTTCCCTTGGGGGCGGAATCGATCTTGATGTCCGGGTTCTTGGACAGGGCCGCGAGCTCTTCGGGGTTCAGGTTGCGGGCGACGTCGACGTCACCCTTCTCGAGCAGCAGGCGCTGGGTCGCGGTCTCCTTGATGTGGCGGTAGATCACGCGGGCGAGGGGGGCCTTCTTCTCGTAGTTCGGGTTGCGCTCGAGAACGACCACCTCGTTGGCCTTCCAGTCGCGGATGCTGAACGGGCCCGATCCGGCGTAATGGGTCTTGAGCCAGGCGTAGCCGAGATCGCCGTCCTTCTCGTTCTGGAGAACGAGCTTCTTGTCGACGACGGAGGCGACGGTGGAGGTCAGGCAATAGAGCACGAAGGTCGGCGCATAGGGCTTGTCGACTTCCATCGTGAACTCGTAGGGACCAGTCTGCTTGATCTTGGTCTTCACGTTGTCTTTGTCGAAGCCGAACTGGCCGAGGATGAAGGCCGGCGACTTGTCGAGGAGGACCGCGCGCTGCAGCGAGAACACCACGTCCTCGGCGGTGAGCGGGTTGCCCGAGGCGAATTTCTTGTTCTGGCGGATCTTGAAGGTATAGGTCTTGCCGTCGTCGGAGACGGTCCAGGATTCTGCCACCTCGCCGTAGATCTTGGAGACGTCCTTGACGTCGTAGTTGATCAGGCGCTCATAGGTGTTGCCCGCGAGCTCCGAGGCGCTGAACTCGAAGATTTCAGCCGGGTCGAGCGAGATGATGTCGTCGATCTGCCAAGCCTGGACCAGGGTGTCCGGGGGCGTCGCGGCCTGGACGGCGTTGAACGAGGTCGCCATGGCGGCGATCATCGCGGCTGATAGGAGGAATTTCGGTAGTCTTTTCATGGGCCAGTTCCCTTGCGCGCTGGATGCGCTCCTGTGCGACCGTATGAATGCAAATCACAGAGAAGCTGTCGAGTCCAGCGACCGGTTCCAAACTGGCAAACATTGGGCGATTGGGTTAAAGCGCCTGCAGGCCTGCTGCGGCTTTGCCTCGGCCGCCGACCTGTGGCAAAGGCTTAACGAACTTGAATGCCGGGTGAAACACAGTGTCTGAAGAAGCCAAGAAGTCTGGTGCCAATGCCATGTGGGGCGGGCGGTTCTCGTCCTCCCCGAGCGCGCTCATGGAAGCGATCAACGCCTCCATCGGTTTCGACAGGCGCCTCTACGCCCAGGACATCCAGGGCTCGATCGCCCACAGCGCCATGCTGGCGAAGCAGGGGATCATCGCCGAGAGCGACCGGGACGCCATCCATCGGGGCCTGCAGCGGGTCCTGGGCGAGATCGAGTCCGGCAGCTTCACCTTCTCCACGGCCCTGGAAGACATTCACATGAATGTCGAGAGCAGGCTGCGCGAGATCGTCGGCGATCCCGCGGCGCGCCTCCATACGGCCCGCAGCCGCAACGACCAGGTGGCCACCGACACGCGCCTCTGGGTTCGCGAGGCCCATGACCGGGCCGACGAGCAGCTCACCGGCCTGATCAGGGCTCTGCTCGACAAGGCTGAGGCCCACGCTGCGACCGTGATGCCGGGATTCACCCATCTGCAGAGCGCCCAGCCGGTGACATTCGGACACCATCTGATGGCCTATGTGGAAATGTTCGGCCGCGACCGCGGCCGGTTCCAGGATTCCCGCCGGCGCCTCAACGAATGCCCGCTCGGCGCGGGCGCGCTGGCCGGTACATCCTTCCCCATCGACCGCCACATGACCGCCCAGGCGCTGGGCTTCGACGGACCCACCCGCAACTCGCTCGACACGGTGTCCGACCGCGACAGCCTGCTGGAATTCATGGCCGCGGCCTCGATCTGCGCCATGCATCTCTCGCGCCTGGCGGAAGAGATCATCATCTGGATGTCGGCCCCCTTCGGCTTCGTGAAGCTCCCGGACCGCTGGACCACCGGCTCCAGCATGATGCCCCAGAAGCGCAATCCCGACGCGGCGGAGCTCGTGCGCGGCAAGACCGGGCGGGTCATCGGCTCCCTGGTCACGCTGCTGACCGTCATGAAGGGCCTGCCGCTCGCCTATGCGAAGGACACCCAGGAGGACAAGGAGCCGCTCTTCGACGCGGCCGACACCCTCGAAATCGTGCTCGCCGCCACCACAGGCATGATCCAGGACCTCGAGCCCGTGCCGGAGCGCATGGCGGCGGTGGCCGGAGCCGGGTTCTCAACGGCGACGGACCTCGCCGACTGGCTCGTGCGCAGCCTCAACATCCCGTTCCGCGATGCCCACCACGTGACGGGCCGCATCGTCTCCGAGGCCGAAAACCGAGACTGCAGCCTCGAAGAACTGCCACTGGAGGTCATGCAGGCCGTCGAGCCGCGCATCCACAAAGGCGTCTATGACGTGCTGGGTGTCGAGAATTCCGTGCGCTCCCGCACGAGCTTCGGCGGCACCTCGCCGGTCCGGGTGGCCGAGCAGGTCGCCTGGTGGCGCAGCCGGCTCTAATCCACCGGGCGCCTGCGGCCCCTGACGGCCCAGGCGCGGGCTGTCAGGATCAGGTCTCCCGCGAGGCGGAAGGCCCATCCCGTTTACCCTGTCCATGGTCCCTCCCGAGGGGGCATGGCGGAGGTCTTGATCCGTCAGGGAACCATATCCATATTGCGGACAGCGGCCCGGCACGGGTCGCGTGAGTGCCGCATGAGCGGGCTCACATTCAACCGAAGTGCCTTTCAACCTTGGGCTTCGAACATGTCGCGTCAGTCGCCGTTTGCGCATCCGTTCCTGCTAGGCTTCGACGAAATCGAGCAGGCGCTCGACCGTGTGGCGAAGGCAGCCGGAGACGGTTATCCTCCCTACAACATCGAGCGGTTACCCCGGACGGAGCGTGCTCCCGAGCGTCTGCGCATCACCCTGGCTGTCGCTGGATTCACCCAGGATCAGCTCGAGGTGACCCTGGAGGAGAACCAACTCGTCATCCGGGGACGTCAGTCCGACGACAAGACCAGGCACTTCCTTCATCGCGGCATCGCCGCCCGTCAGTTCCAGCGCACCTTCCTGCTCGTCGAGGGCATGGAGGTTCTGGGCGCCGACCTGTCCAATGGCCTGTTGTCGATCGATCTGGTCCGGCCCGAGCCGGAGCGGATCGTCCGAAAGATCAACATCAGCGCCTCGGACAAGGTGTGACGGCAGCGGCCGCATCAAGGAGATGGCCATGAACCACGACACCAACACTCAAGCCGCCCAGCCTCTGGATGTGGCTGAGCTGGCGAATCTTGGCCTCGGCGAGATGGCCTATGTGAAGCCTCTGCGTTCCGACGACGTGGCGAGGCTCTTCCCGCAGGCTCCCAAGCTCCAGCCTGGAATGGAGCTCTTCGCGCTCCTGTCCGCCAGCGGGGAACCCATCGTGCTGACCGACAGCCGCGATGCTGCGGTCGCCAATGCCTGGGCCCATGATCTCACCACGGTGAGCCTGCACTAACGCATTCAGCATCAGCGCGGGCCGGATGGACCGGCCCGCCGAGCCTTGGCCTTCAGGCGATCGCCTCGATGGCTGCGATCAGGCGCTCCAGGTCCTCGTCCCTGGAAAGGCGATGATCCCCGTCCTTGACGAGCGTGAGGGATACGCTGTCCCCCGGCAGATGCTCCACCAGTTCGAGCGTGTGGCCCCACGGCACGTCCGGATCCTCCATGCCTTGAAGGATGTGGACGGGGCAGCCGGTCCGAATCGGCTTGCCGAGGAGAAGGTGGCGGCGTCCGTCCTCGATCAGCTTCCATGTGATGGGATAAGGGGCTTCCGAATAGGCGGAGGGGCGGTCATAGACACCCGTCTCCTGGACCATCCGCCGGATGTCTTCGGGAAAGCGGCTCCACATGAGCTTTTCCGTCATGTCGGTGGCAGGCGCGATGAGCACGAGGCCGGCGGGCGCGAGGGCAGGGCGCTCGTCCAGGAGATGGCGCGCCGCCAGAAGGGAGATCCAGCCCCCCATGGAGGAGCCCACCAGGATGGGGCGCTCGTCGAGGAACCGGTCCATGACGGCAAGCGTCTCCTCCAGCCAGCGGGAGATCGTGCCATCCTCGAAATCGCCCGTCGATTCGCCGTGGCCGCTGTAGTCGAAGCGCAGGAACGCGCGGTTCTGCCGCTCGGCCCAGGAATCGATGGCGCTTGCCTTGGTGGCCCGCATGTCGGATTTGAAGCCTCCGACCCACATCACAGGCGGCCCGTTGCCCTTGCGGTTGAGCACGGCGATCCGGCGTTCATCGGGGCCTTTGCCGAGTGTGACGCTATGCGGCATGGTTAACTTGTCCTCAACTGCTTTGAAGCAAGGGTTTAGGCGATTCTGTCATTCTATTTGAGAAGGCTCTTACATCGGTGAGTTTTTCAGCGCGACCCGGCGGAGGAGCTGCTTTCCCGTCATCGAACATTCATCCCCTGGCAGGCCGGACCATCCTGCAGATTATTCCGGAGCTCGAGGCCGGCGGGGCGGAGCGTACCGCCGTGGACATCGCCGAGGGCCTCGTCCATGCGGGCGCGCGGGCGCTTGTGGCGACCGAGGGCGGGCGGCTCGTGGGCGAGCTCCAGGCCAAGGGCGGCATCTGGATTCCGTTCCCGGCGGCATCGAAGAACCCCGTCTCCATGATGCTCAACGTCCGCAAGCTCGCCAGGATCTGCCACAGGGAAGGGGTGTCGCTGGTCCATGCCCGCTCCCGGGCTCCGGCCTGGGTGGCGCTGGGTGCGGCACGCAGCCTCAACATTCCGTTCGTGACGACCTATCACGGCAGCTATTCCGGACGCTCCTCGGTGAAGGTGCTCTACAACTCCGTCATGGCCCGGGGGGACGTGGTCATCGCGAACTCGCAATACACGAGCAGCCTGATCCGGTCCCATTACCCTCAGGCCGCCGACCGCATCGGGGTGATCTACCGGGGAACGGACTTCCTGAAGTTCTCTCCCTCGGCCGTGGCGCCCGAGCGAATCGAGGCCTTGCGGAAGGCCTGGGACGTCGCGCCCCACGAGCGGGTGGTCCTGCTCGCCGCCCGGCTGTCGGGCTGGAAAGGGCAGAAGGTCCTTGTCGAGGCCGCCGCCAAGCTGCGCGCCAAGGGGGTGACGGATGTCGCCTATATCCTGGCGGGCGATCCGCAGGGGCGCGATTCCTACGTGAAGGAGCTGGAGAGCCTCATCGAGGCGAAAAAGCTCAAGGGAATCGTGCGCCGGGTCGGCCATTGCACGGACATGCCGGCCGCCTTCCTGGCGGCTTCCGTGGTGACGGTGCCGTCGACGGAGCCGGAGGCCTTCGGCCGCTCGGCGGTGGAGGCCCAGGCCATGGGCACGCCGGTGGTGGTCTCGGATCTCGGGGCCGTGCCGGAGACGGTCCTGGCCCCGCCCGCCGTCGCGCCGCAGGAGCGGACGGGCTGGCGGGTCCCGGCGGGCGATGCCGACGCCCTCGCCGAGGCGCTCGGCGCCGCCCTGGACCTGGGCGCCAGCGCCAGAATCGCCTTGGGGGCCCGCGCGAGGTCCCATGTGGAGCGGCACTTTTCGCTCGAACGCATGGTTTCGAGCACGCTCAATGTGTATTCCGCCCTTCTGGATAGCTGGTCCGCGCACAGAACAAGTTGACTTCCCGCTATTTTGCGCGAAATGTCAGATCATTCTCGGCAATGTTGAGCATGCTGCAGAGGCTTTCGATGAAGTCTCCTCTCTCGACTGAGCCCTTAAACAGGAGATAAGAGCCATTCGCCGTCCCATGAGACCCTTGCCGGTGCCGCAAAAAGAAGGCCCGCGCGCAAACCGTGACATTCGCGGCGTCCGCGAAGTTCAGCTGATCGATGACACCGGACAGAACCGGGGCGTCATGCCCTTCTTCGATGCTCTGCGCATCGCCGAGGACGCTGGCCTCGACCTGGTGGAAATCTCGCCGAACGCGACCCCTCCGGTCTGCAAGATCCTCGACTACGGCAAATTCCGCTTCCTGGAACAGAAGAAGGCCGCCGAGGCGCGCAAGAAGCAGAAGACCGTCGAGGTCAAGGAAATCAAGCTGCGTCCGGGCATCGACGACCACGATTACGACGTCAAGATGAAGGCCATGAAGAGCTTCTTCGAGGAAGGCAACAAGGTGAAGATTACCCTGCGCTTCCGCGGCCGCGAGATGGCGCACCAGGACCTGGGCCTGAAGGTGCTCGACCGCGTGAAGGCCGATGTGGGCGATCTCGCCAAGGTCGAGCAGGAGCCCAACTTCGAAGGCCGTCAGGTCGTCATGGTGCTGGCGCCCCGCTAACCTTGTACCGTTCCCGATGGCCTGTAGGGCCGGGAAGGGATTCCATGGGCGGGGCGGCGCTATGTTTCCGATGGGTACGCTCCGGCCGGACTGACAACAGGCAAGATTCATGGCCGTCGGGGTTCCGGCGGCCATTGCTTTTTGGGCCGGCTTCTGCCATAAGCCGCCCTTCATCGAACCGCCCGGCCGTTAGGGCTGCCGTGGCGGTTCGTTTTGCTCACAGCAGCAATGAATGGGCCGAAAGGGCGGTTTGCCCGCTCCGGAGGCCTGACCAAAGGAGAGCCAAATGCCCAAGCTGAAGACGAAATCGGGCGCGAAGAAGCGCTTCAAGATCACTGGCACCGGCAAGGTCGTTTACGCCCAGGCCGGCAAGCGCCACGGGATGATCAAGCGGACCAACAAGCAGATCCGCAACCTGCGCGGCACCACGACGATGTTCGAGGGCGACGCCTACAACGTGAAGAAGTTCTTCCTGCCGAACGGCTAAGGCGGTCTTCCCACATCCCGGATTTTGAAGGAGTTTTCTAAATGGCCCGCGTCAAACGGGGCGTTACCGCCCACGCCAAGCACAAGAAGGTTTTCAAGGCAGCCAAGGGCTTCTACGGCCGCCGCAAGAACACCATCCGCATCGCCAAGCAGGCGGTCGAGAAGAGCATGCAATATGCCACTCGCGACCGTCGCAACAAGAAGCGCACCTTCCGCGCTCTCTGGATCCAGCGCCTCAACGCTGCCGTCCGCCTGCATGGCCTGACCTATTCCCGATTTATCGACGGTCTCGGCAAGGCTGGGATCGAGGTCGATCGCAAGGTCCTATCCGAGCTGGCCATCCACGAGCCGGCGGCCTTCGCCGCCTATGTGGAGCGCGCCAAGGCCGCCCTGCCGCAGCAGGCCGCCTAAAAGTCGGATAGACTCGCTTCGGTGCGGCTGGCCTGTTCAGCCGCACCGCCTTATTCCCCTTCTCCGAGACCATCCGCGCTGACGGCCCGAACGCTGTCGGTTGCCTTTTCGCGGCTCGGACGACTTGACGGTTCCCGCGCCGCGCCTCACTCAAGGCGCCTGCTTGTGGCGCATGCATCTGGCCAGGGACCGATGACCGATCTCAATCAACTCGAACGTGACCTGCTTTCCCAGGTCGAAGCCGCCGACAACGAAGCGGCTCTCGAAACCGTGCGTGTCTCCGCGCTCGGCAAGAAGGGTTCCGTCTCCGAACTGCTGAAAACCCTCGGCGCGATGACGCCGGACGAGCGGAAGGAACGCGGCCCGCTCATCAACGGCCTGCGCGACAGGGTGCAGACCGCCATCGCGGCCAAGAAGGAGAGGCTCGCCGAGGCGGCGCTCGAGGCCCGCCTCACCGCCGAGCGCATCGACGTGACGCTGCCCGTGCAGGACGCGCCCGAGACCCGCGGCCGCATCCACCCGATCAGCCAGGTGATCGAGGAACTCACGGCGATCTTCGCCGATATGGGCTTCTCCGTGGCCGAGGGGCCGGATATCGAGACCGACTACCTCAACTTCACGGCGCTCAACTTCCCCGTCGGCCATCCGGCCCGCGAGATGCACGACACCTTCTTCCTCGCCCCCGACGAGAAGGGAGAGCGCAAGGTGCTGCGCACGCACACCTCGCCGGTGCAGGTGCGCACCATGATGTCCTCGAAGCCGCCGATCCGCGTGATCTGCCCGGGCCGCACCTATCGCCACGACTCGGACCAGACCCACACGCCGATGTTCCACCAGGTGGAGGGCCTCGTCATCGACAAGCAGGCCAACATCGCGCACCTGAAATGGATCCTGGAAGAGTTCTGCAAGGCCTTCTTCGAGGTCGACCAGGTGAAGATGCGCTTCCGCCCGTCCTTCTTCCCCTTCACCGAGCCGTCCGCGGAAGTGGACATCCAGTGCTCCCGAAAGGGCGGCGAGATCCGCTTCGGCGAGGGCAATGACTGGCTCGAGATCCTCGGCTGCGGCATGGTCCATCCGAACGTGCTGAAGAATTGCGGACTTGATCCGGACGAGTACCAGGGCTTCGCCTGGGGCATGGGCATCGACCGCATCGCGATGCTGAAATACGGCATGCCGGACCTGCGCCCGTTCTTCGAGGCGGATGTGCGCTGGCTGAACCATTACGGCTTCCGCCCGCTCGACATCCCGTCCCTCATCGGCGGCCTGACGGCGTAAAGCAAGGAGAGCAAACATGAAATTCACCCTCTCCTGGCTCAAGGATCATCTTGAGACCACGGCCTCCCTCGACGAGATCGTGGAAACGCTCACGCGCATCGGCCTCGAGGTCGAAGACGTGGAGGACAAGGCGAAGACCCTTGGGGCCTACATCAACGCCTATGTGATCTCGGCGGAGCAGCATCCGAATGCCGACAGGCTTCGCGTGTGCATGGTCGATACCGGCACGGGCCAGCCCATCCAGGTCGTCTGCGGCGCCCCGAACGCCCGCACCGGCATGAAGAGCGTGTTCGCGCCTCCCGGCACCTACATCCCGGGCAAGAACATCACGCTCGGCGTCGGCACCATCCGCGGCGTCGAGAGCGCCGGCATGCTGTGCTCGGCCGCCGAGCTTGAAATCTCGGATGATCACGACGGCATCATCGAACTGCCGGAGGACGCGCCGGTCGGCACGCCTTACGCAGCTTACGCGGGCCTCGACGATCCGGTGATCGAGATCAACCTCACGCCGAACCGTCCCGACTGCACTTCGATCTACGGCATCGCACGCGATCTCGCGGCGGCCGGCCTAGGCACGCTCAAGAACGGCGACGTCCCGGCCATTCAGGGCCAGGGGGCCTGCCCGGTCTCCGTGACGCTCGATTTCTCGGGCGAGGACGCGAAGCTGTGCCCCACCTTCGCCCTGCGCCTCGTGCGCGGCGTGAAGAACGGGCCGTCGCCGGAATGGATGCAGCGCCGCCTGCTCTCCATCGGCCTTCGCCCGATCAACGCGCTTGTCGACATCACCAACTATCTCACCTTCGACCGCGGCCGCCCGCTGCACGTGTTCGACCTCAAGAAGGTGAAGGGCAGCCTCACCGTTCGACGCGCCAAGGACGGCGAGGAGGTGCTGGCCCTCGACGGGCGCACCTACAGGCTCGATTCCGGCACCGTGGTGATCGCCGACGAGAGCGGCGTCGAATCCATCGCCGGCATCATGGGCGGCGAGCACTCGGGCTCGGACGAGAGCACCACCGACGTGCTGATCGAATCCGCGCTCTGGGATCCTGTGAACATCGCGCAGTCGGGCCGCAAGCTCGGCATCATCACCGATGCGCGCTACCGCTTCGAGCGCGGCATCGATCCGGCCTTCACCCTGCCGGGCCTCGACCTCGCGACCAAGCTGGTCGTCGATCTCTGCGGCGGCGAGCCGAGCGAGGCCGTGGTGGCGGGCCAGGTGCCGGACACCACACGGGTGATCGCGTTCCCCTGGAGCGAGGTTCCGCGCCTGTCGGGCCTCGACGTGAAGCCCGCCGAATCCGAGGAAATCCTCAAGAAACTCGGCTTCCAGGTTCAGGGTTCCGGTGAGCGCGTGAACGTCGTTCCGCCGTCCTGGCGTCCCGACATCGAGGGCAAGGCGGATCTCGTTGAGGAGGTCATCCGCATCGCCGGTGTCGACCGCATCGAGCCGCAGCCGCTGCCGCGCCTCGAAGCCGCCGTCGTCAAGCCGATCCTCACGCTGATCCAGAAACGCACGCGCCTCGCGCGGCGCGCCCTGGCCACCCGCGGGCTGGTGGAGGCCGTCACCTGGTCCTTCATCTCGAAGGACGAGGCCGAGCTCTTCGGCGGAGGCGATGCGCGCCTGGCGCTCGCCAATCCGATCGCGGCGGAGCTCTCCGACATGCGTCCGAGCCTGCTGCCGGGCCTGCTCAAGGCCGCGCAGCGCAACGCGGACCGGGGTTATGGCGACGTGGCGCTGTTCGAGGTCGGCCAGACCTTCGCGTCGGACGAGCCCGAAGGCCAGTCGGTCAAGGCGGCCGCCGTCCGTCGCGGAACGGCCAGGGCCGAGGGCGTCGGGCGCCATTGGGACGGCGGAGCCGAGAGCGTCGATGCCTTCGACGCCAAGGCGGATGTGCTGGCCCTGCTGGCGGCGCTCGGCATCCCGGCCGGCGGCCTCCAGATCGTTCCTGGCGGCCCCGCTTGGTTCCATCCCGGCCGCTCGGGCACGCTGCGGTTCGGGCCGAAGAACGTCGTGGGCGCTTTCGGAGAGGTTCATCCCAAGATCCTCAAGGCCCTCGACCTGAAGGGTCCGCTGGTGGCCTTCGAACTCGACCTCGATGCGCTCGTGCCGCCGAAGGCCAAGCCCACCAAGATGAAGCCGAAGCTGAACCTGCCCGACTTCCAGCCGCTCACCCGCGACTTCGCCTTCGTGGTCGGCCGCGACGTGGCAGCGGGTGACATCGTGAAGGCCGCGCAGGGAGCGGAGCGTCAGCTGATCGTGGGCGTCGACGTGTTCGACGTCTACGAGGGCACCGGCATCGACCCGGACAAGAAGTCCGTGGCCATCGCCGTGACCCTCCAGCCTATGGAGAAGACGTTGACCGACACGGAGATCGAGGCCGTCACGGCCAAGATCGTCGCCGAGGTCTCCAAGAAGACCGGCGCGGTGCTGCGGGGATAAGCCCCGCCGCCGACCCCGGACTTGATCCGGGGGCCGTCTTCGCATGGCGCTGCCCAAAGCCGTGGATAGCCGGGACAGGCCCGGCCATGACGATCCGGGCGCGGCTCAGGCCGCGCCCGCCGGTTTCCTGCCGTTCAACGGATTCCCCTCGTCCCAGCCATAGCGGATCGTGTCGAAGCGCATGGAACGCGCATCGACCATCAGGAGCCGCCCGACGAGACTTTCCCCGAAGCCCACGATCTCGCGGATCACCTCCATCGCCATCAGGCTCCCCATGACGCCCGCCAGAGCACCCAGCACGCCGGCTTCCTGGCAGGTGGGGATCGCGCCCGGGGGAGGCGGGGCGGGGAACAGGCAGCGATAGGTCGGGTTCGGCCTGCCGTCGGGGCCCGTCTCATGAGCCCTGATCGTCGTCAGGGAACCGTCGAACTGCCCCAATGCCGCCGTGACCAGGGGTTTTTCCTCGTAAAAGCAGGCATCCGATACCGCGTAGCGGGTCTCGAAATTGTCGGAGCCGTCGGCCACGATGTCGTAGCGGCGGATCAGCGCGCAGGCATTCTCGGGGGTGAGGCGCAGGTCGTGCGACTCTGCCGTAACGTGAGGGTTTAGGCGCAGGATTGCCCTGGCAGCGCTGTCCACCTTCGAGGAGCCGAGATCGGGGGTTCCGTGGATCACCTGCCGCTGCAGGTTGGAGAGGGACACCACGTCGTCGTCCACAAGGCCGATGGCGCCCACCCCCGCCGCTGCGAGGTACTGGATCAGCGGAGCCCCCAGGCCTCCCGCGCCGATCACGAGGACGCGGGAATTCTTGAGCTTCAGCTGGCCCGGCCCGCCCACGTCCTTGAGGACCAGGTGGCGGGCATAGCGGTCGATTTCATCGGGTGCGAGAGTCATGGAGCGACCTTAACGCCAACCCTTCAGCTATCAACTGCTGCCTGAAGGAAAGTAACATTGTGACTTGACAGGGATCTTGGCGTCGTGACCCTTCCCATGCCATCGTCACGGGGCAACCGGACGTTAAAATCCGGCGACAGACAGGGAACAATGCCGATGACAGTCACCAAGTTCGGTCTCGCGCTCGCGGGCCTCGCCTTCTCCGCTTCGGCGGCCTTCGCGCAGCAGGCCGATTTCAAGCCCGCCGTCGTCTACGACCTGGGCGGCAAGTTCGACAAGTCCTTCAACGAGGGCGTTCACATGGGCGCCGAGAAGTTCAAGAAGGACACCGGCACCGAGTACCGCGATTTCGAGCCGCAGAACGACGCCCAGCGCGAGCAGGCCCTGCGCCGCTTCGCCCGCGACGGCTATTCGCCGATCGTGGCCGTCGGCTTCAGCCAGGAGACCGCGCTGAAGAAGGTCGCGGAGGAATTCCCGAACATCAAGTTCGCCATCATCGACGCCGTGGTCGAGAAGCCGAACGTGCAATCCATCGTGTTCAAGGAGCACGAGGGCTCGTTCCTGGTGGGCCTGCTGGCCGCCAAGGCCTCGAAGACCGGCAAGGTCGGCTTCGTGGGCGGCATGGACATCCCGCTCATCCGCAAGTTCGCCTGCGGCTACGTCCAGGGCGTCAAATACGCCAACAAGGACGCCGAGGTGTTCCAGAACATGACGGGCACCACGGGTGCGGCCTGGAACGATCCGGTGAAGGGCGGCGAACTCGCCAAGGGCCAGATCAGCCGCGGCGCGGACGTGATCTACCATGCGGCGGGCGGCACGGGCGTGGGTGTGCTGCGCGCAGCCGCGGATGCGGGAAAGCTCGGCATCGGGGTCGATTCAAACCAGAACGGCCTGCACCCGGGCAAGGTGCTGACCTCCATGGTCAAGCGCGTGGATGTCGCCACCTACAACGCCTTCGATCAGGCCAAGAAGGGCTCCTTCCAGGGCGGGATCCAGGTGCTCGGCCTCGCGGAAGACGGCGTGGCCTGGGCGCTCGACGACAACAATAAGCCGCTGATCAGCGCCGAGATGCAGGAAGCCGCCGACAAGGCCGCCGCCGACATCAAGTCCGGCGCCATCAAGGTTCACGACTACATGTCGGATTCCAAGTGCCCGATGTAGGCTGAGGCTTCGATCCGGCCGCAGGCTTTCCCGAGAAAGGCCTGCGGCCGTTTCCGTTTTCAGGTTCGGGCGTTTTCCGATAAGATCCGGCGGCTTTGCCGCGCCGGACAACCCCAAGAGGCCGATGTCTTCCGCCATTGAACTCATCGCCATCAACAAGAGCTTCGGCGCCGTTCATGCCAACAAGGACGTGAACCTGAGTGTGGAGCGCGGCACGATCCACGGCATCGTCGGCGAGAACGGTGCCGGAAAATCGACCCTCATGTCGATCGTCTACGGCTTCTACGAGGCGGATTCCGGCGAGATCCGCGTGAACGGAGCGCCGGTCCGGATCCGCTCCTCCAACGATGCGATCGGGGCGGGGATCGGCATGGTTCACCAGCACTTCATGCTGGTCGAGCCGCTCACCGTGGTCGAGAACGTGATGCTCGGCGCCGAAGGCGGCGCCATGCTGCGCGCGGGCGAGGCCAAGGTCCGCAAGGAACTTGCTCGCCTCGCCAGGGATTACGGCCTCGACATCGACGCGGACGCCGTCGTCGGCGAACTCTCCGTCGGGCTGCAGCAGCGCGTCGAGATCCTGAAGGCCCTCTATCGCGGCGCCGACATCCTCATCCTCGATGAGCCCACCGCCGTGCTGACGCCGGCCGAAGCGGACGCGCTGTTCGGGCTGCTCCGCTCGCTCAAAGCACAGGGCAAGACCGTCATTCTCATCACCCACAAGCTGCGCGAGATCATGGCGGTCACCGACCGCGTGTCCGTCATGCGGCGCGGCGAGATGGTGGCGACCGTGGAGACCGCGAACACGTCGCCCCCGGAGCTCGCGGAGCTGATGGTCGGGCGGCGCGTGCTGCTGCGCGTGGAGAAGACTGAAAGGGAGCCCGGCGCGCCGGTGCTCGAAGTGCGAAACCTCTCCGTCGTCGATGCGCGCGGCGTGCTGCGCGTGGCCGACGCCTCGCTCACCGTGCATGCGGGCGAGATCGTCGGCATCGCAGGCGTGGCGGGCAACGGGCAGAGCGAGCTGCTCGAGGCGATCGCCGGCATGCGTCCGCCGTCGCTGGGCTCCATTCGCCTCGAAGGGCGCGAAATCCATTCCTCCCAGCACGATCCGCACCGGATGCGCGCGCTCGGCCTCCTGCACGTGCCGGAGGATCGCCTGCGCATGGGCCTCGTCCCGTCCTTCCCGGCTTTCGAGAGCGCCATTCTCGGCTTCAGCCACGAGCGGCATCTCGGCCCGGGACCGCTTCTCGACCATGACCGCCTCGTGGCGGATCTGGCGCGGAAGATGGAGCAATACGACGTGCGCCCGCAGGCGCCGCGCCTGAAGACCTCGAACTTCTCCGGCGGCAACCAGCAGAAGATCGTGCTGGCGCGCGAGATCGAGCGCGATCCGAGGGTGCTCCTCGTCGGCCAGCCGACGCGCGGCGTCGATATCGGGGCCATTGAGTTCATCCACCGCCGTCTCATCGGCCTGCGCGACGCGGGCGTGGGCATCCTGCTCGTGTCGGTGGAGCTGGAGGAGATCATGCATCTCTCCGACCGCATTCTTACCATGTGCGGCGGCAGGATCACCGGCGAACGGAGGTCCTCGGAGACCAACGAGCAGGACCTCGGGCTCCTCATGGCCGGCGTCACCGACGAGGCCGCCTGATGCAGCCGCGATTGTCGCTCGTCACCCTCGGCGTCTCGGATCTCGGCGCGTCGCGCGCCTTCTACGAAGCCTGGGGCTGGAAGGCCTCATCCGCCAGCCAGCCGGGCGTCGCCTTCTTTCAGGCGAACGGTCTCGCCCTCGCCCTGTTCGGCCGTACCGATCTCGCCCGGGATGCGGGCGTCGAGGACAGGCCCACGGGCTTTGCCGCCGTCACGCTTGCCTACAACACGCGTTCGAAACAGGAGGCCGACGAGGTCTACGCCCGCGCCATCGCCGCTGGAGCGCGCGCCGTGAAGCCTCCGCAGGACGTGTTCTGGGGAGGCTATTCGGGCTATTTCGCCGATCCCGACGGGCACCTCTGGGAGGTGGCCTGGAATCCCTTCTTCCCTCTCGACGAACGGGGCCACCTGTTCCTGCCGGATCATCTGACGTGAGCGCTCCCATCGACATGCCCAAATGGGCCGACACGATTCTCGTGCCCGCCATCTCCGTGGTGGCGGCATTCCTGATCGCCGGCCTCGTGGTGCTCAGCATCGGCGAGAACCCGCTGACGGCCACGCGCTACCTGCTGCAGGGCAGCCTCGGCACAGGCGAGGGCCTCGGCTTCACCCTGTTCTATGCCACGGACTTCATCTTCGTCGGGCTCGCCGTGGCGGTCGCCTATCACGCGGGCCTGTTCAATATCGGCGCGGAGGGCCAAGCGACCCTGGCGGGCCTGGGCATCGCGCTCGCGCTCAACAATCTCACCTTCCTGCCGGGTTTCCTTCTTATCCCGGCCGGCATTCTGGCCGCCGCCGCCTTCGGGGCCGCGTGGGCCGCGGTGCCGGGCTATCTGCAGGCCAGGCGCGGCAGCCACATCGTGATCACCACGATCATGTTCAACTGGCTCGCGAGCGTGCTGATCGTGTACCTTCTCGTGAACGTTTTGCGCGAGCCGCAATCCATGAACCCGGAAACGCGTGCCTTCCCCAATGTCTCGCATATTCCGTTCATGCACGAGGCGTTCGCCTGGTTCGGCGTCGCGATTCCGTCCTCGCAGCTCAACCTCA
>Ga0182742_1000436_pt1 | contig 66611 bp, 63 predicted proteins | sample eDN5th37CBELigMG_FD_128880 | JGI IMG/M metagenome (GOLD analysis project Ga0182742, IMG submission 128880) | Enriched Miracle-Growth compost microbial communities from Emeryville, California, USA - eDNA 5th pass 37_C BE-Lig MG (version 2)... ...
GCATGTTGGTCGGCCAGCTGGGGTCGATGAGGGGGTCGGCGCGGCCGGAACGGATCCGTCGGAAGTAGAAGAGCGACCCGGCAACAAAGAGCGCCATCAGGGCCAGGCCGCCGATCGCGGCCAGGATTTCTGTCATGTGTTCCTCGGGCAGGTGGCAAGGAGGCTAGAGATGGTTTCGGTGCGATCTCGGGAGTACTGCTGGTAGCGCTGAAGGAAGTACTGCTGCGCATCTTGACTGCGCAGGTCCGGGCCGACGCCAGCAGGTGACGGCGTGGCCACTGTGTGCGCCCACGCGTCAACGATCGTGGCATCAAGGTCGGCCAACGTGTTGACGATTCGGCGCAGGTTGCCATCGCTGAGGGTTTGGGCGGTCTCACGTACCGATTGGATGCGATCGTCGAAGTGGGTGCGCGCCATGTCGGGATCGTCAACGGCAGCTTGCGCCAGGTCGTGCACGCCGGCTTCTTGGATATCCAACAGGTGGTGGACGGTGTCGCAGTCGGCGACCTTCGACCCGGGCGTCTGGAACAGCAGCCACAACCCCGCGCCGGCCGCGGTCGCGGCGAGTACGACTACGACGAGCGCACGGGACTTAGCGGCCACGGGTCATGACCGGGACGACGGGTGTGTCGAGTTGGAGTCCACCTCCGGCAACCTGCAGGACGTCGCCGTAAGGGTTGGGTAGGTAGAACGTGCCGTCGGGGTACAGGCTGTTTTCCTGCATGATTTGTCCGAGGCTGACCGGGGTCCACTGATTGGCCTGACTCATGACCGGTAACTGGAGCGCCCCCAGATCCCCGGCGCCAGCGACGACGGGGATCTTGTTCATCTCGTAGGTGTAGCGCTGCCACTGCGCCTGATACCACTGGTCGCCGAGCTGCACCATCTGGGTCTGGCCACCGAATTCGGTACCTGAGATCCGAAACTTGTAGGTGTTCTGCAGGTCGAAACCCAACGCGTCCTGGCTTTGCGGCGACTGGCCGCCGACGGTCAACACACCGGAGGGGCCACCTTCGAGAGTGGCGCATGGCGGGGGCGCCGAACGGTACGGCGCGGGCGCCGGTAGCGGTGTCGGGCCCGGCACGGGTCGGCTCGTATCAACGGCCCAAAAGCCGGTCTTGTCGGCTTCACCGGCCGGAGGTGGGCCGTCCCAGCGGGCCTGGGACGGGTCAGGCAGCGGGGCGACAGGACCACTCGGCGCGGGGTCTTTCGGTGCGGGACTTGTCGTGTAGTCGACTGCCTGGATGCGGCCGGTGAGCTGGTCGGCGACGTGCCGGGCGCCGTTGACCACCTCCTGGGTTCGAATGAGTTGTGATTGCAGGCTGGTGAGGATAGCGCGCTGTTCTGCCGGTGTGCGAGCAGCTGATGCGGCCGAGACGGTGGCTTCGTTGTCGGCAGCGATGGCGTCCATCAGGCGTGCGCCGGTTCGCGTGATGGTCGCCGCCTCCGTTAAATGTCCCGCCACCGCGCGGTCTGTGCGCGCCAAACCGGTCGACGCTGCACTGAGGCGTCGCGCCGAAGAGGTGTAGGCGTCGCTGGTCTGACCCGAGCTCTCGGCAGCCATCGTCGCGGCCGCACCGCCGGTAGTCCTGGCCGCGGTGTGCAGGCTTGTCGCAGCAGTTACCGCGGCGCTTGGCGGTTGCGGATCAGCAGCGAACAGTGCACGCGCACGACGGATAGCGGCCTGAGCGCGGGCGCATTCGGCGGCAAGAGACACCAACCAATTATCGTCTCCCCCTCCGGGTGGCGCGGACACAAATCTGGGGGCGGTCTCCGGGAGACACAGGACGCCGCCAGCCCTGACTAGCTAACTCGCGCTAGTAGGCCTTCTTGGGCCTGCGGGAGTCGATCACGCCGGTGTTGAACCCGGCGAGGTGCAGGCCGCCGGCGAACCGGGCGTGCTCGATCTTCATGCAGCGGTCCTGCACCACCTGCAGCCCGGCGGCCTCGCCGTCACGGACCACCTCGTCGTGGCGCAGCCCGAGCTGCAGCCACAGGGTCTTGGCGCCCACCGCGATGGTCTCCTTGAGCACATCGGGCAGGTCGTCACGGCGACGGAACACGTCGACCAGATCGGGCACCACGGGCAGCTCGGACAGGCTGGGGTACACCGGTGTGCCCTCGATCTCCTTGATCGTGGGGTTCACCAGGTAGATGTCGTAGTCGCCGGTCGACTTGAGGTAGGTCCACACGAAGTAGCTCGCGCGCGACGTGTTGGCCGAGGCGCCCACGATGGCCACCGAGCGGGTCTCGCGCAGGATGCGCTGGCGGGTCAGGGCGTCAGTCATCGGCTTTCTCCGCTTGTGTCAGTGCCTGGTCGAGATCCCAGATGATGTCCTCGACGTCCTCGATGCCCACGCTGATGCGGATGAGCTCGGGGCCGACGCCGCCCGCGGTGAGCTGCTCGTCGGTGAGCTGGCGGTGTGTCGTGCTGGCGGGGTGCACCACGAGCGTGCGCACGTCGCCGATGTTGGCCAGGTGGCTCGCGAGTTGCACGGAGTTGATGAACTTCTCGCCCGCGGCGCGGCCACCCTTGACGCCGAACGCGAACACCGCGCCGGGGCCGTCGGGCAGGTAGTGCCTGGCCCGGTCGTGATGCGGATGCGACGGCAGCCCGGCCCAGCGGACGTACGTCACGCGCGGATCGGCCTCGAGCCACTCGGCGACCGCGCGCGCGTTGGCGATGTGGGCGGCCATGCGCTGCGGTAGCGTCTGCACGCCCTGTAGGAGCTGGAAGGCCGACTGCGGGGCCAGCGTGGCACCCAGATCACGCAGCTGCTCGCTGCGCAGCTTGGTCAGGAACCCGAACTCGCCGAAGTTGCCCCACCAGCTCAGCCCGCCGTAGGACGCGACAGGCTCGGTCATCTGCGGGAATTTGCCTGCGCCCCAGTCGAATCGGCCCGCGTCGACCGCGACGCCGCCGAGCGTGGTGCCGTGCCCGCCGATGAACTTGGTGGCCGAGTGCACGACGATGTCCGCGCCGTGCTCGATCGGACGGCACAGGGCAGGCGTGGCGACCGTGCTGTCGACGATCAGCGGAACCCCGGCGTCCCTGGCGACCTCGGCCAGACCTGCGAGGTCGGCGATCTCACCGGACGGATTGGAGATCACCTCGGCGTAGATCAGCCGGGTGCGGTCGGTGACCGCTGCGGCGTAGTCGGCCGGGTCGGTGCCGCCCACGAACGTGGTGTCGATGCCGAACCGGCGCAGCGAGACGTCGAGCTGCGTGACGGTGCCGCCGTAGAGGCTCGCGGCCGACACGATGTGGTCGCCTGCGCCCGCGAGCGCGGCGAACACCGCGAACTGCGCGGACAGACCGCTGGCCGTGGCCACCGCACCCAGCCCGTTCTCCAGGCTTGCGATGCATTCTTCGAAGGCTGCGACGGTGGGGTTGCCGATCCGGCTGTAGATGTTGCCGTACTTCTGCAGTGCGAACAGGTTGGCCGCGTCGTCGGTGTCGTTGAAGACGAAGCTGGCGTTGGCGTAGATCGGCGTCACCCGTGCACCGGTGGCAGCATCCGGACGTTGTCCGGCGTGTATGGCGCGGGTGGCCAGGCCGAAGGTTCGGTCAGTCACGAGTAGCCATCAGTACCCGTGGCGTGGGTGTGAGTCAAGCCATCCGCTCGGCCAGAACCGAATCCGCCTGCCGGATCACTTGCCGCTGCGCTGCGCGGCGATCTTCGCGAACCGGTCCGACAACCGCTGCATCCGCAGCAGCAGCGACGCACGGGGGCTCACGCTGCCCTCCAGATACGTCGCGAACTCTTCGTTGGACACCCCGACGCGCGAGGCGAATTCCGGCGGCGCGAGTTTCGACCGGCGCAGCATGGCCTGGATCTGCTTGGCCACCTCGGCGCGTTCAGACGCCTCGAGGTGGTCGCGGGTGCGCACGAGAACTTCCGACAGGGCTTTCGAGACGCCGTAGGGCCGGGCGGTCTCCAGGACCTCCTCGACCTGACGGGCGGTGCGGCCGTACGGGTCCCGTTTGATCGCAGCGACGATGCGCTGCCACACCGTCAGATCGTCGGTCTCCAGTGCCGCGCGGATCGCCGCGGTGGGCCAGTACTCGACCGGGCGGTCGTCGAACTGTCGCTGGGGACCGCGCGCTGCGCCGCGGGCGGGAGCCTGGGGATCCCGCGGGCGCGCCGCTGCCGGGCGCGGCCCTTGGTTCCGTTGGCCGGGGGATCGGTTCGAGGGCGGTTGTATGGGCGACATGTCTTTGCGACGCGCGTCCCGCATGTCCCGAACGTCGGGGGCCAACGTCACTTCGCCTCCTCCAGCATTGCTACCGCGACCGACAGGCAACGCTGCCTGACCTTTTCCCAATCCTCAGCCGCGTCGGGACCCGACATTCGGACATCGTGTTCGTCGGACGGCTGCGGGTCGGCCAGCCGGCGCACCAGCTGCGTGGCCACCCACCGGTTGCTTGGGTCTCGCCCACAGTAATACCGGTCCATGCTCGCCAGCACCAGAGCTGCCGTATGAGAATCCATCAAATCCACCAGACGTGCGAAATCCTCGAAGTCCTTGGTGGTGTTGCGGCACATGATCAGATAACCCGCCAGCCGCAGGGTCTCGGCGCCCGTGGGGATCTGCAGCCGATCGCCCGTGGGCAACTGGACGTTGGTGGTCTCGACCGGCCCGCGCCGTTCCACCGGGGCCTGTTCGGTGTCGGCCTCGGTCTGCAGGGCGTCGACGGCCACCGACAACCTGCCGCGCCACATCGTCACGGGGTGCAGCCCCGGGGTGTGGGCCTTGGGCCTGCCCGCCCGCTGCGTCGACAGGCGGGTGGTGGGCCGGGTGCAGCCGCTGAAGGCCAGCGGGTCGGCGACACTGATCGTCTGTGGGGCAAGGGTTTTCATGCGTGCCGCGGTGCGCACCATGGTGCGCAGGTCGCTGCCGCTCGGTCCGAGCGCGGCGATGTTGTCGGGGATGATGACCAGGTCGGTCACCTCGATCTTGGGCAGCGGCTTCTCGAAATCCACCTCGGGCAGGATCTTGTCGAGCCAGCGCGGCAGCCACCAGTTCCACTGGTCGAACATCGCCATGAGCGCCGGCACCAGCACGAGCCGCACCACCGTCGCGTCGACCGCGATCGCCACCGCGCACGCGACGCCGAGCTGGGCCACCAGGGGCATGCCGGCGAACGCGAAGCCGATGAACACCGCGATCATGATCAGTGCCGCGCTGGTGATGGTGCGGGCGCTGGTGCTCACGCCGTACGCGACGGCGTCACGCGTGCTGTTGGTCTGCAGGAACCGTTCCCGGATCCGGGTGAGCAGAAAGATCTCGTAGTCCATCGACAGACCGAAGGTCATGGCGAGGACCAGCGGCGGGATCGTGCTGTCCAGGGAGCTGATCCTGGGAAAGCCCAGCTGTTCGAGCCAGCCCCACTGGAAGACCACGACCAGGCTGCCGTACGCCGCGGCCACCGACAGCACGGTCATCAGCACGCCCTTGAAGGCCAGCACCACCGAGCGGATCGACACCAGCAGCATGACGAACGCGATCAGCGCGACGAACACGAACACCAGCGGCTGGGTGGCCGACACCCGGTCGTCGAAGTCCTTGATCAGGGCCGTGGGGCCGCCCACGTCGATCGTGGCGTTCTGGCCTGCCACGCCGGGCAGTTCGGCGCGCATCCAGTCGATGGCCTCGCGCGCGGCCATGTCCTCGGGATCCACCGACAGCACCGCCGAGAGCAGGGCGCTGTCGTTGTCGTCGGACACCACCGGCGGCTGCACCGAGACGACGCTGGGCGCCTTGGTCATCTGCTGGCGCACGGCCTCGATGGTGGTGGTCGCCGCTTGACTTGACGCGTCGCCCTCGCCCGGGAACGTCACCAGCACGCGGATGGGGCCGAGCGCGCCCGGACCGAGCGCGTCCGCGGCCGCGTTGACGCCGCCGCGGATCTCGTGGGTGGGATCGAACTGGCGCTGCATGCTGTTGCCCAGCACCATGTTGAACGCGGGTGCGGCCAGCACCAACAGCAGGATGGCCGCCGCGATCGCCGACGCCCACGGCCTGCGCATCACCGCGCCGGTCCAGCGCGTCCAGAACCGCGACTGCGTCGCCTCGGCCCGCCGCGACCAGTGCAGGTAGGACGACCGTTTGGCCGCGGCCTTGCCGAACGTCGCCAGCACGGCGGGCGTGAGCGTCGTCGAGGTCAGCACCGCGACCGCGACCGCGAGGATCGCGCCGGTGGCCATCGACACCAGCACCGGGGTGTTGATGAGGTAGATGCCGGTGACCGAGGCGATCACGGTCAAACCCGACAGCGCCACGGCGAGCCCCGAGGTGGCCATCGCGGCGTCGATCGCATCCTGCTGATCGCGGCCCGCGCGCAGTTCCTCGCGGAACCGCATCAGGATGAACAGTGAGTAGTCGATCGCCACCGCGATGCCGAACATCGACACCGTCGACGTCACGAACACGCTCATCGTCGTGAACATCGACAGCAGATAGACCAGGCCCATGGCCACCACGACCGTGCACACACCCAGCACGAGCGGCAGGGCCGCGGCGGCCAGTGACCCGAACACCGCGAGCAGCACGATCAGGACGATCGGCATGTTCCACTTCTCGGCCGCGGCGATGTCGTGCTTGGTGGCCTGCGTGGCCGCGGCGCCCAGCGCGCCCTGACCGATGACGTAGAACTTGACCTTGCCGTTCTGGCTCTCGCCGGGTTCCTCGCCGTGGATACCGACCTTCTGGCGCAGCTGTTTGGCGACGTCGACCGCGCCGGTGTTGTTGAAGTCGAGTTGCAGCGTGATCACATACGGCCGGTCGGGCTGCGGCGCCGGTTGCTGCGGATTGGGGACGATCTTGACGCTGGGCACCTCGGCCGCGAGCTTCTCGAGATGGACGACGGCGGCGTTCATGTCCTCGTACGACGCGTCGGCCCGCGGTGCGGCCACCAGCGCAAGCGGTGATGCGCCCTGGTCGGGGAAGTGCTCCTCGAGCTGTCGCTGCACGTGCAGCGACTGGGAACCCTCGACCTCGAACCCGCCGCCGGTGAGGTTCGACGACTGGTTGAGAGCGAGGTAGATCGACGGCACCAGGAGCAGCAACCACGTCGCGAACACCGCCCAGCGGAACCTGCGCAAAGTGCTGCTCAAGCGCATCATGAACTGCTGGATGCGAAGTCCCCGCTTTCTCTCCGGCAGGCTCGGTGTCCTGATATCCCTGGCGTGTCTGAGCGTGAGCGTACCTGCACACGGGTATCGTGGCGGGCCACTCATTCGTTCTGTTATCGACCACACCCGTCCTGGCCGTTACCGGCCGCGGTTAACGAATCCGGCGGCCCTGGCGACATAGATGGCAGGATTTCCCCGGCGGCGATGTACGCATCGGATCCGCCGGGGGTCGGACAGGTCACCGATCGCAACGTTTTGTTCGTTCACTTCGTTTGCGAGGGGTAGACGATCGCGAACGAAGGAGCTCGTTGCATGAAGGCCGCCATCACCGGGGCAATCTCTGGGGCCAAGCACGATCTGCGGCGCACGCTGGGAACGGTGTTCGTGGCGACCGCCGTGGGCGGCGCGGCGACCGCCGCGCTGCTCGGCCCGTCGGCCACGGCCGCGACCGACCCCTGCGCGGCCAGTGAGGTCGCACGCACGGTCGGCAAGGTGGCCACCGACACCGGCGACTATCTCGACGAGAACCCGCAGGCCAACCAGGCTCTGACCACCATCAGCAAGCAGCAGGCCGGGCCCGCGACCCTCGCGTCGATCAAGACCTATCTGGACGCCAACCCACAGGTCGCCAAGGACCTGCAGCGGTTGCAGCAGCCGCTGACCGCCCTGGGCACCAAGTGCCAGTTGCCTGTGACGCTGCCCCAGCTCCTCGGTCTCGTGCAGGCCGCGCAGCAGCAGGGCACGGCAGCCGCCGGAAGTTTGCCAGGAGGCCTGACGTCGCCTCAGATCGCGGGGGTGCCAGGTGTGGTCGGACCCGCACAGCGGACGCCCATCTCGCCGGTCTCACAGGGCTCCGGGCCACTTCCCGGCCCTGCTGTCACGTCCACACGCTGACCGCCGACGCTTCGCGTCGCCTACCTGAGGCGCGCTGAGCTGCAATTTCGATGCATTGCGACACTGGTTTGAGTGCAAGGCAAGAAACTGGACACAGATTCTGCTTAGCTTTTTACGCCGATAACCGTTTGGCGTTACGGCCTTCCACTTCCGATGAAGGAGCTTGACCATGTTGCTCTCGGCCCAGAATGCGCGGCGAGTGGTTGCTGGCGCGGCCGGCGCCGGCGCTGTAGCCGGTGCGATGCTGTTCGGTGCTATCCCCTCGGCGCTGGCTGATCCGGCCCCGAACCCGCCCAACTGCACGGCCGCAGACCTGGCCGGCGTTGCGTCCGGTGTCTCGGCCGGCACCTCGGCCTACCTGTTCACCCACCCACAGGTGAACGACTTCTTCACCAGCCTCGAAGGGTTGCCCCGGGAAGAGGTGAAGCCCAAGGTTGCCGACTACCTCGCAGCCAACCCGCAGGTGAAGGACGAACTGACCGCGGTGCGCCAGCCCCTTGTCGACCTCAAGAATCGTTGCGGGACCGCGCCGGCACCTGAATTGCCGTAGTCCGCGTGCGGGTGGACATGACCCCCGCCAGCGGTGAGGGATCGCGGGCGCCCGAGGGCGTCAATCGCACGGTCCTCATGGTCGACGACGACCCGGATGTCCGAACCTCGGTGGCGCGCGGCCTGCGCCACTCGGGGTTCGACGTCCGGGTCGCGGCGTCCGGCAAGGAAGCGCTGCGGCTGCTGTCGACGGAGTCGCACGATGCCCTCGTACTGGACGTGCAGATGCCGGAGCTCGACGGCGTCGCCGTGGTCACCGCGTTGCGGGCGCTGGGCAACGACATCCCCATCTGTGTGCTGTCGGCACGCGACACCGTCAACGACCGGATCGCCGGTTTGGAGGCAGGTGCCGATGACTACCTGACCAAACCGTTCGACCTCGGTGAACTGGTGGCCCGGCTGCATGCGCTGCTGCGGCGCGCGAGCCACACCGAGCAGCCGTCCGACACCATGACAGTCGGACCGGTCACCATCGACACCGCGCGCAGGCTGGTGTTCGTCAGCGGTGAACGCGTCGACCTGACCAAGCGCGAGTTCGACCTGCTGGCGGTGCTCGCCGAGAACGCGGGCGTGGTGCTGTCCCGGCAGCGGTTGCTGGAGCTGGTGTGGGGCTACGACTTCGACGTCGACACCAACGTGGCCGACGTCTTCATCTCCTATCTGCGGCGCAAACTCGAACGCGACGGCGTGCCGCGTGTGATCCACACCGTGCGCGGCATCGGGTACGTGCTGCGGGAAGAGCCGTGAGCGCCGAGGTCGGGAGCTGAGTGCGGCGCCTGCGTCTTCCCGCGTTCATCCGGTCGGCATCGCTGCGTACCAGGGTGGCGGTCGCGGCCGCCGCGGCAGCCTCGGCCGTCGTCGCGGCGTTCACGATCCTGACGTCGGTGGTGCTCGCGAGCAACGATGCGGCACAGCTCGATCGGCGTCTCGACGCGATCGTCGACGCCAGCATCAACCCGGAACACCTGCAGGATCCGCAGCGCGGCGTGCTCACCACCGGACGCACCCGCACGGGCGGTCAGGTGGTGTTCCAGCGCGGTTTCCAGCTTCCCGCGCTGCCGCCGGGCACCGCCACCGTCGAGGTGAACGGCGTGGACTACCGGGTCCGCACCGTCTCGGTCGACCAGCAGGGCGGCATCCTGATGTCGATCGGTATCCGCGCCGACTCCATCTTGTTGAGCGCCAACCGGATTCCGCTGTACGCCGCGGTCGGGGTGGTGACGGTCCTGGTGGCCGCCGGTCTGGGCTGGTTGCTCGCGGGCCCGGCGATCCGGCCGCTGCGCAAGCTCACCGAGCACACCTCCAAGCTGGGCAGCGGCGGCCCCGACACCCTGCCCGAGGTGCGCGGCGTCCGTGAGGCCGAGGACCTCTCGGAGGCCATGTCGGGCATGCTGACCCGGCTCGCGGCCGCGCAGCGCGCGACGACGAATTCGCTTCAGGCGGCACAGGATTTCGCGGCCAACGCCGCGCACGAACTGCGGACGCCGTTGACCGCGATGCGCGCGGATCTCGACACGCTGCGCATCCACGACCTGCCCGAGGACGAGCGCGACGAGGTGGTGGCCGACCTGTCCCGCGCACAACGGCGCGTCGAGGCCATCATCACCGCACTGGGACAACTCGCGTCGGGCCAGCTGGCGCAGGCCGAGGATCGCGAACTCATCGACATCACCGACATGCTCGACCGGGTGGCGCGCGAGAACACCAGGGCCGACACCGATGTGCGCATCGAGGTGCACGCCGACGACGACGTGGGCCTGGTGCTCGGCTGGCCGGGCGGGCTGCGCATCGCCGTGGACAACCTGGTGCGCAACGCGATCACGCACGGCGAGGCCGGCCGGGTCGTGGTGTCGGCGCACCGCACCGGTCAGATGCTGACCATCGTCGTCGACGACAACGGCCGCGGGCTGCCCGTCGAGGAACACGAGACCGTGCTGGGCCGGTTCCGCCGCGGCAGCACCGCGGTGGCCGGTGGGTCGGGTCTGGGGCTTGCGCTGGTGGCGCAGCAGGCCGAGTTGCACGGCGGGCAGATCAAGCTGTCCGACGGTCCACTGGGCGGCCTGCGCGCGACCCTGACGGTGTCGATCGCACCGACCGGTCCGACGGATCAGTTGGCCTGAGCCTTGCGTCGCGCGGCGGCCAGCACGCCGCGCCAGCCGAGCAGAAGTGCCGCGGTGACCAGCGAGGCCACCACGATGAAGCTGACGGCGGTGCCGGCCGAGGTGAGCTTGCGCAGCAGCATGCCGACGACGATGGTGCACAACCACACCGCGATGCCGGTGGGCGCCAACGATGTCGGGCGCTGCCAGCCGCGCGAGACCACCCAGCCGACGAGCGTGCCGACCAGAAACGGCCAGGCCGTCTCGGCGACGCCGGCCACGGTGATCCCCTCGGCGTGGCTGCGCCTGCCGATCGTGCAGAACACCACCACACAGACCAGATCGGCCAGCAGGGCGCGGGCGCTAGTCGCTCGCATACGTCATCACATCCAATACCAGTGGGCTCACTTCGGACACTTCCCGGGTGGCGAAACCTGGTTGCAGCGCAGCCGGTTTGCCGTCCAGCAGCGCGTCACCGGCGGTGGCGGAGGTCAATCGGGAATCCAACCGGAACGAGTCGAACACAAACGGTAGCCCATCGGCCGCGAGCGGATCGGGGCCGTCCATGACATGGAAGTGCAGGTGCGGGGCATCGGAGTTTCCGCTGTTGCCCAGCGACGCGATCACCTGCCCCGTGGCGAGCTGATCACCGGGCTTGACCTTGAGGCTGCCGGGTTGCAGATGCGCGTAGAACGCGTACACGCCGTCGCCGATGTCCTGCACGATGTGGTTGCCGCCGTACTGCTCGAGCGTGAGCCCGCTCGGTGTCACCCCGGGCGTCTGCTCGGGCTGGCCGTCGAGCACCGACACCACCGGGCCGTCGGCGACCGCGCGGATCTCGGCGCCGAAGTACGGGTAGCTCTCGACGGCGGCCTTGTTGCCGGTGTAGATGCGGCCGTCGGTACCGAGTTGCACATAGTCGATGGCGAATCGCTCTGCGGCCCAGATTTTTCCGTTGATCGGGTTGAGCGCCATGCGGTGCGCCGTCATGTCGCAGCAGCTGTTGATGTCCAGCCACCCGTCACCGGTCAGCGGCGGCGAGATCGACGGCGGCTTGCGCGTCTGCACGCTCACCGGTGCGATGGTCTCGGTGACGTTCGCCGGGATGAGCGGCGGCATCGGCTTGGCGACCGTGAGGTCGATGGCATGGGTGAGCTCGGTGGGCACCTGCGCCGGATCGTCGGCGACGACGTCGAGCCATACGGTCGCACTCTGGCCGGGGCCGAGCACGTTGGCGGGTGCGGCGGGGTTGCCGAGCGCCCTGGTCCAGTACTTCAGGCTGTCGCCCGAGAGGGTCAGCAGCTTGCGGTCACCGTCCATGACGCTCACGGCGTTCAGCGTGACGTTGCCCGACATCGGGTTGGTCAGCATCAGCTCGTACGCCAGATGCGTGCGGCCGTCGGTGGTGGGCACCGGGATCGGTTCGGCGAGCACCGATCCGATCACCGGCGTCGGCTGGGCCTTGGGTGTGGTGGTCGTGGTGGCCTCGGATTCGGTGGTCTCGGCCGACGAACATGCGGTCAGGACCACCAGGGCAGTGGCGGTGCCGAGCGACACCGCGAGGGTCAGATATCGCATCAGTTGGGCTCCTGGCGTTCGGGTGCGGGTTCGTGCTGGTCGACCCTGTCGACGTCGAGATCGGTCTCGGTGCGGAACATGAAGAAGAAGATCACCCACCCGATCGCGGAGATGAAGATCCAGCTGATCAGGCGGTAGATGAGCATCGCGGAGATGGCCGAGGCCAGTGTCATTCCCGACGTCACCAGACCGGGCACCAGCACGGCCTCCACGACCAGCAGGCCGCCGGGCATGAGCGGGATCGAGCCGACCGCACGCGCGGCCGCGTACGCCACCGTGACCCCGGCCAGCGACGGATGACCGCCCGCGGCGTAGCACGCGAACGCCAGGCACGCGACGTCGGCGATCCAGTTGAACATCGACCAGCTGAACGACACCGTGAGGTCGCGGCGGCCCAGCTTGACCGCCTCCAGCTGTTTGAGGATCTCGCGCCACTTGGCCAGCCCGGTGTCAGATGGCTTGCCGCGCACCGAGTTCACCCAGTGCAGCACCTTGACGCCGATACCCTCGATCAACTCGGGCCGCGACGCGACGGCCTGGCCGAGCAGCACCAACGCGAGCAACCCGCCGAGCGAGAAGATCAGCGACAGCGGGTTCTTGCTCGCACCGAGCATGAACGCACCGCCGAGGCCGAGCAGCGCCAGGCCGAGGACCTGCAGCACGCCCGACATCACCAGCTGCCACGACGCCACCAACGGCGATGCGCCCCAGATGCGTTGCTGCCGGTATATGAACGTCGTCGAGAGCACCGGGCCGCCCGGCATCGTCGTCGACAACGCGTTGCCCGCGTAGTACGCGGCCTCCGAACGCCACTGGCGCACCTGCACGCCGGCCGACAGCAAAAGCGTCCGCTGGATCTGCGCGAAGCTGTGGATCGACGCCATGGCCGCGACGACCGCGGCCAGCACCCACCACACGTTCGCCGACACCAGGCTCTTCCACGCCTTCGCCAGCTGATCCCATACCAGCGTCACCTCGACACTGAGTACCGCGACCGCGACGGCGATCAGCACCCAGCGCAGCCACCAGTACTTGCCGCGCGCAGAACCCGCCCGGCCGCGGGCGGCGTCCGCCTGCGCGTCGTGTGACACGCTCTACAGGGTAACCGCGCAGTTTGCGGGTTCACGACGGTTCACGCGGGCGTGCCGCGGTTACGCTACGGGCATGGCCCTGGACCCCGTTGCCGACGAAGCAGTATCGCCTCTCGTCCGCAAGGCTGCCGCCTGGTCGTGGCGGCTCCTGATCATCGGCGGCGCGATCGTGGCGTTGCTGTGGCTGATCAAACGGCTGGAGATCCTTTTCGTCCCGGTGGCGCTCGCGACCATGGTCGCCGCACTGCTGCTGCCCGCCGTCGACTTCATGGACCGTCGCGGGGCCCCGCGTGGATCCGCGGTCGCGCTTGTGCTGCTCGGCGGTATCGCCGTGGTGGGCGGCATCCTGACCTTCGTCGTCACGCAGTTCATCCAGGGCGCCCCCGACCTGGTCGAGCAGATGACGCGCAGCATCGACGGCGTGCGGAACTGGCTGATTGACGGTCCGCTGCACCTGAGCAAGGAGCAGATCGACTCGGCCGGCAACACCGCGATCGAGGCGCTGCAACGCAATCAGGAGAAGGTGACCACCGGCGCGCTGTCCACCGCGGGCACGCTCACCGAACTGCTCACCGGGGCCGTGCTCACCCTGTTCACGCTGATCTTCCTGCTGCAGGGCGGGCGCAACATCTTCGCGTTCGTCACCAAGGCGTTCCCCGAGGACGTGCGCGAGCGTGTGCGCGACGCGGGCCGCGCGGGCTTCCACTCACTGATCGGTTACGTGCGCGCGACGTTCCTGGTGGCCCTCGTCGACGCCATCGGCATCGGCACCGGCCTGGCCATCATGGGCATACCGCTGGCGCTGCCGTTGGCGTCACTGGTGTTCCTCGGCGCGTTCGTGCCGCTCGTGGGTGCCGTCATCGCCGGCTTCCTCGCGGTGGTCGTGGCGCTGCTCGCCAAGGGCCTGGTCTACGCGCTGATCACCCTCGGTCTCATCATCGCCGTGCAGCAGCTCGAGGGGCACGTGCTGCAGCCGCTCGTGATGGGCCGCGCGGTGTCGATCCACCCGCTGGCCGTCGTGCTCGCGATCGCAGGCGGCGGTGTGCTCGCGGGCATCGTCGGCGCACTGCTCGCGGTGCCCGCGGTGGCATTCCTCAACAGCGCGACGCGGGTCCTGCTGGCGCGCGATCCGCACGCAGAGGAGGAGGCCCTGGTCGCCGAGAGCACCACGATCATCGCCGCAGAGTCCGACGACCTTCCCGAACGGGAGTAGCCGGGCCCTACAGCCTGCCTTCGCGGCGCAGCAGGTCCTGCGCGCTCATGCCGCCGCCACGGCGCTTGGTCTCCGGATCCTCCGGAGCGTCCTCACGCGTGTTGAGCTTCTCGGTCGACGGTTCCTGCTCCCGCTGCGGGGGCGTGGGGATCGCCGTCGTCGCATCCGCGGGCGCACCGCCGTTGGGCGGACGCTGCGCGCTGAACGCGGTGGTGGGCGCGTTCTCGTTGCTCCGATCGGCGGGCCCGGCGGGCGGGCGGCCCTGCGGGGGCATGGCACGCGTGGTGTCCGTCGAAGGCCGCTGCGGCTGGGCCGGCGGCGGCTGGGGCACGTTCTTGGCCGGCGCGGGACCACGCAACGCGCCCAGCCAGGACTCGATCTCGCGTTCCTCGCGTTGCGGCGGGGCCGGCGGCTGCGCCGGGCCACCCGGGCGCGGCGCACGCTCGGTCGGCGCGGCCGCGCTGCCTGCGCCGCCGTGCACCGCGCTGTTGACCGCATTGCGAACGGCGTTGCGCGCCATGGCGAACCGCGTGGTGGCGGGTTCATCGCCGGCCTGCTGAGCGGGCGCCTGCGGCGGCTGCGGCGGCTGCGGCGGTGTCGAGATGCGCGCGGTACCCGCGGCCGACGGCGCGTTGCTGCGCATCGGCGGCATCGGGCGGACCGGTTCCGGTGCGGGATGCGTCGGATCGTGCGGACGCGGTGGCGGCGGCGGTGCACCGACGCCCACGAGGGCCCGCTGGTCGGCCTCGGACTCGCGCACGGTGGGGCGCTTGCGCTCGTCGGGCAGTTCGGTCTCGCCGAGGCCCAGCTTCTCCTGCACCCGCTTCATCCAGCGCGGGGCCCACCAGCAGTCGTCGCCGAGCAGCTTCATGATGGCGGGCACCAGGAACATACGAATGATGGTGGCGTCCAACAGAAGTGCGATGAGCAGACCGAAGGCCAGGTATTTCATCATCACCAGGTCGGAGAACACGAACGCACCCGCGACCACCGCGAGGATCAGCGCCGCACCGGTGATCAGGCGGCCCGTGGTCGCCGTACCGATGCGGATGGCCTCGGCCGTCGACATACCGCGTTCACGTGCCTCGACCATGCGGGACACCAGGAACACCTCGTAGTCGGTCGACAGACCCCAGATGACCGCGATGATCAGGCCGATCATGGGCGCCATGAGCGGCTGCGGGGTGTAGTTCATCAGCCCCGAGCCGTGGCCGTCGACGAACATCCACGTGAGGATGCCCATCGTCGAACCGAGCGTCAGCGCGCTCATCAACGCGGCCTTGATCGGCAACACCACCGATCCGAACGCCAGGAACATCAGGACGGTCGTCGTGACGATCAGGATCAGCGCCATCAGCGGCAGCTTGTCGAACAGGCTGTGGATCGAGTCCTGTTCAAGCGCCGGGGTTCCGCCGACGAACACCTCGATGCCGTGCGGTGGTTGCAGCGCGCGCAACTCGTCGATCTTCTTGGCCGCGTCGTTGCGGTTCTCCAGACCGTTCTGGATCACCCGCACCGACGGGTCCTTGGACCCGCTGTCGTTGGCCGGGCGTTCCTTCCACATCTTCTCCGGATCGTTGTCCGGGTCGGTGAAGCCGGAGACCGTGAGCGCCTTGGCGCGCATGTCGGCGATCTGGGCGTCGGTGATCGGCTCGCCGTCCTCACGCTTCATCACGAGCGTGAGCGGTTCGGTACGGAAACCGGGGAACAGCTTGTCGAATTGCTCCTGCGACTGGCGCACGGCGTTGTCCGGCGGCAGGTATTTCTCGCTGATACCGCCGAGGGAAAGCTGCCCCAACGGGATGATCAGCAGCACCATCACCACCAGGATCGGCGCGGCGAACGCGATCGGGCGCTTCATCACGACGTTGACCAGCCGGCCCCAGAAGCCGCGCTCGACCTCTTCGCGCGTCTTGGTCTTCTGCGTCTTCTCGGCGAACCAGTCGATGATGCGCCGCGAGAACTGCCAGTTGGCCAGGAACGGGATCTTCAGCAGCGTCGTCACGCCCAGCGCGTCGACTCGCGGGCCCAGGATCGCCAGCGCGGCCGCCAGCACGGTGATCGACAGGATCGCCGCGAGCATGACCGACGCGATGATGGCGTAGGTGATCGATTTCAGGAAGCCCTGCGGGAACAGCAGCAGCGGCACCGACGACGCGACGATGATCACCGCGGAGAACACGACCGTGCGTCCCGACGTCATCACGGTGCGGCGAACGGCCGCCTCGGTGTCGTAGCCCTCGGCGATCTCCTCGCGGAACCGGCTCACGATGAACAGGCCGTAGTCGATCGCGATACCGAGGCCGATCAGCGTGACCACCGGCTGGGCGAAGAAGTGCACGGGGGTGAACTCGGCGACCAGGCGCATGATGCCCAGCGCGCCCGCGATGGCGAGGCCACCGATGATCGCGGGCAGGGCCGCGGCGATCACGGTGCCGAACACGAAGAACAGCACCACGGCGACCAGCGGGATGGCGGCCACCTCGGCACGCTTCTGGTCCTCGCCGATGGTGCCGGTCAGCTCACTGGCCAGCGGGTTGAGGCCCGCGAGCCGGATGTCGCCGTCGTTGACCTGCTGCAGCTCGGGCTCGACGACCTGATAGTTCTTGAGGATCTCGTCGTCGTCGTCACCTTGGAGCGGGATGCTGATGAACGTGTGCCGCAGATCCTCCGTCTTCATGGCGCTGACGGTCGGGTCGGTGGTGTCGGGGGCCTTGAGCCAGCCCACCCAGCCGACGATCTGATCCTCGTGGTCCTTGACCACCTGATCGAGTTCCTCGGTGACCTTCTTCTGCCACGCCTTGTCGGTGACCTTCTTGTCGTCGGGAGGCGTCAGGATGGCCACCACGTGGCTGGTCCGGTCACGGCCGTACACCTCGTCGCCGATCAGCGACGCCGCGACAGACTGGCTGCCCTCGTCGTAGAAACCGCTCTGCGTGACGTGGTTACCCAGGCTGATCCCGTAGACGCCGCCGCCGAGACACAGGGCCACCATCACACCGATGACGATGTACCTGAACTGGTACACGGTCCGACCCCACCAGGCGAACACTTAGGCTCCTAACGCTTCGATCAAATCTCCAGAGACCCGCGCCTGCGCTGTGCGAGGCTGTTTGTCTGGGTCCGTTGTGGTCTTGTGCAGTTGTCACACACGCGAGGTCAGTAGCGACGACAACGGCCGGAACGGCTGCAGCCACGCCCCCTGCTCGGGTAGCGAGTCCAGGCCGATCCGTGGCAGCGGTTCCCGGAAAACACCAGGAATATCCTCCAGATCGACAAACTCCAAGGTATCCGACGCTAGCGCCCAGCTGGCATGTTCGCGAAATCCGAGAACCTGCACAGGCGTGCCCTCACGGGCGATTTCCTCCAGCGGTTGCCGGAACGCCTGCCCGTCCGCGGAGGCGACCAGTACCGCCGCCAGCCCCTCACGTCTGCGCAGTGCGATGTGGTCGAGCATGTCGCTGTCGACATCGCTGTCTTCATCGATCTTCGGTTTGGCGAAGACGGCGAAACCCACGTTACGCAACGCCTCGACCCACGGGCGCACGACATCGGCGCTACCTGGGGCGATGTTGGTGAAGACCGTCGCCTCGGGCTCATGGGAGATCGCGGTTTCCTCCGCGCCGACACCGTCGGCCAGCTCGGCGGTATAGGCCAGAAGCCATCGGCCCAGCGCGTCGAACCGCGGGCGGTGCGCGGCTGTGGGCCTGCCGCCGAGAATCGACCCGAGGCCCATGTCCAGATTCGGTGCGTCCCAGACCAGCAGGACCCGTCGGACACCCGGAACCGCATCGGTTTCGGGTGAGGATTCTTGCTGGAGGTCCTCCACGATGTCGGGCGTCACACTCATAGGCGTTTCTCCCACACCAGTTCGGCCACCTCGGTGCCGGCCAGGGCCTTGCGCTGGTACTTCGTGACGGGCCGCTCGAGGGATATCGGCAGGTCGTCGCTGGTCGACACCCGGCGCAGCAGCGGCTCGGCGTCGCCGACCTCGGCGATGTGCTCGGCGTATCCCATGTGGTCGGTCGCGGCGTGCAGGACGCCGCCCTCGCGCAACCGGTCGGCGATGAGCGCGACCGTGGCAGGTTGCAGCAACCGGCGCTTGTGGTGGCGGGCCTTGGGCCACGGATCCGGGAAGAAGACCCGCACACCGGTCAGGGTGTTGCTGCCGATCATGTGCTCGAGAACGTCGACGCCGTCGCCGCGAATCATCCGGATGTTGGTGACACCCTCGCGGTCGATCGCGCTGAGCAACTGCGCGAGGCCCTTCCGGTACACCTCGACGGCGATCACGTCGATGTGCGGTTCGGCCTTGGCCATCTCGAGCGTGGACGTCCCGGTGCCCGAGCCGATCTCCAGGACCAACGGTGCCGAGCGTCCGAACCAGGCCTCGGTGTCCAGGTCGGTGATGGGCTGGGAATCCTCGTCTCTGGCCTGCATGCCGAGCTTGGGCCACAGGCGGTCCCAGGTTCCCTGCTGGCCGCCGGACAGCGTCGATCGGCGTGTGCGGAAGCTGGTCACGCGGGGCAGGCGGTGCGGCTCGGCCGGCGGGCCTGCTGAAGCGTTCACGGGGGCCTCTCCAGCGGCGTCGAGGTCGGGAGCCGGTCCGCCCGCGACGTCAGGCACAGGCGCTTGCATCCGTCCATGGTCTCTTATCGGCAGCTGTGTGCCCGCATCGTGGTACAGATTGATACCCAACAGTTGCCTTCGACTGTTATGACCCAAACATCCGTTCGCGAGCCCGTCCGGGCCATGCCACGATTCTTGGCAGGGATGACCAGGGAGTTCACTGTGGAGGGCCGCCAGATGTTCGCAGCCGAGCTGAAGCGGTTTGCCGGCTGCGTCGGCGACGGCAACCGCGACCCGCGGCTGGCGAAGATCTCCGCCCGCGTGTGCGCCCCCGTCGGAGTCTCCGTGCACGGCCGCCGCGGTGTGGGGGTCACCACGGTGGCCGAGGCCCTCGCCGCGAACGGTGTCGCGGTGCGCGACGACGGGCCGGGTGAGCTGGCGGTGCTGGTCACGGCCGAGGTGCTCAAACCAGAGGATCTGACCCTCGCGGACGCGTTGCGGGCACGCGGTGCGGACGTGCTCGTCGTGCTCAACAAGGCCGACCTCGTGGGCCGTGCGCCGGACGGTTCCCTGGCCGCAGCGCACCACCGCGCCCAGCAGCTGCGGGAGCGGACGGGGTTGCCCGTGGTGCCGATGGTCGGGTCGCTCGCGCGGGCCACGCTTTCGCCGCACCTCGTCGAGGCGCTGCGCCTGCTGGCGACGACGCCGGCCGACCTGACCTCGACCGAGGCGTTCCTGGCCGACCCCCACCCGGTCGCGCAGGCGACCCGCACCGAGTTGCTGACCACGCTGGACCGTTTCGGCATCGTGCACGCATGCCGTGAACTGAGCCGCGAGCCGAACGCCGATGCCGCGGTTCTGTCCGCCGCACTGCGGCGCCTCGGCGAGACCGACCGTGTGCTTGCGGCGCTCGATGCGCTGGCCGCACCGCGCAGATACCGGCGGATCGAACGGGCCCTGACCGAACTGCAGGCCGTGGGCGGTGAGAGCGTCGGCCGCTTCCTTGCCGCCGACACCACCGTGGTCGCGGTGATGGATGCCGCGCTCGAGGTCATGCGGGCCGCAGGGGTGGTGGTGCCGTCGCGGCCCGCATGCGGGCGCGATGCGCACCTGCGTCGGGCCAGGCTCTGGTGGCGGTACAGCCGTGGCCCGGTGGGCGCGCTGCACAGCAGGTGCGCCGCCGCGATCGCGCGGGGTTCGCTGCGTCTGGCGGGCCTGGACACCGAGGAGGCGGCGCGGCGGTGAGCACCGCGACGGAAGAACCCACACCGGACCCGATCGCCGAGGCGGACGCACTCGTCGCCGCGGTCGACCCTGGGCTGAGCTCACCCGGTGTCCAGGCCCGCGACGTCATCCTCGTGACGGGTCCCTGGCTCGCGGGCACGTCGAGTGTCCTGGCGGCACTGCGGGAACGGATGCCCCAGCACACGTTCGTCGAGTCCGACGACCTGCTGGCCGGCGAGGCGCCCAAGGCAGTGGTGTTCGTGGTCTCGGCCGCCGCGCCGATCACCGAATCAGACTGTGCGCTACTGGATCTGACGACCCAGTACACCGATCTGGTGGTGGGCGCGGTGTCCAAGATCGACGCGCACCGCAACTGGCGCGACGTGTGTGAGGCCGACGCCAAGACCTGCGCCGCGCGGTCGCAGCGCTACGAACGGATGCCGTGGGCCGGCGTCGCCGCTGCCCCCGATCTCGGTGAACCCCGGGTCGATGAGCTCGTGACCGCGCTCACCGAGCTTTCGGGTAATCCAGACATGTTGCGGCGCAACAGGTTACGTGCCTGGGAGGCGCGGCTGGAAGCCGTCATCGGCCGATACGAGGCAGACGCGTCAGGGGCCGACCGCAAGACGCGGCTGGAGACGCTGCGCGAGCGGCGCGCCGAGATCAACCGCACGCGCAGGCTCACCAAGACCGAACGCAGTGTCGCCCTGCGCAGTCAGTTGCAGCAGGCGCGCGTGCAACTCGGTTACTTCGCGCGCAACCGGTGCAACTCGGTGCGCACCGAACTGCAGGAGGACGTCGCGGCGCTGGGCCGGCGACGGATCGGTGAGTTCGAGACGTACGTGCGCGAGCGCTGCGACACCATCGTCGACGAGGTCCACGAGGGTGTCACGGTGCACCTCGGCGACGTCGCGTCGGAACTGGGTCTCGACGCGCCCGCGACGCCGGAGCGTCCCTTGGTGCCCGACATCGCATCGCCGCCGCTGAAGACCCGCACCGTGGAGACCCGCCTGATGGCCGTGCTGGCCGTCGGCTTCGGACTCGGGGTCGCGCTGGCCGTGAGCCGCCTGCTGGCAGGCGCGGCACCTCGTCTCGCGGTCACGGGCCTGGCGGTCGGGGCGCTGGTCGGGTTGCTGCTGGCGGTGTGGGTGGTGAGCATCCGCGGCCTGTTGCACGACCGGGCGGTCCTCGACCGGTGGGTCAACGACGCCACCGCGACAGTTCGCTCGGCGGTCGAGGAGCTCGTCGCGACGCGTGTGCTGCAGGCCGAGGCCGATCTCACGACACAACTTGCCGGTCGTGAGGAGGCCGAAGCCGCGGCGGCCGCCGAGCAGATCGCCGCGATCGACACCGAACTGCGCGAACACGCCGTCGCGACCGCTCGCGCGGCCGCGCTGAGGGACCGTCGGATACCGCCGTTGCGGCGCGCGCTGGACGCCGTCCGCGCCGATTTGTACGGGGATTCGGCTTCTACTGATGAGTAACCCGGGTGTGAGCCTGAACTGAATCGTTCCTGTGAGTGATCGGACAGACAACTGGCTCACGGCTCATATGTGACCCGCGTTAACCTCTACCCAAGGGGCAGCCGTAACCGCGTTGTGACGTGGCTTGGGTTCCAGAAAACCTACGCAGGAGAATTCAATGACCTCAGCGACCATTCCGGGTTTGGACACCGCACCGACTAAACATCAGGGACTGCTGGCGTGGGTCCAGGAGGTTGCGGAGCTGACGCAGCCGGATCGGGTGGTGTTCGCCGACGGCTCCGACGAGGAGTACGAGCGGCTGTGCGCCCACCTCGTCGAGGCCGGCACCTTCCAGAAGCTCAATCCCGAGAAGCAGCCCAATTCGTACCTCGCGCTTTCCGATCCGTCCGACGTCGCGCGTGTCGAATCCCGCACCTTCATCTGCACCGAGCGTGAGATCGACGCGGGTCCGACCAACAACTGGATGGACCCGGCCGAGATGCGCGGCATCATGACCGACCTGTACCGGGGCTCGATGCGCGGCCGCACGCTCTACGTGGTCCCGTTCTGCATGGGCCCGCTGGATGCCGAGGACCCCAAGCTCGGCGTCGAGATCACCGACTCGGAATACGTCGTCGTCTCGATGCGCACCATGACCCGCATGGGCCGGGCCGCGCTGGACAAGCTCGGTGACGACGGCTTCTTCGTCAAGGCCCTGCACTCGATCGGCGCTCCGCTCGAGCCCGGTCAGAAAGACGTGCCATGGCCGTGCAACGACACCAAGTACATCACCCACTTCCCCGAGACCCGTGAGATCTGGAGCTTCGGCTCGGGCTACGGCGGCAACGCGCTGCTGGGCAAGAAGTGCTACTCGCTGCGCATCGCGTCGGCCATGGCCCACGACGAGGGCTGGCTCGCCGAGCACATGCTGATCCTCAAGCTGATCAGCCCCGAGAACAAGGCGTACTTCATCGCCGCGGCGTTCCCGTCGGCGTGCGGCAAGACCAACCTCGCGATGCTGCAGCCCACCATTGAAGGCTGGCGCGCCGAGACCGTCGGCGACGACATCGCGTGGATGCGCTTCGGCAAGGACGGCCGCCTGTATGCGACCAACCCCGAGTTCGGCTTCTTCGGCGTCGCGCCCGGCACCAACTGGTCGTCGAACCCCAACGCCATGAAGACCATCGCCGCGGGCAACACCGTGTTCACCAACGTCGCCAAGACCGACGACGGTGACGTGTGGTGGGAGGGCCTCGAGGGCGACCCGCAGCACCTCATCGACTGGAAGGGCAACGACTGGACGCCGGAGTCCGGTGAGAAGGCCGCCCACCCCAACTCGCGGTACTGCACCCCGATCTCGCAGTGCCCGACGCTGGCGCCCGAGTGGGACGACCCGCAGGGTGTGCCGATCTCGGCGATCCTGTTCGGCGGCCGCCGCAAGACCACGGTCCCGCTGATCACCGAGGCCCGCGACTGGCAGCACGGCGTGTTCATCGGTGCCACCCTGGGTTCGGAGCAGACCGCCGCAGCCGAGGGCAAGGTGGGCACCGTGCGCCGCGACCCGATGGCCATGCTGCCGTTCCTGGGCTACAACGTCGGTGACTACTTCGCGCACTGGATCAACGTGGGCAAGAACGCCGACGAGTCCAAGCTGCCCAAGGTGTTCTTCGTCAACTGGTTCCGTCGCGGCGACGACGGCCGCTTCCTGTGGCCGGGCTTCGGCGAGAACAGCCGCGTGCTCAAGTGGGCCGTCGAGCGCATCGAGCACAAGGCCGACGGCAAGAGCACCCCGATCGGCATCGTGCCGACCGCGGCCGACCTCGACCTCGAAGGCCTCGATGTGGACCCCGCCGACGTCGACGAGGCGCTCGCCGTCAAGCCCGAGGAGTGGCGTGCCGAGCTCCCGTTGATCGAGGAGTGGTTCGAGTTCGTCGGTGAGAAGCTGCCGACCGGCCTCAAGGACGAGTTCGACGCGCTCAAGCACCGCCTGTCCGAAGAGGGCTAACCGCTTTTTCGTCGAGCCTGTAGTTACCGTGCAAAAGTGCGAGTGCCGCACACGGTAACTACAGGCTCGACGCATTTCCGGCGGGCTTGTCGGCCCCTGCTGTGACGATGCGGGCATGCGACAGCTGATCGTCGGCAGTCAGGCCCTGGCAGAGGGCACCGTCACCGAGCACGAGCTGCGCCGTTGGTACCGCAGGATGTACCGCGACATCTACATCCCGGCGGGATACACGCCGACGCTGATCGACCACATCGACGGCGCCTGGCTGCGGTCAGGCCGCCAGGGCATCGTCGCGGGCGTCGCGGCGTCGGCGTTGTTCGGGGCCGACTGGGTGGACGCCGGGATCGCGGTGGAGATGGTGTGGGACAACACCCGCCCGCCGCGGGGGATCATTGCGCGCGACGAGCGCACCGAGGACGACGAGATCACCACCGCGCAGTGCATCACTGTCACCACCCCCGCGCGCACTGCGTTCGACCTGGGACGTCACCTCCGGCGGAGCGAGGCACTGGCGCGGATGGACGCGCTGATGCGCGCGACGGCGTTCTCGCCCGACGACGTGGCCGCCCTCGCCGAGCGGTATCGCGGCGCGCGAGGGATCCGTCAACTGCGCGAGTTGCTGCCGCTCGTCGATGGCGGAGCCGAATCTCCCCGCGAGACGCGGACTCGGCTACTGCTTCTCGACGCGGGCTTTCCACGCCCGACGACGCAGATCCCGGCCGTGGACGAGCGTGGCCGGTTGGTGCGCATGCTCGACATGGGGTGGGAAGAGTTCATGGTCGCGGCCGAGTACGACGGGGATCAACACCGCACGGAGCGCGCGCGGTACGTCAAGGACATCCGAGTGTGGCCGAAACTGCGGGAATTGGGGTGGGACGTGATCCGCGTGATCAAAGAGGACCGCGACAGTGACGTCCTGCAGCGGGTGCACCGGGCGCTGGTCGCGCGGGGCTGGGACGGAAAACTGCTGCCCCGCCTCAGATCCTTACAAGATCGACGCATTTCGCGGCCCACTTGACACCCGTCAAGTGGCGCCGGTTACAGTCTGGTCATGCAGATCCGCGAGCACGTTGGCGCGAACAAGCCCGCCATCATCCTCTACCCGTCTGGAACCGTCGTCACCTTCGATGAGCTCGAGGCGCGCGCGAACCGCCTGGCGCACCATTTCCGCAACCAGGGCCTGCAAGAGGGTGACGTCGTCGCGATCCTGATGGAGAACAACTCCCACATCCACACGGTGATGTGGGCCGCGCGGCGCAGCGGGCTGTACTACGTCCCGATCAGCACGCACCTGACCGCTGCCGAGGCCGCGTACATCGTCGACAACAGCGGCGCCAAGGCGATCGTGGGCTCGGCGAAGATGCGCGACATCCTCGCGGGCCTCGGGGACGAACTCCCCAACGGTCTGCCGGACACGCTGCTCATCGCCGACGGGGATCTCGACGGCTGGCTGCGTTACCCCGAGGCCGTCGCCGATCTGCCCGACACCCCGATCGACGACGAACTCGACGGCGATCTGCTGCAGTACTCGTCTGGCACGACGGGCCGGCCCAAGGGCATCAAACGTGAACTGCCGCATGTGCATCCGTCGGAGAACCCGGGCATGATGGCGGCGCTGATCAGCTTCTGGATGACTCCCGACTCGGTGTACCTGAGCCCCGCCCCGCTGTACCACACGGCGCCGTCGGTGTGGTCCATGCAGGTGCAGGCGGCCGGGCACACCACGGTGGTGATGGAGAAGTTCGACGCAGAAGGCTGCCTCGAAGCGATCCAGAAGCACCGCGTGACGCACGGCCAGTTCGTGCCGGCGATGTTCACCCGCATGCTGAAACTCCCTGAATCCGTGCGCAACTCGTACGACGTGTCCAGCCTCAAGCGCGTCATGCACGCCGCCGCGCCGTGCCCGGTCGACATCAAGAAGCAGATGATCGACTGGTGGGGCCCCATCGTCGACGAGTACTACGCGTCCTCGGAGGCCATCGGCGCGACGCTGATCACCGCCGAGGAGTGGCTGAAGCATCCCGGTTCGGTGGGCAAGCCGCTGACCGGCATCGTGCATGTCCTCGACGAGGACGGCAACGAACTGCCGCCCGGGCAGGCCGGCGAGATCTTCTTCGAGGGCGGGCAGGACTTCGAGTACCTCAACGACGCCGAGAAGACGGCATCCTCACGCGACGCGCGTGGCTGGAAGACCGTGGGCGACATCGGGTATCTCGACGAGGAGGGCTACCTCTACCTCACCGACCGCCGGCACCACATGATCATCTCGGGCGGTGTGAACATCTACCCGCAGGAAGCCGAGAACATGCTGGTCACGCACCCCAAGGTGATGGACGCGGCGGTGTTCGGTGTCCCCGACGACGAGATGGGCCAGAGCGTCAAGGGCGTGGTGCAGACGGTCGACCCGGCCGACGCCACACCCGAATTCGCCGAGGAGCTGCTCGCGTGGCTGCGGGAGCGGCTCGCGCACTACAAGTGCCCGCGGTCCATCTCGTTCGAGCTGCAGCTGCCCCGCACCGACACCGGCAAGCTGTACAAGCAGGAGCTCATCGCGAAATATTCGTGATGTGATCGAACTGCCTGGCGGCATCCGGATCGGCCTGATCGACGACCCCGATGATGCCGAGGACGCGACGTTCACGTTGAGTGAGGCCGCCACCGACGACCCCAGGGTCGTCACGGTGGCCTCGATCGCCGAGACCCTCGCGCTGCTCACCGATCGGTGCGAACGCCGGCCGCAGACCGCGGCCGTGTGCGACGACGTGCTGCGTGGTTTCGACCCGGACGCCTCGACGTTCAGCGGGGTCATCACCGAATCACTCGCGTACTCGACGCTGCAGGCCGGTGCGGAGTTCGCCCGCTGGCTCGACGAGCGCGGTCCCGCGACCGTGCCGCAGCTGCCGGACCCGGTGCAGGCCAATCGTGACGGCAACACGCTGCACGTCCGGTTCAACCGGCCGCAGCGTCACAATGCGTTCTCCACCGATGCCCGCGCCGCGCTGCTGGAGGCCCTCGAGGTGGCCCGTCTCGATTCTTCGGTCGACGAGGTCGTCCTCGGCGGCAACGGCCGGAGCTTCTGCAGCGGAGGCGATCTCGCCGAGTTCGGGTCGTTCGCCGATCCGGCCGCCGCGCACCTCGCGCGCACCAGGTACAGCCCGGCGCTCGTGCTCGACGAATTGACCGCCCGGCTCGGCAGGCGCTGCCGCGCGCACGTGCACGGCCAGGTGCTTGGCAGCGGCCTGGAGATGGCGTGTTTCTGCGGCTGGGTGAGCTGTGACCCGGACGCGAAGCTGGGGCTGCCCGAACTGGAGTTGGGCCTGGTCCCCGGCGCGGGCGGAACCGTGAGCATCACGCGCCGGATCGGCCGTTGGCGCACAGCGTATCTGGTGCTCTCGGGCCGCACGATCGATCCCATGACGGCGCTGTCGTGGGGTCTGGTCGACGAGATCGTCAGCGTTGCCGCGCCGGCCTGACGATCACCTCGTTGACGTCGACGTCCGCGGGCTCGTTGACGGCGTAGGAGACCGCGCGGGCGATCGCATCGGGCGGAATCGACTCGGCCCGGTAGATTTCCATGGCCTTCGCGGCGTCGGGATCGGTGATCGTGTGCGCCAGTTCGGATTCCACGACGCCGGGCGAAATCGTGGTGACACGGATCGAGGGGTCGAGTTCCAGTCGCAAACCTTCGGTGATCGCCCACGCGGCGTGCTTGGTGGCACAGTAGACCGCACCGGTGGGCACCACCTGGTGCGCGCCGATCGACGCCATCGTGACGAAGTGGCCGTGCCCCTGGCGCTGGAAATGCGGTAGCGCCGCGGCGATGCCGTTGAGCAGGCCGCGGACGTTGACGTCGATCATGGTGTCCCACTCGTCGACCAGCAGTGCGTCCATCCGTGACAGCGGCATCACGCCCGCGTTGTTGACGATCGCGTCGATGCGTCCGTGCTCGCTGACCGTCTCGTCGACGAATGCGGCCATGTCGGCGCGGTCGGTCACGTCGACACGGCGGACGTGCAGGTTCTCGCGTTTCAGTGTGGCCAGCCGGTCGGCGCGCCGGGCGCCGCCGACCACCTGATGCCCTTCGCCGGCCAGGCGGACCGCGACCGCTTCACCGATTCCACTCGTCACGCCCGTGACCAGGATGATCTTCTTCTTCTCACTCATGCATCCAGCGTCACGGCCGCGAACCTGGGCCACCAGGATGCGACGTTCCTGGGTGCGCTGCACCCCCCAAACGGCCCCGTACGGTGTCGACACCGCGCCTAAAGTGTGAACATGACCGATCTGGGCGACTACCTGCGCAGTCGACGCGCACTGGTCACCCCGGCCGACGTCGGGCTGCCTGCTGTCGGGCACCGCCGCGTGCCCGGGTTGCGCCGCGAAGAGGTGGCGCTGCTCGCCGGCCTGAGCGTCGACTACTACAGCCGGCTCGAGCAGGGCCGGGAACGTTCCCCGTCGGCGCAGGTGCTCGACGCGCTCGCCGCGGTGTTGCGCCTCGACGAGGACGGGCGCAGGCACCTGTTCGCGGTCGCCGGGCTCACCCCGCGCGCACGGCTCGCCCCCGTGCCCGACCGGGTGGACCCGGCGTTGATGCGGCTCATGGCGACCTGGCCCGACAACCCGGCACTGGTGTACAACCGCGCCTACGACCTGCTGGCCTCCAACGCGCTGGCCGATGCCCTGTACGACGGCATCCTGCACCACAACATGCTGATGATGGTGTTCACCGAACCGCGGGCCCGTGAGCTGTATGCCGACTGGCCGGTGATCGCCGCCGATGCGGTCGCCGGGTTCCGCATGAACCACGGCATCGCCCCGCACGATCCGCGGATCAACGCGGTGCTGACCGAACTGCTCGACCGCAGCGCGGAGTTCACCGAGCTGTGGAGCAGGCACGACGCACGGGGGAAGTCCGCCACCGTCAAGAGCTTCCGGCATCCACAGGTGGGCGCGGTGACCCTGCAGATGCAGACGTTCGACGTGCGGTCGGCGCCCGGTCAGGAACTGGTGGTCTACCAGGCAGAACCGGGCACCCCCAGCGCCGACGCGCTCAAGCTGTTGGGGAGTCTGGCTGCCACGGCAGACGCGTGAATAGCATGTGAAGCCGTGACTGCACATGGCCAGGCCTCCGGTGGTCCCTACTTCGACGATCTCAAGGTCGGGCAGGTCTTCGACACCGCGCCGTCGATGACGCTCACCGAGGGGGCCGCGGCGGCGCACCAGGCCGTCATCGGCGACCGTTTGCGCCTGTCGCTGGACGCCGAACTCTCCTCGGCGGTCACCGGAGAGCCGGGACCGCTCGCGCATCCGGCGCTGGTGTGCGACGTGGCCATCGGGCAGAGCACGCTGGTCACGCAGCGTGTGAAGGCCAACCTGTTCTACCGCGGCCTGGCGTTCCACAGGTTCCCGGTGATCGGTGACACCCTGACCACCCGCACCGAAGTCGTCGGACTCAAGCAGAACTCGAACAAACCGGGCCGGGCGCCGACAGGTCTGGCGGCGCTGCGGATGACGACCACCGACCACAAGGACCGCCTGGTCCTCGACTTCTACCGCTGCGCGATGCTCCCGCTGTCCGAAAATGGCGGTGACACCGGGTATTCCGATGATCTGTCCGCGATCGGTGCCGACGCGTCGCCGACGCCGACAGCGCATTGGGACGCCGACGCCTACCGTGCGCGGGTGCCGGGACCGCATCTCGACGATCTACGTGACGAACTGGCGGGTGCGGTGTTGCGCAGCACGGCCGACGTTGTCAGCAGCGCCCCCGAACTCGCCAGGCTGACGCTGAACATCGCTGCCACGCACCATGACTGGCGTTCCGGGGGCAGGCGCCTGGTGTACGGCGGGCACACCATCGGACTCGCGCTGGCGCAGGCCACCCGGTTGCTGCCGAACCTGGTGACCGTTCTGGGCTGGGAGTCCTGCGACCACACCGGACCCGTCCACGAGGGCGACACCGTGTTCAGCGAACTACATGTCGAATCGATCGAGGCGAATGTGGTGGGCCTGCGCTCGATCGTGTTCGCCGCGGGTGGGCCCGATGGTGGGGCCGACAGGCAGGTGCTCGACTGGCGGTTCAGTGCGCTGCTGTTCTGACCGCAACCCTTGCCGCAAACCGGGGCGGCCTCGGCGATGACCGGGATCTCGGGGGCCGTGGCGGCCCGTGCGCAGCAGGTGGCCGACGCGTTCGCCCGGATGACGGGTGTGGCCGTCGATGCCCGGGTGCTGCTCACCGGTCGTGCCGCGCTGCTCGGTATGTGCCCGCAAGGGTGTATCTCGGCAGGTGGTGCGACGCATCTGTTTCCGTCGCGGAAGGGGACCTGGTGCGCGCTGACGTTGTCGCGACCTGACGATGTGGCCGCCGTGCCTGCCCTGGTGCAGGCCGACACCGTGGACGCCGACCCCTGGCCTGTGGTCGAGACCTGGGCGGCTGCGACCGAGGCGCACGCCATCACCGAGCGTGCGAGGCTGCTCGGCCTGCCCGCGGCGGTGCTCGGTGAGACAGTCCCTGCGGCGCCGCGCATCACCCGCATGTGGCCACGGGGAACAGGCAGGCCCTTGACCGGATTGCTGGTGGCCGATCTGTCCTCGATGTGGGCGGGACCGCTGTGCGGCCAGTTGCTGCGGCAGGCCGGTGCCACGGTGGTCAAGGTGGAAAGTCACGCCCGGCCCGACGGCACCCGCAACGGCCCGCAGGTGTTCTTCGATTGGATGAACCACGGAAAGCTCTCGTATGTCGCCGATTTCGGCGAACCCTCCGCGCTGGGGGCGCTGCTGGATGTCGCCGACGTCGTGATCGAGTCCTCGCGGCCCACCGCACTGGTGCGGCGTGGTCTCGGCCCGGACGTGGTGGCATCGCGCGAAGGCCGGGTGTGGGTGCGGATCACCGGCCACGGCACCACCGGTGAGCACGCCGACTGGGTGGCCTTCGGCGACGACGCCGCGGTGTCCGGTGGCCTGGTCAAGAACTACCATGGCACACCAAGTTTCGCGGGCGACGCGATCGCCGACCCGCTCACCGGTCTGCACGCCGCACACGCGGTCGCCGAATCCCTCACGCGCGGTGGCGGGGACCTGATCGAGTTCGCGATGTCCGCGGTCGCCGCGACATACGCGGATCTGGCGACCACCGGTGCTGATATCGCCACCGTCGAGCCCGCATCTGCGCCGGCCGGGCCCGCCCTCGGCGCCGACAACGGCGCCGTGACGAGGCTGATCGCCGGGAGCCGGCCATGCTGATCCAGCGGGCGAGCCTGCTGGACGGCAGGATCGCCGACATCCGGGTGGGGGAGGCCATCGAAGATGTCGGTCCATCCCTACGGGCGCGGCGTGGCGAGGCGGTGCTCGATGCCGCGCTCGGCGCCGTCATCCCCGGGCTCCACGACCACCACGTGCACGTGTATTCCGCTGCCGCCGAACAGAACTCACTGAGGGTCGGCCCCCGCGAAGCGCACGACACCGGCGAACTGCGGCGCCTGCTCGCCGGTGCCGCGCCCGGTGCGGACGGCTGGATCCGGGCAATCGGCTACCACGAGCAGGTGGCCGGCCCGCTCGACCGTGACCGACTCGACGCGCTGGCCCCGGCAGTACCGGTGCGCGTGCAACACCGCAGCGGCGTGCTGTGGGTGCTGAACTCCGCGGGTCTCGCCGCGATAAACAGGCCGGATCACCCGGACGGCATACTGCGCAGCGCGGACCCGACCTGGGCCGAGGCGCTGCCGCGCCGCGACACCGACATCGATTCGTACGCCGAGCGTCTGGCGCGCTACGGCATCACGGGTATCACCGACGCCACGCCCGATCTCTCCGAACCTCCGCGCGGTCTGCCCCAGCACCTGCACGTGCTGGCGCCGGGGAAGAAGATCCTGCACGACGACATGCTCGATCTGGACGGCCTGGTCACCTGGATCGGCGAACGCCACGCCCGGGGCGTCCCGGTCGCGGTGCACTGTGTCACCTCGGCGCAACTCGTCGTCACCATCGCGGCAATGCGGGTCACCGGAGTGCTGCCCGGTGACCGAATCGAGCATGCGGCGATGGTGCCCGAGGACTGCGTGAGGGATCTGTGCGAACTCGGCGTGACCGTGGTGACCCAGCCGAATTTCGTCACCGAGCGCGGCGACGCGTACCGCAGCGACGTCGATGCCGCCGACCACCACCAGCTGTGGCGGGTCGCAACGCTTCTGGCTGCGGGGGTACGCGTGGCGCTGTCCACAGACGCGCCGTTCGGTGACGCCGATCCCTGGGCGGTGATGCGTGCCGCGGTGCACCGCCGGACTCCGCACGGATTCGTCCTCAACCCGGCCGAACGCATACCGCCGCGCACGGCGCTCGAGCTCTTCTTCGGTACGGCACAGGATCCGGCGCATCCACGGCGGGTGGACGTGGGGCAGCCGGGGGATCTGTGCGTGCTCGCGGCGCCGCCGCGGCAAGTGGTGGAGACACTCGACGCAGATCTGGTCGCTGCCACCATCATCGGCGGTTCGGTGGTGTTCAGCCGGTGAATGTCTGGCGGAGACGCGGCATGCCCGCGTTGCTCGGCTCAGCCGCGCTGGGGTTCACCGGCTTGGCGTTTCTGCTGCCGGTGGCTCCGATGTGGGCGGTGCACATCGGCGCCGACAACCTGGGCGCCGGGCTGGTCAACACGGTCCTGATGGCGTGCACTGTGGTCGCCCAGCTGCTGGTGGGGCGGCTCATCCGCAGGGTGGGTATGCGTGTCACGCTCGCGATCGGCCTGCTGCTGCTGGGCGGGCCCGCGCTGCTGCATCTGTTCGCCGAAACCCTGTGGGCGGTACTGGTGCTCGCGGCGTTGCGTGGTCTGGGGTTCGGCATCCTCACGGTGTCCGGGGTCGACGGCGTCGCGGGGCTGTTCGCCCAGGAACACCGCGGCCGCGCGGTCGGTGCGTACGGACTGGCAATCGCCGCACCGCAGTTCATCTTCACCCCGCTGGCGCCGTGGCTGGCCGAACAGGCCGGTTTCGGGCTGGTCTTCGCACTCGCGACCGCCCCGGTGCTCGCGATCCCGTTCGCACTCGCCTTCACCCGTCCGGTGCCGACACCGCCGCGTCGCGACGACGACGAGAAATTCGCGCTCACAGCCGGTTTGGTGAGCCCGATCGTCGCGCTCGTGGTGATCACGGCCTCGGGTGGCGCGATCCTGACGTTCGCACCGCAGTTCGGTAGTGCGGAGGCCGCATTCGCGTCGCTTCTGGCGTTGACCGGCCTGACCGCGCTCGCGCGCTGGCTCGTCGGCGGCCTGGCCGACCGATTCGGCCCGGCGCGGTTCATCCAGCCGCTGCTGTATCTGGGGGCGGTCGGGCTCGCGACCGTCGCGACCGGCATCGCGCGCGGGGCGCTGATCGGCGAGATCCTGATCGTGGTGGGCGCGGCGCTGGTCGGCATCGCCTACGGCGCGCTGCAGAACGTGACGCTGGTGCAGGCCTTCGCCGCAACGGGTGAGCACGCCCGCAGCAAGGTGAGCGTCGCGTGGAACGTCGGCTTCGACGGCGGGACGGGGATCGGTGCGCTGGCGGTCGGTGCGCTGGCCACCTCCGGTTCGTTCCCGATGGCCTTCGCGGTGCTGGCCGCTGCGTGCGCCGTCATGGGTGTGGCGTCGTACTTCGCCCACCGGCGGACGGTGTGAACGCATACGGGGCGGCACGGGTGGGTACTCCGCATCGATGGACCAAACCGAGACGCCTCTGCTCGACGCGCTGAACGAGTACCACGCGTCCAACCGGTACGGCTACTCCCCGCCCGGCCATCGACAGGGCCGCGGCGTCGACGACCGTGTGCTGCGTGTGCTGGGACGCGAACCGTTCCTCAGTGATGTGCTGGCCTACGGCGGCTTGGACGACCGCCGCAGCAGCAACGGCTACCTGCAGAAAGCCGAGGATCTGATGGCCGAGGCGGTGGGAGCCGACACCGCGTGGTTCTCCACCTGTGGCAGTTCGCTGTCGGTCAAGGCCGCGATGATGGCCGTCGCGGGCGGCGACGGCAGCCTGCTGCTGAGTCGCGACAGCCACAAGTCTGTGGTCGCCGGCCTGATCTTCTCGGGTGTGATGCCACGCTGGATCACGCCACGGTGGGACGCCGACCGGCACCTGTCGCACCCGCCGTCGCCCGAGGAGGTCGAGGAGACCTGGCGGCGGTATCCCGACGCCGCCGGTGCGCTGATCGTGAGCCCGAGCCCGTACGGCACGTGTGCCGATCTCGCCGGCATCGCCGACGTATGCCATGCCCGGGGTAAACCGCTGATCGTCGACGAGGCCTGGGGCGCCCACCTGCCGTTCCACGAGAACCTGCCGACATGGGCCATGAACGCGGGCGCGGATGTGTGCGTGGTCAGCGTGCACAAGATGGGCGCGGGTTTCGAGCAGTTATCTGGGGTCAGATTCTGATGTTCACTGTTGTTCCCGCTGAGGCGAGTTGGCCTGGCTTGGCGTGATGGGTAACAGGCTGGGCTGCCGGTGTTTCCGGTTAGGGGTTGGTTGGTGCGGTCTGGCTGGCGCGATGGTTCGGGAGCCCGTCGCTTCGTCGCCGCCATCATGGCGGGCTGCCGTCGGTGACGGGTGCGGTGACTTGTTGGGGGTGGGTGCGGGTGTTGGTTCTTAATGGCGGGTGGCTAGTTGTGGTGGTGTGGAGTGGCTGGTGGTTGTTGGGCGGTGGGTGGCTCGTTGGGGCCACCAGCTGGCTTCGCGTAGGAGTGTGGCGATGGCGGGGACAGTGAGGGTGCGCACGAGGAAGGTGTCGAGTAGGAGTCCGCAGCCGATGATGAGGCCGGCTTGGATCATGATGGCCACTGAGCCGACCATGAGGCCGAACATGCTGGCGGCGAAGATGAGGCCGGCTGAGGTGATGACGGAGCCGGTGTTGGCGACGGTGCGCAGTACGCCGACGCGGATGTTGTGTCCTGATTCTTCGCGTAGTCGTGAGACGAGCAGCATGTTGTAGTCGGCGCCGACTGCGACCAGGATGATGAACGCGAGTAGTGGTACTGGCCAGGCGATTTCGTGTCCGAGTCCCCATTGGAAGATGAGGACGCCGATGCCCAGTGAGGCCAGGTAGTTGAGCACGACGGTGCCGAGCAGGTAGAGCGGGGCGAGCAGGGCGCGCAGTAGTACGACGAGGATGAGTCCGACGATGAGCAGTGTGGCGAGGGCGAGTTGGGTGAAGTCGGCTCGCAGCAGTCGTTGGATGTCGGAGTTGACGGCGGGGAACCCGGCAACGGAGACGGTGGCTTGGTGCAGTGAGGTGTTGGGGCGTGCGGCGTTGGCGACGTCGGTGATTTCGTGTGCGAGGCGGGTTGCTTCGGCGCTGTAGGGGTCGTGGCTGGTTTCGATGGCAAAGCGTGCGGTTTTTCCGTCTGGGGAGAGGAATTGTTTTGCCATATCGGTGAATTGGCGGTTTTGGAAGGTGTTGGCGGGCAGGTAGAAGCCGCTGGAGGAGTCCGAGTTGGCGGTGGCGCGGGCGGCGTTTTGGAGTTGGGTGGCGATCTGGCTCATCCCGGACAGCATTTCGATGTTGCTGTCGGCCAGTGCGTGGACGCCGGTGGCCAGTGCTTGGGCGCCTGAGGCGAGTTGGCTGATGCCGTCTTGGAGGCGTCGGATGTTGCCGGCCAGGTCGGCGGGGTCTCCGAGGGTTGCGAAGGCTTTGTTGAGGGAGGTGACCGCGGTGTGGACGGTGGCCAGGGTGCCGGCGACGGTGGCGTTGGTGTCGGGGTTGTAGCGATCGCCGAGTTCGGCGATCTGGGTGAACAATCCGCTGTCGCGCAAGCTCACCAGTGTCTGGACTTGGTCGCGGATCTGGGCGCATTGGGGTGTGGTGGCACACCACGGGGAGGTGTTGAGGGCGCCGGTGAGGGGGTCGAGGACGGCGATGGCGTGTTGGGCTTGTTCGGCCAGGGGGCGCAGCCCGGGACCGGATTGGATGGCGCGGTCGACGCCGGGGGCGGTGGCCGAAAGTTGTTGCAGCAGGGGCCGGAACTGTTGAATCTGGGTGCCGGCGGACTGGGCTTGGGTGAGTGTCGCGGTGAGGGGGGTCAGGGCGGTGCGCAGGGTGGTGTCGAGTTGGGCCAGGCCGCCGGCGAGTTGGTCGGCGCCAGCGGTGAGCTTGGCGAGGTCGTCTTTTCTGGCGTTGCCGTCGGCGACGGCGCCGGCCATCTTGTCGCCGATCTGGCCGTTCTGCCAGGAGAGTTGGGCTTGTTCGAGGCGGGCTCCGGTGGGGCGGGTGACGCCGGACACTGTGGTGACGCCGGGGATCTGGGAGACGCGGGAGGCCATTTCGTCGAGGTCGGCGAGCCCTTTTGCGGTGCGCATGTCGGTGGGGTTTTCCACGACGAGGAATTCGGTGATGACGATGTCTTTGGGGAAGTGGCGGTCGAGTAGTTGGTAGCCCTGGTTGCTGGCGGTGGTGGCGGGCTGGCCTTTGCGGTCGTCGTAGCTGATCTTCATCGTTGTTGTGGCCGCGGCCAGGGTCAGCAGGATGACCAGGCTGGCGATCAGCAGGGGCACGGGTCGGCGGACCACCGCGACCGCGACGCGGTTCCAGTAGCGGCGGGTGCGGTCGGGTTTGGGGTCGCCGATGCCGCGTCGGGCGGCCAGCGCCAGCACCGGTGGCAGCAGCGTCACGGTGGCCAGGAATCCGAACATGACGGCCACCGCGCAGGCCGGGCCGAGGGCGGCGAACACGCTCAGTTGAGCGAACACCATGGCCAGGAATGCGAAGGCGACGGTGGCCGCCGAGGCCAGGATGACCCGGCCGATGCTGGCGGTGGCGTGCACGATGGCCTGTTCGGGCGGCACCTGTGCGCGGCGCTGTTCGTGGTAGCGGCTGATCAGAAACACCGTGTAGTCGGTGCCGGCTCCCAGCAGGATCGCGGTCATGAACGCCACGGTGAATTGCGAGACCGGCATTCCCAGCTGGCCCAGGGCCGAGAGCACACCGCGCCCGACGACCAGGCTCACCGCGATCACCAGCAGTGGCAGCAGCGCGGTGAACACCGAGCGGTACACGATGAGCAGGATCACCGCGATCAGGCCGGCGGTGGCGATCGAAATCAGCACCAGGTCGTGTTCGGCGGCCGCGATCTGGTCGCTGAACGTGGCGGGCGGGCCGGTGACGTACGCGGTGGTCGACGTGCCGGCGAACACGTCGGCGGCGATGTCGCGCACCGCTTGCACGGATTCGGCGGCGGCGGGATCGCCCAGGGTGCCGGCCACCCCGACCGGCAGAAACCAGGCCTTGCGGTCGGCGCTGACCGCCTGCGTCGCGGTGATCGGGTCGGCCAGCAGGTCCTGAACCAGCAAGACGTGGGCGGTGTCGCCGCGTAGCCGCGCCACCAGGTCCTCGTAGCGCTCCCGCGTCGCGGGGGTCAGCCCGGCGGGGTCTTCCATCGCGACGAACACCATGGTCTTGGAACCTTGTTCGCCGAACGCCGCGCTCATCCGGTCCACTGTCTGAAACGACGGCACATCATGGGGGAGCAGCTCCGCCGATTGCTGGCGCACCACGGTTTCCAATTGGGGAAACAGCAGTGCCAGCACCACCGCGACGCCGAGCCAGGCGCCGATCACCAGCGTCTTGTGCCTCACCGTGAACCTCGCCAGCGCCGCCAACCGCGCGCTGTACTCGCTGGAATCCGCCGGTTCGGCCGAACGGCGGTATCGCCGCCGAGCATTCATCGCGGTGCCCGAACCATCCGGATCGCTGTCGGTCACTACCCCTCCACCCGAGAAAAGGAACTATCGGTATCGCTACGCTACTAGCAGTACCACAGTGGTTCGCGCTGCGCGTCCGCCGGGGCCGCGCGGCGCGCCTGTGGGCCGCTAGTGACCTGCGCCGACGCCGGCGTCGGTGTCGTCGGCGTCGGGGATGTCGTGGCGGACCACCCGGACCCGGCCACGCGGCAGGCAGGCCATGTATCCGTGGCGTTTGCCGTAGAGCTCCCAGGCCGTGGCGTGCGCGTCGGCCTCCACATCGATGCGGTGCCCTCGGGAAAAACCCAGGTGCAACGCGCCGTCATCGCCGTACCGGGCGTGCGTACACACCGCGCCGGCCAGGTCGAGCAGCGGGCGTTCGTGCACCGCGACCCGGTTGGGGTCGATGAGCACTTGTTCGGCCGGAAAGTCCCCGACGGGCGGCAGCGTCAGCCGCAGGGGACGCGAAATCACCAGCTCGCTGTAGCCATCGAGGTCCAACACCAACCCGTCGCGCAGCGACACGCGTTGCACGACGCAGTCTTCGATCCATTGGGTGAACATGGCGCCTCCTTCGACACGTCTTTGGGTCGCATCTGAAGGGTACGGTAAGTATCGCTGCGATACTATTAGTATCGTTAACTGTTGGGGGTGAGGGAGGCCAGGCGATCCACGATGCGCCGGCTGGCCCGATCGATGCGGTCACGGGTCTGGGCCGCCGAGGCCCGCCGGCCGATGAACGCGGTCAGGTTCGCCAGCCAGATGTCGGCGAGGAGCTCGGCGACCGGCTGATCGAGCGGCCCGGGCGTGTCGCCGCCCAGGGTGTGGGCGAGCAGGCGCTCGATGACCGCGGCGGCCTCGTCGAGGGCGGCGGCCGCGGTGCTGTCGGCGGCGACGAATGCCCGTGTCATGGCCTCGGTGAGATGAAGGTCGCGCTGCCAGCGGTCGTGCAGATACCCGGTCAGCCGATCCAGGCGCTGCTGAGGTGTCGTGCCGGTGGCGGCCCAGTCCTGGGCGGCTTGCAGCCGCCCGAATTCTCGGGCCAGCGCCGAGACCAGCAGGTGGGTCTTGGACGGGAAGTAGCGGTAGAGCGTGCCGACCGCGATACCGGCCCGCTCGGCTACCGTGCGCATCCGCACCGCCTCATACCCGCCCGCGGCGGCCACCACCAGCGCCGCATCCAGAATCGCCTCTCGGTGACGCGTCGGCGTCCGCGGACGCGGCGGCGCGGTCGGGTGTGGTGCCACCGGCCGCGGATCCGCCTGGGATTGTTGGCTTTTGGGTTGGGCGCCGGTGTCGGTCGCGGTCACGATGTCGGGTCGTGCGGATCGGCGTGGGCCCGGCTGCTGCGGGTGAACCGTTCCAGCAGGCCATCGAAGGCCGCCAGATCACCGTGGGCGGCGAAGTGCTCGGTGCTCACCACGACGAACACCGCGCTCGCGGTGAACCGGGTGACGCCGTCGGTGCCGGTGCCTGTCGCGCGGACATGCAGGGCGCGGCCGTTGCGCTCGGTGATGTGCGCGGTGATCCGGTGCGGTTGGTGCAGTGGCACCGGCAGCAGATACTCGACGGTCAGACTGCGTGTCACCGCCGGGGTGCCGGCGATCCACAACGTGAAGCCCAGCACGTCATCGCAGGCGGCCGCCACCGCGCCGCCGTGCGCCAATCCCGGCGCCCCGATGTGGCGTTCGTCGAAGGTCGCATCGGCATACACCTGCTCGCCGCAGCGATACACCACCAGCTGCAGGCCGTGGGGGTTGTCCGGGCCGCAGCCCATACAGTGCGGGGTGTGGGCGGGCAACCGTTCCGCGGGTGACCCAACCCCACGGTCACCGTGGGGTACCTCATCCCGACACGGCACATGCTCGGACACCCGATACCTCCAGTACGACCAGTTTCGCAACGCTACTGTTGGTACCATAAGTGTCGGGCGGGCGGCACCCGTTGGCCATAAAGGGGGAAGCGGCAAGGAGAGTGAGTGTGAGCAGCAGCCAGCCGGATCGAGTCCACGACGAAGACGACGACGAAATCGACCCCCGCCGCACCCGGTCCCGCAATCGCTTACTGGACGCGGCGGCCGCGCTGCTCAGCACCGGTGGTGTCGAGGCCGTCACCGTCGAGGCGGTCACCAAAGCCTCCAAGGTGGCCCGAACCACCCTCTACCGCCACTTCGGCAGTTCATCGCACTTGTTGGCGGCCACCTTCGAACGGCTGCTACCCCAAGTCACCCCGCCGGCACCGGCCGGCGGGACGGTGCGCGAACGCCTCATCGAACTGCTCACCCGTCAGGCGGCGCTGTTCGCCGACGCCCCGCTACACGTCACCATGCTGGCCTGGCTGTCCCTCGGGCCGACCGCAACCACCGACCACGCCGGCGGTGAACACGCGGCCGGCACGCTGCGCGCACGCGTCGTCGACCAATACCGACAACCCTTCGACGCCATCCTGCAAAGCGCAGAAGCCCGCGCCGAACTCGACGACTTCGACGTGAACCTCGCGTTGTGCCAACTCATCGGGCCGCTCGCCTTCGCCCGCATGACCGGACTGCACACCATGACCCCCCACGACACCACCCGCATCGTCGACGACTTCCTCACCACGCATCAACGCAAAACCACCCCCACCGCACCCACACCGCCCGGCGACAACGGTGTGCCGGTCACCGCCGACTAACGCCGGTCCGCCGCCGGTTCAGCGACCAACCGATCGGCAGACACCGACACGCCCTGGAAAGATCTCCCCACCACAGCCCGCCGGGCCAGGTCTTGTCGATGACCTGGCAATCGGGCCGACGGGCACGGGCGGGCACTCACGAGTTGGCCAGGAGGCCGGGAAGGCCTCCGTCACGGCGGGCCAGGCCGTGACCGCAGCACACCTCGGGGGGCGTACTGGGCTCAGGGGGTCTGTTCGTGCAGGGTGTCGAGTTGGCCGTAGAGCAGCTCGATGGTTGATTGTTGTTCTGCGACGGTGGCTTTGAGTGCGGCGATCTCTTTGTCTTTGGCGGCGAGTTTGTGGCGCAGCGCGGCGTGGATGCTGGTTTCGCGGCCAGTCGATGCCGGTTGTCGGTCGGTATGCCGGCCGCGGTATTGCTCGATGACGGTCACCAGGTCGTCGTGTTTGTAGATGGTTTTGCGGGACACCTTGGCGCGGCGGGACACGGTGGAGAAGTTGATGGTGGCGTTGGTCTTGCGCAGGTGGGCGATCGCCTTCTCGATGTCGCGGCGCTTCTCATCGCTGCGGGCCCGGCGGTATTCGGCCAGCGCATCGAGTGCCTTCTGGGTGGGCGGTGGCGGCTTGGGGCGGCTCATCGCGGCGGGTCCGGGTCGGCCTTGCGCAGCACGGATTCGTGGCTTCCCCGGGTCGCGGTGCGCATGGTGGGTGCCCGGTTGGCGGTACCGGCTCCCGCGACACTGCTCACGCTGCCATCGGTCACGTCGTCGCGGCGGAGCCGGTCGAGGATGGCATCCAGCGAGGCGATTTCGCGGCGACGTTCGTGGATCCACACGTTGTCGTCGGTGAGTTCGCGCCCGGTGCGGGCACGGTACTGCTCGCGGCGGGTGTCGATCAGCTTCAGGGTCTTGGCGCGTTGGTCGACCAGTTCGTCGAGGTGGGTGGCGTCGGTGGCGAAATGCCCGCATGACAAGCAGGCGTTGCCCTTGTCGCAGGTGGCCACCGGCGGCAGCAGACATACCCCGTTGGGCAGCACCCGGTCGGTACGGGCCGAGAGTTGGGTCATGTCGTAGATGTCAGACGGGCTGATGGCGATGTCGGTGCCATGAGCGCCGATCTTTTTGTGTCGCAGGAACTCCGCTTCGGCCGTCGCTTGCAGGGTCGCCGCGTAACGCAGGGTCATCGCCGGCGAGGCGTGCCCGAGGTAGCGCTGCACCACATGGATGGGCACCCCGTCGTTGAGCAGTTCGGTGGCGCGGGTGTGGCGCAGCCGGTGGGTCTGGGAGAACCGCAGCGGGTGGCCGGCGGTGTCGGTGAGGCCGTGGATGGTGTCGAGCCGATTGAGGATCCGGCTGTAGGAGTCATAGCTGCGTGGTCGTTGGCCCTGGTGCTGGTAGCGCACCCCGAGGAACAGGTATTTCGGCTCGAAATACGGGTAGCGCGCCCGGATCCAGTCTTGCTGTTCGCTGATCACGTTGACCACGGCCTGCTCGACGAGGATGGTGGGCACCACCCCGTCGACTTTGGTCTGTTGGTAGCGCAGTTTGGCCACGAATCCGTCGGGATCGTCGGTGGCTCCGGCGGGGCGGTCGTGGCCCGGGATCGGTTGCAGTGGACTGTAATCGAGCATCAGAATCTCTGAGGCCCGACGCCCGGTCAACGCTTGCAGCAGCCAGATCCGGGCCGCTTGCGGATCGCCGAGACCGGACACGACCGAGATCGTGGAATCGGGGTGGGTGATGACTACCGGTTTACCCGCGTCGGCGGCCAGCACGTCGAGATAGCACAGCATCCGCTGGAGCTCGGCGGTCGAAAACCAGGTCAGCTCCCGGCCGCCGGTAGGGCGTCGGCTGCGAAACGCCGCACCCCACAACCGGGTATGAGTGTCGGTCAACCGGCTCCAGCGAGGATCTCCGGTCGCTGCCGCGGCTTCCTCGGCATGGTCCACCATGAACGTGTAGAACATCTGAACCTTGGACTGGACGACCGCGATCGTCGCCGCCGACAGCGGACGCTCCGGTTTGGCCCGCGCGGCAGGTGATTTGAGGTAGTCGGTGAACTCGGTGAACAACAGCCGCAGCGCCGCCCGGTCGGTGCTGATCACCGGGTCATCGATCCCGCGTTCGGCTAGGAACGGGCCCAAGTGGCGGGTGATGCCGCGGGTGCGGCCGATCACCGACGACCAGCGCAGCAGTTCAGCCGTCAAGCAGGTGCGAAGCCAGAACCGTACCCCGTCGCGCAGCCAGGCCGGTTCGATCCCTCCGAGGCGTGCGACCTGGTCGTGGCAGGGTTCGTGCTCACGTTGCGGGATTCGGGGATCAGCGTCAAGATCCCAGATGTCATGGGCCCACCATGGCCAGTCGGTGCAGCGGACCGACACATACAGGTGCAGGTGCTCGATGAAACTGGTCACGTTGCGCCGAAATCCGGCCGACGGCAGCCGGCCGGTGCGGCGCTCGAACTCGCGCACCCCGTGGCGCACGATGGCCTCGGCGCTCAGATCAGCGATACTGACCGGGTGACGCCGGTGCCGTTGGTGGTAGTCGGTGGCGGCGATGCTCAGTGCGCCGCTGGTCCATTTCAGCAGTGACGGTTCGATCTTGCGGCGTTGTTCGTGTCCGCACAGCCACACCCACCACGCGAGCTCGTCGCAGAACCGTTGCGGCACACCCTGTGGGGTGAAGTCGTGGCCGTCCGGGGTGGGCCGGTAGCGCGGGTTGTGCTGAAAGACCGTATTGGCCGGGGCGGTATCCAGGTGATAGACCAGGGTGCGCCACTGCGCGGGTACCTGTTGCCACTGCTGCGTCCACCGATCCTCGCCGCCACGATGGGTGGGCGCTGTGTGTGCCGGTGCAGGACTGTCATTGGCCGTCACGGTTCACCTTCCACCCGGCGACATAGTTCTTCCATTCGGCCAGCGTGCGCATCTGCGCGTCGGCGGTCACCCAGCCGTAGGTCGACAACGTGGTCTGCACGTCGGCGTGCCCGAGACGGCGCATCACCACGTGCACGTCCACCCCGGCCAGCAACAGCGCGGTGGCGTGGGTGTGGCGCAGCCAGTGCGGCGTCCACTGCTCAGGCAGCACATCGGCGCGGCGGGCGGTGATCAGATCGACCTTGTCGTAGAGGGTTTCCGGGCGCAGCGGGGCGTAGCGCACGCCGCGCACCAGGTTGACGAACACGAAACACGACGCCAGGTCGCCGACCGCGATATCCGCGCCGGCGGCCACCAGCTGCCACACATACTCGGTGTAGAGGGCGACCAGATCGTCGCCGATGTAGATCCGGCGCGGGCCCGATTTCGCGCGCACCCCGTGCGGATGATCATCACGGCCCGCCACCAGTATCGACGGGGTACCACCACCGGCGATATCAAAGTCATGGTGGCGCAACGACAACGCTTCACCGATGCGCATGCCGGTTTCGGCCAGCACCGCGAAAAACAACCGATCACGCAGCCCCGCCCCGCCGCCCGACCATTCACCCGAGACTGTCTGGACACTGCACGCATCCAAGATCGCGTTGACCTGCACGGGCAGCAGCACCGGTGTTTCAGCGCGCTGCAGCCCGCGCAGCCGGTGAATCGGCCCATCGTGTTCGCGTCTCGGGCCGACTCCGGCCAGAAACGGTGCATAGCGGCCCCGCCGGGACGTCCGAGCATGACTGGCGTACAACCGCCGGTAGGGGCGCACCAGGTCATGGGCATCGGCGAAATACCGGTACATCGACAACACCGCCGCGCTGCGCGGCAGCAGCGACGACTCGGCCAATCTCTGCTTTGGTTCACCGATACGGGCCACCCCGGGCAGATCCCCGGTACGCAGATAGGCCAGGAACTGGCCGAACAGACTGGTGGGGAAATCATCCCACGCCGTACCGGTACCTTCCAGCACCGTCCACCACGCCGCCAGCCCATAGGCATAGGCGCGCAACGTGTTCGGCGAGCTCCCTTGGTTACGCAGAAACGTCAGGTACTCGCGCGCCGGGGCCACGGGCAATTTGTCGGCGCCGACCACCGTGTAGGTGGGTGGTCGGTCCACAAAACGCACCCGCTGCACCTGTGCCACCGTCAGTAGCACCCCACCATATTCACGATGGCCTGCCGTTGCGGAAATCGTCCAACCGGATCACCTGGGAGCCACCGGCAGCGGGTGGGGCCGGGGTGCGGCCATGGCCGACACTGGCCGCGACCGGCCTATGCTCGGCCGCCGGCGCCGGTCGCTGCGTGGCCAAAAACCAATCCAGCACATCAGCGGGATAGATCATCGATTCCCGGGCGCTCAGCATCCGCACCGACGCGCCGCCGTAACAGCGCTCCACCCACTTGCGCAGCAGCCGCGGCCGCTCCGGGACGCGGTCAGCCCACCCCGGTTCCGTCATACCCCACGTATGCCCGGTGGCCGGGTTGATCCGTGAATGCAGCTGGGTGGTCAACATTTTCGCCCGGTCCGGCGCGATCAGCCCCGAATCCCGCAGATGCATGATCAACGACCCCAACGACAGGCCCCACTTGTCTTTGAGCGGACGCAGATTCAACAGCGACAACACCCGCGGCAACTCACCGGCGATAACCCCTGCCGGGGCCAACAACTCGGTCGCGAACCGGTTGGCCTCCAACTCATCGGCGGCACTGACCGAGCAATAGGCGTGACTGTGCAACACCAAATGACCGAGCTCATGGGCGACCGTGAACCGGGTCCGCTCCCACGAGTCGCTATCCCGTAGCACCAACAATGGGCGGTCCCGCAACCGGCCCACCCAACTGGAATACCCCAAATGCCGCTCATCACGAGAGCGCCCACCGGTCGCGGCGAACTCGCTTTCCCAATCACCGGCGACCCGGCGCCGGACAATCACCGGAGCGCCCAGCCGCTCGGCCTCATACATCAAATCATCAAGCGGCTCATCGGGTTCCAGGCCCATCGCCTCACGCAGACGCGCTGCGGCCACCGGAATCGAACTGTGCGCCAACTCATCCGGACTGACCGTCGGAACCTTCACCGGAGGCAGCTTCGATCGGCCGTCGAGCTCACCGAGGAAATCGCCAGCCAACGACGCGAACGTCGCCAAAAACTCCTGCTCACCCACCGTCATCGACTTCGGCGCCCGAAACAACAACTCGTTCGCGCTGATCCGTGTCTGCGGCTCCGAGCTGAAAAACGCTGCAGGAAACCGGAACAACCCCGCCATCCGCGCAACATCGCCGTCGTTGAGCCGCACCGTCGGCGACTTCTCAATCTGGGACTGTCGCGACGTACTCCAGCCTGTGGCCGCCACCACCGACCGCGCCGTCATCCGCCTCAACAACCGGGCCTGCCGGACCCGTGCACCAAAAACCTCAATCATCGTGCGCTCAATTCAACGTCACCGGGTTGGGAAACCCACATGCACCCAACACTGTGCACGACGGCTACGACGATTTCGGCGGACCGCCCTCCTCGTCCTGCTCGCGGGCGGCGTCCTCGTCGACGTCGACGAAGTCGTCGTCGCGGCGCCGAGTCCCCAACGACCCATCCCGACCGACCTCGCCGAGACCAACGTTGAACGAGCGGTCCTCCATGATCGGCGGGGGCAACGGCGTCCGGCCGTACAAAACCTCCACATTGTCGAGCAGCAGCCCCGCCGCCAGCACCGCACCACCGAAAAACCCGCGACCGTCCGGCCACCACAACAGATATTCCCGATACGCCTGGGGTTCGGCGATACCCTCCTGCCCGCCGATCGGGTGACCCAACACCTCCTCGAGGCTGTACTGCTCCCCACCCGGCACAAACGGCACAGTGTCGATCAGCTGACCAGTCCGCCGGTTTCGCGGATGCTTGCGCACATAAATCCGTGAGCCCTTCTCGTCGACAAGAAGAACCCCCATCCCGTTGCCCGCCTTGACTTTTAGAGTCGAGTTGGGAGTCTGCCGCCGCAACCGCGACATCAGAAACGTTTCCAAAACCGAGCACGACACCGTGATCGGTCGGACATGGCTGCCCTGATCGATAAAACGATCCGGGACTTCCGGATGTCGCGCAGCCAGATCGCCGTGCGCCTCGCCCAAAACCTGCGCGTGCTGGCGAACGAGTTCCTCCACGAGCCGCTGAGGATCGTCGTGTAGCTCCATGGGGTAAACATTTACCCCGGTTTCCCACACTCCACGTCGCGCCACGCCGCCGGCAGTCGGCGAAATTTTGGCTGCCCATGACCTAATAGGTTACATGTGTGCGCAGGTTAAATAGCAGTTCAACACACCTTTATGACCACATTTGAGAATTTAACCCCTGATAAGCTCCGGGCTCGGTGTTCCACCTGCAAGGTGATCTCATCGATCAGGACCGGTTGTCCGCGTGTGCCGACCTGCTGATGACCACGAGCCCGAATGTGCTGGTGTACAGCGCGATCGACGGCTGGCGACGGCAGATGGTCGAACACGGCCACCGATTGTTCGGTGCGGCACTCGATCTCGCCGATGACACCCGCCGTCGCATCGAGGAGATCGACGACGTCGAGGTGCTCGACGAAGAATTACTCGGCGCGCAGGCCTCGCACGATCTGGACCGGTTGCAGATCCTCATCGACGTGTCGGCCACCGGCACCTCGGGCTACCAGGCCGCCGACTGGCTGCGGGAGAACTGCCAGGTGGACGTCGGGATGTCCGACCATCGCCGGATCCTGGCCACCATGTCGGTGGCCGACGGATCCGATACCGCGGGGCGCCTGCTGCACGCACTGTCGTTGTGGCGCAAGGCCGCAGATGACTTCGCGCCGCCGCCCCCGATCGATCTCCCGTCGCCGGCCGAACTCCAGTTGACAACGGAGACCTCTCCGCGGGATGCGTTCTTCGCCGAGGTCGAACAGATCCCGGTCGAGCATGCGGTGGGCCGCATCGCCGCCGAGCAGATCACACCCTATCCGCCCGGGATCCCCGCGGTGGTGCCGGGGGAGCGACTCAACGAAGCAGTGCTCGACTACCTCGTGACCGGCGTGCAGGCGGGTATGAACCTGCCGGATCCGGCCGATCCGCAGATGGGCTCCATCCGGGTCATGGCCTGACATCTGCTGCGACACGCAGATCGTCGACCAGGCCCGCGAACGCGGATTCGCGTTCCTCCTTGGGTCCGCGCAGCAGAGACGACGGGTGAACGGTGGCGACCAGCGCCGGATCTCCCGGTACGTCGTCGACGTGCAGGACCTCGCCGCGATGCTGCGTGACGCGAAAGTCGTTGCCCAGCAGTGCCTTGGCGGCGGTTGCGCCGAGCAGCACCACGACATCGGGCTCCACGGAGGTCATCTCGGCGATGAGCCAGGGACGGCACGCCACCACCTCGGTACGACTGGGGGTCTTGTGGATGCGTCGTTTGCCTCCCGCTGCCCGCGTGAACTTGAAGTGCTTGACCGCGTTGGTGACGTAGAGGGCATCGCGGTCGATGTCCGCGGCTTCCAGCGCGCGGTCCAGGAGCCGGCCCGCGGGACCCACGAAGGGCAGGCCCGCCAGGTCCTCTTTGTCACCGGGCTGCTCGCCGATCATCATGATGCGTGCCGAGCGCCCGCCCGCGCCGAAGACCGCCTGGGTGGCGTCGCGATACAACCCGCAGCCTCGGCATTCGCCTGCCGCGGCAGCGAGTTCGGCCAGGTCCGCCGTGTGGGGGACGAAATCTTGCGCACCCGCCATGTCACGTGGGGTACCCACTTTTGCGTCGATTGCTGTTTCAAAACGCGGCGTACGGGTATCCAGCGGCAGCAACAGCGAGAGGACGCCATGACCAGCAGCGTGAGCACCATCGATGCCAGGCCGGATCTGTCGGTCGGCAAGCAGATCATGCATCGCCGCCGCAGCGCGGAGTCCTTCGCTCTGGCCGCAGGCTGTCGCGCGTTCGTACGCAACGCTGTTCGCGTGTGGGCCATGCAGCCGAATCTCGCGTGGCCACTCGGCTCGATCGACCGCATGGTGGGCCTCTTGCCGCACCGGGTCGATGCCAAGATCCGGTCCGTCCAGTTACCCGACTGCGCCGCGGAATTGGTGTGTGCGAACGGGGTGAGCGCAGATCGCGCGATTCTCTACCTGCACGGCGGCGCGTTCATGACGTGCGGTATCAACACGCATCGCTCACTCGTGGCGCGGCTTTCCAGAGAGGCCGACGCCGCGGTGCTCAACGTCGGATACCGCATGCTCCCCAAATACGGTCTGGCCGAGGCGATCGACGACGCCGTGGCCGGTTTGCGCTGGCTGCAGGAGCAGGGTTACACGTCGGATCAGATCGTGATCGCCGGGGACTCGGCGGGCGGCTATCTCGCGCTGGCCACCGCGTTGCAGCTGTCTTCGCGCGGCGAGGTGCCCGCGGCCGGGATCGCGGCGATCTCGCCGCTGACCGATCTGGATCCCGCGAGCAAGCTCGAACACCCCAACGCCCGCAAGTGCGCGATGTTCACAGGCGCCGCACTCGCGGGGTTCGCGAAGTATCTGCACCGCTGTGAGCGTCGCCCCGTCAGCCGTCGGGAGGCGGCCGCGTTGGTGAACCCGGTGACGGCCGACCTGACGAAGCTACCGCCCGTGACGGTGCACGTCAGCGCCGACGAGTCGCTCTACTCCGATTCCGAACTTCTGGCCGGCAGGCTCGCGGAGGCCCAGGTGCCCTGTGAGCTGCATGTGTGGCACGGGCAGGTGCACGATTTCCCGCTGGCGGCAGACATCTTGCCCGAGGGTCGTCGGGTGCTGCGCTACGTCGGTGACTTCGTCAAGCAGACGACGGGCACCCGGCTGGCGAACGTCTCCTGATCAGCCGACCTGACGGTGCAGCGTCACCGAGGCCGTGCGGTTGTCGGTGCCGCTGTTCGACGCGGCCGCGATACCGCGGCCTTTCGCGGTCACCGCGAGCGCGGTGCGGTCGCCGCGGAACAGATCGCGCGAGAACTCGTACGGTGTGCCGGTCTGATCGAAGGTGACGCGCGTGATCAGCAGAAGCGCGGCCTTGGGCTTGATGCCCAGCAGGGTGGCCTCGTTGCTCGTGGCGTTGACGGCTTCGATGCGCTCGTCGGCACGGCCGGGCACCAGACCGTACTGCGATTCGAGGACCTCGTAGAGCGATCCGCCGAGCTGCTGTTCGAGCAGACCCGGAAACTTCTCGGCCGGAAACTGCGCCTGCTCAAGGGATATCGGGGACCCGTCGGCCAACCGCACACGCTGGATCTCGACGACGTACTCTCCCGGCCCGAGACGCAGCGCGGTACGGGTGGTCTGGTCGGGCGTGGTGATGCGCGTCGACAGGATCCGGGTGCCCGCCACATATCCCTGGTTGGCCAGGAAGGCGGGTACGCCCACCACATCCGAGAGGTTGCGTTCCACCTGGCCGTGGCTGATGAAGATGCCGCCGGACCGCCCGATCACGCGGTGGACCAGGCCGGCCTCTTCCAGAGCGGCCAGTACCTGGCGCAGGCTCGAGCGGCTGGTGCCGTACTTCTCGGCGAGGTCGCGTTCGCTGCCGAGCTTGGCGCCCGGGGTTCCCGCGTTGATGTCGGCGACCAGACGGCGTCGCAACTCCTCGCTCTGTACTGGCACCAGACCCCCTCGCCCGCGCATTGGTACAGCCAATTCTAAACCGGTCGAGCTACAACTCGGCGATCGCGAGGTGCGATTCGGGCAGTACCTGCCCACCATCGACGACCAGCGTCTGTCCCGTGACGTAGGCCGCCTCGTCGGTCGCGAAGAACAGCGCGGCGTTACCGATGTCGGCAACCGATCCGAGCCGCCCGGCCGGGATGGCGGACGCCATTTGGTCGAGGTAGTCCTGGCCCATTTCGTCGAGGCCCTCGGTCATGATGTTGCCCGGGAGCACCGCGTTGATCGTGATCTTCTTGGGCGCGAGCTCCATGGCCGCGGTGCGCAGGAAGCCGAGCTGGGCCGCCTTGCTGGCCCCGTAGTGCGACCAGCCGGGATATCCCGTGATGGGACCCGTGATCGACGACGTCACGACGACGCGACCGTGACCGCTTGCGGTCAGCGCCTGCAGCGCGGCCTGCACGATGTAGACGGTGCCCTTGAAGTTGACGCCGAGGACCTGCTCGATGTCGTCGGGGGTGAGGTCTTCGAGCCGGCCGGACGGGAAGATGCCGGCGTTGGCGCACACGATGTCGAGTCCGCCGTGGCGCGAAACGGTCTCGGCGACCGTGCGGCGGGCGTCCTCGGGGTCGGTGACGTCGGCGCGCACCGCGGTGACCTTGCCGCGCGTGCCTGAGAGGTCCGCGACCGTGCGGTCGAGGTCGTCCTGGTTGCGTCCGGTGATCACGACGTCGACACCGGCGTTGGCGAAGGTCTCGGCGATACCGCGGCCGATGCCCCTTGCTGCCGCCGGTGACGATGGCCGATCGGCCCTCAAGAGAGGTGAACATGTTGAGTCCTCGAAAGTTTGGTGGGTGTGCGGGAGATCAGGTCAGGCGAAGTCCGTCGGAGGACAGATAGCGCTCGGCGAGTGCGCAGCTGCCGGCGGCATAGCTGATGGCCTTGGTGGCGGATTCCCGGGAGTGGGTGTGGCTGCCCATCCAGGCCAACAGCAAGAGCCTGCGCAGGAACACGAACGACGGCAGCATGGCCTCGTCGGCAGCGGGCAGCTCGCGTCGGGAGCGATAGCCCGCCACCCAGGACTCCTGCCATTCGCCGAGCCGCGGATCGTGCTCGATGAACGACACGGCAGTGCCGAAATCGTAGAAGTACCAACCGAATCCGCAGTCATCGAAATCGATGACGGTGATGGTGCGTTGCGGTGTCGAGGAGTCGACGAGCAGGTTGGCCAACCGCAGGTCGGCGTGGATCAGCCCGTAGCGGTCAGGCCCGGAGCCGTACTCCTCCAGCTTGCGGTGCAGCAGGTCCTGTGCGCGGGTGAGCAGAGCGGTCTCGGACGCGCCGACGCCTTCGGCGTCCTGCCACCGTCCCCAGCGTGGCGTGTCGCCGAGGCAGTGTTCCCAGTCCCACGAGAACCGGCCGAAACCCGCGGGGCGGGTCCACCGCTGCGAGTGTTCGTGCAGGGACGCGGTGATGCGCCCGAGGGTCTGGAAATCGTCGAGGGTCAACGATTCCTCGTCGGGCTCGGCGCCGCCGACCATCTCGAAGTGCACCACGTGACGCGGGACCGCGTCGGAATCGGCGGGGTCGACCGTGACCACACGGCGTCCGTCGCGCGCGGGCACCACCGTGGGCACCGTGACATCGCTGTCGGTGCGCAGGGCAGCCAACCAGTCGAGTTCGGACTCGATCTCGTGCGGCTGGTGGTAGTCCTGCCGGTGGACCCTCAGGATCGACTGGTGCTCGCCGTCTTCGACCAGGTAGGTCGCGTTCTCAGACAGGTTGAGCAATCGCAGGGTGGCGTCGTCGGAGACGTCGTAATGCCCCAGTGCCTGTTGTGCGATGGTGACATCGTCGGTGATCACGCCCATCAGTGTTCCTGCCCTTCGATCGCGCTCAGCACGGAGGTGATGTGATCGCGCGCCACCGTCACCTCATCGGTGCTGCCACCGATGTAGAGGCGTCCGGCCGCGCCGATCATCTGCACGTCGACCACGGTAAGCCCGGGAGCCACGCGCTCGGCCTCATTGGCCGCCACCGCCGCGAACAACGCCGGCGTCATCTCGTACACCAGCAGCGACTGCCCCGGCAGGATCATCGACGCCTGCCGGTTGCGGTTGAGGATGACCGCGTGCTGGTCGGTGATGTCGGTGATGATGTCGTGGAAGAGCACGCGCGGGCGCAACTGGTCCTCGGCCCTGTTGCCCGTGCCCGCGAGGATCGCCTCGCCCGCGCGACGTACCTCGTCGAGGCTGGCCGAGTGGATCTCCAGTACGCCGAACTGCCGCTCGACGTAGAGGATTCCGGGCTGGACGCCCGGCACCGCGCGCAGCGCCAGGTCGATCACGCGCTCGATCGCCAGTGCCGGGGACACCTCGACGATCAGCGCGTGCTCGCCCTCGTACGGCGGATAGCCGCGGGCCCGGGTCGGGGTACCGAGGTAGGCCGCGAACTGCCGCTGCAGGTCTTCGACCAGCAGGTAGACGCGGATCTGGGTACGGATCCTCTCGGTTTCCGGTGCGACCATGGCTACTTGCTGGACACCGAGAAGTGCGCGCCCAGTTCGCTGTGCGGACGCGGGATGACATGCACGCTGACGAGTTCGCCGACCTGCGAGGCGGTTTCGGCGCCGGCCTCGGTCGCGGCCTTGACCGCGCCGACCTCACCCGTGACGATCACCGCGACGAGTCCGTCGCCCACCTGCTGGCGGTCGGTGATGGTGACGTTGGCGGCCTTGACCATGGCGTCGGCAGCGGCCAGGGCGGCCACGTAACCCTTGGTCTCGATCAATCCGATTGCGTTGCTGGACATGGGTTTATCTCCTTACTCGGCGGGGTTGCTATCTGATCTGGTGTCGATGGAGCCGATGATGAGGGCGTCGATCGGCGGTGGCGTCCCGGTGAACCAACTCGACGCCACCGAGCCCTGGGCGATCAGGACGTGTTCGCCCACGCCGCTGCCGAGGACGTCGAAGGCGATCATCCGGCTGCCGGTGCCCTCGACCTCGACCTCCAGGAACGCGCCGGCCGGGATGCCCTCGATCCGGCGCGTCGACCACACATTGCCGGTGACGGTCGCTCTCAACACGTTCGCTCCTTGATGGTCATCTGCGCTCCTTTTCGATCACGATTCCCAGCGTCCGGGCCTTCTCGCGGGCCAGCGGCGTGAGCACCGCGCGCGGGCCGAGCACCAGGGTGCCGCCGGCCAGGTCGGCGATGTGCCGTTCGGTGACGGCGCCGCTGTCGATCCGGTGCGTGACCTGCGCCTGTCCGTTAGCCATGGCCGCGCCCGATCCCGGAGCCAGCCGGAAGCGCAGCCGCCCGGCCTTGAGGTCGGCGCGTGTCTTGGGACTTTCGAAGAGCCGCAGAAGCTTCCGCACGAATGTGTCGAGATCCTTGTCGTCGGTCAGGCGCACGGTCTCGGTGCGGTTGCGTCCCTCGACGGCCCGTGGCCCCGTCGGTTCCAGGCCCATCTGGTCGGCGACGGTCGCACGTGGCGGGGGCGCAGGCGGGGCCGGCTTCGATGCCTGATTCGACGCCTGCGCCGGCGAGGAGTTCAGGCTGCCCACGGCCTCACGCACGACTTCCCGTACCAGGGCGCGCAATTCCTCACGCGTGATGCCCATGCTCACGCACCCTGCAGGACGGCGAGCGCGTCACGCGCGGCGTCGGCGGCCTGGCGGACGTCGGCCTCGGTTCCTGAGAGGTACACGCGACCGGTGGCGCCGATCATGCGGAAGTCCACAACTTTGACGTCGGCGGCCTTCTCGGCCTCGTTGGTGGCGAGGATGGCGTACGACGCCGGGGCCACCTCGAGCACGAACAGCGATTCACCGGGTAGCACCATCGATCCGATCTTGTTGCGGTTGATCAGGAATGCGTGCTGGTGGTCGATGCTGGAGATGATGCGTGACGCCAGGATCTCGGGCCGTACCGCGGCGTCGGGATCGCCGCCCAGGTAGTCCAGCGCGGCGTCGGCGGCGGCCTTCACCGCGCCGGTCTCACCGTGGAACTCCAGATAGCCGAACTGGCGCTCGACCACCAGGATCCCGGCCTTCACCTCGGCGTGCTTGAGGGCGACGTCGGTGACACCCTCGATGTCGAGTCCCGGTGCCACCTCGATGATCTGGGCGGCCATGTTCGCGCGGGGCAGCGCACCCTTGATCCAGGTGCCCAGGTACGACATCGTCTGCGGCTGGAGCCGGTCGATGAAGATGAAGGAACGTAGTTCTGCCACTTTGGGGGTCACCTCTTGATCAGTTGGGCGAGTTCTTCGACGACCAGCGCGCGTAGTTCGGCGCGCAGCGCGTCCAGGTTGACGTCCGTTGTGCGCGAGGGGCTCTGGTAGGAGCGCTGCGGAGCCGCCTGGATCACGGCGCCGTCGCGGTCGTTGGAGGCGCGCGGATACGCCGGTACCGGCCCGGCGGGCGCACGCCACGGATCGATTCCGGTGAAGTTGCCCATCACGACGCCCGGGTCACTGTTGTAGGCGATGCGGGTCCAGTTCACGAGGTTGTGCGGCTGCAGGTTCTCACCGATGGAACTGCGGCCCACGAAACCGGTGCCGATGGTCATCGACGGGGCGAGGTTGGTGTCCAGGCCCGCGCTGCCGGTGCTGTTGCCGACGTTGACCGAGACCCGGAGCACGGGGACCTGTGCCGCGAAATCGGTGATCACCGCGGGGTTTTCGCTGTGGATGGCGGCCGAGTGCCCGGCGCCGCCGATCCGCACCACCGCGCGGGCCGCCCGGATGCCGCGCGCGGCGTCGGCCACGGTGGTCATGCCGAGCACCGGGGACAGCTTCTCGTGGGCCAGCATCTCCTCGGCGATCACGTGGTCGAACGGTGCGATCAGCACGCGCGTCTTGGGTGTGACCCGCAACCCGGCCTGACCGGCGATCCACGCGGCGTCGCGCCCGACCACGTCGGTGTTGAGGTGACCGTCGGCGAACATGTACGCGCGCAGCCGCCGGGCCCCGTCCTCGTCGAGGATGTGGGCGCCCGCGCGGGTGAGCGCGGCGCGGAGTTTGTCGGCGACGGCGTCCTCGGCGATCAGCACGGATTCGTTGGTGCACAGCACCGAGTTGTCGAAGGCCTTGCTGTCGACGATGCGCTGCGCGGCGGCGGCGACATCGGCGCTCGCGTCGACGAGGACGGGGACATTGCCCGGTCCGACGCCCAGTGCTGGGTTGCCCGACGAGTACGCCGCGCGCACCACGGCGGTGCCGCCGGTCGCGACGATGACGTCGGTGCGCTCGTCGGCCATGAGGGCCTGCACCAGCGGGATGGACGGCTCGTCGATCACCTGCACCACGCCGTCGGGCGCCCCCGCCGCCACCGCGGCCTCGGCCAGCACACGGGCGGCCTCGGCCGAACACCGCGCCGCACGCGGGTGCGGCGCGACCACCACGGCGTTGCGGGTCATCAGCGCCAGAATCGTCTTGAAGTACACCGTGGCAACGGGATTGGTGGTGGGCGTCAGCGCCAGGACCACGCCCGCCGGCCGCGGGAGTTCGACGATCTTGCGGTCCGGATCGACCCGGGGGGAGATGTAGTCGTGCCCGCGGTAGTACTCGACGATTCCCCTCGAACACGCCCGGTTCTTGCGGACCTTGTCCGCGACCACGCCCATGCCGGTCTCGGCCACCGCGTCGGCGGCGAACCGCTCGGCATGAGCGTGTGCGGCCTCGGCCACGGCTGCGACGATGCCCTCGACCGTCGCCGCGTCGTACTCGCCGTAGGCCGCAGCGGCCCAGCGCGCACGCTCGAGCATGTGGCCGGCCCGCGCGGTGTCGACTGCGCTGCGCCGGTCTTGGATCACTTCGCTCACCCGTTCCTCCGTCCGGTGACAGTCGCCCGCGCCCGGCCCACCGCGACCTCGAGGCGGTCCAGCACGTCCTCGCAGAGCTCGCGGGACAGCAGCAGGCCCGGTTTGAACTGCAGTACACGGGGATCCAGCGTCGAGAAGATCGCCCACACCCCGTTCTCGTAGAGTTCGCGCATCACGAACTTGGCGCCTTCGGGGTGGTCGAACTCGAGTCCGATCACCACCCCGTTCTGCCGGATGCCGACGAACCAGTCCGGGTAGTCGGCCTGGATGCGCCGCAACCCGGTGTCGAAGATGTCGGCGATGTAGTGCACCATCGAGCGCACCTCGGGCCGGGTGCAGATCTCCAGCGTCTTGATCGCCGCGACACAGCCGAGTTCGGCCCCACCGAAGGTGGAGATGTGGCCGAACCCGTCCTGGTCGAGCCACCGCGCGGCCCGCTCACCGAGCAGCACCGCCGAGATGGGGTACATGCCGCCGGAAAGGCCCTTGCCCGTCACGATGATGTCCGGGTCGATGCCGTGCTTGGTGATGCCCCACAGCTCGCCCGTGCGCATCAGCCCGGTCTGCACCTCGTCGGCGATGTAGAGCGTGCCGTGCTTCTCGGTCAGCGCCTTGACGGCTTCGAGGTAACCCGGTGGGGGAAGCGGGAATCCGTAGGTCGCGGGGATGGTCTCCATGATCACCGCGGCGACGTCGCCGCCGGCGAGCGCGGCCTCCATGGCGCCGATGTCACCGAACGGCACCTGGATGAACTCGTCGGGCCGGTCGGCGAGGAACAGTTTGGCGAACCGGTCGTCGCCGGTGGCGACCGCCAGGCCGGTGTGCCCGTGGTAGGCCTTGATGACCGAGACGATCTTGCGGCGCTGGGTTCCGTGGCGCGCGCTCTTGAGTGCGATGTCGATGGCCTCGCCGCCGCCGGAACCGAACGCGACCTTCTTGATGGACGCGGGCGCGGTTTCCACGAGGCGCTTGGCGAGTGCGGTCCTGGCAACCGACGGGAAGTGGTGGTTGCCGACGTCGAAGTGCGCCATGCCTTCCGAGATCGCCTGCATCACTTCGGGATTGCGGTGACCGATGTTGTAGGTGCCGCCGTTGAGGTGGAGGTCGATGAGCCGGCGTCCGCTCATGTCCCACAGGAAGTACCCCTCCCGGCGGTCGATCACCAGATCGACGCCGGAGTCGGTCCAGAACTGGGTCTTGTCCGGATTCCAGAACGCCTTGGCCTGGTCCAGCACATCGGCTTTGGACGCGAACGCGAACGTGCCGTAGTCGTACATGCGGCTCCCTCTTGAGCTACCGGGTAGCTGTGATGGCCCTCACCGTAAAAGGTTGCAACCATTTCTGTCAATGGTGTGAAGAACCTCTTGCATCTGAGATTTGGTAGTGCCAATATACGTACGGTTCAAGATGTGGTCCACGCCACACCTGGCCTCCACTGTAACCTGGAAGGTAAGCCGCTAGATGACCGAACAATCCGTCGCTGGTAGCGAAAACGCAGCTCACGACATACAACGCCTCAAGCGGAACGCCGTCGGCACCGTCGGGGTGATCTTCATGGCGGTGGCCACCGCCGCCCCGATCACCGCAATGGTCGGCAACGTTCCGATCGCCGTCGGTTTCGGAAATGGTTCACACGCTCCGGCCGGCTATTTCGTCGCCACGGTGGTTCTGGGCCTGTTCGCCATCGGCTACGCGACGATGGCCAAGCACATCACCGCCACCGGCGCGTTCTACGGGTACATCTCCCATGGTCTCGGGCGCATCGTCGGTATGGCCGCCGGTGGTCTCATCACGATGGCCTACGTGGTGTTCGAGGCCTCGCTGATCGGGATCTTCTCGTTCTTCTTCCAGAACTTCCTGGACTCCCAGCTCGGCATCCACATCCACTGGATCATCCCGGCCCTGCTGATGCTGGCCACCAACGCGATCCTGACGTACTTCGACGTCAACCTGACGGCCAAGGTGCTGGGCGTGTTCCTGGTGACCGAGATCGTCATGCTCGCCCTCGGCGCGGTGGCGGTGCTGTTCCGCGGCGGTGGGCCTGACGGCTTCGCGGTCAATGAGATCCTCAATCCCGCAGGCGCATTCAGCCCCGCGGCCGGGATCGTCGGTGCGAGCGCCGGGCTCGGCCTGTTCTTCGCGTTCTGGTCGTGGGTCGGATTCGAGTCGACGGCCATGTACGGCGAGGAATCACGCAACCCCAAGCGGATCATCCCCCGCGCCACCATGATCGCCGTCCTCGGCGTCGGTGTGTTCTACGTGTTCATCTCCTGGATGGCCATCGCGGGAACCGGTCCGCAGCAGTCGATCGAGCTCGCGCAGGACGCCAACACGGCGTCGGAGATCTTCTTCGCGCCCGTCCGTGACACCTACGGCGAGTGGGCCATCACGGTGTTCAACATCCTGCTGGTCACGGGATCGTTCGCGTGCGGCATGGCGTTCCACAACTGCGCGTCGCGGTATCTGTACGCGCTCGGCCGTGAGGGCCTGTCGCGGGGTCTGCAGAAGACCCTGGGCGCCACGCATCCCACCCACGGGTCGCCGTACATCGCGTCGTTCGTGCAGTCCGCCATCGCACTGGTGATCGTGTTGTCGTTCCTGTTCGCGGGCATGGATCCGTACGTGCACATGTACACGCTGCTGGCGATCCTCGGGACCATGGCCATCCTGATCGTGCAGTCTCTGTGCGCGTTCTCGGTGATCAGCTACTTCCACATCCACAAGAACCATCCGGAGTCCAAGCACTGGTTCAAGACGCTGGTCGCGCCCGGCCTCGGCGGTCTCGGCATGCTGTATGTCGTGTACCTGCTGTGGGAGCACAAGGACACCGCGGCCGGAACCGCCTCGGGCACACTGCTGTTCAAGCTCACACCGTGGATCGTGGTGAGTGTGTTCGTGCTCGGAGCGGCCCTGGCCACCTACTTCAAGCTGCGGGACCCCCGCCGCTACGGGTTGATCGGCCGGATCGTCTACGACGAGGCCGTCGAACGCGACTAGCCGGAACGGATTCGTCCTCGCGTGGGCTCCCTACGGGGCCCACGCGAGGACACATCAGGTCAGCACACGCTGCAGGAAGGCGCACTGCGCGTTCCGAAAGGCGCGTGACACAGGAGCTTTCGGCGCGACGCCGTCGAAACCGTGGAACGCGCCGTGCACCACATCGATCTCGCAGGGCACGCCCGCGGCATGCAGCCGCCCGGCGTAGGCCAGGTCCTCGTCGTGGAACAGATCGAGGGTGCCCACCCCGACCCATGCCCGCGGCAGGCCGCTGAGGTCCTCACGGCGGGCCGGTACCGCGACGTCCGGATCCGCGTCACCCAGGTACGCCTTCCACCCGAACCGGTTGCTGCCCTGGTTCCACAGCCGCTGCCCCGGATGGTCGAGGCTCGGTACGAAACTGCTGCGGTCGTCGAGCATGGGATACACCAGCAGCTGCGCTGCGACGTCGATCCCGCGGTCACGCGCCAGCAGCGCGAGGGAGGCCGCCAGGCCACCACCGGCGCTCGCACCGCCGATCGCCACCCGGGCCGGATCGACCGAAGGCAGCGCGGTCAGCCACCGCAGCGCGGCGAAGCAGTCCTCGAGCCCGGCAGGATACGGATTCTGCGGTGCCAGGCGGTACTCCACCGAAGCGACCGTGACACCCGCCTGCCTGGCGAACTGCAGACATTGCGCGTCGTCCTGGGCCGCGCTGCCCAGCACATAGCCGCCGCCGTGGATCCACACGAGCGCCGGGCCGGGAAGAGTTGTCGAGGCGGGTGGCCGGAACAACCGGATGCCGACACCCGACGGCAGGGTCAGCACCTCACACCCCGGAGGCACCCGCCGGCCCATCAACCTGGTCAGGCGCTGGAAAACCGGCAGCGTCGCGCGGTTCACCATGTGCCGTGGGATGTAGCGGGCGACGCGTTCGAGATCGGGATGGAACCGGGTCGGGGTGGTGGCCGTCACAGAGTAGTTCTACCCAAAGCAAGGGCCTTCTATTTCCGGAACCAGGAAAAGCCGGCATCAGAGGTAAGACCGGGCGTTCTCGGGACGTCAATGAACGTGGAGATCAATCAGAGGTACGACTTCATCGTGTGCGGTTCGGGATCGTCGGGTTCGGTGGTGGCCCGGCGCCTGGCCGAGGACCCGGACGCCGATGTCCTGCTGTTGGAGGCGGGCGGCAGTGACGACGTGCCCGAGGTCCAGCAGGCCGTGCAGTGGCCCGAGAATCTCGGCAGCCCCCGCGACTGGCAGTTCGAGGCCCAGGCCAACCCGCATCTCAACGGACGCGCGATTCCCATGAACATGGGCAAGGTGCTCGGCGGCGGTTCGAGTATCAACGTGATGATGTGGTCACGCGGGCACCGGAACGACTGGGACTTCTTCGCCGCGGAAGCCGGCGACGAAGGCTGGGGGTATGAGGCCGTGCTCGACATCTACCGGCGCATCGAGGACTGGCAGGGCAAGCCCGACCCGCAGTACCGGGGGACCGGCGGCAACGTCTACGTGCAACCGGCCCCTGACCCCAACCCCATCGCCGACGCCGCGGTGGCCGCCGCGGCGTCGGTGGGCATCCCGGCGTTCGACCATCCCAACGGCGCCATGATGGAAGGCGCCGGCGGTGCCGCGCTGAGCGATATCCGTGTACGCGACGGGATCCGGCAGTCCGTCTTCCGTTCCTATGTCCATCCGTACCTGGGCCGGCCGAACCTCACGGTGCTCACCGGGGCGGTGGTGACGCGGGTGACGCTCGACGGACACCGCGCGAGCGGGGTCGAGTTCGTCCGTGACGGAGTCACGTTCCGGGTCGCGGCGGGCAGCGAGGTGGTGCTGGGTCTCGGTGCGATCAACACGCCAAAGGTGTTGATGCTCTCCGGTATCGGGGACAGTGCCGAACTGGCCCGGCACGGCATCAAGACCGTCGTGCACCTGCCGGGGGTGGGGCGCAACCTGCAGGATCATCCCGCGTTCGGCTGCGTGTGGGAGTACGACGTCGCACTGGAGCCGCGCAACACCGGGTCTGAGGCAACGTACTTCGCGAAGAGCGATTCCCGCCTCGACACCCCGGACCTGCAGACGTGTCAGATCGAGGCGCCCTTCGCCAGCGCCGAGACCATCGCACGATTCGGCCTGCCGCAGGCCGCATGGACGATGTTCGCCGGAATCGTGCGGCCCGAGAGCCGCGGCAGTGTGCGGCTCACCGGGTGTTCGCCCGACGATCCGGTGCGCATCGACGCCAACATGCTCTCCGACCCGGCCGATATGACCGCCGCGATGATCGCGGTCGAACTGTGCCGCGAGATCGGCAACGCCGCACCGCTGTCCGCGCACGCCAAGCGCGAGGTCATGCCGGGAAACCTCAAGGGCCGCGACCTCGAACGGTTCATCCGCGACGCGGCGGTCTCCTACTGGCACCAGAGCGGCACCGCGAAGATGGGCCGCGACGAGATGTCGGTGGTCGACGGAAATCTGCGGGTTCACGGCATCGAGCGTCTTCGCATCGCCGATGCATCTATCATGCCCCGCATAACCACCGGCAATACGATGGCACCCTGCGTCGTCATCGGCGAACGCGCCGCACAACTGATCCGAGACACCTACGCCGCCAAGGAGCCCGCTCATGAGTGAAACCAAGATCACCGTGATCTACGACAATCCCACGGATTCGGCCGCTTTCGAGGCCGCCTACCCCACCGAACAACTCGAGGCCGCACGCCGCATCCCGGGGTACCTGCGGCTTGAGGCGTCGAAGGTGTGGCCCAAGGAGGACGGCAGCCCCACGCCGGCGTACCGGTGCCTCGACCTGTACTACCCGGACTACGCGACCGCGTGCGAAGCGGTCACCACCCCGGAGGCCGGTGCGTTCTTCGAGGCCATGGGCCGGCTGGCCACCGGGGGTGTGCGCGTGCTGATGTCCGACGTCGAGGTGCCTGCGGTGTAGGAAGCCGCGTGGGCTTGAGCTTCCCCCTGCGGGAACGCACAAGCTCACCGTATGAGCAATCAACGACCGCTTGAGGGTAGACGTGCGCTGGTCACCGGTGGCACCAAGGGTGCAGGCGCCGCCGTCGTCCGGACACTGCGCGCCTCGGGTGCGCACGTCACCGCCGTGGCCAGACGGCCCGGCGGTGACGCCGACGAGTTCGTCGCCGCGGATGTCATGTCCGAGGCCGGGATCGCCGAGATCGCCACGCACGTGCGCGCCACCGGAGGAGTGCACATCCTGGTGCACGTGGCCGGTGGATCCTCCTCGCCGGCAGGAGGATTCGCCGCCCTTTCCGAGCAGGACTGGATCGACGAGCTCAACCTGAACCTGCTGTCGGCGGTCCGGCTCGACCGTGCCGTCGCGCCCATGATGATCGAGGCGGGCGGCGGCGTGATCGTGCACATCTCGTCGATCCAGAGCCGTATGCCGCTGTACGACGGGACCCTCGGATACGCCGCGGCCAAGGCCGCGCTGCGCACCTACAGCAAGGGTCTGGCCAATGAGCTTGCGCCGAAGGGCATCCGGGTCAACACGGTCAGCCCGGGGTTCATCCGGACGACCGCGGCCGAGGCGCTGATCGAGCGGATCGCCGAAGCGGGCAACGGCACACGCGAGCAGGCGCTCGACTCTCTGATGGCGTCCCTCGGCGGGATCCCGCTGGGACGGCCCGCCGAACCCGATGAGGTCGCCGGGGTGGTGGGATTCCTGGTGTCCGACGCGGCGGCGTCGGTGGTCGGTGCCGACATCGTGGTGGACGGCGGCACCGTGCCTGCGATCTGAATCGCTATCCGAGCGCCTCGCTGAGGTGGATGCCCAGGTCGGTGCGGCCCGGATGGATGTCCTCGCGCAGCGCGCGGGTGCCGTGGTAGTCACCGTCGGCCAGGCGGCGGAACCGGTCGGCCGGCTCGGAGTCGATGGCCTTGAGACGGTCCCGCAGGCGTTCGGTCTCCTGTTGCAGGCCTTCGGATCCCAGGCTGTCGGCGTCGTAGATGACGTGCAGGTCGAAACTTCCCACGCCGGTGTACCACAGGGTTCCGTGGGTGAGGGGGAACAGCAGTGAGTCGATGTCACCGCTGATCCCGCGTGTGCCCAGCGAACGTGCGTCCTCACCCACTGTCACGATCACCAGCGCCCGGCGGCCTGCGAGTTGGCCGTCGCCGTAGCGGCGGGGTATCCCGAGCACGGAATCGACATCGCCGTAGGCGAATTCGTTCGTGAGGACCCGGTCGAACCATCCCTTGAGGATGGCAGGCGGTCCGTACCACCACAGCGGGAACTGTATGACGAGCAGTTCGGCGGCCGCGAGCTTGGCCTGTTCCTCGCGCACATCGGCGGCATGCTCACCGCGCCGGTACGCGTCGGCCGTGATCTGGACGATGCTGCCCGTTCGGCCCCCGAAGTCGCGATCACCGAGGACCGGGTCGAACCGCTGGGCGTGCAGATCGGAGGTCAACACGGTGTACTGCTCGGACAGCGCCTCGGTTCCGGCCTGGAACAGATGGTCGTTGAGAGACCCGCGCAGTGGATGGGCGTAGAGCCACAGCGCGGTACCGGGTTCGGGCGTATGGGTGAGCGTCATCTGGATCTCCTGTCGGGGGCGGGGGATTCGGGGCGGGACCCGGGTGTGGCGGATGCTGCCACGGCTGCGACCACGCGGGCGAGCGTCTCGCAGGCGTCTGTGGGGGTGATGCGGTCGGCGAGCACGTCGCGGAACAGCGCGTCGCCTGCGCCGATGATCGCGCGCAGGCCTGCCGACCGTGCCGGGACGGAGGATGGGAACAGCGCTCTGCCGCACACGTCGAGGTACGCGTCGTCGGCCTCTTGGCGCAACAGGCTCAAGGTGGGTGACCCCTCCAATGCGGCCACCACCCCGGACAGTTCGCGTCCTTCGGCGGCGCAGCAGTCGATATAGGCCTCGGCGACCGCATGCGCGACGGCGTCAAGGTCGTCGGCGGCTTCTTCCAGTGCCGCCGCGAGGGTTTCGCGCCGCCGTGCCTCGAACTCGCGGTACAGCTCGGCGAGTGCTCCGCTCTTGTCGCCGAAGTGGTCGTACACCACGGGTTTGGTCACTCCGGCGCGGTCGGCGAGCCGTCCGAGGGTGAATTCCTCGGTGCCCGCCTCCCGGATCAGCTCCCTGGCCACCTCGAGCAGTTGTGTCCGGCGTTCCTGCTTGGACATTCGCCGCCTGGTGCCCGATTGCTCACTCACTCGGCCTCCCGATCGCTAGCTACTGTCGGTAGCCTACCATCAGTAACCTACTACCGGTAGGTCCGTTTTCTGGCACCGCGAGCGCGCGTGGCTGCTGCCCGACACGCCGCGTTTCATCAGCAGTCGACGCACGCTCACCGGTGACGACGGTCAGGTCAGTACCGTCTCGAACGCCACGCGGTCACCGCGGTACAGGGCCCGCACCACCTCGATCGCGACGCCGTCGGTGTCGACCGAACACCGGTTGAGCAACAGCATCGGAAGCGCCGTCGTGCATTCCAGCAGGGTGGCCTCCCGCGGCGTGGGCAGTGCGGTCTCGATGCGCTCGGTGGCCGACGCGAACTCGACGCCGGTGGCGCGGATGGCGGCGTACAGCGATGTCGCCGGGTCGAAGTCGTGCTCGAACCGGCCGAAGCGCGCTGCGGCCAGATAGGTGCTCTCCAGTCCGATGCGCTGATCGTCGGCGAGCAGGACCCGCTCGAGGTGCAGTACCGGCGCGCCCGTCGCGATGTCGAGACCGGACGCGAGTTCGGTTGACGCCTCGATGATCTCGCGGGTGACCAGCATGCGGCCGGGTGTGCGGCCGACGGTCTGCGCGCCTTCGGTGTAGGACTGCAGACTCAGTGCGTGCACCAGCTTGGGCCGTGCCACCACGGTGCCGCGGCCGCGGCGTTCGATGCGGCCTGCGACCAGCAGTTCGTGCAAAGCCTGGCGCACGGTCTCGCGTGCCACCCCGAACCGCGCCGCGAGTTCGCGCTCCGCGGGAACCGGATCGCCCTCCTGCAGGCCGGCCAGGGTGACATCGAGCGCGGTGCGGATGGTGTGCGCGAGTGTCATCTGTCGGTCCCGGTGACCCTCGCGGCGACGCGTGAGGCGATGGCGAGCACCTGCTCGACCGTCAGCCCCTGTGCGCGTGGATCTTTCGCGGCGTCGTCGTAGCGGCGCAGACGCACTGCGTCGGGAAACCAGGGGTGGGCGACGGTGTCGGCGTCGACGCCGGGGCCGCCCTGGTGGTGCAGCGAGGTCAGCGACGTCTCGGACAACCGGTACTCGCGATCCGTCGCGGCGAGGTAGCGCTTGGCCGCGACATGCGCTCCCGCGAGCCAGCCGACGCGCTCCCCGAACCGCTCGGTGAGCCAGTCCCGGGCGATGCGCTCGTGGCCGGGCACATGGGGCCCGCCGAGCAGGGGGCTGTGGGCGACGTCGTGCAGCGCCGCGGCGAGGACGAGTTCGTCGTCGGCGCCGTCCTCCTGCGCGCGGGCCGCGGCCTGCAGCGCGTGTTCGAGTTCGTCGACGGCTTCCTCGTCCCAAATCCCTTGCAGTGAACGGAGTATCCGGTCGACTTCGTTGAGAGCATGCATGGGCAGAGCGTAGCCCAAATTGGTCTATACCAATTCTTAACCTGTTGTTCGGGCCACCAACACCTGCGCGTGGGGATCCGGACGTCGAGAGGCCGCAGGGTCTGATGCCATGCGGGTGACAATCATCGGTGGCGGCATCCTCGGGACCGCGCATGCGGTCGAAGCCGTACGGCGCGGACATCGCGTCGTGCACCTCGAGCGGGAAGCCGAGGCGCGGGGCGCGACCGTGCGCAACTTCGGGCTCGTCTGGATCTCCGGACGGTCCACGGCCGAACTCGACGCGACCCTGCGCTCACGCGAACTGTGGGAGAAACTCGCCGTTGACGTTCCCGGGATCGGGTTCCGTCCCGCCGGATCCATCACGCTGGTGCGCACCCCGGCCGAGTTGGCCGTCGCACAGGAGGCGGCGACCCGGTCCGATGCGGGGCACCGCGGTTTCACGCTGCTCGAACCGGACGAGGTGCGCGAGCTCAACCCGGCGCTGCGCGGACGTTTCCTCGGCGGCCTGCACTGTGCGCTCGATGCGGCCGTGGAATCACGTCAGGCTCTGCCCGCGATCCGCGAACACCTCACTGCCAGTGGACGATACGAGTTCGTCGCGGGTGTCGAGGCCCGCGGTGTCGAGAACCGCACCGTTCGTGACGACCGCGGCAACCGCCACGAATCCGACATCGTCCTGGTGTGCGCCGGGGCCGCTCACGGCGGTCTGGTCCGCGACCTCGCCGGTGAACTGCCCGTGCGGCGCGTCCGGTTGCAGATGATGCAGACCGAACCGCTCGGTGAGCGGCTCACCACGGCCATCGCCGACGCCGACAGCTTCCGCTACTACCCGGGATTCGCCGGGCCCGCGCTGAACACGCTGCGCGACAATCAACCTCAGCATCGGGTCGCCGACGGGCAGCACATGCAACTGCTGTGCGTGCAACGCCTGCACGGCGGGCTGACGATCGGTGACACCCACGAGTACACCGAACCGTTCGGCTTCGACGTCCACGAGGAGCCTTACACCTACCTCCTCGACGTGGTCGAGGAGTTCCTGGGACGCAAGCTGCCGCCGATCCGGCAGCGCTGGGCCGGCGTCTACAGCCAGTGCCTGGACCCCGAACAGCTCGTGTGCCGCACCGCGCCCGAGGACGATATCTGGGTGATCACCGGCCCGGGTGGGCGCGGTATGACGCTGGGACCGGCCATCGCCGAGCAGACCGCCGACATGATCGGGCTGTAGGGACGAACCGGAACCCGGAGTGAACAACTTGGCGAAGTTGTCACCTCAGGGAGGTTACCGCGCGGTACGCTCGCGCCATGACGGCACGACGGACCGAAGGTCCCAGCCTGGCAGCGCGCGCCAGATGGTTGCTGCGCGCCAAACCCGCAGACCACATGCTGGCACTGAGTGAATGTGCGGCTTCGCTACCGGTGATCGGCAAGCATTTCGAACCGCTCGGCTCCATGACCGCCATGAGCATATGGGGACTGCGGCACCTCCCCGACTTCGTCGCCGCATCGGCGAA